>Ga0067045_1029516_pt1 | contig 20180 bp, 14 predicted proteins | sample TerdegcTABiofilm_FD_59184 | JGI IMG/M metagenome (GOLD analysis project Ga0067045, IMG submission 59184) | Combined Assembly of (Gp0054472, Gp0054536) Wastewater bioreactor microbial communities from Singapore -Terephthalate degrading... | reverse complement strand
GGCTTCACAGGCAATGGATTTCAGTTCCCTGCTGGCTGGCGGAGATGGAATCTCGCGAGCCGATCAGATGCTGCTGCGTGATCGGTTGCTGTCGGTCGATATGTTGCTGCAGCTGGATAAGGATCTTAATCTGCGCGAACACTACAGCAGCCACGATCATGACGTGCTTTCGCGCATGTTCTTCCGTGATGCGTCTCTGGAGTTTTTTCATAGGCATTTTCTCTCGCGCATCAGTGTGGAATATGACGAGTATGCAGGTGTGCTGGTCATCCAGGCTCAGGCCTATGACGCTGAGATGGCCCGCAAGATCACCAGCGCACTAGTGCATGAGGGCGAGCGCTATATGAATACGCTGGGCCACCAACTGGCGCAGGAGCAGGTGAACTTTCTAGAAAAGCAGGTCAAGGAACGTAGTGAGCATGCGCTGAACGCACGTCAGCGCGTTCTGGCCTTTCAGAATGCCAAGGGCCTGATTTCGCCGCAGTCCGCTGCCGAAAATCTGGCTGGTGTGGTCAACAAGCTCGATGAGCAGTTGACTGAACTCAGCGCGCGCAAGACCGCGCTGTTGGGCTATCTGGCACCCACAGCGCCTGCAGTCGTGGAGGTTGATCTGCAGATCCAGGCCGTGGAAAAGCAGATCAAGACAGAAAAGGCTCGGCTGACCAGTGCCAAGGGGCAGTCGTTGAACAAGACGGTAGAAGAGTACCAGCGCTTGGAGTTGGAAGCCCAGTTTCAGCAGGATGCTTACAAGAGTGCTTTGGTTGCGCTGGAAAAAGGCCGGGTGGAGGCTACGCGAACCTTGAAGAAGGTGCAGGTGCTGCAAAGCCCATCGATGCCTGAATACCCTTTGCGCCCCCGCCGTCTCTATAACATCGCCACCTTTATCCTCGGGGCCTTGCTGCTTGCTGGGCTGGTTCAATTGCTGGCATCCATCGTGCGCGACCATCGCGACTGATTGTTCTGAATTTTTCGAGTTTTATCATGCAACGTTTTATCGCGCGTACCTATATCAGTTCGGCAGTCGCGGTACTGCTGACTGGTTTGGCACCGGCCCAGGCTCAGATCTCTCAAGCCAGTTCGAGGCAGGATGTATCTGCATCCAGTGTTGATCCATTTCAGATCAATCAGGCGCTGGGACTGGTTCCTTCTGGCGGGTCTTCCAGCGATGCTGCTGCAAGCCGCTCTGGAGCTGCGGTACCCATGCAGACTCCTGTGTTGCCGCAAGCACCCCAGACGGCGGATTACACGGCCAACCTCAATAGCGACGTTTTTGGTGCGAACCTGTTCACCGGCAACTTTGCGCGAGCAGGTGCAACCCAGTTCAACCCGGATTATCTGGTGGCTGTAGGCGACCGCATTCATCTACGCCTCTGGGGCGGCTTTACCTTTGATAGCGTGGCCGCTGTCGACCCGCAAGGCAATATCTTCTTGCCCCAGGTCGGGCCGATCAAGGTGCTGGGCATTGCCAACAAGAATCTTCAGCAGCAGGTAGAGGCGGCAGTACGCCGTGTGTTTCGTGCCAATGTATACAGCTATGCCAGCCTGGCCGCTGCGCAGCCGGTGCGCATCTTTGTGGGTGGCAATGTCATGCGCCCGGGCCTTTACAACGGCACCAGCATGGACAGCCTGCTCAACTATCTGGACCAGGCGGGTGGCATTGACCCTGAGCGGGGCAGCTTTCTGACAGTGCAAGTCAAGCGCGGCAGCTCTGTGCGTGCCACTTTCAATCTCTATGACTTTCTGCTCAAAGGCCAGTTGCCGCTGCTGCAGCTCAATGATGGAGATGTGATCTTTGTCCCCCCCATTGCAAACCGGGTGCGCGTTTCGGGTCTTGTGAACAACGCTAAGCGCTTCGAGTTTGCCCAGGGCTCTGAAACGGTTGCTCAGTTGATGCAGCTGGCCAAGCCCCAAGCTCAGGCCACCCATGTGCGTATTGCGCGAAATACCGGAACTGTGAAGAACACGGAGTATTACCCGCTGCAGGAAGCCAATGCATTGGCGCTGCAAAACGGCGATGAGCTGGAATTCACCGCAGATAAAAAGCCCGGCACCATTACCGTGCGTGTCGAAGGCGAGCACATGAACTCCCAGGAATATGTGCTGCCATATGGCACTCGCCTGGGATCTCTGATGCAAAGCATTCAGACCTCGGCAGATGCCGAGCCTGAGAGCATTCAACTTTTCCGCCAGAGCGTCAAAGATCGCCAGAAGGAGATGCTCGCTACCAGCTTGCGCAGCCTGGAAACGGCACTGCTCACCGCCCGCAGCGGCAGTGTCGACGAAGCCCGTCTGCGTCAGGAAGAGGCAAACCTGACATTGCAGTGGGTGGAGCGTGCTAAGAAGGTCGAGCCCACAGGCCAGGTGCAGATCGCGCAGGCGGCACAACGAGACAATATGTTGCTGGAAAACGGCGACATCATTCGAATACCGCGCAAGGATGGTTTGGTTCTGGTCAGCGGTGAAGTGCTATTCCCAAATGCCGTGGCATTTGATGGCTCCTTGAGCCTCAAAGAATATATTGACCGCGCTGGCGGTTTCACCCAGTCGGCCGACAACGCTCGGGTAGTGGTGGCTCATCGCGATGGTGCATTCGAACAGGTCGATATGAGCAAGTTGTTTGCTAATGCTTCAATCAAAGCTGGTGATCAGGTGTTGGTGCTTCCTAAAATGGATGAAAAGAAACGTCAATTCTGGAAAGACATGACCCAAATCATGTATCAGATTGCCATCAGTGCCAAAGTTGTATTAGGTCTTTAATCGTAAATTATATGAAAAACATTCTTTATTACCTTGATCCCTCAATTGAGCTTAACGATCCTATTTTTCGAGAAGGTACTTTGAAAAGTATTATTATTCCTGCTGTTCAGGGGATAAAGAAAATTTCGCCTGAATTGAATATCGGAATTGTTCTTTCTGATATTTACTCTTCCAGAAATCATAATTTTGATCAATTTGAAGAAGTTTTCTTTATTAACTCTAAAGAGTACTCGGATATATTTTTAGATAAAAGTGTTTCCGAGGTATTTTATAGGGGTGAATCAACAGATGAGCAGGAAATTGCATTAGAGAATTTACTGAGAAATAGAGTTAAAGATTTTTCTCCTGATATTGTTATTTGCTATGAGGCTTGTGCTCCATTTCTTAAAGATATTTTTCCAGAGGCATTAATTCTAAATGAAATGTTTGGAAGCTTCTCTCGTGCACCATTCCCTAGTTTTGCAGTGCTAGATCATAATGGTGTTTTTGGAAAATCTTTCCAAACTGCTTATGCAGAAAAATACTCTGAAATAGATTTGTCCGAAGAAGAGGCAAGAGTCTTTAATAACTTCAAGAAAACAATAACAAAGAACTTATCTACTAACTTGCCTTTTAAGTCATTTATTGATGATATTCAAAATGGCTTTGATAGTAATGTGCTACTAGCTTGCCAGATAGATGGATATTTTGCATATGATGCGTGCTGTAATTTTGACAGTCAGTATGCAATGGTTGATTACGTACTCAAGAAATCTGACCCTAATGTGGGTGTTATTGTTACAGAACATGGTTACAAAGCTCAGTTGAAAATAGAAGAAATAGAGCAATTACGTAGAGAATATCAAAATTTCATTTATTTTGAGAACAAAGAGCGCATTCCTTATGTCTCACAATTTTTGTTGCCATATATTGACGGTGTTATTGGAGTTTCTTCATCGGTAATATATCAAGCTGCCCTTTGGGGTAAGCCGATTTACGTGGCTGGTAAATCACAGATAAATTTTCTTCAAACTTCCAGTAGTATCGAAGAATTTTTTCATTCGGCATTAAAACAAGAATGCTTTAACCAGGACAAAGTCTTGTATAACTATATTGCATCAAGCAATTATAGTTACAGAAGTGAAATTTTTAAGCCAGAAAATTTCTATCGCATCCTATCTAATCTCCATAATGACTTCATTAATGGGGAATTGGATAATATTCGGAAGCGTCGGAAAGATGTTGAGGAAATGAACAGGATTTTTTCTGAGGATAGCCGCGGTTGGCTTCTGAAGGAGGAATTGGCTAAATTCTCTTCTTATGTAAAGCCTGACTATCTTAGAATAGGAATGGCCGAATCGCGCGCAATTTCATTCGATCTGTTCGATACTCTAGCTGAACGTGCATTCGCTGAACCACATGAGCTTTTCTTATTCATCGAGCCGACTGTTCAGTGGTTCCTGAAAAATCGAAATTTTAGATTTCAATATTTTCGAAGGCAAGCTGAAGGAGACACCCGGCGACCAACAAGAGGTGATTTTGAAATTACTCTGGATCAAATTTATGAGCAATTCCAAAAAATAACTGGTCTTGATAGGGATGTTTGTTTAGAAATCAAGAAAATTGAAATTGATGCAGAAATTGAAATTGTTCAACCAAAAAGGAAAATGATCCGGGAATTCAATTTCTCAAAAATTATTCTCGATAATGTTTCTGTAATAACTGATATCTATCTTGACAAACCGACTATTGAAAAATTATTGGAGAAAATAGGGGTTGAAGGATACGATGACTTACTGGTTTCCGCTGATACAAAAACGAGAAAGCATAACGGAACAATTTATCCAGATTACTTAAAGCTTGTTCATGAAAAAATTGGAGTGGGCTCAAATAGATGTTTGCATGTTGGTGACAATGATGTTGCCGATGGGGCAATGGCGAAAAAATTTGGCATGAAAACATATGTTTTCCCCAAAGCCATGGATAACTATAAAAAATCTATGCTAGGGAAAACACTTATGCCTTTGCATAGCATGGGAGGAGTATCTTCTTCTATCCTTAACGGCGTGGTCGCTAATAAATTTTATTCGGCACACTGGAATAGAATTAACTCCGATTCGTGCTTTAATGGCCGCCCATATACCTATGGGTATGCCGCCATGGGGCCGCTTGTCTATGGGTTTGTTAAATGGTTATATCGCCAGGCGAAGAAAGATAAGATAAATAATTTGTACTTTCTTGCACGAGATGGCTGGTTGCTAAAGCAAGTATATGATGACTTCTTTCAAGGAGTATCTGATGCTCCCTCTTCACACTATTTGTATTGCTCGCGTCGATCCGTAATGGTTGCAGCGTTGAAGGATGTAAATTGCATACGGGAGCTTGCCGATCAAAGTTTTAATGCACGTACTCTTGAGAGTTTCTTAGAGAATCGGTTTGGTATAGCATGGAACTCTCTTCTGGAAGCTCAAGCAAAGTCCTTCGGTATGAGTCGTGGGCATATTGTTGCGCCGATTTATGAGCAAGATAAATTACATGCGTTTTTGCAGTCTATATCTGAAGTTATTCTAGGTAATGCTGAGAAGGAGCGCATTGCCTATGTTGATTATTTAGAGGAAACTGGGTTCTTAAGTGATATAGAAGCTGGTAATGCTGCGGTTGTGGATATTGGGTATAGCGGCTCAATGCAGTATTACTTGAAAAAAATGCTTGATCAGAGTGGTATTGCCGGATACTATTTTTTGACGCACCATCATTCTCGTGATTACTTTAGCAATGAGATTTTTGAAGGTTTCTTGGAGAATCTAGACGATCATCGTGTTAGGGCTCGCAGTCCTTTGAATGATCATGTCTTTATTTTTGAAGCAGCACTGAGCTCTCCAGAAGGTAGTTTGTTAAAATTTGAAGGGATTGGGAAAGAAAGAGTCGCCAAATTTATGGAGGCAGAAGAGGAGGAGCGTCGAAAGTACCTTCTGCTAGAGATACATCGTGGTGCAAGAAAATTTGTTTCTGACTTGAGGCGTAATTTTGGCAGCTTCCGAATGGAGTTAGAATTTTCTCCCAGGCTTTCGTCATTTTTAATGTTTAATTTTTCAGAGCGCCCTTCTCGTAAGGATGCTGGAATGTTTTTGAATTTTGAAGTGGAAAATAATTTCGGTGGTGGTTCTGTGTGTTTAGTTCAGCCATTGACAATAGGAATTACTTCGGACGCAGCTATTGAAGTTTCAAAATGGAAGCAAGGGGCACGAGCTTTTTATCTCGAAAATGTAGATAAAAGTAAAGAAGTGAAGAAGCCAATAGCTATAACTAAAAAAATTCCAGTTCCTAATAGCTTAAAGAAAAATATAGATGATAAGTTAGCTAATGATCGATCCAATCGAAAGCTGGCGAAACTGCGTAATAGACCTTATATGTTTTTTCATGACTCTAAGAAAAATTATTTGCGTCCATTGAGGCATTTGGTAGATGAGGCTACGCTTCATGGACGGTTTATTTCCAAGGCGATAAGAAAGGTTATCTAGAAGTATGCTTCAAGCTTTGGAAAAATCTAATGGTAATGTTGCCTTAAGTCACATTAATGATGATGAGACTCTTTATGTTGTATTTTCCGCAAGAGGCGCATCCCCCGGAAATTATAGTTTCTTTAGGACTTTTAACAGCTTGAAACTAAATACTTTGTATATCAACTCGGTTACATCCGATTGGTATACAAGAGGATTGCCATGGTGGGGTGAGAGCGATAAAGATTCGGCAGAAGGTTTGTCTAATTACATTGATGAGCTAATTGGGAATCATGGGTATACGAATATTGTATTTCTTGGTTCGTCAATGGGTGCGTTTGGATGTCTTAAGTATGCCTCATATTTTTCCGGGAAAATACCATTTAATTATATAATTTTTGGTGCCGATATTTATTTGAATAATTCTTCCTCTCGGGCCCAGGAGGATAGGAGTTATATAAATTGGGATAATATTGAATTGCGGTTGGATGAGATTGACAGGCGGAAGGGCGTGTTTTTTTATGGAGAGTTAGAGCTAATAGATAGCTACTGTGCTGCTAGGTTGAACGAGATAGGTTTTCGTGTGAAGTCTCATCCTAGTGCAGCGCACAATGTGCCTTTTGCTCTTGCCGCACAAAGTGAATTTGTGGATTCCTTTAAGTATATCTTGGATAGTTTTGATATTCCTATCGCCGGCTCTTTGCATAAAAGAATTAGCTCGCATCAGATTAAAAGCTTAATGGAGCATGGTGATTATTCATACAAAGATGCCGTTAAAGCATATCCTGTATATGCACTCGGATTGAACAGATTGGGAGTTGCTCTGCATTCGGAGGGTAACTTGATTGAAGCAGAAAAAAATCTTCATCGGTCCCTGGCATTGGCTCCGGATTTTTATAATACGCATCTTCATTTAGCTATTATTTCTCACAAACTCAAAAGAAAAGAAAAGCTGATGGAGCATTATTTTGCGATGCAAAGGATCACACCTTCGGCAAAAGATAATCAGCGCATAGGCAATATTATTGAATCATACAATGTTTGAAATTAATACGATTAGTAATGGTGGGAATTTTACGCTTTTCGGTGGCGTTAATGTTCTGGAAGACCTAGATTTTGCACTTAGAACGGTGGAGGTTTATATAAATGTCACTGCCAAACTGGGTATCCCATATGTCTTTAAGGCCAGCTTTGATAAAGCCAATCGCTCTTCCATTCATTCCTACCGTGGTCCCGGCCTGGAAGAAGGTTTAAGGATTTTTGAGGCGGTAAAGAAGGAATTTGGCGTTCCGGTGATTACCGATGTGCATGAGCCTTGGCAGGCTGCGCCTGTGGCTGAGGTCGTGGACGTATTGCAACTGCCAGCCTTTCTGGCTCGCCAGACCGATCTGGTGGTGGCCTTGGCCAAGACAGGCAAGCCCATCAATATCAAAAAGCCACAGTTTTTGAGCCCCTCTCAGGTGTTCAATATCGTCGAGAAATTCAAGGAAGCTGGCAATGACCAGCTCATGCTTTGCGACCGTGGTACCTGCTTTGGCTATGACAACTTGGTGGTTGACATGCTGGGCTTTGGCGTGATGAAGAAGGTGACGGGTGATCTGCCCATCATTTTTGATGTGACGCATGCGCTGCAGCAGCGCGACCCTACCGCCGGTGCTTCAGGTGGTCGCCGTCAGCAGATCGTGGACCTGGCCCGTGCAGGCATGGCAACAGGGCTGGCTGGCTTGTTCCTGGAGGCTCACCCCGATCCGAGCCAAGCCAAGTGCGATGGCCCCAGTGCGTTGCCGTTGGACAAGCTGGAGCCTTTCCTGGCCCAGGTAAAGGCAGTGGATGACTTGGTAAAGTCGTTCGAGCCTCTGGAGATTGACTGAGCCGCGATGTCTCGCGGCTTTCGCTGATTTTTTATAAAAATGGCTGCTATCGCTTGTCTCATAAGCGGTAGTAGCTATTGTTTTTATATTTGGTAAATATGCAAAATGCTCTGACGGAGCGCACTTCGGACCCTTGTTCCAGGAGCGGTGCTGGCCTAGGCACAGCAGTAGCTATTGTGATTCCGGCACGCTATGGCTCGACCCGGTTGCCCGGCAAGCCTTTGGCTGATATCGCGGGCAAACCCATGATTCAGCATGTGTACGAGCGCGCGTGCCAGGTTGCTGGTGTGCAGACTGTGCTGGTCGCCACCGATGATGATCGTGTGGCACAAGCCGTGCAGGCATTTGGCGGTCGCTGGGTGTTGACCTCTAAGGATCATCCGTCCGGCACGGACCGCTTGGCCGAGGTGATGTCCCAGGTTGCCGCAGATATCTATGTCAATCTGCAGGGTGATGAGCCGCTGGTTCGACCCGGGGATGTACAGCGACTGGTGGATGGCATGCTGGCTGATGCCCGCGTCGCTGTGGGAACGCTTTGCCATTCGATTGATGGGCAGGAAGCTCTGAACCCGAATACGGTGAAGGTGGTTTTGGCCGATAACGGCGACGCGCTGTATTTCAGCCGCTCACCGATCCCCTATCCACGTGATACGCAGGAAGCCATTTATCTCAAGCATGTGGGCGTCTATGCCTATCGTCGTGAGGTGTTGGAGCGCTATTCCGGTTTGCCCCAGCCCATGACAGAGAAAGCTGAAAAGCTTGAGCAGCTGCGCCTCATGGCTGCCGGTCTGAAGATCCGCGCCTATGCGGTGGAGCCTACAGGGCCAGGTGTCGATACTCCCGAATGTCTGGAGCGCGTGCGTGCCCTGCTGGAAGGGCGTGAGCCAGAGTCGCAGCCGGCGTTGGCAGATGTTCGCCTGGTGATTACCGATGTGGACGGGGTATTGACCGATGGCGGGCTGTTTTATGACGCTACTGGCGAGTGCCTGAAGCGCTTTCACGTGCGGGATGGCCTCGGTATGAAGCTGTTGGAAGAAAGCGGCGTGCGTGTGGCCGTGCTCTCCGGCCGTGACTCAGCCACACTACGCAAGCGCGTTGCCGATTTGGGCTTGACTCTGTGCATGCTGGGCGTCAAGGACAAGGCCGCTGCTTGTCGTGAACTGATGTCCCAGGCTGGGGTACAGGCAGAACAAACAGTCTGTATTGGTGACGACAGCATTGATTTGCCGGCATTTGCGGCTTGCGGTCTGAGCTTCGCCGTCCCTGATGCCCCTGTTTACGTGCGCCAGGCAGCAAGTGGCGTGTTGCAGACCCAAGGCGGGCAGGGAGCCTTTCGTGAGTTGGCGGATGCCATCCTGGCCGCACAGGGCAAACAAAATGTGATCGGCTCTGCCGAAGGCTATGCAGGTGTGATGTCTGCTATGTCCCAATGATGAATAGAGGAAGTAGACAAATGGACATGAAAGTGAAGAACGATGCTTTGGCCATTGCGCAGGAGACGCTGGACATAGAGATCGAAGCACTGCGCCGCATGCGCTCGCGTATGGATGCCCGTTTCAACGATGCGGTGGAGATGGTGTTGGCCATGCAGGGGCGTGTAGTGGTGGTGGGCATGGGCAAGTCCGGCATCATTGGGCAGAAGATCGCCGCCACGCTGGCATCCACCGGAACGCCAGCCTTTTTTGTGCACCCGGGAGAGGCGTTCCACGGAGATCTGGGCATGATCAAGCCCATCGATGTGGCGCTTCTGATTTCCAATTCGGGCGAGACAGAGGAAGTGCTGCGTATTCTCCCGTTCCTGGAACATCAGGAGAACAGGATCATTGCACTGACCGGCAAGATGGAGTCCACACTGGCACGCCATTCGCACGTTGTGCTGGATGTTGGGGTTGAACGTGAAGCTTGCAAGAACAATCTGGCTCCAACCAGTTCCACCACCAATACGCTGGCGATGGGCGATGCTCTGGCGGTGGCTTTGACGGTAAAGCGCGACTTCCAGCCAGAGGATTTCGCGCGCTTCCATCCCGGGGGCAGTTTGGGGCGCCGCCTGCTGACACGCGTATGCGATGCCATGCAAAAAGGGCCGTTGCCTGTATGTTCACCCGAGGCATCGTTCCGCGATGTGGTGACCTCTATCACCTATGGCCGCATGGGACTGACTTTGGTGATGGATGGCGAAGCGCTGCAAGGCATCATCACTGATGGCGACCTGCGCAGGGCGTTCGGTGTGCAGGATGATGTGAAGCTTCTGAGTGCTCAGCAGATGATGTCATCGAACCCCCTGACGATTGGTGAAGAGGTTCGATTTGCAGAAGCCGAAGCCTTCATGAGGGAAAAAGAGGTGGGAGCTCTGGTTGTGAAGAATGGCGGAGGTCAAGTGACGGGCGTGCTTCAGATCTATGGTCTGAAGGGCGAATCTTCTCCGGCAGTTTGATATGAGGTTCGGGATTCTCTCGAAGGGCATTGGCAGAATCCCTTTCCTTGATAGGTTGGCGGGCGCTGATGTCTTGCGCCTTTCGTCCTGGCTTCGTTCTGATGTGGATGCTGTGGCCGGGTGGGGCCTGCGCCCAAGCACCCGCAAAGCCATAGCTTATGCAGGCAGGCATGGGCTGCCTTATGTGGCGCTGGAGGATGGCTTTCTTCGCTCTTTCGGCACCGGCGAGCATTTCCCGCCGCTGTCACTGGTGGTCGATGACGCAGGCATCTACTATGACTGCACACGACCCAGTGCGTTGGAGCACCTGCTGAGCAGCGATACCGATATGTTGGCACCGGATCCCGAGTTGGTACGACAGGCTCGCGAGCAACTGTTGTCCGCCGGGCTGAGCAAATACAACCATGCCCCGGACTTGTCTGAGGGCATGCTGCGCAGCGACGATGTTCAGCGGGTGCTGGTCGTGGACCAGACGGCGGGCGATATGAGCGTGGCAAAGGGTGGGGCGGATGCCGCAACTTTTGACGCCATGCTGGCCGCTGCGCTGGCAGAGAACCCGCAGGCCACGGTCTATGTCAAGACCCATCCCGAGGTGACTTCGGGCCGTAAGGGCGGCTATCTGATGGGCGTGCAGCCCGGTGCCCGTACGGTGGTGCTGCGTGACGCCGTCAATCCGATGAGCCTGATTGCGCAGATGGACAAGGTCTATGTGGTCAGTTCGACCATGGGCTTTGAAGCCTTGCTGGCCAGCAAACCGGTGGTCTGCTTTGGCGTGCCTTGGTATGCGGGCTGGGGCGTGACGGATGATCGCCAGCCGCAGCATGCTGCCATGCTGCGTCGCGCCGGTCGCCGACGCTCGGTGGACGAGTTGTTTGCAGCCGGCTATACGCACTACAGCCGCTATTTGAATCCGGAGACCCGGCAGCGCGGCAATGTACTGGACGTGATGGACTGGCTGCAGCGTCAGCGCCAAGTGGCTCAGCGCTTTGGCGGACGCATGATTGTGGTGGGCTTTCGGCGTTGGAAGGCCGCGAACGTGAAGGCCATGCTATCCCTTCATCCGGGCAAGGTGGTCTTTGTCAAGAATGCTGCTGCAGCCAGGGCTTTGCAGCCTGCTGGTGATGATTGCCTGGTCTGTTGGGGCCGGGTGCCGCCGGCAGGTGTGCAGGAGCTGGCGGACGCAGCGGGCGTGCGCCTGCTGCGCATGGAGGATGGCTTTGTCCGCTCCGTGGGGCTGGGCTCGGACCTGATCCCGCCTCAGTCCTTTGTGCTGGATGCCAAGGGCATCTATTTCGACCCGGGCCAACCTTCGGAACTCGAGGATTTGCTCAATACCCGGGCATTCACGGCGCAGGACCAGCAGCGTGCGAGCAATGTCCGCGCCTTTATCGTCGAGCATGGCATTACCAAGTACAACCTGGAGCCCAATCGCCCCGTGGACTGGTTCCGCAATGACCGTCCGCAGGCCGGTCGGCAAGTGGTGCTGGTGCCGGGCCAGGTGGAGGACGATGCCTCCATTCGCTTTGGCTGCGACGCCGATGGTGTCTGCACGAATCTGGGTCTGATCCAGGCGGCGCGCACAGCATTTCCAGATGCTTTCATCGTCTTCAAGCCGCACCCAGATGTGAGCAGCGGCAATCGCAAAGGCCATGTCGAGCCGGCTTTGGCCTTGCAGCATGCCGACTATGTCGAACTGGGGGCGTCGGTGGTCAGCTGTATCGAGGCCTGCGATGTGGTGGTAACCATGACCTCGTTGACGGGCTTTGATGCCTTGCTGCGCGGCAAGCAGGTAGTGGTGCACGGGCGCCCGTTCTATGCAGGCTGGGGCCTGACCCAGGATCGCTTGCCCGTGCCGCGCCGCAGCCGATCGCTGTCTCTGGGTGAGCTGGTTGCTGGGGCGCTGCTGCACTATCCCTTGTACTGGGATCCGGTGCTCAGAGGCTACACGAACTGCGAGGCGGTGCTCAGACGCTTGCTGGAGCAACGCACGGCGCTGGAGCAATCTGGCGGTTTGCAAGGCTTGAAGTCTGGCTGGCTGCGGCGGCAATGGCGCAAAAGCAGGGTGCTGCTGCGGTCGATTTTGTCGGACTGGTGACACTTACCTTTTTTTGCAATTATTTTTCATCGATTTGTTGTCAACGTGCAGTGATGTGCGCGGGCGTCTTCCGGTGAAACCCCTAAAATACAGGGGTCATGCTTCATGACGCCTCCATAGAAATACCAAGCGGCCTGACAGCCCGCAGTCCCGTACGCATGAAGAACAAGAGTGGATTTGCGTCTAAACGTGTTTTGTTGCTGCAAGGCCCGGTAGGGCCTTTTTTCTGGAACCTGGCCAAGGACTTGCGCTCGGTGGGGGCGACTGTCTTCAAATTCAACTTCAATGCCGGGGATTGGCTGTTCTACCCGCGCAAGGCGCATTCGTTTCGCGGAGAACTGACGCAGTGGCCTGAGGTGCTGGAGGCCTTCATCATCAAGCACCTGATAGATGCCGTGCTGTTGTTTGGCGATTGCCGGCCCGTCCATGGCTGCGTGCGCTCCATGACCGAGCGCCTGGGCTGTGCCTTCGGAGTGTTTGAAGAGGGCTATCTGCGGCCCGATCACATCACTTTTGAGCCCATGGGCGTTAACGGGCATTCGCATTTTGAAAAGCGACTGGCCATATGGCTGAAACAAAGGACGCAGCAGGAAGACGTGCTGCCGCGTTCTCATTCAAACGGGCCGGCGACAGAGTCGTGGAAGAAAGTTGGAAACTCGTTCTGGCATTCGGCCATGTGGGGCATGCTGTATTTTTTTGCAGCCTGGCTGGGCCAGTGGTTCTGGAATAACGCCCTGCATCACCGAAGCATGACGGTGCGAGATGCACCCTGGTGGTGGCTGAGCTATCTGCGCAAATTCTGGTATCGGCGCACGGAAAAAGAGATTGAAGAGCGGCTGCTCGGTGATCTGCGCAAGAAATTCTTTCTGGCTCCCTTGCAGGTCTACAACGATGCCCAGATCGTGGTTCACTCGAACTATGACTTCGTGACGGATTTCATCAACCACGTGCTGCATTCTTTTTCCCGGGCTCAGGCGCTGGAGCGCACGAATGGTGTGCCCGAAGGTGGAAAGTCGATTGCGGAGGACGTGGTGGTCTTCAAGCACCACCCCATGGACCGTGGACATAGAAACTACGCCAACATCATTTATCTGCTGGCGCGGCGGCATGGTCTGCAGGGCAAGGTGTTCTATATCCATGACCAGCACCTGCCTTCCTTGCTCAAGAGCGCCAAGGGCGTGGTGCTGGTCAACAGCACGACCGGGCTTTCGGCCTTGGGTCATGGCGCTCCCGTCAAGGTCTGCGGCAATGCCTTGTATGACCTGGAAGGCTTGACCTATCAGGGCAAGATGAGGGACTTCTGGTTTCGGGCCCATCAGGCGGTTCCCGATCAGGAAATGCTCTCGCGCTTTCGCAAGGCATTGATAGAGTGCACGCAGATCAACGGCAGCTTCTATCGCCGTTTGTCGGCGGTTTCCTGGCGCTGCGGGGCTGCGCTGGATGGACAGATGGCCCAGCGCCTGTGGGGCGGCGGCCTGTCGGTGGATCCTGTACTCTGGCCCGAAGAGGCTGCGGAGCCAGTCTTTGTTTCCAGGCCGGCCAATCAGAAAGATGCCATGCCTTCCATGCTGCAGGGGGTCGCCTCTGTCGAATAAGCCTTGGTATGGAGGGGGCCAATGACTAGCAGCGAAAAGAACATCTCATTCGAGTCTTCCGAGAAGAGAGGGGATGGCGAGCGTCTCGTGATCTTCATGGGCGGCTTTGATCCGCGCGGTGCAAGGCACTATCACCAGCTGATGCGCGCCGAGGCGCAAAAGCAGCCGGTGACTTCTGCGGATCGAAAATACGCGATTGGCGGCAGAGAAAAATGGAGCGCGGCTGAGCACGGGCAGGAGAAGTCGCTGCATTCCCGCTGGAAAGTCTCTCTGACGGACTCCGGAAACTCGGCTAGCGCCGATTTTGTTTTTTTCGACTGGCATGATCAGGTCCGTCTGCACTGGCCTTCGAGTCGGGCAGAGGTTTTCCGCCAGGCCGTGGGCACCTATGTTTCGATCTGGAATTTGAGGCAGTGGCTCAAACCCGTGCGGGAGCAGGCGCGCTTTACCCTGTGGGCGCTGATGTATCCGCTGTTTTACATGCTGCTGGTGCTGTTGGCCGGACTGGGCATGGGCTCGATGCTTGTCAGCGCCTGGGACGGCTTGCCGCCAGCGGGCGCAGCCGCGCTGATGCTGGCTGCGGTCGCTGCCGTGGGCTGGGGCGGCCTGGTGCTGGATGGCTATCTGCATATCAGCTGGCTTCTGAGGATTCTGAACTTTGCCCATGTCAGTTCCCGGGAAACCTTTCCCGTGCTCGATGCGCGCATCGAGACCATGGCCGCCGAGGTAGCGCAGGCCCTGCAGCAGCAGCGCTGGCGCGAAGTAGTGGTGGTCGGTTTCAGCGTGGGCAGCGTGCAGGCTTTGAAGTTGACTCAGGCACTTCGCCGGAAACTGGCAGAAAGTCCCTTATCCTTGCAGCCTTCGCGCAAACCGCTGGTGAATCTGGTCACCCTGGGCAATTGCATTCCGCTGTTCGGGCTGTTTCCAGGCGCCGGTGCCTTGCGGCAGACCTTGCGCGAGATTGCCGTGGATGAAGCGGTGTACTGGGCCGATATTTCTTCCCCCAGCGATAGCGTGTGCTTCGGCATGTGCGATGTGGTGGGGCTGTCATTGCGCGAGGATGGACGCAAGGATGAGACCCAGGCCGCCAGACCCGCTATCGAGGCCGGCAAGCGCAGGCCGCAGTGGGGATTTAACCCGCAAGCGATGTGCTCCCCGCGCTTTCACAAGCTGTTTTTGCCGACAACCTACCGTTGGTTGCGCAGGAACAAGATGCGCATGCATTTTCAGTATCTGATGGCCGGCGAAGTTGCCGGTGCCTATGACTATTTCGAGTTGCTCACCAGCGCCGGTCCGATGCGTGACTATATAGAGAGGAAATTGGTGCGATGAGTCGTTTCTGCCCCGCCTATCCCAAACCCCACCCCGAGCAGACATCGAAGCTGCGCATGTTCTGGCATGCGCGGCGCTCCTGGATGGACGCGCTGTTCGAGCGCAGCTACAGCATGCAGATGGGCGAGGTCCATCTGCCCGGCGTGGATCTCTACATGCTCAATGACACCCAGGAAGTCAAGCGAGTCATGCAGAGCGAGGCGCAGCAGTTTCCCAAGAGTCATCTGTTGCACGAGTCGCTGGAGCCCTTGCTGGGAGACAGCATCTTCACGACCAATGGCGAGCAGTGGCAGCGTCAGCGCACCATGATGAACCCGGCGTTTGCCCAGGCCCGCGTAAACGTCGCGTTCCCGCGCATGCTGGGTGCCGCGCAAGCCATGCTGGAGCGCCTGGATGCCGTGGATGAGGAGCAGCCCTACGACATCGAGATCGAGATGACTCATGTCACTGCCGATATCATTTTCCGCACGATTTTTTCCACGCCCTTGCAGGGGCCCGATGCGCATCGCATATTCGAAGCCTTTGCCCGCTACCAGGCGCTGGCCCCCAAGCTCATGCTGCCGGCTCTGTTCGGCGTTCGCTGGCTGACCATGCCCTGGTATCGCTGGCAGAGCAACCAGGCCGCGACGGAGATTCGCGGCCTGCTGCACGCCATGATCAAGCCGCGCTATGAGGCACACTTGAGGGGCGAGGCCGAGGAGCAGGAGGATATTCTTGCCGCCTTCATGCAGGCCAAGGATCCGAATACGGGCGAGCCTTTCAACGAGGAAGAGTTGGTCAATCAGGTTGCCATGCTGTTTCTGGCGGGGCATGAAACCTCTGCCAGCGCACTGACCTGGGCCAGCTATCTGCTGTCCCAGTCTCCCGACATACAGCAGCGTGCCTATGAGCAGGTGCTGGAGGTGGCCGGCGATCGTCTGCCGCAGCAGGCCGATATGAAGAGCTTCTCGCAGGTCTGGAATATTTTTCGGGAGACCTTGCGCCTGTTTCCGCCAGTGGGCTTCTTTGCCCGGGAGAACGTTCAGTCCTGCCCCATCCGGGGCAAGCAACTGAAGGAGCGCAGCACGGTGGTGGTGGCACCCTGGCTGCTGCAACGCCACCGCAAATGGTGGCAGAACCCCGATGCCTTCGATCCTGATCGCTTTGACCGTGAGGAAGACAAGGAGGCAATCAAGCATGCCTACATGCCTTTCAGTATGGGCCCGCGTGTCTGTCTGGGCGCTGCATTTGCGCTGCAGGAAGCGGTTCTGATTCTGGCCTGCCTGCTTCAGCGCTATGAAATCCTGCCTGCATCAGGCCATGTGCCGCAGCCCGTGGGGCGGTTGACGATTCGCTCCGAAAATGGGGTGCGTATCAAGTTGCGCAAGAGAGAGGCTGCATGAAGGAGCGCCTGGCAGGTTTTGTGTTGATGTGCGCCGTTGTGCCGCTTGCGGTCGTGGGCTGGCTGATTCTTTGTTGGGTCGGCCTGTTCGGCAAGACGGAGCGGGGCAGGGCCGGAGTGCGCGCGCTGGACCATTTCGTCAATGCCGCTGTGCTCAACGGCTATGCCTGGGAAAGCGTCTCATCGCATGCCTGGCGCGAACGCGAGAACAAGCGCTGGGCGCGCTGGGTCATCCGGGTCACCGATCACTTCCAGAAAGATCACTGCATGCGCGCCAACAAGCGCGAGCAGCCCGTGGTGGACCTGATCCTGAAAAAAGGCCTGCAGGGTCAGACGATCAAATGAGGGACTAGCCGGCCCGTTCAGCCGATTGAGCCGAGTCGGCGCATTACGCCTCTTTACGCTTCGAGATTGATACAGGTCAGCGGGAATGGGCCCTGGCGCGTTAAGGACTGAAGCGTTTCCGCGATGAAGCGCGATCTCGCCGGCCCCACGGTGATCTATATCGAGCATGGAGAGGTATGTCCAATCGCACTTCAATCATCCGCAGTCTGGCGGCCTTGGCGCTGGTTTGCGCAGCGGGTGCCGCCCAGGCCCAGGCCTATATCAGCGGCTCCATCTCGGGGCAGCTGGCGCCGGGGGTCTACGGTCAGGTCAATATCGGCAATGCGCCGCCGCAGCTGCTGTATGCCCAGCCGATGTGGGGCGGCCCGGTAGTGCCGCAGGTGCAGCCCATCTATATGTGGGTACCGCCCGGCCATTCGCGTAACTGGCGCCGTTACTGTGGTCGCTACCATGCCTGCGGCCAGCCGGTCTATTTCCTGCGCAATCCGCCACCCCATTGGCGTGCAGGACCTCCGCCGCATCACCATCGCGACAGGCGCGACTGGCGTGATGATCGCCGTGATCATCGTCACTGGGACAGAGGCGATCGCCACGACCGACGTGACTGGGACAGGCATGACCGTGACGACCGGGGGCGCGGCCATGGTCACGGTCGTGGACATGGACGCCATGATGACTAAATTAAGGGTTAACCACTAAATTCACTGTTGCTTATGCACAGCAATGATGGCTGAATGCTATTGAAAAAATAGCATTCGGCCTTTTCTCTTTATTGGCTCCACACTCTGTTTGTAGGTATTTATACGTGATATGAGCAAGCACTTTGCTATGCCTTCCTGGCATAGCTGCTAGCGGAGGGCTTGCCTAGTAGGGGCGCTCGGGGCTGCCGACAATAGTCTCATTCGTTTTGACTAGACGGTTGCCCTTGCGCAAACCCTGTCGAGCGTCCCAGTCCTGCCGGTGCAATGTGCCCGCAGCTTGAGGGAGTAGCTCGCAAAGCCTTGAAGGCTGGGTTGCGGAATCTGGCAGGGCAGCCACTGCATCCACTTCAGGAGTCTTTCGGCATGAGCGTAGCACTCAAAGGCATTTCTTCCATGGCAACCCGCCAGGTCCTCGCCGATCTGGCAGCAGCCTGGCAGGAGCAGGGCGGCGAGCCGGTGCAGATCGAATCCGTGGGCGGTGTGGATGCCGCGCAGCGCGTGCAGTCCGGTGAAGAGGCCTTCGATGTGGTCTTCCTGGCCTCCAACGCCATCGATAAGCTGCAGGCCGCCGGCCGAGTGGTCGCAGGCAGCAAGGTGGATCTGGTGCTCTCCAGCACCGCTGTCGCCGTGCCTGCCGATGCGGCCCAGCCCGATATCGGCTCGGAGGAGGCCGTGCGCGCTGCCGTGCTGGCCGCGCCCAGCATCGGTTACTCCACCGGTCCCAGCGGCGTGGCGCTGCAAAAGCTGTTCGAGCGCTGGGGCATTGCCGACCAGATCCAGTCCCGCATCGTGCAGGCCAGGCCCGGCGTTCCCGTGGGCTCCATGATTGCTTCGGGCGAAGTGGCGCTGGGCTTTCAGCAGCTGAGCGAGCTGATCCATGTCGAAGGCATCCGCATCGTGGGCGGCCTGCCTGCCGCGATTGCCAACGACACCGTGTTTTCGGCCGGCCTGGTGGCGGGCTCGGCCCATGCCTATGCTGTGCAGCGTCTGCTGGCCTTCATGGCTTCGCCTGAGGCCGCAGCGGCCAAGCGTCGCCAGGGCATGGAACCCGCTTGAATTGATTCGTGTCCAGGCGGGGGCCTGGGCACTGCACCCCATCCAGCAAAAGGGCAGTCATAGCCCTTTCGTGACGGACGTACCAGATGCCTTCGAGGCTTTGGCGCCAGCCGCGAGACAGGAGATAGAGGCGACAAAGAGAGGCAACTGAGATTCCAACTATGACTTCGCAAACTAGCAAACAGAACACCGACCCGACGGTCGTCAACGTGCAGACCGTGCTCAACGATAGCCCGTTCTCGGGCTTTCAGTGGGGGATTTTCTTCCTCTGCTTTTTGATTGTTCTGCTCGACGGTTTTGATACCGCCGCCATCGGCTTCATCGCGCCTTCGCTGCTTGGCGAATGGGGCATCGACAAATCCCATCTGGGTCCGGTGCTGAGCGCGGCCCTGTTCGGCCTGGCGTTCGGCGCGCTGGGCGCGGGTCCGCTGGCTGACCGCGTGGGCCGCAAGACCGTGCTGATCATCGCCGCGGTGGTGATGGGCGGTGCATCGATTGCTTCTGGCCTGGTGCATGACCTGCAAGGCCTGACCATCTGGCGCTTCATCACCGGCCTGGGTCTTGGCGCTGCCATGCCCAACGCCATCACGCTGATGAACGAATACTGCCCTGACAGCAAGCGTTCCTTCATTACCAACTGCATGTTCTGCGGCTTCCCCATCGGCTCGGCCTTCGGTGGCTTTATCGCAGCCTGGATGATTCCGCATTTCGGCTGGCGCAGCCTGCTGATTGTGGGCGGCGTGGTGCCCCTGATCCTGGCCGTGCTGATGATCGTGATGCTGCCCGAGTCGGTGCGCTTCATGGTGCTGAAGAACTACTCGGCCGACCGCGTACGCAAGGTGATGGTGCGCATCGCCGCAGGCACGCGCAATGCCGCACGCTTCGTTCTGAACGACGGTGGCGAGGCTGCCGCCCAGGCACAGCAAGGTCCCCAGGGCCTGCGTCTGGTGTTCTCGCAGAAATATCTGGTCGGCACGCTGGCCCTGTGGGTGACATATTTCATGGGTCTGGTGATCGTCTATGGCCTGGTCAACTGGATGCCTGTGCTGTTCAAGGAAGCGGGCGTGCCCGCCAGCCAGGCGGCCGTGATTGCCGCGCTGTTCCAGCTCGGCGGCGTGGGCGCGATCTTTGTCG
>Ga0067045_1029515_pt1 | contig 20185 bp, 19 predicted proteins | sample TerdegcTABiofilm_FD_59184 | JGI IMG/M metagenome (GOLD analysis project Ga0067045, IMG submission 59184) | Combined Assembly of (Gp0054472, Gp0054536) Wastewater bioreactor microbial communities from Singapore -Terephthalate degrading... | reverse complement strand
TTTCACTCTGGACAACACGATGGATGGGTTGAAGGACTACGCGAAACTGTATATTAAAACTTCGAAGGAGGTACTCGTATTTTCCCAGTCCATGGAAGAGACCTCCTACGGGACACCGTCTTTTACCTACACGGACACGGTATCCTACCAGCACAAGGTGTACGAGTTCTCCATTCCCCTGACCGATATCCCGATGGACCCGGAAACGAAGGCCCTACGGTTCGCCGTAGAGGCGTATGGTACCGCGTCCCCTTACTTGGGTTCCACCTTTCCTTACCTCGCCTACGATTCCGCGTACAACCGGTATTTATTGATACACATGAAATCCCTAGAGCTCTATAATCTAAAACCCTACGCACAATTCTACACCTGGGATCTTTTACCCATTGGGACCGAACATGCTATATCGGAAAGCACAGAACCGGTAAATACCCCATGGGCGGATGTGGATACTATTCCATCCGCCGCCTTTGCCTCGGATGGTAGTGCCCTTGCGGTATGGCCCGAAGGCCCATCTAACAACATAAGGATCTGGGCAAGGAGACTGGATCAGACGGGACTGCCCTCAGGTTCCATGATTCAGCTTTCGGAATCCACGTTTCCGGTCACTCGATCCTGTGCAGTGGCGTACGAACCCATTGCCAACAAGTTCTTTGCGGTATGGACCCATTTCACCAACGATCCGGGTCAGGGAAGGATCAAAGGATGCTTCATCTCCGCTTCCACGAGCGCGAAGGAAAACACTTTTACCCTTGCCGAGGATGCGGAATCTAACTTTTCCGAGCCAGTGATTCTGTACGGGGATGGGAAATTCCTCTTAGTATGGAAGGCTGTCCCTGATCAAATTTTAGCTCGAACCTTTTCGACCACAGGATCTCCTCTAGGCTCTGTGCAGGTCGTATCCGAAGGGCCAGATTGCCGTTCCGTATCCGCCGCGTACGATCCGGTGAACAGGAAGTTCCTCGTGGTTTGGACAGAGAATAATAATTTCATCCGCGTGTTCGGTAGACGCCTTGACTCCGATGGTACGCCCCTGGGAACCGGTAGTTTCCAGATCTCACCTTTGACGGACGGTTACGAGGAATATCCCCATGTGGTGTATTCCAACCGGGAGGGGTTGTTCATCGTGATTTGGAATCGACGAGTTGAGTATACAAATACCGATTTCTACCAGCAGAAGGTGAATCCCGACGGGACTCTTAACGGGAATGCGGTTCGAATCGCTCAGGGAAATTATACCCCCTACCCGGGAGGTTCCGCTCGGGTAGTGAACACAAGAAACGGGGATAACCTAACCGTCGCTTCCGTATATGATTCTGCTGAATCCTATGAGTTCGTTTCCTCCCTTTCCGATTATCCCAATGGCCCGGCACCGGCTGCGCCTGTGTTGGATTCTCCAGCCGATGGCGCCACGGTATCGGGTACTTCGGTGACCCTGAAGTGGCAACCGGTGACGGGATCGGGAATCACTTACCGGGTGTACTGCGGTACAGACCAGAACTTCAGCAACGCGTCCGCATTCACGGCCGTGGCGTCAGTTTCCGGAACCCCCGCGATCGCCCTTGCGGGTACCGGCATACTCACCCTGGTTGCCGTCACGCTTTCCGGTACACTGATGGGACTGGATAGACTCCGGCGAGAAAACGGCCGGTTAAAAAAGAGGCGGATCATCATATTACTAATCTTTTTAATCATCGGCTCCCTCTCTTCCGGTCTGTTTTCCTCCTGCTTTGGGCTGCTTTCCTCTAAGGGAAGTTCTGGAGAAGAAACGGATGGCGGTACTCCCATCGGTCCTGGAACACCGGTCCTGAAGGAACACACTGTGACGGGTCTGTCCAGCGCGACTACCTACTACTGGAAGATCGTGACCGACAATGGGGAATCCCTTACCGCTAGCCCCGTGAGGAGTTTCAGGACCCAATGAGGTTATGTGCGTAGCCCCGGTATAGGGGGCCACCGAAGGCCACCGCTGATTGTTTCGGAACCTTCCTGTAGTTGGATCCCACCTTTTTGAAGCGGAGTTGGGGTTTCTCGATGATCCGGATCCTTTCCACCTTCCACGGAAAGGTGCGGGCCCGCGCGTCATGGGGATACGTTTCCAGCTGAACTTCGCCCTTGTAAAGGGTATCAGTGTTCTTCACCAAGCCCAGGAACCAGGTATCGTAACTACGCCGGCCAAATTCGTTGAGTTTACCGCATAAAACAAGCATTCCCGGTTTCAGTTGATGGAAACGGATGCTTTTGGCCCGCCCGCGCAACTAGGCAGAGAGAGCGTGAACAGAAGTAAAGCAGATAGAAACAGACCGCCCCGTACAAGAGCGAACAGAGCCATGAGACTGAACACCCCGTTACCTCTGGAAGGTGTTGTTTTAATAAACTTCATGGCAGGAACCTCCTTTACATAGTTGTTGTGTATTTAACCATCATCAAAAATTCTTCTCTGGAAAGGGTTTCTCATAATCGGGAGTGATATGGAAAAAGTAGTACGTGGGAACGGTTTCGCCGTAGAAATTGCCGGCGATATACAGGGATTCAGGGGAACACTGGAGGTTGAAACTACCGAGAAAATGAGAATTGCTGGTTTGGTAGATATATACACAATATTTTCCACCGGATTCTTGGCAGTCCACCCGCGCGTAGATGCCTTCCCATTTTCCCAGGAGCTTGCATTCCTGGCCGCTTGGGTCAAAACCGATATAGTCGCCCCTATGGGACACTGTATCGTATTCCATCGTGTTCATGGGCCTGCTTCCGCAGAGATAGAAGTATTTCCCCCGTATTTCAGGGGGCGCGGGTCTGAAAGAGTTCGGATATGTCTGGGTGCTACTTCCGCCGCTTCCTCCCCCATCGTCATCCCAATCGATTGCTTCGTACACCTTCTTTAGATCGTAGGATGTGCCGTCCACTTTGAAGCTACCGCTCACCGTAGGGTCGCCGGATTGGGGAGAGGTCCCCGGGAACCGGAAAGTCCCATTCATTTCCACTGTCTTGTACGTGTAGTTAGCGACCGATACGCTTCCCGCGATGGTGATGGTGTAAGGGTTGGTGCTCGTCACCTTGATCGTATAGGTGCCCGTGATCGTGATGGAAGGAGCCGTGGGATCCGGGGCGTAGTTTTGGAACTGAAGGACGAGTATCACGTTCTCCTGTTCCCAGGACACGTTCATTCCCGGTTTGTCCGCGTTAGCCGGATCGGGTGCTTCGAACACCTCTTGGAAGAGTTCCAGCATTCCTTTTGCCGTTTCGGTGACGTCTTGGGGGATGGATTCCTCCTTTTCCTTCAAACCAATCAACTCCTGCAGGTTGCCGCAGGAAAGTAGAAAAACACAACCTGCCAGGAAAAGCCCGAGTAGGCGGAGGAGACCCTTATATGAGAACCTTCTTTGGGAAACACTTTTTACAATCTGCGGGGATCGTGGATTCATAGTCCACCTCCTTCATGGATCAATACTATTGATAAGAACGGTATCACAGGGCTTCCAAAGAGTCGTCTCAAGGAGTAGTGGATTTTGATAAGTCCCACCCTTTTATTCCAGAATTACGATGAAAAATGGGCTATTCCCAACTGAAACCGTGTCTAGTACCGCGTTCGTCTCGCCATCGACCACAGAGATCGTGTTGTCCGCACTGTTCACCACATACACTAGGTTGTGTTTTTCGCTGACCGCGATACCAAGGGGGCTGTTACCCACTGGAGTACTGGTCATGAGGGTATCGTTGTTGCCATCGATGACAGAAAGGGTATTATTATCGTGATTTGCCGTGTACACCCTATTCGTGATCGTGTTAATGGCTACGGAAATAGGCGCGGTTTCAGAGCCTATATCGATGAGTTTGGTTACACTATCCGAGGCTCCACTAATGACCTGAACTGAAGAGGTGACATCAGGCACATAGATCTTGTTGGTGACTGGGTTCACCGCTATTCCTCCCAGTTCATAGCTGGAGACTGAAGCGATATTTGTGAAGTAAGAGTTTGTAGTCCCTGTCCATACATCGACAGAGGAGTCTCCCCACAGGACGATATAAACCTTGTTCGTATTCGGGTTAATCCCGATTCCCACGGGGTAATTCCCTGACATCGTAAGCGTTGTTGAGAGCGTATCTGAAGCGCCATCGATCATTTCCACTCGATCATCAAAGTACTGATACTCGACATAGATTTTATTGAGGACCGGATTTACTCCTACCATGTGTGGATCTGATGATCCGTCCAGGTTTATGTTGGTTTGAATTGCGTTGGTGATAGCGTTTATTACAGAGACGCTTCCTTCACCCATATTGGCCACATAGATCTTCTTTGTAACGGGGTTGACACCGATTCCTGCCGGTTGGCTTCCCACATCAAGGGTGGTTATTTCCCCCCCCATTCAAGCCGTTGAGTACGGACACCGAGTCCGCGCCATAGTTCGAGATATACAACACGGGGTAGGGAACGGTAACCGTATACTGAGCCGTGGAACCATCCTGCGCCGTGACTGTGTAATCCACGGGATTCGTGAAGTTATTCACAGTTACCCTGCTTACCTGCGTAACATTCCCTACTTTTACCGAAATGCCCGTGGTGGTAAAATTCGCTACGAGCGCGCTCCGGTCGGTCCCAGCGGGAACTGTCACTGAAATAGTCCGGGGTGATGATGAAGAGGAGATAACTCCGATTGCGTAAGGATTCATGATCGAGTATGAAGTGATCTCTTTCGCGGAGGAGAGGGAGTCATCCGTACCGGACTCGACGGTAGATAGATGAAATTGACAAAGGGAAAGGAACCTGTGTAGGCTTCGTATCCAGAGGAAACATCAGATTGAGCATTACCGCTACGCCCTCCCGTCCCCGAGCCCTATTCTCCTTCTGCCTGTTCCACTTCCTGGACGACGGGTTCTCCGACTCCATCTATATCCTGTTGCCCTTCATAGCAGCGGAGTTACAGCTATCCTATAGCGGAATAGGACTCCTTCGGGGAATCTCGTATGGCTCTACCGGAGTCTTCCAGTATCCGTTAAGCGTGTTGGGGGAACGGGTAGGGGAGGCGTTGGTGATCCTTCTGGGCACCTTCGGCACCGCGTTGGGGTTCCTTGTCCTCAGTAAGGCTCACACCTTTATCACGGTATTGCTATCCCTATTGGCCGCCAAGACCGCGGGAGCGGGGCAGCATGGGTTGGGTTCCTCCGTTCTATCCAAGGTGTTCGAGGACTCGCTCAGGAGGGCTGCCATGGGAACGTATAATTTTTCAGGGGACCTAGGGAAGGTGTGCGTCCCCTTCCTCCTTACCCTGATGATCAACCGATGGGGATGGAGGGACGGGTTACTCTTCCTTTCCCTCGGTGGACTGGGGGTGATAGCCTTGACGTTTCCCCTCGTGTTTCGACAGAAGGTCCCTCTTACATCTCGGTCTACCGAGGAGGGATTGTCTCGAGGAAACGGGTGGGCAAAAGGGTGGGAACACCGGAAGCGGTTCTATGCCCTTCTTACCATCGGGATCATCGATATCGCGGCCCGCTACGCGTTACTGACCTTCCTACCCTTCATCCTCCTACAGAAGGGAGTTCCCAAGACGGAGTTCGGCTTTGCCTTGACCCTCCTCTTCGTCGGGGGCGCGGTTGGAAAGTTCGCGTGCGGTCTTTTGGCGGAGTGGGCGGGGGTTGTTCCCATGGTGGTGGGAACGGAACTGTTAACGACGACCGGAATCCTATCCCTCACCGTGCTGCCTACTTTCTGGATCTGGATCGTGCTTCCGTTCCTGGGAATCGTGTTGAACGGGACTTCCTCCGTGCTGTACGCGACGGTGGCGGAGATCATTCCCTCGGACTCCCGTTCCCGCGGGTATGGGATCTACTACGCGGTAACCCTGGGTATGGGATCCCTTTCGCCCCTAATCTTTGGATTCCTTACCGACGCCTTTGGGTTGTACGTTACCCTGACCACAACGGCCCTTATGCTGCTGGTGACCCTTCCTTTAAGCCGGTATATCTCGACCCCGAAGAAGGCCACTATCGGATTCTGAGAGATTTATCATTGGTTGTACTCTTAATATATTAGTACTATAATTCCCAGAGGAGTTAGAGATTATGATGTTCCATGTTCTTATAGAGAAAGACGAAGAGGGTTGGTTCGTCGCCGAATGTCCAGCTTTACCAGGGTGTGTATCCCAAGGCCGGGATGAACAGGAAGCTCTTGCCAATATCCGGGAGGCTATTCAAGCTTGGCTTTGGGCGGAGGACCAAAAACACCTTGAAGAAGTCAAAAAAACGGGAAAAACACCGGTATTGATTACCGTATGAGTCGTTTGCCCAGAATTTCTGGCAGGGAAGCAGTGAAGGCTTTTGAGAAACTTGGTTGGGAATTGAAGGGCCAAGTTGGTAGCCACATGATACTTATCAAAAAAGGTAGCCCTGTGAACCTTTCCATTCCCAATCACAAGGAACTTGCTCCAGGGACATTACGCAAACTTATTAGATACGCGGATATTACAGTCGAAGAGTTCACTACGTTGCTGTAATCTGCCGGACAAAGCGTTCGAAGATCTTTTGACCGTCTCTACGGGCCCTTGGGTCTTTGCCGGTCTCCGGATGGAACTGCACTCCATAAATCGGCCGTTGGCGATGAGCCATCACCTGGATTCGGCAAGCTTCTGTGGACGCGTACACTTCGAATACTCGGTGGAACTCTTTCGACTCTACGATCTCCTCGTGATGGCTGAACTCTACCCAGATCGATTCCTCTTCGATCAAGGGGAATCCGGGTCGGACGGGAAGTTGTGCGGCCCGCTTAGTATGTTCCCACAATTCGGAATCGAGATATTCCGGACGCATAGGCCGAACGGGGAATCCGAAAGAGTGGGCAATGAGCTGGTGCCCAAAGCAGATACCGAGGATCGGTTTTTCGTATCTCCGGATCAGTTCAGCGATGGGTTCGAACTTGTCCCGAACCTGTTCTTCCGAAAGATTGAAAGAAGATCCCGAGAGAACAAGCCCATCGGCGGATAATACCTTCTGCCATTCTGCCGAATGAATCCGGTCTCTACCGATCAGATCTGTATAATGAATCCGTTCCCACTCAAGTTCTAGCGGGAAGGACTGGAATACTTCGCGGAATTCCTTTCCCCGCCCTTTGTCCCATCGCATCGGTTCGGGATAGGTATCGAGCAAACATAAGTGTAGATTCCTTACTGATTTCATGAGCGTACTTTACACAATATAAATAGAATTTCAAAGATTGAGTTTGGATTTCCATGGTATACTCTCTGGTATGGGGGGGTGGAGTCGTTTAAAGATCGGGGACTAGAAGCTTGTGAACAAGCTTCTTCTGTGTTTTCTACTGGTAGCGATCCCTCCCCTGATTCTGCTAGCTTTTATCCAGTACCAGGAAAGCACCAAGTATCTTATCGATATGGAGGAAAAGAGTCTTTCCCTCCATGCGAAGATCATTTCCGAACAGGTGGATCTGTATCTTTCCGGAATGAAGAATCACGTGTTGTCTTTGGCCCTCAATAAAAGAATCATTGATTTTTTATCCAATAGGACAAGGACCGCCCGGGATGTGGAACAGTTCAACCTCTATTTAGATCATCTTCAGAGTATCAGCGCGGAAGAGTACTCGGCCATTTTTGTTTTGGATTCCCAGGGGGTCTGTCGCGCTTCAACAGACCGACGGTTCATAGGGACGGATTATGGATTCCGTTCCTATGCGAATGCCATTATCAACCAGGGGCAGAAACTGCATATATCGGATTTCTGCGTGGGTCTTCGAAGCCTTATACCCGGAGTGTTTCTTTCCGCCCCTGTGTATGACGAGAGGAATGCCATGGTGGGTATCATGGTCTTGAAGGTAGCGGGTACTGCCATCGGCCGTCTAGTGGAAAACTTTAGGCCCCTGAATGATCGGGGAGTAAATACCAGTTACGATACAGTGGGCGAGTTGTTACAGTATGTAGCGAACCTTACTCAAAATCGGGGAACCTACCCGGAGGCGTATATCGTAAACAAGGATGGGGTGATTATCTCCCATCCGAACCAATCGTTCCTATATAAAAGCCTCGATGACTTACCGCCTAAGGTCATGGAAACCATCCGGGAAAGTCGCCAATTTTTAGATCTTGAAATCGGCAGCTTGAAGAACTCGTTTTTGATGCAACTGCACGATCGGGTCAGGACAAGCGGTTCCTCCCAATCAGCCACGTACGTGTTCAACCGGGAGTTGCGGGTAGTGGCGATCGCTCCTCTTCGACTACAGGAATGGACTGTGGGGGTTTCGGTCAACTACAGTCAGTTTACCTATTTATCCCGGTTGCTCCTTCTCAAACTTGTCCTGATCGTAGGGGTTCTGTTTGCGGGTTTGTTCTTTCTTACCATGGTGTTGAGCCGTTTCATCACAAAACCGTTGGAAAACCTTGTCGGGGTTATGGACCGAGTGAAGAAGGGCGAAAGGGAAGCCCGTGTGGTTTGCAACCGGAACGATGAATTAGGGATTCTTTCGGATAGTTTCAACGAGTTGTTGGATGTGATCGAGGATTATTCACGGAACCTGGAAGGAAAGGTAAAAGAACGAACCGAGCAGATCATCCGGTTGCAACTCAATATAGAAATCAGGACGGATTCTATAAGCATCCGTTTTTATGATAATGGAAATGGATTCCAATTGAAGGAGGCGAAACGCAATGGGTTTGGTTTGCGTAATCTATATAGAAGGATCCACCGCATGAAGGGAACCATCCGAGCGACCAGCGCGAATCGGAAAGGGACTACCTTCCATATCCTTATTCCCAGGATCGAATCATGAATCCTTTCCTGCGCCTTGTCATTGTGGAAGATGTGGCAGAAACTAGGGAGGGTCTTCGCTACCTTCTGGGGCTGGATGAAGCAATCAAAATTGTGGGTTCCTACGAAAAGGCGGAAACATTTTTGAAAGTCCTAGCGACCGGTCTAGCGGTAGATGTGGTTCTGATGGACATCAAATTGCCGGGGATGAGCGGCATCGAGGCAGCGAGGATCATCCATGAAAAATACCCCTCTGTTCAGGTAATCATGCTGACTGTGTTCGAAGAGGAAGGAAAGTTGATAGATTCGGTATTAGCAGGAGCTGTTGGATACGTGTTGAAGAACACGAAGCCGGAGATACTCATTGAACAGATTAAAAGTATCCATTCAGGTGGGTCTCCGATCAGCCCTAAGATAGCCCGAATGATGCTGGACAACTATCGTTCCCATGCTTCCCTCGCGTCGAAAAACCACTACAATCTTACTCGACGGGAAAAAGACGTTTTACAAGGTATTGTCGAGGGTTTGACCTATAAGGAAATCGCAGAACGATCCGGTATTGCTAGCTCCACGGTGAAGAAACATATCCTGAATGTGTATCGGAAGCTCCATGTGCATTCCAAGGTGGAGTTCGTCAAGAAAGTGATTCAGGAAAAATTGATCTAATCTTCCCCCATTTGGTGTATTTCGCCCCCCCATCGGTTACGATTCTCGCCTAAATTACCTCCTCTTGGTGAATACACGGCTATACTATCCAGTCCTATACTGATGAAAAAATTAGAGGAGGAGTCGCATGAAAAAATTCGTTTTCTGTTTTCTCCTTACCGTAACGGTATTGGCCACCTATGCGGGTGGGCAGAAAGAAACCGGTTCCAAACAGGAAGAAATCAAAGCTATCGAGTTCAAACTGGGGCATGTAGCTGAACCGGATAACCCGTATGCGCTGGGTGCCGGGGTTTTTGCGGATCGGGTAAAGGAACGGACGGGTGGCAAAGTGACCATCAAGATGTTTCCCAGCTCTCAGCTCGGAAGCGAGGACAAGCTGATCGAAGGTCTTGTCATCGGATCGGTTGATTATGCCCTTACGACTACCGCAGTGTTGGGCCAGTTCGAAGAGAGACTTCTGGTTTTCGGCTTCCCCTATATTTTCCGGAATCGGGAACACGCCTATAAAGCGTTGGACACGATCGGTATGGAGCTTGGGAAGAACCTGGAAAAAAAGGGGATCAAGGTGCTGGGATACTATGAGAACGGGGTCCGTCACATGATCAACAACAAAAGGAAAATCCTTGTTCCCGATGACATGAAGGGACTCAAGATGCGGGTTATGCCTACACAGGTGTATATCGAACTGATGAAAGCGCTAGGTTCGGATCCGACACCGATGAACTTTGGGGAAGTGTATTCAGCCTGTCAAACCGGAATCATAGATGGATTGGAAGTACCAGCGGTGCATATCTGGCAGAGAAGGTTCTATGAGGTGAACAAGTACGTTTCCCTTACTGCCCACACGTATGAATCGGAAGTGATGATGATGTCCATGAAATCATGGCAAAAGATTCCGGAAAGCGTGCAGAGGATCATGATGGATGCCATGAAAGAATCTTTAGCCTATCAACGAAAGCTCGCTTTCGAGAAAGAATCAGAATACTTTCAGAAAATAAAAGATACAGGCAAGACAACGATCGACCCAGTGGATACGAAGCTGTTTGCGGAAAGAACAAAGGTTGTTTGGGAAAAACTCGGTGCCAAAGTAGGTATGGATCTGATCAATCGAATTCAATCTGTCCAGTAGTGAGGGGTACAATGCTCGGGAAAATCCTGGATGTGGTGGACAGGCTCATCGACAAACTGTCGGTGGGCCTGATGGGTTTTCTTTTGGCGCTTACCTTTGCCAATGTAATTGGACGGTATGTGTTTATCAAGTCGATCTTTTTTGCAGAAGAGCTGGCTAGATTCCTTTTTATATGGATCGTTTTCCTAGGGGCTGCCATCATCATTAAGACAAACGGTCATATCGCAGTGGATCTTCTTCCCTTGAAGCTGAAAGGGAAAGTAGCAGGATTATGGCTCGATCTTGCCATCAATATTGGAGGAATAATTTTCCTTATCATTCTGTTCATGGGGGGTATCGAGCTGGCGGGTACTATGAATATTTACACCAGTCCCGCATTGGGTATTCCGATCGGGTATGTGTATTGGGCAGTCCCGGTAGGATCGATCATCATGTTCTTGCACACCGTACAGGCTCTGTTTCGTCTAATCAAAGAGCTGAAATCAAAAGAATCCTCTCTGGGGCAGGAGAAATAATATGGCGTACGTACTATTCTTCTATTTATTACTGGTTTTAATTGCTGTAGGGTTTCCCATTGCCTATTCCCTCTGCCTATCTTCAGCTTTTCTCATTCTGGTTCATTTAAGACTCCCCACGACATTGATAGCCCAGCATATGTTTGCTGCCGTAGATAGTTTTGCCTTTTTGGCGATCCCCTTCTTTATGCTGGCTGGAGCCTTCATGTCTTCCGGCGGAGTTACCAAACGTCTGGTTAGTTTTTCGTACTCTCTTGTCGGTTCGTTTAAGGGAGGACTTGCCCAGGTGGTGGCAGTATCCGGCATGTTCTTTGCCGCGATCTCGGGGTCTTCTGCGGCGGTTACCGCCGCGATTGGCGCGATTATGATCGACGCGATGGTGGAAAAAGGCTATGACAGGGAATTCTCGGCGGGTGCCGTGGCTGCCGGAGGAATGGTGGGGATCATTATTCCCCCTAGCATCACAATGGTAGTGTATGGAGTTCTGGCAGGGGTTTCAATAGGCGACATGTTCTTAGGGGGGTTCGGGCCCGGGGTTTTAATGGGCGTAAGCATGTGCGCAGTCAGTTATTTTGTCAGCAAGCGCCATGGATGGGGTGGTGAGGGAACCTTTAGCCTCAAAAACGTCTGGAAGAGCTTTCTGGAGAGTTTCTGGGCGTTGCTTACCCCTGTGATCATCATCGGTGGCATCTATGGTGGAATTTTCACTCCTACCGAAGCAGCCTGCGTTGCGGCGGTGTATGGGCTCTTCATCGGGTTCTTTGTGTACAAGGAACTGAACATAAAGGAGTTGCCTTCCATTATTTCCAAAGCGGTAGTGAGTACCACGGTAATCATGTTCATTATCGCGGCTGCCAATGTGTTCGGCTGGATTCTTACCAATGCGGAAATTCCCCAGAAGATAGGAAAGTTCTTCATCGAGATTTCCGGTAATAAGTATGTGTTCCTCTTCTATATCAATAGTATGCTTTTGATTCTGGGAACGATGGTGAACCCTTCTGCGGCGGTGGTGATCCTTACCCCGATCCTACTGCCCGCAGCTATTCAGTTCGGTATTAATCCGGTGTTTTTCGGTGTCCTCATGGTTACCAATCTTGCGATCGGAAACATAACCCCTCCGGTGGGACTGGATCTCTTTGTGGTAAGTTCCATTACAAAGATATCGATTACAAAGATATCGATAGACCGGGTGTTTCGGGCCATGTTGCCTTTCCTTTACATTCTGATAGCGAATCTACTGATCGTGACGTATGTGGAGGATATCATTATGTTTCTTCCAAGGGCACTGGCAAAATAGAACGCGGAACTAGCATTCTATTTGACACAAGAAATTTATCGGTGCTACAATAGATTTAATCGTTTGAATCAAGCATAGGGAGGAAACAAGAATGAAAATCAGAAAAGTGTTCCTATTGGGGGTTTGTGGAATCCTGTGCGCAGCTTTCCTGTTCGCAGGAGCCCAAGCCGAAAAAAAGCAGGAAATGAAACCGGTGACCTTGCGGCTTTCTACTCATCATCCGGCGGACGTGTCTCGTAGCGTGGGTTCCCGGTTGATTAAAGAGGAAGTCGAAAAAGCTACCAACGGTCTGGTGAAGATCGATATCTATTATAGCGAATCTCTCGCCAAGGGCCGGGAAGTGCTGGACGCGGTAAAGAACAAGGTAGTGGATATCGGAGATGTGAATCCCGCCTATTATCCTGGGCAACTACCTATCCACGCGGGTCTTCTGGTGTACACGAAGTGCCCTCCCAAACATTCGGAGAAGAAAGCGGTCATGGAGAAGATCTACGCCAAGTATCCGCAAGTGCTGAACGAGATCGAGAAGTACAACCAGAAACTCCTCTGGCAGTACTTTCCCGGAGCGTTGAACCTGAGTTCCACCAAGCCCGTCAAGAGCATCAAGGATTTTAAAGGGTTGAAGATCCGGGCTTCCAGCGAAGTATACCTTCGGATGCTGAAAGAGTTGGGCGCTATTCCCGTGTCGATTCCCTTCACCGATTGCTATATGGCTCTCCAAACGGGGACGATCGACGGAGTGTTCACCAATATCGAGGCCATGACAGGGCAGAAGTTTTGGGAGGTAGCGCCCTATTCCTTCACTTCCCCAAAACTCGGTCTCTGGCTTCCCTTCACCTTTACCATTAACAAGGACCGTTGGGACAGTTTCCCTCAGAATGTGAAAGACCAAATCCTCGCCGCCATCAAGCGGGTGGATCAACGGTTCGAACCCCTCTACGATGAAGGATACGATCAGGAAGTGAAGATCTTCCGGGAGAAGGGCAAGGATCTCGTGATGGCCAGTGATGAAGACGTGGCTACCTGGCAGAACCTCGCGATCCTCGCAGAATTGAAGAAGGAACTAGCCGCGAAAGCGGAGAAAGCGGGGATTTCCAACGGTCAGCAGTTCCTTGCCGACATCGACAAGATCATGGATGAAGCGTTGAAGAAGTAAGCGAATGGGAGGCCTCTTTCTGGCCTCGGTTCAAGGCGCTCTTGGAAGTCCTCAGGCCCTGTTCGGGTCTGAGGATATTTCTTTTAGAGAAAGGGAGTGGGATATGAAACGAGTGCTTTCCCTATTGAATCGATTCCTAGCCGAGTTGAGCGGATGGTTATTGACCATCATTACCTTTTTCTTAGTTCTCAATTTCGTGCTCCGTCTGTTCGAAGTGAGCATCGATTGGCTATTGGAACTGACAACCTTCGTGTTCGTGGCGGTAATTTATCTAGGACTGGCTCACGGCGAAGAGAGGGATGAACACATCAAAGTAAATTTCATCCTGGATCGGGTGCCTTTTAGGCTGCAACGGATCCTAACGGGGTTCAACTACCTCATTACGTTGGGGATGGGTGTCGTCCTGGTCTACGCAGCTTTCTTAAGCGCGTGGGAGGCGTACGTGGGGCATGAAACTTTGCCTGGGACGTATCCCCTTCCCACTCTTCCCGTCAAGTCCATCATCGTGTTTGGTTTACTCCTGTTCACACTGGTAATCGGGGTGAAAACCTACGAGTTCTTCAAAGGCAAAGACCGATCAAAAGGGTAGTTCTATGACGATTGGAATGATCACGATCCTTTGTTTCTTGATCCTGATGGCTACGGGCCTTCACATCTTTATCGTATTCTTTGTGGCGGGATTCGCCGTTACCGCAGTGGTGATGGGGTTGGAACCTGCCATCGCCATGATGGGACAAACCCTGTACCATGGGATGGCTACCCATACGTACGCGGTGCTTCCCCTATTCATTCTTATGGGATCCTTCGCCGCCCGGGCGGGTTTCGCGAAGGACGCCTTCGACGTGGCTTACGTGTGGATGGGGCGGGTGCCCGGTTCCATCGGGGTAGCCACTTGCTGGGCCAACGCGGCGTTCGGAGCGGTTTCCGGCTCCTCCTTGGCCGCGGCGGCCGTATTTGGCCGGGTGGCCTACCCGGAGATGAAACGACTGAACTATGACAAATCCTTTGCCCTTGGGTGCATCGCCTCCGCGGGAACCTTTGCCGCCATGATTCCGCCGAGCGGCGTATTGATCATTTTAGCCATCATAACCGACCAATCCATCGGCACTCTTTTCATGGCGGGTGTGGTGCCTGGGTTGGTCACCGCAGCGGTCTACTCCTTCTCCATCATCTACCGGTCCAAACGGAATCCTACCCTTGCTCCCTCGGCAGTCGACGCGCCCCGGTACACCCTGTGGGAAAAGATTCGGGTTACTTGGAAACTGTGGCCCATCGCCCTCCTGGCTACGGTAGTACTGGGGGGGATCTATTCCGGCGTGTTCACCGCCGAGGAAGCGGCGGCCGCGGGAACCCTTCTCACCTTCATCATCGGAATCTTCCGGGGAAGTCTGGGAGACTTTGCGGAATTGAAGGAATCATTGAAGGAGGCAGCCCGAACCTCAGCCATGATCTTCGCCATCATGGTCGGCGCTTTGTACTTCGGGAGGGTCCTGGGAATTACCCGTCTTCCCACAGAACTGGCGGGGTTCATCATCGCTCGAAAGATCGGCGTCATTCCCGTAACCATCTTCATTCTCGTAATCCTCTTCTTCCTGGGAATGTTCATGAACGCCTCCGCTTTCTTCCTCTTCTCCTTCCCCATTTTCTACCCCGTAGTAGTGAAATTGGGAGTGAATCCCGTGTGGTTCTGTATCATCTGCATGAAGATGGCGGAAATCGGAGCGGTAACTCCTCCGGTAGGGTTGAACGTGTACTCCTTGAAAGGGGTGGTGGGAAAGGATGCCACCTTGGAGGAGATCTTCAAGGGGATCGTACCCTTCATCTGGGCCGATGTGGCGGTGATCGTTCTCTTGTATTTGATCCCTGACATAGCTACCTGGTTACCCAATCTCTACATGTCCAAAGGTTGAGGATCGATTTCATGGCAGGAACGTACTCTTTGATTCTATCGGGAGGCCGGGTTTTGGATCCTCGAACCGGGCGGGATGAAGTAACCGATATTGGTATCCTTGATGGGAAGATCGTGGAGGTAGGAAGGAACTTGGACACTTCCCGCGCGAAGGATGCGATCGACCTTTCGGGAAAGTGGGTGATCCCGGGTGTGATCGATCCCCATGTGCACGTCTCCTCCTGGATCGGAGACTATCCAGGTCTACGGATGATGGCCAGCGAAGGAGTGATTACCGCGTTGGATATGGCGGGTCCCCCCGAGAGTGTATTTGCCAACGTGAAGGAACACGGTTCGGGGATGCATATCGCTTGCTTGGATGCGTTCACGCAGGGAGAGTCAACGGATAAAAGTCCGACCGAGGGAGCTAGTGGGGAAGGAGGGCGTGGGGGAAAAAGCATCGAACGGAGAATCGCTTCCGCCCTCGAACGGGGAGCCATGGGAGTAAAGATCCTGGGAGGTCACTATCCATTGAGCCCCGAGGTAACCGCCCGGATCATTCGGGAAGCGAAGCGACAGGGAGCCTACGTGGCTTTCCATGCGGGCACTATCAGGGCAGGAAGCAACCTGGAGGGGATGCGGGAGGCGATCCAACTCTCCGATGGAAACCCCCTTCACCTGGCTCACATCAATAGCTATTGTCGGGGATACGTGAAAAATCCCCTCCTGGAAACCTACGAAGCCTTACAGCTTCTAAAGGGTGCCCCCCATGTGTGGTCCGAGTCATATGTGAACGTATTCAATGGAACTTCAGGCAAATGCGCGAAAGGACAGATCCTGAGCCAAGTGACCCGTACCTGTTGCAGGGTGGGAGGGTATGGCGATGACGAAGACGGCCTAGGAAAGGCTATCCGGGAGGGATTTGGGTTTGTGACCCGGATGAAAGGGGGGATAAATGTACTGGTGACAGGGGAAGAAGGATACCTGTACTGGAGGGAACAGAACACGGACGTGACGTTGAGTTTTCCCGTGAACCTCCTGCCCGTGCAGATTTCTTTGGCTTCTGCAAAGGATTCCAACGGCTCTTTCATCGTGGATGCCTTCAGTACCGACGGGGGCGGAATTCCCCGAAACACGATGGTCCAGAACGCTTTCGGTCTAGTACGGTTGGGGGTTCTAACCCCGTTGGAAATGGCGCGTAAAGTATCTACCCGCGCCGCGGAGATGCTCGGGTTGAAATCCAAAGGAACCCTTTCGGTGGGGGCCGATGCAGATGTCACGGTGCTGGATCCCCTGAAAGGAAAAGCCTGTCTTGGAATCGCCGGCGGTCGGATTATCATGGTGGAGGGACAGGTAGTGGGGACGGGAGGTACCCTCATCACCACGGCAAAAGGGGTGGAAAAGGTGAAGGAATGGGGACTTCCTGTAAAGACCATGGATCCTCTTGAGGCGTTGCCCCGGAAACTGGATGAGGGAGAGGGAATATGAAGCAAACAGAAACACAGGGGAAGCGAAACTCGCGGAGTGATTTGGAAGCTCTCCTTAAAGAGTTGGAGCCAAAAGTAATCGAGTACAGGCGGAATATCCATAAACATGCGGAAGCGGGTTGGATGGAGTACTACACTGCCTCCCTCGTGGCGAAGGAGTTAGAGAGACTAGGGATTGAGGTGCGCATGGGTCGAGAGGTGTTGGATGCGGAATCCCGGATGGGAATTCCCGATTCCAAGACGATGGAACGGGCTTATGAGCGAGCTCTACAAGAGGGGGCGGATCCAGAGTATCTAGAATGGATGAAAGGGGGCTATACCGGTGTGGTGGGAAGCGTGGGGAATGGAAATGGTCCTACCCTGGGGTTTCGTTTCGATATGGATGCGGTGGAAGTAGGAGAGAGTAAAAGCATGGAACACCTACCCGCTCGGTTTGGATTCGCTTCCATCCACCCGGAAGCGATGCACGCCTGCGGACACGACGGGCATACGGCTATTGGGATGGGATTGGCCCACGTGTTGTCCACCTTAAAGGATCAGCTAAGGGGTACGGTTATTCTCCTGTTTCAACCCGCCGAGGAAGGAGCCCGAGGAGCGAAAGCCATGATGACCACTGGAATAGTGGATGCGGTAGACTTTCTTTTCGGGATCCATATCGGAGTAAAGGCTACCACCACGGGAGAGTTCTACTGCGGGTCCGATGGGTTCCTCGCTACCTCTAAATTGGACGCCCATTTCCAGGGCCATTCGGTGCACGCGGGTCTAGCTCCCCAGGATGGAAGGAACGCTCTATTGGCGGCTGCCACCGCGGTTTTAAACCTCCACGCCATCCCTCGCCATGGAGAAGGGGAAACCCGGATCAACGTGGGAAAGCTCGTGGCTGGCACGGGTAGGAACGTGATTCCCGCGGAGGCTCACCTCGTACTGGAAACGCGGGGTAAGAACGGGGAAATAGATCGGTACATGCGGGAGTACGCGGAACGAATCCTGCACCATGCCGCTTCCATGCACGAAGTAGAATGCCGGATCCAGCGGATGGGTGAGGGGTTGGATGCCACCAGTGACGAGGAACTGGTGGATGCGGTATTTACGCTAGCGCAGAAGCACCGGATCTTTACCCATTTAAAGCGGAAAGTGACTGAGTTTGGGGGTAGCGAAGATTGTACCCACCTGATGCGCAGGGTTCAATCGAAGGGCGGAAAGGCTACCTACCTCATGCTGGGAAGTAAGCTCGCGGGGAATCACCATACCCAGATCTTCGATTTTGATGAGACGTGTTTGATCAAGGGGGTGGAGATCCTGGCTCGTCTGGCGTTAGAAGGAGAATGGAAAGAGCGAACGAGCCAAAGGTGAGCTATAATGTATTAGGTATGGAAGGTGCAGCAACATCCCGCATCAGTAGGCTCTTCGATTGGTTCGGATGGATCGGGTTTGCTTTGGTAATCCCCGTGATCTTGGATTCGTTGGGAATAGGAAAACCCCTTGAAGCTTTGCAAAATTCTTTAGGAGAGTTCGGCGAGGGGGGCTTTTTGCTTCTCCTGTTCTTGATCCTCCAACTCCTCTCGGCCCTGTTCGGTTCCGCCGAACAAGCCTTCCCTATTCTTGCGGGATTATCGGTGGGAGCTCTCTGCTTGGGCACTGCCTTCGATATCCCGTATGTGTCCCTGGTACGGAACTGGACTTTCCGGTTACCCTTCTTTCAGAACTCCACACCGTCCCTCATTGTTGGGGTGGCATCCATCGTGGGAGGTACGATCCTCGGTAGAATCCGGTTGTCGACATCGCTAAAGAAAGCAGTGGGGCTCATGATTGTGTCCCTCCTTGTGCTGGTGGGATTGTCCGCTTTTCCAGAGGTATGGGGCAGGAGAAACTACCAGTTATCCGTGGAGGCTGCCCTAAAACGGGTGTATCATGCGCTGGGTAAGGAGTACATGGATCCCCGTGTGGAGGAAGCGGTCCGAAGGATCGTGGAAGAAAAAAACCGGACTGTTAAGGAAAAGGAGAAAGCTCTAGAAGAACTCCGAGCCCGGCTACAGAAGGCAGAGGAGGATCGCGCCACTCTTACCCGGCAGAGCGAAGAGGCAATCAGCCTTCGGAACCAGATGGAGTTGCGACTGAAGGAACTGGAGGACAGGTTAAAGAGATCTGTCGAAGATAAAAAGGCAAGCGAAGAGTCTATCCGGGAAGCGGAAAAATTAAAAAAAGAACTGGAAGCTACCCGGAAAGCTCTTGCGGAAGCCCAATCCGCGTTGGAGGAGGCCCGAAAACGGATCCAGCGGGAGGAACCTTTAATTCCGGGTCAGGACTACCCCAAAGCCGTGCAGCCCCGGGATCCTGTGGTTCGGGACTTCGCCGTACAACTAGCCAAAGAACATCCCGGTCCCTTTGATGATCCTCAAGGGTCGCGGATTCCCACCGAGGTGGGATTGAAGCAGCTCTATCGAATCCATCAGTTCGTGGGCAGTCAGTGGAAGTACGTAAGCGATCCGAACGTGAACTGGTTTGACTACGCCTCTCCTGCTCGGCGCACGATTGCCGTGGGATTGGCGGGTGATTGCGATGATTTTGCCGTACTGCTCGCTAGTCTCTTCGTCGCGATTGGCGCCCGTGTTCGAATCATGCATGGGTATTCGACTCCGACGGGACACGCGTGGGCAGAGGTATGGCTGGGGAAGGGTGGTTCGGGGCAGCAGAACTTGAACCGGCTAAAAACGTTACTGAGTTCTTCGGTAAAAACCATCGAATATCACTCGGGAACCGATGGAAGCATGTGGCTCATTACCGACTGGTCCTTTGGGAAACTCTCGATTCGACCTCATCGAGTAGAAGTTGCATGGCAGAGCGATTGATTGTACAGTTAGATTCATAGAGGGATGACCCATGGAAATCGAACTATTCTCTCGAAGATACCTGTTTCCCGCCATCACCGATAGTCAATTCCAATCTCTCCAGATGCAAATTGCCCACACTCGCAGATTGTACGAAGAGGGTTCCACGGAACGGAAAGTCTTCTTTGGGTTGAAGAAACGTCCCCCTCGCTTGAGCCCGGAAGAACGGCTGGCATTGATGGAGATGCTGGTGGAGCACTACCAGGAATTGATCCGGTTACTAAAGCAGAAGATCGAAGCTTGCCGGGAAGCCTTCCAAGAGGTGGGGGAGGGGGTCCGGGAGATGTTTCAGGAAAAGATCGGGCAACTGCGGGAACTGGAAGAGCGAAGGCAGAAAATCATTCATAAGCTTCGTTCGGAAGGAAAGAAAGAGGTGGCGGCTACCCTGGAACTGCAGCAGGAACA
>Ga0067045_1029514_pt1 | contig 20198 bp, 10 predicted proteins | sample TerdegcTABiofilm_FD_59184 | JGI IMG/M metagenome (GOLD analysis project Ga0067045, IMG submission 59184) | Combined Assembly of (Gp0054472, Gp0054536) Wastewater bioreactor microbial communities from Singapore -Terephthalate degrading... | reverse complement strand
GGGGCAGCGGCGGGCGCTCGGCGGCCGTCGTCTAGAAGGCAGGGTGCTCGCTCCAGTCGCGCGCGTCCTCGCCCTCGCCGATCACCGGCAGGCAGGCCAGCCGCAGGCGCGCGCATCCCAGGGGGATGAGGCGGATGTGCTCGTCCGGCTCGGTGGAGCGGATGGGGCTGGGCCGGAGCTCCTCGACTGTCTGGTTCTGCAGGCCCCAAGCGGGAATGCGCCGGGCCCGGGCCGTCACCTGCACCGGTGCCGCGGCGGGCGTCCACGGCTGTGGCTCCACGGTTTGGCGCTCCTGCACCGAGAAGCCGGCCAGCGGCGCCCGGGGGTCCAGCACCAGGCCGTAGTTCCACGGTGTGGTCGGCAGCACTTCCCATTCCGGCCACTCGTCGGTGCCTCCACAGCGTTGCCAGCGCTCGCCGATGGCCACCGAGTAGCTCAGGGGCCCCCGGTCCACGGTGACGCTGCCGTTGCGCGGCCACACGGTCAACGCCAACGCCATGGGCATGGTCAAGGCGAGCGTGTCGGCATCCGCCCAGCAGCGTTCGATGCGCAGCCAGCGCCCGGGCTCCGGTCGCACGTCCAGCGGGCGCCCGTTCACCGCAGCGCGCAGGCCGGTGCACCAGCGGGGGACGCGCACGTACAGCGGGAACGCGACCGGCGCGGCGCAGGCGACCGTGATCGTCACCGTGTCACGGAACGGATAGTCGGTCTGTTCGCGCAGCACCACCTCGGTCCCCTCCGGGCCCACCCGCGCCCGCACCCGGCAGGCGGCGTACAGCCAGGCTGCCAACCCCTGGTCGGGCGTGGCCATCCACAGGTGCTGGCTGTACCAGGGCCAGCCCATCGCCACGTTGTGCTGGCAGCAACGGTACAGGTGCGGGGAGTAGTCGATCTGACGGCCCTTGTTGGAGTACTCGTGCTGTTCGGAGCAGTCCAGCTGCGGCTGGTTCGAGGCCGTCAGGTAGTGGAGGCTCTTGAGCCAGGGGTCCGAAGCGGCCGGGAAGTGGTTCAGCGTCACGTCCTCGCAGCGATCCGCCCAGATGGGGTCGCCGGTGATGCGGCCGAGCTGGTAGAAGCTCTTGTTGAACTCGACCATGGCGCAGGTCTCGATGGCCTGGCGGGGATCGGTGCACCCGGAGCGGATGTTCTCGTCGGCTCCGAAGATCCCGCGCGGCTGCTGCCCCCAGGTCCCCAGGTGCTGGCGGTACCAGTATTCGGTACGCGCCAGAAGCGCCGGGTCGTGCGTCTGGGGATAGTACAGCGCTGGGTAGCTGAAGCGCTGGGTGAAGTGGACCACGTGGGCGTCCAGCCACTCGTTGTGGGCGGGTCGCAGGTGCCGGTAGAAGCGCGTGGCCAGCGACAGCAGCCAGGGCTCGCCCGTCATGTTGTACAGCCAGTGCAGGTGCGGGATCATGTCGCCAGCGCGGTCGCGCTGGATCATCGGCCGCCAATCGCCGAAGCCCTCGCGTAGCGGCTGCACGAACTGCTCCTCGGGCAGGTCGCGGCAGAACGCGCAGAACCGCTCCAAGAAGGGGACCACTCGGTCGTCGTTGCTGTGTTCGTGGTGATGGATCAAGGCGTCGATCATGACCATGTGCGGCCACAGATCGACGAGGACCTGACCGTTGGCGCCGCGGCAGAGCCGCTGGTTGCCTGCCCCGAAATAGCCATCGGCACGCTGGCTGCCGAGGATCGCCTCCAGCCAGCGGTGCGCCTCGTCCAGCAGCCGGCTCTGGCCCGTCAGCACCGCCAGATCGTGGAACCCGCGGAACCAGTACCCCTGTTCTTCCCAGCCGTCGTTGCGGCCGCCGAGCCAGCCGTTGTCGGGCCCCAGGAACGAGCTGAGCTCGCTCAGCCGTCCGGTCATGCCGTTGGCCATGAGCTCTAGCTGGTGCGCCAGCCAGCCGTGCGGCTCGATGCTGCCCAGGGGCAGCTTCGCCAGGTGGCTGGCAGCCAACGGCGGGCGGCTGCTGAGGTAGAATGGGTTCCGCGCGTCATTCGCGGGTGCGGCCACTACGCTCACCAGCATGGCGATTCGACTCCCAGTCATCGGGTTCGGGTGGAGTCCTCCTCCGACCCATAGGAAAGCGCGCGGGGCGCCGAGCTGCGGCGGGGATCCACCCGGCAGGATCGCCTCGCGTCCGGGTCTGCTCGGTCGTCGAGGCGGCGGCGCGCTGCGAAGCGCAGTCCCGGGCCAGCGCTCCGCCAGCCGACCAGCGAGTTCCGGCGACCCGCGACAACCACGGGGACGGCACCCAGACCGTCAAGCCTGGACGTGTCCCGCTCCGTGTCCGGTCCAGCGGTCGGCTGGTCGTCCCGGAGCTGTGACAGGGCGTCGTGGGCTGTCGGTGCACGGTCGCAGGCGCCACATGGGACGTCCGGGCTGGTGGGGTGCGCTGGGGGGGAACGGTCATTGTCACAACCGGGTGACAAGTTGGTTACGATGCGGTTGCATCCTGTCTAGCGCCGAGTTATTATGCGGTTGTCGCACCCGCTGCAGCGGGCCTCGGGGCAGCCGGGATGGCGTGGGCTTCCGGTGCTCTGAGGCCTGCGTATCGCCAGTAGAGCTCTGTGGCCTCCGTGGCAAGGAAGCGGCGGGGCCCTGGAGGGCACCGAGGCAGGCGGCTACGCCGAACGGGCATCCGGCGACAGCGGTGCCCGCGGGCCGCGGGTGCCTGGAACCGGCGGGTCGGTCCGGAGGCCGTGACAGCAGGTTGGCACAGATGAGCCGCAAGTTCGGGTGGTGCTTGCTGGCTGGTCTGGCGTTGGTCGCGCCAGCGTGGGGTGTCGAGGAGTTCGTCCTCGGCGGCGCGCTGCACCCCTGGGCGACTGCCGGCGAAGCCACGGCCGGCGTGGTGGACTACGTCGACGACCTGGCCACGGTGAAGACCGAGACCGGAGACGCCGTGTTCGCGGACGCGGCGGCCGACTCGGTCCGCGGTTGGCTGATGCCGCGGCGGCTCCGCTCGGACTACAACATCGCCCGCGATGTGCTGGCCGGAGGCGGGGCCATCACCGTCAACCTGCCCTCCGACCAAGTTCCCCAAGAACAGTTGACCGGCATCCTGTCCGGGGACCACACGGTCGCCTTCGACCGGAAGTTCGTGGCGGGGAAGATCGTCCAGAACAACGGGGTCATCATCGAGGTCGACCTGGGCGCGCGCTATGGCGTCAACCGCGTGGTGTTCTACCCGCGGATGACCGCTGCGTTTCCCTTCCAGAACGAGTACCTGCGCGCCTACGAGCTGTACACCAACGACGGCCTGCCCGCGAGCCTGTATGCCAGCGGCCGGCCGATCTACGCCTCTCCGGTGGTTCGCGTGCCGGACAACAATTCGCCGCGCGTGGAAGCCCAACTGGAGGCGCGCTTCGTGCGCTTCGTACGCCTGAAATCGATCACCACGGTCGGCTTCGAGATCGACGAGCTGGAGATCTACGGCACGGGCTTCGTGCCGGAGGCCACCTATTCGTCCAAGGTGCTGGATTTGCAGCGCCCGCGCGTGTGGGGTTCGCTGCGCTGGGTGGAGCGGCAGGCCGGCCCGGCGAGCAAAGCGGACGTGCAGGTACGCGTGCGCTGCGGCACCGACGACACGCCGGACATCTACTATCGCACGCTGACGGTCGGCACCAGGGTCGTCGGTCGCACGGTCCTGGACGAACGCGGCGATACCCTGACCAAGGCTTCGTTCGAGGCGCTGCTGCGCAGCGGCAAGCGCGGCGAGATCGAGCCGGACGCCGCCAACTGGAGCCAGTGGCAACTGGCGACCAACGGCGGCGTGCTGGATCTGCCCGCGCCGCGGCGGTTCGTGCAGCTCCGGGTGGACTTTGCCAACTACGCCCTGGACGCATCGCGAGCCATCGGACAGATCGCCTTCACGCACGATGCCCCGGCGCTGGACGGCATCGTGGCGGAGATCGCTCCGGCCGAGACGGAGGCCGGCGTGCCGACGCGGTTCACGTTCGTGGCGCGGGCGATCAACCGCGGTGGCGCGCCGGGTTTCGAGCGTTTCCGCATCGAGACGCCGTCGCGCGTGGCGGCGATCCGCTCGGTGACGATCCTGGACCGCGACCTGAACCAGATCGACGGCGCCGAATTCGAGGAGGCGGATCTGGCCCGGCTGCCCCTGCGCGTGGGGGCGTTCGCCATCGAGGAGGTCGAGGACGGGTACTTCGGGCTGCGCGTACCGCGCATCGTCGCCGACGGCACGCGCCTGCGCGTGGTCTTCGAAGCGGCGGCGTACCGGTACGGAACGCGATTCCGCGGCAGCGCCTACGGCAGCGACGAGGCGCAACTCGCGCAGCACACTGAAGCGGGCGACGCGACGCCGGAGCTGGACACCAACGACCTGCTCGTGCGGGTCTCCGTGGGGTCGCAGGTCCTGGCGGCGCTGGACGTCGTGCCCCCAGTGCTGTCGCCCAATGGCGACGGCGTCAATGACTGGGCGGAGGTGGGGTGCACTCTCTTGCACCTGCTGGAGGCCTCGCCCACGCGCGTCGACGTGTACGACGTGGCAGGGCGGCTCGTGCGCCGGTTGGAGCGCAGCAGCAGGCAGAACGGACGCCTCCGGGTGACCTGGGACGGGCGCGATGCGCACGGAGCCATCGTGCCGCCGGGGTTGTACCTGATCGCTGTGGAAGTGGAGTCGGACACGCGGACCGAGCGCCGCGTGCGCCCCGTGGCAGTGGCCTACTGAGCCAGGAGGTAGGGCGTGCGACGAGAAGAGGCAGTGCGGTGGGCCCCGAGTCTGGCGATCGCTTGCCTATTGCTGAGTCTGTGGCCGAACGGTTCTGCTCGGGCCCAGGACTACGGGGTCCGGCTCGGCACCGTCGTCCGGGGCGGCGAGGTGAGCTACGAGCCCACCGGCCCCGGCGTGCTGATCGATGCCCTCGATCCGGCAGTGCGCAAGTGGTACGTGCCCCAGGAGCTGTACAACGAGTACCGCTGGCAGCAGTGGGAGTACACCAACTACGCGCGGAGCCGGTACGAGCGCTACGTGGACACCAGCCTGCAGGGCGACTACTACTACGACATCTACGGCAACTACATCATCCGCGGGTGGCTGATCTACGACTATCGCCAGGACCGGCCGCAGCAATTCGGCAGCACGGTGTTCAAGACGTCGCGTTTCGCCAGCTGGTTCAACAATGTCGTGGTGGCTTCCGACAGCAAGGGCCAGTACTTCTATGCCTTGACGATCGGCGACCAGATCCGCACCACCCTGACGCCGATGACCTTCTCCAAACCGGGCTTCAATGGCGTGCAGTGGGACTTTGCCGCTGACAAGTACCAGGGGACGATCCTGCTGGCCCGGCCGAGTCGTCCGGGCGTGGCGTCCAGCGAGAACATCCCCGACACGCGCACCAGCGCCACCAACCTTCTGGGCGGGCGCGCCGTGGCCCAGGTGGGCGATTTCCTGAAAGTGGGCGCCACGTACGTCACCGCCTACCAGTCCCAGACGCTGCTCGAGGATGTGAGCGGCAACCCCTTCCGCGGTGGCGCCCTGACCACCGACCAGAATGCCCTGCCAGTGTCGCGGATCATCATCCGTCTGTCGGACGACTCCCCGGCTGACGGCCGCGGCGGCGCAGCGCTGTTCGACGACGACATCGTGCTCACGGACATGGATGGCAATCGCGTGCGGGGCAGCGAGATCGGCTTCCGGGCCACCCGGCAGGGCGGGTTCCAGCGGGTGGGATATCTGGCGGCCGATGGCGACGAGCGGATCACGCTGACGTACGACTTCACGGACCCCGCTTACCGGGGGCCGGACCGGACCGTGCTCCGGAAAGCGGAGTTCGAGCTGGTGCTCTCCAACGACTATCGGGTAGAAGTGACGTCGGATCGGCAGACGAACAGCCAGGGGCAGCCCGTTTTCCTGGAGGTCGCCCGGGCCTCCGGCAATATCCGCGACAACTCGAACCAGCGCGTGCTGCGCTTCGCCTACGGCTTGCCCACGGCCAACGTGATCTACGGGTTCACCTTGGAGGCCACCGACGTTCTGGGCTGCAACTTCTATGGCGAGTACGACTTCAACCGGCAGTACCGGCAGTACCCCAACACCAACCTGGACGATCACCACACGGCTGTCACGTCCGCCGACGCGTGGATGTTCAATCTGTCCCGAACCGGCTACCCGTTCTTCGGCTTCCTGGAAGGATTCGGCATGGACGGCAACTACAGCACGCGGTCCTTCCTGGCGGGCACCAAGGGACAGGACGAGATCGACTACGCGGACGAGCTCTACTACATCTACGAATTCGTCGACGACAACGACGATCAGGACCGGCGGCCGGACTGGTCGCGCTACGGCCAGCCGTTGGTGGACAACGCCGTGTTCCCGGGGTACGACGAGAACAACGACTTCATCTCCGACTTCAACCAGAACGATACGGCAGACCGGCCGAACCTCATCCCGGACTACGACGAGCCTTTCCTGCGCTACCACTCGGACCGCCCGGAGTTCCTGTACGGGGTGGACATGAACAACAACGGGTGGGTGGACCGGTTCGAAAATGACGAGAACCCCGACTATCCATATCCCCGCGACCACCGTGGGTTCAACGGGTACGCAGGCGTGTACTTCACGCCGGAGGCCCGGTTGACCGTGGGGCACATGCGGTCAAAGCTCATCCTGGGAGACGGCGCCAACCGGACCAGCTACGGCATGTTCGCCTATGACCGCGACTTCGCCGGTCTGGGCCGCGTCCGCGTGTTCGAGTACCTGCGGCTGGCGCACGACGACATCGCGGATGACCTGATGCAGTGGGTGCAGCCGGCCAACTCGCGCGGCACCATGCAGCGCGTCTTCGACCCGCTGGCGGCCCAGGATACCTGGATGAACACCGCCTACATGCGCGTGGACATTCGGCGGATTCCGAACCTGAATCTGGTCAACAAGGTGAAGTGGGAGACCTACAGCCAGCGCGAGGACCGGCCCAACCTGCGCGACCAGTCGCGCTTTCTCGGGATCATCAACAAGGCGGACTACACGCTGCAGGTGGGCCCCTGTCGCATCGAGCCGCGATGGAAGAGCGAGTTCCTGCTGCAGCGGCCCGTCCTGCAGGCCGATCCGTCGCGCCGGGAGCTGACGGAGACGGGATTCCTGATCGCTCGCTTCCCGCTGCTCCAGCATACGATGGTGGAGCTGGGCCTCGAGTTGTCGCACTTCGAGCAATTCCGCGACGACGCGGCGGGGGTGCCCCTGGCGCGCTCGCTGGCGCCGGATTCGAACAGTCGCGTGCTGGCGTTCCAGTTCAGCAACTCGTCCGACTATCTGGGGTATCGGCTGATGGCGCGGGCCGGGTTGCGCATGCAGAAGCGGACGTACGAGAATCAGCGATCGAGCACCACCAGCTCGGCGTACTTGACGGTGTACGCGGGCTTGTAGGCCACCACCCGTGCGGGGCGGCCGGCTGGTCGCTGGGCAGCGAGGCGCGGCGCCCCGCACGTGCACCGAGGAGGCAGCAGCCGGTAGCGCGGCCCGTCCGGCGTCCACGCAGGAGGGAATGTGGGCCGGGTGGCGCGGCACGGATGTGCGGGCGGCGTCAGCCCACTGGCCTGGCGAGGACGCCTGGAGCCGGGGCCGAGAAAGGAGGAGCCTGGGGTCGGATCCGATGATCTCTCGAGATGTGTGCCCGTCGCAGACGGGCGTCGGCAACTGCAACAGGAGGAGTGTTCGATGAGCAAGCACAGCATATGCGGCGTTGCTCTGCTGGTCGTCGTCCTGGCCGCGGGAGGCGCATTCGCTCACATGGGCCAGATGAAGTACATGTACCAATTCCCGCCTGGCCTGGAGCCCGAGTTGGACGGCGAGATGTCGGACTGGGACATCGTCGGCGACTTCTACCGGAGCCGGGCCGAGAACATGTTCAACCAGTTCGGGGCCCCCATGGACCTGAGCGACTTCAACTGCTGGACCGCCTGGGGGTACAGCCTGGCCACCAACAAGGCCTACTTCGGGTACTGGGTGTACGACAACATGATGCACAACACGGAGAAATGGTCGGTGACCACGGACTGGGACCACACCGGTGGCCGCTTCCGGTCCTTCGGTCAGGGCGACGAGTACGAGAAGCGGTGGGACTGCGCGCAGGCCCAGCGCTACGATATCGCCGCGCCGATCTTCTCTTCGGGTGGATTCTACACCAAGTGCCTGGGCAAGGCCTGGGTAGGTGTCGAGCCGTACGTGCAGTGGGGTGGTCGGGTGTTGTCGGGCGCCATCGGCACCTTCGAGCCGGCGGAGATCTTCGGCGAGGTGTCGTTCGTCCCCTTCGACGATGCGCACCCGGATGGCGAGGCGTCTAGCGTCATCCACGTGTTCGCCGAAGGGCAGATCGTCGGTATCGAGACGAACTGGGGCGACAAGGATCCCGACCCTGCGGCCTACGACGATGCCTACTGGTCGATGTTCGGCGGCGTCGGTGCCTATCAGGACGCCGATCAGTTCGGCGATTACCTGCTAGCGCCGCTGGAGATCGGCCCCACGGCCGTGCAGGACAACACCTGGGGCCAGATCAAGTCGAGCTTCGTGTCCGAGTGAGCGACGGGCGCGAGGCGTTGGTCGAGGTGTGCGGTGGGCCGCGGTGGGGGCTGCCTGTGGGCGGCCCTCGCCGCGCGCCTGTGGTGGTCGGCGACGCCGGGTACCGCTGGGCGGGCATGGCGGTACAGGTGCTGAGGGCGCGAATGAAAAGGTGGGCCGAGCAGGCTCGGGCCGTCGCGGTGGCGGTTGTCGGGCTGGTACTGTGCCTGGCCAGCGCCCAGGGGGCCAGGGCGCGCCAGGTATACCAGCTCGGCGGCCAGCAAGGCCGGCCGTGGGCCGCGCAGGGCACGCTGAGCTTCGTGGACGTCGAGCGGGTCCCGGGTGCCTTGCGTCCGGTGGAAGCGCTGGCCGGCCAGAACTTGGCCCTGTCGATCGCCCTGCGCGGCGGTTCGCTGCGCAGCACGATCGATACCTACACGCTGCCTGCGGACTGGTCCACGACGAAGGACCTGATGATCGACGGCGACTCGACGACCGCGTTCGTCCACCCGCCGCGAATCAACATCCTGGGGGGCAGCGGCGCCTACTACACCGTCCCTATCTATCTGGATTTGGGGGCACCTTTCCCGCTGGAGCTGATCCGCTTCCGGACCCGGCCGGACTATCCCGGCAACCAGATTCGCCAGTACGACCTGTACACCAATGACGGGAGTGCCGCGACCCAGACAGCGGTCGGCGATCCCATCTGGCGGCTCCGGAGACGAGAGACCGACAACCTCAACCGGGTCGTGGATCTCCATTTCGATCTGGAACCGGTGCGGCACATCTACCTGAATCCGGGTCGCTGGGGCCCGGGCACCCCGAACACCGGACTGGCGGAGACCTGGGAGATCGCCGAACTGGAAGTCTTCGGCCGGGGCTTCGTGCCGTCGGCCAGCTACGAGACAGAGCCCATCGATCTGGGGCAGCCAGCGGCGCTGGGCACCGTCCGTTGGGCGGCGCGCCGCAGCCCCAAGGCAGCGGTGGTCATCCAGTCGCGGAGCGGCAGCGACGACCAGCCCCAAGTCTACTGGCGGCGGACGGGCGTTGGCGACCAGGTGACCCACCTGGGCGTCGACGGCCGGCCGCTGACCCGCGCCGGGTACCTGGCGCTGTCCCCGGCGCAGCGGGGAGGCGTCACGGACGACCTGCAGAACTGGAGCGTCTGGCAGACCTACGAGCTGGAAGAAGGAGCGCAGGGCACGCGCCTGCGCTCGCCGAGCCCGCGGCGGTACGTGCAGTTCCGGGTGCAGTTCACCTCCAGCGGGCTGGACGGAGGGCAGATCGATTCCCTGAGCTTCGAGTACTCGCAGCCGCCGGTAGTCGCGGCGGTGATCGGCGAGATGTGGCCGGACCTGGTGCAGCTCGGGGCGCCGGTGCGCTTCACGTACGCCGTGCGCGCGTACACCGGCAGGGAGCATCCGGGTTTCACTGCTCTGGAAGTGCGCACGCCGGCCCAGGTGGACTCGGTGACGGCCGTGCGCATCGATGGGACCCCGGTGGCCTACACCCGCCGGCCATGCGCGGGGAACGGTGGGGGCTTCGTCGTGACCTTCCCCCGAGTGCGGGTGGATCAGTCGCTGCTCGAAGTCGATTTCACGGCGCGCGTGTTCGCCTACGGCACTCCCTTCAACGGGGCGGTGTTCGACACCGAGCGAGACGACGTGCCCCTGGAGGTCGAGGCCGGCGATGCGGTGGTGTCGCGTCCCGAGGATGCGCTGCGGGTGCGCACCTCGCTCGGCGGGCGCTTGCTGGGCAGGGTGACGATCAGCTCGCCGGTCTGTTCGCCGAACGGAGACGGGGTCCACGATGCCGTCGTGGTGCGCTTCGAGTTGCTGCGCGTGACCACGCCGGTGCCGATCCGCGCGGAGATCGTGGACTTGGCGGGGCGGCGCGTGCGGTCCGTGCAGCAGACCAGCACGAGCAGTGGCCTGGCGGAAGTGGGGTGGGACGGCCGGGATGACCGCGGCTCGCTGGTGGCGCCCGGCATGTACGTGTATCGCGTGGTGGTGGAAGCGGATGCGGGGGAGGAGACCGGTGGCGGGTGCGTCGCCGTGGTCTACTGAGCCGGCGACGGTGGCGGGCGCGTGCGGCCGTGGCCGCTGGTGGCGCCGGCGGGGTGCCGCGTCCGGCGTGGCGCGCGTGGTGGCCGGTGTTGCGTTGCTGCTGGTGGCAGCGTGCGGCCGGAGGGCAGGTCCGCTGCCGCCGGAACCCGGTTTGGTGGCCCGGGTTGGGCCCCGGCGGATCGAGGCCGAGCAGTTGCGGCAGTTCGTGGTGCAGATGCCGGAGGCTCTACGGTCGCGGCAGACCGGCGACGGCGCGAGAAGGGAGTACCTGCGCAGCCTGATGGCGCGCCATCTGCTGGGGATGGAAGCCAGGGCCAGGCACCTGGACACGGTGGCCACCGTGCGCAGGCAAGTCGAGAGTCGGTGGCGACAGCGGCTGATGCAGCGCTACCGGCAGGAGTACATCCGGCCGCATGTGCAGGTCTCGGAGGATCAGCTGCGGCGTCGCTTCGAAGCCAGCGAGCTGACGCGCGAGCGGCAGTTGTGCGCCATCGTGGTGCGCACCGACACCGCAGCAGCCATGGTGCTGTCCCGATTGCGCCGCGGCGAGGATTTCGCAGCGCTGGCCGCCCAGGTGTCGGTGCATCGGCCGTCCGCGCAGCGGGGAGGCGTTCTGGGCTACGTCAACCTCGGCCAAGCGCGGCGCCTCGGCATCCCGGCCACGGTATTCCGCAGTTTGCCTTCTGGTCAGGTGGGCCCGGTGGTGCCGTTCGCTGACAGCTACCAGGTGATCCGGTTCCTGGACGAGCGACGAGTGGACATGGAGGAGTACCGGCCCCAGCTCCAGCGGACCCTGTACCAGGAGAAGCTGGAAGAACTCGAGGCGAAGGTCGCGGGCCAGCTCGCAGCCGAATGCGGCTGGCGCATGGATCCGGACGGACTGGCGGCGCTGGCCTCGGTGGCTGCCCGGGCCGGGCGGGTGCAGAGCCGGGATCTGCCGGCGGAGGTGGCCAGCAAGGCGTTGTTCCGCTACGACGAAGGCCAGGTCGATGTGGGCCGCTTCGTGGAGGCCGTGTGGGGCGGCGACCCGGTGGCCGCCCTGCGGGCCTGGGACGCGGTTGACAGCGCCTCGGTAGCCGCGGCGGCCGCCACGTCGGTTCTGCCGGAGGAGATGCTGGTGGCCGCGGCGCGCCGAGCGGGCATCGACCGCAGAGCCGAGGAGGTGGCGTGGTTGGAGCAGGTGACCGAGGAGCTTGCCATCGAGGAGCTGCGGCGGCGGGAGATCCTGGTGCGGACGCGGGGAGATCGCCAGGCAGCGCGCCGCTACTACGAGGCGCATCCGGAGGTCTTCCTGCGGCCCATGCGGGCGCATATCATCGAAGTGCTGGTGGCCACCGAACAGGAGGCTCGCCAAGTGCTGGCAGAGCTCGCGCACGGCCAGCTTCTGGAGGACCTGGCGGCCACGCGCACGCTGCGTCCCGAAACCCAGCAGCGCGGCGGGATCATGGTCGTGGACGCGCACGTGCGCCTGGAGGATGCTAGGCTGCACCGGGCGGTGAGCGAGGCGCCTCTGGACCAAGTCGTGGGGCCTGTGCCCGTGACTGGAGGCTACTCGGTTTTCCAGGTGATCCATCGCGAAGGGGGCGATGTGCTGCCGTTCGAGGAGGTGGAGCCGACCGCCCGACTGCTGGCCCGCAAGGAGGGCCGCGACGACCTGCTGGCCGAGCTGCTCGAGAAGCTGCGTGCCCGTCTCGGCGATCAAGTGGTCGTGTACGAGAACGAGCTGGCCAGGGCGCTGCCGGATTCGCTGCTGGCAGCGGCACGCCCTGCCGCCACTCCGCCGGGGAGTCAGCCAGATGCAGGGGAGTGAACGGCAGCGCCACCCCGGGCGGCACGCTGCAGGCCATTGGTGGCGTGCGGCGGGTGTGGCGTTGGTTGTCGGCATCAGCGCGCTGCCGCGGCTCTCGGGGGCGCAGTCCTATCGCGTGCGCGCGGACCGGGTGGAGGTCTCCACGCCGGCGCAGTGGCAGGCTTGGAAGAAGCCGGCCGGACTGGCCGAGATCTCGCCGGACGGCGAGCTGCGGCCGGTGTACCTGCCTGCGGCCGTGGACGCAACCGACGATGCCGCCAGGTACACCTACAAGATCACCGCCAGCCTCCGCAGTCAGTTCGACACCGCGTTCGACGAAGGGGGCACGGTGAAGGTGCGTGGCGGCCTGAAGAAGGCCGGCTCCAACCCCGCCGCCGCGGCGCGGGTCATCGACGGCGACCCGGGCACGTACTGGGAACCGCAGGCCGCGGATCCGCTGGAGAACTGGTGGCTGGAGATCGATCTGGGGCGGCTGGTGTCGGCCACGCGCATAGTGGTGCGGTTCGCCGAGGATGCGCCGGGCGATCGCGCTGACCCCATGTTGCAGTTCCGCGTGCACGCCGCCACCGGGCAGAGCCCGTTCGGACCGCTCGATCAGAGCGGCACCCTGGACTATGCCCTGGTCGGCGGCACCACGAAGCCGAACAAGACGCAGCGGGTATTCGAGTTCGATCTGAGCCCAGAGGGAGCATATGCGTCCGGCTGGACGGGTCGCATACTGCAGTACGTGCGCGTCGCGGCGACGGCCAGTGCCGGCGACCGCGCCGAGTTGGTGAGCCGCCAAGCATACGAGCAACTGGCAGCAGCCGACCGCGGCGCTATCGAATACGTGTGGCGCATCGGCGGCGAGGAGCGGCTGGTCACCGCCCAGCGGTACGCGGAGTTGCCGGCCGAGGAACAGGGCGGGGTGCGGTACTACCGGCGCGAGCGCCCCAAGCTGGCCGAAGTCGAGGTGTGGACTGTCGGCGTCAACATCGCTCTGGGGATACTCGAGCGCGGCGGATCGCTCTTTGATCCCAACAGCACAGCGACGCCCGAACGCGCGTTCGACGGGCTCATCACCACTGACTGGGGCGCCATCGCGTACAGCACGGTGGGCGACATCGCAGGCTGGGGACTGCTGACCGTCGATCTGGGGGCGCTGTACCGACTGCGCGCCGTGCGGACCATCACCCGCGTGCTGGCTTCCGGGCAGGCGCCGCTGTACGGGTACGAACTGCGGGGTTCGGACGGCTCGAGAGCGCCGGACGGGACGCTCATCTGGCAGGCGCTCAGCAGCGAGTCGCGGCTGATCAACCAGAACACGCGGCTCTTCGAGGACGCGTTCTCGCCGCGTCCCATCCGGTTCCTGCAGTTCCGCAACGTCGACGTGGCGCGGCGCACGCGCGCCCACGAGGGGCACCGCTACCCGAGCATCGTCTCCGAGATGCAGATCTACGCCGTCGGCTATTTGCCGGAACTCGTGCTGACGTCGGGGTTCATCGATCTGGAGCGGGCCCGCAGTCTCACTGCCGTGACGTGGGAGGCGACGACGCCGCCGGCCACCGGAGTGGAGGTCCGAACCCGCACGGGCGACGAGCTGCGGGAGGTCACTCACTACTTCAACGCCCAGGGGCAGGAGCTGGCCAACAAGGAAGCGTATGACCGGCTTCCGAGCTTCGCGCGGGGGCCGACGATCACCGAGGTGCTGGCCGGGTCGGGGTGGAGCGATTGGAGCCAAGCCCACCTCCAGTCCGGCGAGCCCGTGCGTTCGCCGAGTCCTCGGCGGTACCTGGAGCTGGAGGTCCGGCTGCGCACCGATGATGCCGAGACGGCGCCGGCGCTGCGGAGACTGGAGGTCCACTTCGTCGACCCGGTGGCTGCCAGCGTCAAGGCGGAGATCCAGCCCAAACGAGATGTGCCGCTGGCGCAGCCGGTCGACTTCGATGTGTACGTGGTGCCGGAGTACGTCGCGGGCAATCCGCGCGTGGATCGCCTGCGCCTGATCGCCCCAGCCCGGGCGGCGGTCACCTTGCGGCGCGTGTCCCGGGGTACTGCGGCAGCGCTGGCAGCCGGCGGGGGGGTGGAGTTCGCGCGCAGAGAGGACGGCGAGTTCGCCGACCCGAGCGGACGCGTCCTGGGTGTGGCCGGCGACGGCACGGATACTGTGGATGTGGCCCTGCCCTCGGTGCTGGGCAGCGGCGAGTTGGCGCGCCTGTCCTTCACCGCCGCGGTGTATCAGAGCGGCTCGACGTTCGTGGCCGCGGTGGGCAACAGCGGCCGCGCCGGGGTGTGGCAGGTGGCGACCGCGGGCGACGCGGTGGGAGAGCCACTGGCGCCGGGGCAGGGCATGACCGTGTTGACGCCGCTCGCGGGCCCCAGCCTGCGGCGGGTGGGATCCGGGCCGCGCGTCGTCACGCCCAACGGCGACGGAGTCAACGATGAGGCGGTGCTGCGGTTCACGGTGGTGCGCATCAATGCCGAGCGCCGCGCCGAGGTGCAGATCTGCGATCTTGGCGGACGGGTGGTGCGGCGGCTGACGGAAACGCGGGACGAGGCTGCGGGATCGTATGCGCTGACCTGGGATGGGACCGATGACGGCGGCCGGCGGGTGCCCCCAGGACTGTACCTGGCCCGGATTCTGGTGGCCAGCGACAGCGCGGACGATGCGGTCACCGAGGTGGTCCACGTGATCTACTGAGAGGGGCGGCTCGGCGTGCTGCCGGGGTGCGGCGCGCCAGGCGGACACAGGAGGGATGCCATGGGCTGCGTTGGACTGCTGGCAGGTGCGGCAGGCGTGCTTGCAGTGCTCCTGCAGGCCTGCTCCTATCCCCACTATGCTGGGCCGCTGCGGCCGGCGCCGAGTCAGCAAGCCCAGATGGAGGTGGCTGATGACGGCACCGTCACCTTCGTGCAGGACCGACTGGAGGTCTCCGTGCGGCCGATGACCGACGAGGAGCTCGACCGGCGCTTCGTCACGCAGACCGCGAGCGGCACCAGCGCGGCGAATCCCTACACCTTTGCAGACACCAAGGCGGACCAGTTCGGGCAGCGGCCGCAGCGCTTCACCGTGTTTCTCCTGCGGGTGAAGAACTACGCCTATCCCAAGGTGCGGCTGGACCCGTCCCGGATCGTGCTGCGGACCAGCAATGGGCGCGAGTACTGGAGTCTGAACCTGGAGCAGCTCGACGCGTACTTCCGAGCGTATGCGATCGGCTTCCGCGGCAACGAGTACAATCGCTACCGGGCGTACATGGACATCCTCGCGCGGACCATGTTCCCAGCCGAGGACGTGTTCAGCGGTCAGGAGACCTCGGGGTTCATCGTGTTCCCCGTGCTGCATCCCGATGTCGAGGCGGTGACGCTGGAAGTGCTGGCGGCCCATCTGCGCTTCGACTACCGCAACGAACCGGTCGAGTCGGCCCGATTCGCCTATGCCTTCGTGCGCGACATCGGTCAGCGCACGCCGCGGGGAGTCGAGCTCGCCAGGTAGGTGTCCGGCCGCGCGCGCACAGCGGCTGCGGCTGTGGCAGGGCCGTCCTTGCCGCCTATCTGGCGAGCGTCACCGTGGCCGTGGCGCGTCCAGAGGCGCCGCGCAGCGACACCAGGTACACCCCGCTGGCCACCGGTGCGCCCGCCTCGTCGGTGCCGTTCCATTCCAGGCTGTACCAGCCGGGGGCCTGGCGTGCCTGGACCAACCGCCGGACGAGCTGGCCCACGGCATCGTAGATCTCCAGTCGCACCGAATCAGTGCTCGCCAGCTCGTAGCGGAGCAGCACCGTGCTGTTGAACGGATTGGGGTACGGCGGAGCCAAGGCGAAGCCGGTGGGCAGGGCCGGTGATTCCTCCGCGATGGCGGTGGTAGGGGCAGCAGCGGTGAGCGTCAGGACGTCGGCGTACACGCGCCGCTCGTACGGTGGACGGCCGGCGTGCTGCTCGCCCAGCAAGGGAAACACGTACACCGGCTTGAGGATTGCCTGCCAGGTGTCGGTGCCCACGGGCAACAGGTCGACTTCCAGATGGCCGTAATGCTTGCCGCCATCGACGAGCACTCCGTCTTGCCATCGCTCGGGCGCGTGGGCGTGCACCAGGAATGCCTGGAAGGGGTTCTCCAGCCCTGGCTCGGGAGCGCGCAGGCCATCGCCCGCTACGCCGACATCGAACACCTGCAGCGTGTGCGGGCGGGCACTGCCATCGGGCAGCACTTCCTGGCCCTGCACCTCGGAGCGTTCCCAGATCTCGTCGTGCCCGGCCACCAGCACGTCGACGCCGTAGCGGTGAAAAAGCGGTACCAGCGACCGCACCGGGACTCCGGACTGGGGATCGAAGCCTTTGGCGCTGGGGCCCGGCGGCCAGCCGTGCGGGCCGACCGAATACGGCACGTGGTGCAGCAGAACGAAGGTGAACGCGCTGCGGTGCTGGGCGTCGCGGAGCTGCTCCTCCAACCAAGCGTACTGCTGAGTTCCGGGACCGAACCCAGGGGCGTACCCCCCGCCCTCGTCGCCCTGGCCGCGCAGATAGTAGTTGGTGTCTTCGCTGGACTGATGGGGCGAACCGTTGCTCACGTCCAGGCCGACCAGCGTGACTGGCCCGTAATCGAGGCGGTAGTAGCGGCCGAGATCGGCCGGTTCGGGCGACTGGTTGGCGGGCACCTCGAAATAGGTGAGGAAGCGCCGGATGGCTCGCTCCGATCCCGGCTGCTCGTACCCGTCCATCTGCGGCCCCTCGTAGTACTCGTGGTTGCCGGGCACGGCGAGCAGCGGCACGCGGGCCGCCAAGTTGCGTCCGGCCACCCCGGTCAGATGCTTCCAGAACTCCTCCCAGTCGCGCTGCTCGCCTCCCGATTCGACCAGATCTCCGGAAAACCCCACCAGATCGGGTTGCCGGCTCCAGACGACCTCCAGGTTCTGGGCGAACCCGCGCGTCTGATCGATCGGGTACAGGCGATTCGCCACCAGCCCGCTGGGATCTGCCCAGGCTGCGGGTTTGCCGGTGGACTCGGGCTCCGTCTCGCTGTCGGACAGGAAGATGAAGCGCAGCGGCCGGCGCTCGCTCGGGGCCGGGGCTGTGGCGAAGGTGTCCGCGAACGACTCGCGGCCCTGCTGCACCGTATAGGCGTAGCGCGTGGACGGTTGCAGCCCGGACAGGCGGACTCGGTGCCGGAAGGGCGGCGGCGGCGCATCGCCAGCGAAGAAGGTCTGGGCCTCCCACGGTGGGTAGGCCAGATCGGCCGCCAGTTCGGGCGCGGACTGGAGTCGCTGCAGAACGGAGTCCGCGCCGACGGCCGACCAGGCGATGGTGCCGGGCTCGGACGCAGTGGAAAACCACACCACGGTCATGCCATCGGGGGCCGGGTTCTGCACGTACGGCAGCACGCGGAAATCGTTCGCTGCGGCTGCCAGGCTGGCGGCCGCCAACACGATGGCGGCGGCCAACCGCCGTGCTCGCGGGCGGGCGGACAGAAGACGGGCCGTGTCCATGGATTTCCTCCGATTCGGCGGCAGCGGTGGAGCGCCGGTGCGCAAGCAGAAGATACGCTTCGGCCCTCGTCCGCCAACCGCCGCTCGGCCAGCGCCCGCGTCCTGGGCTGCCGGTTGATCGAGGTTGACAGTTGCACCCGAAGGCCGTAGATCCTACCCTGCAGTCTGCGGCCTGCGGGTTTCTCCCGGTGGTGAGCGAGGACGTCGGGCCCGGTGGCACGCTTGCCGTCAGGGCTCGCCGCCAGCCGTGCCGCCAGGCCGGCGGCGCGAGAACACGGCCCACAGGGCAGCATCGTGCGCGTCCGGCCGCAGACGCGGCCGCTAGCCAAGGAGCACCGCGATGACGGATACCACCCAAGCCGAGAGCGCCGACGAACGTCCGGGCTTGGTCCGGCGCATGTTCGCCGCTCTGCACTCGCCGGAGGTCGCCTTCGAGGCGCTGGGCCAGACCAGCACGTGCTGGGACTGGATCGTCCCCGCGGCGGTGGTAGCGGCGGTGGGGCTGGCCGCCTTCTGGCTGACACTGCCGTTCATCGAGGCGGAGGGGAGGGCGCAGATCGCGGCGCGCGTGGCCCATCTGCCCCTGGCGCAACAGGAGCAGGCCGCAGCGATGGCCGGCAAGTTCTCCACGGTCACCGGGGCCCTCTTCGTGCCGGCGGGCCAACTGGTGCTGCTCCTGCTGGCGGGCGCTGCCTTGTGGGGCATCGGCCGCGCGCTGCTGCAGAGCTCGGTGACCTACACGCAGACGCTGGCGGTGTGGGCGTACGCCGCCCTGGTCAACGTGCCCGCGGCCATCGTGCGCGTGCCGCTGATGCGGGTGCGCGAGACGACGAAGGTCTTCCTCGGACCGGCGGTGTTGCTGCCCGACGCGATGGTGGACTCCTTCGTCGGCCGTGTGGCGACCGGGGCGGATCTGTTCCTGATCTGGCAGGTGTGTCTGGCTGGGTACGGCCTCGGGGTGGTCGCCCGCGGCAGCGTCACCAAGTCCATGGTCGCGGTCCTGGTGTTGTGGGCGCTGTGCGTGGTGGCGGTCGCGAGCCTTCTGCCCCATGCGGCGCCAGTTCGCCCTGGAGGTTGAGCCAGTGGGCAAGAGCGTGCGCGGGCGACAGCGGCGCCGCGGGGGACGCCGCAAGGTAGTGGTCGGCCTGGTGCTGGTCGCAGCGATCGGGGTGACGGTCTACCTGAATCTGCGCAAGGAGAAGGCCGGTCAGACCTTCGCTGCGGTGGCGGTCCAGCGTGCCGATCTGGTCGACAAGCTGGCCGAGACGGGGACCATCGAGCTGGTGCGCACCGTGGAGGTGAAATCCACCGTGGCCGGCGAGGTCCGCAAGCTGTTCGTCGAGGCCGGTGATTGGGTGAAGGCTGGCGACCTGATGGCGGTGATCGATCCCGATCCCAACCAGTCGCTGCTGCTGTACCAGAAGCGCTCGGCGGTGGAGCGGAGCGAGATCAACCTGCGCGAGCAGGAGCGCGAGTTCGAGCGCAAACGCTCGCTGTACGAGCGCGGCATGCTGCCGGTTCAGGACTTCGAGGCGGCCCAGACCCAACTGACGCGGTCGCGCAACGACCTGCGCCTGGCGCAGCTCGAACTGGCGATTCTGGAGACCAAGGCCAATCTGAGCCAGGCGGGGCAGGCGCGCGAGACGGGCGAGCTGGACGAGGTCCGCGTGCTGGCGCCCATCCGCGGCATCGTCATCCAGCGGGGGGTCGAGGTCGGCGAGGTGGTGGCGTCCGGTCTCAGCTCGTATACCGGCGGTACGGTGCTGTTCACCATCGGCGACCCGAGCCAGATGGTCATCCGGGGCGATATCGCCGAGGTGGACGTGGCGTCGGTGCGCGTCGGCCAGGATGTGGACATCGTCGTGGACGCGTATCCGGACACGACCTACCGCGGGCGGGTGCGCTGGGTGGCGCCGGTGGGACAGCGCAAGCAGGGCAGCCCGCTGGTCACCTTCGATGCCGAGATCGACATCCTGGACCGCGACCCGCGCCTGCGGCAGGGCATGTCCTGCGACATCGACATCATCCTCGGGCGCGGCGACAGCGTGCTGTGCCTGCCGGTGGAGGCGGTGCGCCGGATCGAGCCCGACGAGAAGGACAAGCCCAGGGGGAAGACGCGCTTCGTAGCCTACCGGGTGCGGCCGGATTCAGCCGCGGCCGGCGGCTGGCTGGCCCGCGCGTATGCGGGCGGCAGCGTGGGTGCCGCGGCGGCCGACACGGCGGCGGTGGACACGGCGGCGGCGCGAGCGGGCGGCGCCGCGGCGCCGGCTGGTGCTGACTCGCAGGCGTCCGCAGGGGCTGACTCGGCCAGCGCCGACTCTGGCGGCCGGGCGGAGCAGAAACC
>Ga0067045_1029513_pt1 | contig 20204 bp, 24 predicted proteins | sample TerdegcTABiofilm_FD_59184 | JGI IMG/M metagenome (GOLD analysis project Ga0067045, IMG submission 59184) | Combined Assembly of (Gp0054472, Gp0054536) Wastewater bioreactor microbial communities from Singapore -Terephthalate degrading... | reverse complement strand
AGTCGGCCGACAAGGTGGAAATCCGCGTCAGTCCCGACCTGGCCGTGGCCCTCATTGAGAACCTGGGCGGTGCAGTGCCCGAAGAGGTGGGAGAGTACGGCGCGAAGATCAAGGACTTGATGGCCTAGAAGGGGTTGTACGCCGGAATCCCAGAAATTTCCGTCAGCCCAGCTCCAGTCCCGCCACGAGCGCATCCAGGTCGATGAGCGTGACATAAAAACAACAAGGCCAAATGGCCGTGAGGATAAAAAATGTTGCCTGAGTCAAAGCCCTTGCAATTACCGCAATTCGTCGATGAACGCCGAGTCAGTCCGTTTCAATACGGGGTCATCATCCTGTGTGGACTCGTCATGTTTCTCGACGGGTTCGATACCCAAGCCATTAGCTACATGGCCCCGTATATCGCTCAGGAATGGAGTCTGTCCAAGCCGATGCTAGGACCGATATTTTCATCATCGCTCGCTGGCTTGATGGTCGGCTATCTAGTACTGACTCCACTGTCCGGACGTTTCGGACACAAAAAAGCCATCATTGTCAGCACCATTGTTTTCAGCCTGTGCACCTTGGCTTCAGTCTGGGCAACCAACGTGACAGAACTGATGGTTTTGCGTTTCATCACCGGGATCGGTCTGGGTGCAGCCGCGCCAAGCGCCATTGCCATGACAGGCGAATACAGCCCTAAACGCCTGCGCGCCACCTTCGTGTTAGCAATTTACTGTGGCTTCTCGCTGGGGTTCATCGCGGCGGGGCTAGCAGCAGGTTGGTTCATTCCTCATTACGGATGGCGCTCGATGTTCTGGGTCGGTGGCCTGGCACCCTTGATGCTGGTTCCCGTCCTGTTCCGCTTTTTGCCTGAATCCATGGTGTTCATGATCAAGAACAAGGTGCCACCGCAACAGATCCTGAGTGTGTTCCGCAAAATAGATGCCAGCGTTGGCCAACAAAGCAAACCGGTGTTCGTGGTCGAGGCACTAGAACAAGGACAACACGGTGCGCTCGCAAGTCTGTTCACCCGGGATCGAATCATGGGCACCGTGCTGTTATGGCTAGTGTTCGCCATTAATCTCGGCGAGTTTTATGCACTGCAAAGCTGGCTGCCCTCGATCATGACCGGCCTCAACTACCCGATGAGTACCGTGGTCATGGCCACCACTTTGACAACTGTCGGCGGCATTGCAGCAGCTTTCATCACCGGACCTTCGATGGATCGATTGGGGGCGTACAAAACCGTTGGCATCCTTTATCTGGTCGGCTTCGTGTTTGTCGCATTGACCGGGATGGCCTTCAATAGCCCGCTCTGGGTACTACTGAGTGCCAACTTTCTTGCCGGATGCTGCATCAGCGGCGGACAAAAAAGCCTCATCGCCCTGGCAGCGGTTTTCTATCCAGCACCGATGCGATCAACAGGTGTCGGTTGGGCGCTAGGTATCGGGCGAATCGGAGGGATCGCAGGCCCCATCGTGGTCGGCGCCGCACTAGGCATCGGCTGGTCACCCTCGGCAGTCTTTTACGGTATGGCGATCCCGATGTTAATTGCGGGACTCCTCGTGCTGTTTCTCGGTCGCCGTTATGGCAACAGCAATAAGGTTTAAACACCGCGATAAAGATAATCCGTTTCAGGGGTTGTACGCCGGAATCCCAGAAATTTCCGTCAGCCCAGCTCCAGTCCCGCCACGAGCGCATCCAGGTCGATGAACTTGCCGTCAGTCTGGAAGGTGTAATGCCCGTTCAGCAGGATGTGCCGCCAGGCCGCTGGCGACATCTGCGTGATCAACGCCAGCGCCTTGGCATTGCCAGCTGCCTCGTACTTCGTCAGCAGCAGGGACAGGATCGCCGAGTTGTAGAAGATGATCGCGTTGCCGATCAGCCTGGCGCACTGGTTGCTGATCTCGATTTCGATGTCGGTGCGGCCGGTCAATTCCTTCTTCCCACCGACTTGGGCGATGGTCGAGCGTAGCTGGTGATAGGACTCAATGCGGTTCTGCGAGCGGTGAACATTACGCTCCAGTTGCGGGTCGCGCAGGTAGCGCAGTGTGTAGATACTGCGGATGAGCTTGTCGAACTCGAAGATTGCGCGCCGCGTCGGGTTCGGCGCCGTATAGGTGCACAGCTTGCGGATCAGCGTGCCCTGCGTCATTTCCTTCAGGCCCAGTGTGGCGACGATTCGGTCGATGTTCGCCTTCTCACCGACGATGAGTTGCCGGTCGATCTGGCCAGCCGGCCGGATCAGGCATTTCTCGTACAATGCCAGATCATCGGCGCAATACAGCTCCTGCAACTGGTCGTCGAGGTCGGTGAAGCGCGGCTCGAAACGAAGTCCGAACCAGTGCAGGATGGCGAAGTTGGCCTTGTTGATGCTGTGCATGTCGCCGGTGATCGCGCTCGGCACGATGTCCGACGTGTTGCGGTACCAGATGTCGAACACGTGGTGAGCCTCGTACTCGTGTGCGCCTATCAGGTAGCCGTTCAACGGCACGTGATTGCACAGCAGCGTGTAGGCGACGACGCCCTTGCCGCGGCCGAAATATTTGCGCGAGTAGCGCGCCTTCACAGTTGGTCGCTCGACGCCGAATTTCTGCCCATCAACGGCACCGTACAACGAATCGAGGTCGAACGAGTAATGCGGGAAGATCGGCAGTGCGGCGATGGCGTTGCTGATGCAATCGTTGGCCACATGTAGCGTCGCCTGGCGCAGGTACTGCTGGTAGGTACTCTCCAGGACGTGGTACGGGATGTCGCTGGTACGTGCCATAACCTGGTTGCCGTGGTTCATGGCTTGGGCAATGATCACCGCCATCAGACTGTCGGCGTCGGCTACCTTCTTCGCATAGCGTGGCTGCAATGGTGTCAGCGCCGACAGGAACTGGCACTGACCGTTGACGAAGCGAAACACGTCGGCGACATCGCAGTATGGCAGTTGCTCGTAGAGAGCTTGCTCGCGCGCCTTCTGGTTCTCCCCCTTGGGCTTGCGCCAGGTCAGTCTCTGCGTGTCCTTGTCGTATTCCAGGTGCGTCAGCTTGCCCTGTTTCAGCTCGCGATTGAACGCCACCCATTGCGCACGCAACTCGGCCGCCAGTGCATCGAGCTGGGCACTGACCGGCTGCCGCAGGAAGGGGATGTCCATCTGCGCGAGCACGGCGGCTTTCTCGTCCATCGAAACCAACTCGTCGGACAAATGCCGGTGCTGCAAGCTGTCGTCAATGTAGAGCTCGCCCGCCTGGAAGCGTTTCCTGACCTGACGGTAAAGCCAGAATTCGTAACGATCGGCATGCAGGCCTGTCGGCGTGCCTTCGGCATCGAACATCAGCAGGTACGGACGCAAGCGTTTCGGCAGCGTTGCCGCCGGACATTCGTCGAGTGGCCGTTGTGATAGGCGCTGCTGCTTGGCGAACACGCTCTTGGCCCAAGTCAGCGCCGCGAGCCATGGGTTATCGGGGGCCGTGCCGGCGAAGTCGAGCGCGACGTACAGCGGCCGTAGATGGCGTCGAATGCGTTCGGCCAGGCCGTCCACCGCCTGCCAGTGCAGCGCCAGTTTGTTCAGTGGCTTGACGCTCATGCGCTGCGCCGTGTTTTGCAGCAATTCCCTGGACATGATTTTGTAGGCGCGTTGGCGCACCTCGCCGAACGGCGTCGGATCGGCCACGCTGTCGTCCACGTACAGCGACAGCAGGCGGCCAACCTGCGGCGTTTCCTGATGGCGTCGCAGCTGTTCGGCGACAAAGGACTGTTTCGCACCCGTGCGGCTCTCGTCCTCAAGTTTTTTCATGTGGAAGGCCATCGCGTCGACCAGGTTGTCGGTGAGCTGCCGGTAACGTACCCAGGCATAGCACAGCAGGTAGAGCCGGGTCTGCTCCGCCTTCAGGTGGCGCAGGTCATGGACGGTATAGAAGTTCGCCAGGCTCGCGTAGTACAGCAGGTTCTGCTGCGAGATGCCGAGCTTGGGCAGCAGCGCCTTGGCGATCCCGTGCAAGGACTTCAGCGTGGCGCGCTTCTCGCGCTCCCCTGCCATCTGACGCCAGCCGAAATCTTTAGCGTCCTGCTTGAGCGCTGCCAGTTGAGACAGGGTGTCGTCACGCACCAGGAGCTGGCCCAGCGCAGCTTTGGCCGATTCGTCCAACACTTCTGCCAGCAAGCCGCCCAAGCGCCTGCGTTCGGTGGACAGGGCTTCACTGACCAGCTCTTGTAAGGTGGTGTGGCCGGGCCGGATGATTTTGTGCTCGCTGAGCCAAACGATCAGTTCGGCGGCCACGAATCCTGGCATTACGTCGCGCCGCACGATCTGTTCAGCCTGCTGTGCCAGTTGCGGCAGGAAGCTAGCCGCCCACGACCGGTAGCCGAACAGTTCGGCGATCTGACCCCTCTGGCTGTAGTGCTCATGCTTGGTGATCGCCTTGCGTTCGAACGCTTCGCCGTGGAAATAGCGACTCAGCACGAAGGCGCAATCGTCCTCGACCTCATGCCAATCGAAGCGGAAGAAAGCATGCTTGGCCTTGAAGTAGCCGATCTGCAAGACGCAATAGACTTGGGCCTGCAGGCTAGGCCGGCTGCTGGCGAACGCCAGTTCAGATTCGGTCAACGCCAGGTATTCCAGCCGCTGAGCATCGTCGAAGTCCGGTAGGCCGTACAAGGCTTCCTGCTCTGCGTCAGAAAAGACGGTGAGTAGCTTATTCTTGTTGCTCATCGACCGTCCTTCCCGCACCACGCCAACCTGCTCGCGTCAATGTTTCGATCAACGTAGTGCGCTTGACATTGAAGTTGCGGCACACCGCCGCCTTAGACATGCCGCCATCGAGCGCGGCGACGATGGCGTCCAGCTTCTCACCAGTGATCGCCTGCGGCCGGCCGCCGATCCGGCCGCGTTTGCGTGCGGCGGCCAAGCCCGCGACGACGCGCTCCTGAATCAAGGCGCGCTCGTACTGCGCGAGCGCACCGAACACCTGGAACAGGAATTCGCCCGAGGGCGTCGTAGTGTCCAGGTTCTCTGTCAGCGAGCGGAACGCCACCCGCTTGTCCTTGAGCGAAGTCACAATGGCGAGCAGGTGCGACAGCGAGCGACCGAGCCGGTCGAGTTTCCACACCACCAGCACATCGCCGGCTCGAACGAACTCAAGCGCCCGCGCCAAGCCGGCACGGTCATCCTTCGCGCCAGAGGCACGATCCTCAAACAGGTGACGCGGATCGACGCCGGCGGCGAGCAGCGCGTCGCGCTGCAAGTCCGTGCTCTGGCGGTCGGAGTCCGACGACACGCGCATGTAGCCAACCAACATAGGCGGATAACCATCAAAAACAGGTTTCCGCATAATAGTGAATAGCGATAGAGTTTTCCGTACATTTTTGAGGGGGTGTTGCACAGGTAGCACAGCGGCGGCTGACAGCCTGTCGCAAAACAAATGTTTTACGACACCTCCTTGAGGTTGCCGCGTTTACATCATTACCTGAACAGGTATAAAATTCCGTCATGACAAACAAAGAAAAACCGCTCGAATGGATCGCGAGCAGCCACAAGGATTTGATGGCGTTGCCGTCCGACGTGCGTCGCCGTTTCGGTTACGCGCTCTCGTTGGCGCAGATAGGCGATCAGGATGACGCAGCAAAGGTGCTCAAGGGGTTCGGTGGTGCCGGCGTGCTGGAGGTCGTCGAAGACGATGCCGGCGGCACCTATCGAGCGGTATACACGGTCAAGTTTGCGGAAGCGGTGTTCGTCCTGCACTGCTTCCAGAAGAAGAGCAAGAGCGGAATCGCCACGCCAAAGGCCGACATGGACATCATCCGCGCTCGGCTGAAGGTGGCCGAGGTATTGGCACAGGAGCTACGAAATGCAAAAACGAATCATTGAAGGCGTCGAGGTTCAGCGCAGCTCGGGCAACGTCTTTGCCGACCTTGGACTGCCTGACGCTGAAAAGCTCAAGATCAAGACCGGCCTGGTGGTCGAGATCAGGAGGGCCATGCGCGCCCTTGGGCTGACTCAACAAGCGGCGGCCAAACGCATGGGCATCCCGCAACCGAAGGTGTCGGGCATGATGCGCGGCGACTTCACCAATCTATCCGAACGCAAGCTGATGGATTGTCTGAATCGCCTCGGCTACGACATCGAAATCAAGGTACGGCCAGCAGCCGAGCCGATCGGGCATCTAACGCTCGCAACCGCTTAATCGGAGCCCTCCTGATGGCAGCCCGCATCACCGACGACGAATGGGACGAACTGACTCCCGAGAATTTCGATACCACGGCACTGCTGCGTGCAGTCGATGCCGTGGACGTGCTGCGCGGCGATTTGAATGACAGCGCAGACGGCGCACCTCCGCAACTGCGCACCGACCTGTTGAAGCTGCATCAACTGGCAATGGCCGCGTTCAACGAGGGATCACGCAGCCGAGTGGCTGAGCTATTTGATCTCGCCGTGGATCTTCAGGATCAGGTTGATCATCTGATGACCTCGCTGGAACAAGTGCAAGAAACCCTGTCCCGGTTGACGGCGCTCTACCCAGAAAGCCTGTCCTGAATGTTCTTGGAGACAACCACATCATGAGCCGCAGCCGCCGCAAAACGCCCATCGTTGGGCACACGACCTGCCGTAGCGAGCGCGAGGACAAGAAACTCTGGCATCAGCGCTGGCGAACTCACGAGCGCACCGCGCTGGCCAGCGCGTCGCCGGAAGCTCTATGCGCCCATCTGCCTCTACTGGAAAACCAGGTCAGCAACGTCTGGTCGATGGGTAAGGATGGCCGCTCCTACTGGCCCATCAAGCGCCAGGCCGCCACGGCGGATCGCATTGCCAACCACAAGGGACGCAATCCGCAAGAGCGCGCCTCCCTGAAAAAGCGTCTGCTGCGCAAGTGGATGAGCAAATGAACCTGTCCACCATCGAGGCGCTGGCTATCGCTTGGGCGCGAATCGCTGAAGAAGCAGAACTCCCAGCCGGCTACGAGGGCACGGCGACGCCAGAGGCGCATCGGGCCTGCGAGGTGATCCAGGAGCGGATTCGAGAGCACGTCGTCGCCACCAATGACATGCGGCTGTTCGGCCTGCTGCACCTGCTTGGGCAGGCGTCGCTGCGCATGGAGCAAGCGCTGTGGCCGGAAGAATATGCGCGGATGACCCGCGAGGTCGAGGAAGCTCTCCGAGAGGCCGACGACCCCAACGCCAAGTCGTACACCCACGAAGAAGTCATGCGGGCGATGCAGGAACTCATCGACCAAGCGCGAGACAAGCCATGTTGATCGGCTGACGGAAATTTCTGGGTTTCCGGCTTACAACCCCGACTTGGAAAGCAAGCTGGATGAAGCCAAGGCCGCCGCCGAAGGGCTGGAAAAGCGGCTGGCCGACTCGCAGGCCGCCCACCAGGCGCAGGCCGTGGAGTTTGCCCAGGTGCGCGAACGCTTGGCACTGACCGAACAGACCGCCAGGGCCGCCGCCGAGGAACACGCCGCAGCACTGGCCGAGGCGAAGCGGGCCACCCAGGAAGCCACCGCCGAACGTGACCAGGCGAGGGCCGATCTGGCGACCGTTAAGGCCAAGGCCGAAGCCGCCGAGCAGGCCCACCAGGAGCAGCGCAAGGCCGCCGCTCAGGAAGCCCACCGCGTGGCCGAGCGCATGACGAAGGCCGAGGCCGACCGCGACGATGCCCGCAAGGAGGCCAGCAGCGCCCGCGAGGATGCCGCCAAGCTGCGCGGCCAAGTGGAGGCATTGCAGACCCAGGCAAGCGACCTTATGCGCGCCCTGGCTGCACGTCAGCCCGCCGAAGGCGAGGCCGAAGCAACACCGGCACCGAAGGCCACGGCCACGACCAAGACCACCAGAGCCAAGAAAGCGGAATGAGCGGGCGGAATGAGCGGATGGCGGGTCAAGGGCGCGCAGCGGCCCCGGCTGGCTGGCGCGGCCCGCAGCGAAGCGAGGACACGGGCCAGGCGGGGCGAACCCTTGACGCGACAGGAGCGGCAATAGCCTGGCGACAGGGGGCAGGGACGAAGGGCGAAGCCCGCCACCCCTGCCCCCCGAGCCTCACGGCGGCGAGTGCGGGGAGGCAAGCGGAGCGCGCCAGGGGCAGCGCCCCTTAGCTTCAAGGCAACCAATCGAGAAAGGGCAAGATCATGGGCAACATCGTTAGATTCCCGAAGCGAACAGAAGCGCCGCAACCTGCCGAACTGGACGGCGACCGCCTCAAGGCCGCCATTCGCTTGCCGCGCCCTACCCTGCCCGGCTTCCTGGCCTGGCTGTGGCGCTTGCTGCGCCTACCCTTGTTCCTTGTCCTGTACTGGCTGCGCCTGCCCATCGTCGGCCTGTGCAACCTCGTTTCCGTGCCTGCCTTTTTGGGCTTCCTGGCTGGCTTTTTCCTGACCCCATCCGGTGCGCCGATACGCGGCCTTGTGTGGTTCCTTGGGGGCGTGAGCCTGGCCGCCTTCGTCCTGGCCTGGCTCTATGACTCGCTCTTGATGATGCTGGCCCCGGAGGGGGTTGTTATCGGGCTTTGAGATTTTCGCGGGCGCGAAAAAAAACCGGGACGAATCCCGGTTTGAAAAGGGCCGCTGTCAGGGGGCCAAAGCGTTACAGGTTGCTTACGGGGTGACGCTCACAACGGGAATCGGGCGATTGGTTCCCGCCATACGCACGGACACATCACGGGCTTGCATTTCGCTGATTTGCCGCTCTGCATTCACCAGCATTGCCATTGCGTTGATCTTGGCTTGTTCGTTCTGGATCAAGCCTTGCTCAACGTTGATACGCGCTTGCAATTCGCCGATAGCCTTGGGGTCTTGCGTGGTGCTGATCTGCTGCATCAGATCCTCCAAGTTCGATAGCCGCTGTTGCGCCGAGTCATAGGCTTGCTGGCTCAATGCCTTGTTGCTCGCCGCCCGGTTCAAGTCGGCCATCCACCGATCCGCGCCCAGTTGATCGCTGAAATTGGCCGCGCTCAGTGTCGAAGTGGCTTGCTTGATGCTGTTGATCGAACTGGCGAGGTTGCCATAGGAACCGCCGTTAGCCAGGTTGAGCAGCGTTTGGGCGTCTTGCGGCAACATGCGCCGGGCCTGTTGGAAGGCCGGGCTATTCAGCACCGACGAGAAGCCGCGCGAGCCGGTGACGCTTTCAATCTGCTGCTGTAGCTGCGTGATTTGTTGCGTCATTTGCTGGTACTGCTGCGCCCAGGCCGTCACCTGCTGAATGGCTTGCGCCAGGTTGGCCGCGTCGATAACCGGGATACCGGCGAACGCTTGCCCGCCGCCGAAAAGCCCTATTGCCAGGGCGAAGATGCGAAGAAGTTTTTTCATGGTTGCTACCCTTGAAAGTTGAGAGATTGAAGGATGAAACTTAGGCCGCTCTGCGACGGCTTGAACCTGACGTGATCTTTCGATAAACGGCCATCGGAGCGCCTGCGCGTGTGCCCTGCACGCTGCCCCCTTCCGACCCTTTACCGAACCGGCCCGCTGCGCCACGAAGGCCGCCATAGGCCGCCTTCCCAGCCTTATATCCGGCCTTGGCAAAGCGAGGTGTGCCACGGGCCGCGCCCCTGATCTTGTCGTAAGCCCAACCCAATGGACTGGCCGAGCCGCTAGACAGTGCGCCGCCGATGCTTCCCGCCAATACGGGCATTCTCAGAATCAGGAAGATGCAGGCGACACCATAGATAACCAGGCCGCTGATTGCCGACATGGTTGCAATGCCGCTATTGGCCGCCGCATCCGCCGTGGTGGCGTTGTATGCCGCATCCATGAGTTTGAAGCTCATCGTTGCGGCCAGCACCGTCATGACCACGGCAAGCCCTTCCGTGAAGGCTGCGCCTAGCCAAGAATCGAACCAACGTTTCGTTGGCTCGAACATCAAGCCCAGGATGAATAGCGGGCCAATCGCCAGCGTGAGCGCAAGCGAGAGCTTCGCCATGATGATGATGATTCCGGTTATCGCCGTGGTGGCCCAGGTCAACACATAGACGATGCCCGCCAGGATGTAAGCGCCGAGGTTCGCAAGATTCGCCTTTTCCCATGCCTGGCCCGCCAGTGTGGTGCCCTTGTCTAGCATCGTGTCGAGCATCGTCACGGAGTCGGGAGCGCCCGCACCCTGCAACTGGCTGGCGAACTGTGAAGGCCAGTTATAGAGCAAGTCCGACACGTATTGCGAATACAGCGCCGAACTTGTCGCCAGGTAGAAGATGGCCGTCACCTTCACGATTCGCCAAACACCATCCATCACAGGTTCTTGAATGATGCCCCGCATCATCGACCAACCCCACAGCGCCACATAAATGACGAGCAAGGTATGACCGACGCCTTGAATCGTGCCCGCCGTAGTTGCCGCCACGTCCGTAACGTACTTGGAGACAACGCCATCGGAATACTGAAACAGCGTTTGAAAGACTTGTGAGGCGGCCATTATTTGCCCCCGTCTTTTTTCTGCTGCTGCGGGCTGTCCGGTTCAATTTGAATGCGCGGAATCGGGCGATCAGTGCCCGCCATTTTCTTGCTGGTTTCCGTGCCTTCCTTGATGGTCTTTTCCAACTCGCTTTCTTTGTCGTTGCATCCAGTCAGGCCAAGCGCCACGACCGCGCCCATGCAGGCCAAAAGAATGGTTTTCTTCATGGTCGTTACTCCCCGTGTTCGATGATGACAACGGCTTGTCCTTCGGCCTGGCGCTGCTGCATTCGCTCAAAGGCCAGATAAGCCGCAAGGACACAAATACCGATGCCGCCGAAGATCAGCGGGAGGCCCGCCGTCAAAAGGATGTTCAGGCCGAAGAAGCCCGCGAACTCTCCCAGGTGGCCGCTTGCGGCAGCCGTCCGGCCTTGCTCCGAAATGTCGCCCAGGGGGCCGGTAATCAAAGCCCATTGGCCCGCCAGAAGGGCGACCAGAGCAATGCCCGTTACCGCTTGCGCGGCTTGCATCAAAGTCGGTTTTTTCATCTTGTTTCCTTTCACGATTGCTACCCGTTTTGGATTCCTACTACAACAATTTGACCATATCGGCAAGTGCAATGCACATTTGCGTTAATTTGTCAAGCCTTTTCACTTGTCATGCGGTTATGGCCTCCTTTCCGCGTTAATGGTTGCCTTGGCTTTGCCGTCCAATTTCTCCCAAGAAGCCGCCACGGATTTGCCCAATGCCGCGAAGGCCGCTTCGTTCTTGTCGTAAAACCACAGGTTGCCCGTTACCACCACCATGCCGCCGATAAGGCTGCACATCACGCAAAGGCCGAGGGTTCGCCAGATGCTTTGTTGTTGCGCGCGGAGAGCCTTTTGCACAGGCGTGGCGATCTCGCTTTGCACCGTACTTTTAACGGTGCGCTCAATTTCTGCCAGTGCGGCCCGGATGGCATCGCTTGAGTCCCGATCAAACCGGGTTTTGGCCGCTAGCGCGTCCTTTTCCATTTGTGCCCGCACCTTATCGGCCTGGCCGTTGGTGTAGGTCTCAAGCTGGCCCCGGTAAGCGTCCCCGGCTTTGGAGAGCAAGCCGATAAGGCCGGTAATCTTGACCTCGACTTCCTCAACCTGGCCGGGGAGGATGTTCTTTAGCGACTCGACGGAATCATGCAACCGGCCAATATCACCGAGCATTTCCGCGATTAGCGCATCACGGGCTGTAGGTTCTGCCGCCATGCTTCATTACCCCTTTTTGCTTATTTGAAAAGCGTTTTGAAAACCGCGTCCAATTCTTCGGTTACGCCAGCGGCCAAACGCTTGATGCCAACCATTTGCGCGAAGTGCAATTTTTCGTCCGCATCCTTCGCCGTCTTGATTTTTTCTTTGTAATCGGTCGGATCGTTGAGAATGTCTTTAATGCCTTGTTCCGCGCCATTGAGCTTGCCGTAAATGTCATTGACGTGAATAACGGCATCGGGGCGAAGGGTGAAACTCTTGGATGCCGCGTGATATTCAAACAGACCCGCAAACACCCGTTCCGGCACGTCGGCAATTTCAACCATGTTGAAGACCAAGCGGATTTTCTTTGCCGGGACGCCAATCTCGGCCAGGGCATCAATCGTGCTGATCGTGTCGCGCATTATTTTGTGTTTCGGGGAGGTTGGAATCACGAAGTAATCGAAGTCCTCATGACTGCCCTTGTATTGCTTCATGAGATTTACGAAGTCTTCGACGTTCGACGCGCCCACATCCACCACAGCATCCTCCAGCAGCATGAGGGCTTCTTGCAGTTCGCCAAACTGCTTGCCCTTGATGGCCTCGTCTTGGGTGCCGTCCGAATTGATCGACTCGACCGGCACCACCGTTGCGCTATTCATGCGCGGGGCCAACAGATGGCGGGCGACCGTGGATTTACCGACATTGCCCGAGAAGTTGATAACGGCGACTTTCATTTACTTTTCTCCTGTTTAATAAGACGACTTGCCAAAGAGTTTTTCGGTTTTGCTTCATCACCGAGAAACCTGTCTGCGAGCTTTTCCCGTTTCTGCTTCTTGTCCAGTCCCGCCAGGTCATCGGCGGGGCTGGCCTCGCCAGCTTCCGGCGCTGCCGGAGGGGCTGACGACACTACCGGCGCGGCACTGGCCGGGGCCGTGTTCGCGCTTGGCATCGAGGCCGGGGAGGGAGCGCCTTCCCGGCTCTTGATGAACTTCCGTACCGCTTCCGGCGATACCTTCAAGCCGTTGGCTGCGAGCCATTCGCACACCTGCCAATTGGCGTAGCCCTTGGCTTTCAGCTCGAAGATTTGCGCCTGGAAGGGTTCAAGCCGCGAGCGTTTCGCCCGTGGCTGCTGCCTCTTCTCAAACTCTTCTATGTCCATTTTCTGGCCCTTGTGTTGAACCGTTGCCATCTTAGCCGCTTTCAACTGGCATCACAACCAAAAACAACCGTATGCCAAGCATGATACACCACAAAACAACCATAAGCAACATACAACAACGTAACACAACGTAGAAAGCAACTAACGAACAACCGCATAACAACCAAAACACACCACAAGCGGCTAGAGTGTGGCACAATACAGGCACGTCGGATATGTTTACAGCCCGCTACGCGGGCTGCAAAATATCCCGTGCCAAAGGGTGCCCCTTTGAAACCCGGCGCTGACGCGCCAGACAGCGGCCATCGAGCCGCGCCACCTACGGAGGCCAGTGCATGAGCAGCAAGACCAAGGGCGAAGGCGAGAAGCTAACCAGGCCGGTTAGCTTCCGGCTGACCGCCGCCGACCATGCCGCCTATCTGGCGAAGGTCGAGGCGTCGGGCCTCAAGCCGTCCGAGTTCTTCCGCGAGTGCGTCTTGCGGAACCGGACGCAGATCGTCGCCAGGACGAAGGCCAGCCCGGAGCGTGGCCGCCTGCTGTACCTGTTCAACAAGGCCAGCAACAACATTAACCAGCTTGCCCACCGGGCGAACTCTGACCACCTGGCCGGGGTTATCTCGGAGGACACCTATACCAGCATCCTGGCCGATCTTCACGGCCTGGCGCATTACATGAAGGCGGCGCTAAAAGATGCTGATTAGGATTACAGGCGGCAGCGATGTCGGAACAGCCGACTATTTTGTAAATGGCCGAAAGGAGGGCCGGGAATTTACCCGCGAAGAATTAGATGAGCGGGTAATTCTGGACGGCGATTTAGAGCTGACCGATACGATTATCAGGGGCATGGAAAAAGGGGGCGAGCGTTATTTACATATCACGCTATCTTTTAAAGAGGATGCCTTAGACTCGGAAGTAATGAGCGGGCTTGTAAGCGACTTCAAACAATTCGCAATGTCCGCCTATGATCCCGACGAATTCAACTTTTACGCCGAGGCGCATTTACCGAAACTCAAGAGCTACACCAACCGGCAAACCGGGGAATTGGTGGAGCGCAAGCCGCATATTCATATTGTCATCCCGGAGCAGAACCTATTAAGCGGGCAGAACCTCAACCCGTTTGGGCGGGTGGAGCAGCAAACGAAATTCCTTGAAGCCTTCCAGGAGCACGCGAACGCCAAATATGGGCTTGCCAGTCCGAAGGACAACCGGCGCACGGAATTCACCAGCGAAAGCGAGATTATCAGCCGATACAAGGGCGATCTATTCCAGGGCAGCGCCAAGGAATTGAAAGAGCGCATCTTGTCGGATGTTCTCGACCGGCAAATATCGGATTACGACAGCTTCAAAGCCTTGCTGACCGAGTACGGCGCGACCCGCAGCCGCAACGCGGGCAAGGCCACCGAATACCAGAACGTGAAGCCCGCCGACCAGGCCAAGGGCATCAACCTAAAGGACTACGTTTTCAGCCGGGAATTCATCGAGAAGCCCGAGGCCGAGAAGCGCCGCCACCTGGCCGACGAGGGCCGCAGGCAGTACGAGAGCCAGCAGCCCGCGCGCAAGACCGCGCCCGAGCTGGACGCCACCTTGAAGGAGTGGCACGAGGTACGCGCCAAGGAACTGAAGTACATCAACAGCGGTAGTCGCAAGCTGTACGCCGCCTATCGCAGTGCCGACCAAGAGGGGAAGCGCGCGATTCTGGATGAGCGGGCCGCCCGCTTCTACACCAAGCACCGCAAGGAAACCGACCATGACCGAACCGACGAGCAGCGCCGAGATTTTCGCGGGCGCGAAAATGCAGCCGACCGAGGAACCGACAGCCGCCGAACTGTTGCCCATATTGCTGACAATCTCCGAGCAGCAGGCCGCAATATCGAATCAACTGGCCGAGTTGTTGGAGACTCTGAACAAGCCCGCCGAAACCTCGCTGATCGACGAGCTAGCCGCGCTGTTGCAGCCCTTGGCCGAAGACTTGGCCGCGATCAAAGCGAAGATCGACAAGTAAGCCGGGCAGCGCCGCAGCCGCGCGACCGGCGAGCAGCCGACAGCGTGACCGGCCAGCTACTGGCCGAGGCGCGCGAGCGCAAGACCGAAGGGAAGGCCGCCCACCTGGCCGAGTTCGCGCAGATCAAGCGCGAGCTTGACGCCCGCCGCCTACTGGCGCACCTGTCCAAGACACACGGCGTCATCCCGGAGAAGTACGAAGTCACCAAGGGCAAGGACGGAGGCGACCGCATCAAGGCCGGGGCGCGCAATCTCAACGTGTCCGACTTCCTCACCCAAGAAATGCGCCTTTCGTTCAGCGAGGCCGCGCCGATCTTGCGCCAGGTCTATGCCGCGCAGCAGGGCCGCGAACTGGCCGAGGCCCGGCCATCACCGCGCCGGGAGTTGTGGCAAGCCTTCCGAGACACACAACCCGCATGGGCCAAGCAGAAGACCGCCGAGAGAGAGGCACAACGCGAGAGCGAGCGCGAACGCCGCGCTGCAATCAAGGCTGAGTACGACAAGAAGCGCCGCGAAATCGATGGCGACAAAACCAAGACGGGCAAGGCTAAAAAGGTTGAAAGGTCTATTGTCCGCATGGAGCGCGTCGGCAAAGAAATGGCCTTGAGCGAAGCCATCCGCGAGGAACGCCAGCAACTCAAGGAGAAGCACGGCCAGCCCTACCAAGAGCGTTACCGCGCTTTCCTGGTCGATCGTGCGAACAAGGGCGATGAGAACGCCTTGGCCGAGTTGCGACGCCAGCGCGACGCCAGCCCGGCACCGACCGCAGAGGCCAACACCATCGAGGGCAGCAGCAAGCGCAAGCGCGACAACGACCAGGCCGCGCAACTGGCGCGGAACCTGGCCTATTCCATCGACCGGGCCGGGAATGTCACCTACTACGCCGACCAGGCCAAGCGCCGAGCGCTGGTGATCGACTCGGGGCAGCGCGTGACCGTGGCCGCCGTCAAAGACAGTCAAGCCGTGGAGGCAGGCTTGCGCCTGGCCGTCCAGAAATTCGGACCGGGCTTGAAGATCGAGGGCAGCGAGGAATTCAAGCGGCAAGTGATCGACGCCGCGCTAAAAACCGGCTTGCGTGTCGAGTTCGACAGCAAGGCCATGAACGACGAATTGCAACGCCGCCGCGCTGAACGCGACGAGCTGCAAGCCCGTGGCAAAGCCTTCATTGCCAGCGAGCGCGAGAAGGCCGAGCAGGCGAAGGCACCGAAGGAACCCGCGCCACCGGCACCGGAGAAGACCCGCGAGCCAGAGCGCACACCGCAACCCGAACCCGCGCGCAAGCCACGCGGCTACGAACGATAGGAGGTAGCAACCATGCAAGACGACACCCACCACGAGGCCGCGCCGGGCGACAAGGCCAAGCGCGAGTTTTCGCAGGCCGTGGAGAACATCAAGGCGGGCATCCTGGCTGTTGGCGAGCCGCGCCCGAAATGGACGCAGGAGGAGGCCATAGCCTACGAAAGCGCCCTTGAATGCATCACGCACTTACGGGCGATCCTCACCGCAGAGAGGCACAACGACAACCCGACGCCCGAGCGCCTGGCCGAGATCGAGGCCGAGAGCGCCCGGCTTGCCTCAGAGCGCCGCGCGCTGTCCGTCCATGACCATGCCGAGATTGCCCGCATCCGCCGCGACTATGGGCAGCGCATCCGCGCCCACATAGCCCAGGCGAGGCAGGCCCAACAGTAACCAGAAGAAGGAGAAAAAACGATGGATGGATTGATGATCCTGGCACCGTTCTTGGTGGTGTGGATTACCCACATGCTGCTATCCCAGGTTTCGCGCACCCTGGCCGATGTGGTTGTCATGGTGATGATTGCCGGGCCGGTAGTGTGGAGCCTGAACGAGCTACGCAAGGCCGGGCGCGATTGCTTCGCCGCTGAAAACATCGGCTGGACGCTGCGCCTACTTATCGGCATCTTGCCCGCTGGCCTGGCCGTGTATTGGTTCAACACCGACCACAAATTGCTAGGCGTCATTGCCTTGCTGGTCTATGGCATGTTCGCGCAAAACATTTGGGTTGCCATGCTCGCCAGCTTGCGACTTGGCGGAGCAGGAAGCGGGGTAGGGGATGAAGCCGTGCGCCGAGGTTCCCGCGTGGTGGAGGCCGACGAACTGGACGCTCGCACATCGAACCGCAAGACCCGCGACGATGCAGACGTGACCATCGGAGGCGTGACCATTCCGCGCATGTTGGAGGCCCAACACTTTCTCATTACCGGCACCACGGGCGCAGGCAAAACACAGGTCATCAATGGGATGCTTCGCAGCGTCCGCAAGCGCGGCAATCGGGCCGTGATTGCCGACCCGGCAGGGGGCTTTTATGCCCGTTTCGGCAAGCCTGGCGACGTGCTGTTTAACCCCTTTGACCGCCGTTCCGTCGATTGGTCGCCCTTCGCTGAAATTCGCGCGGATTACGACTGCGAGCGCATCGCCAAGGCGATCATTCCCGACCTTGAAGGCGGGGAGAGCGCGCAATGGCAACTGTTCGCGCAAACGCTACTCGCCAAGGCCATGCTTGCCATGCACCGCAACGGCGAACGCTCCATGAAGCGCCTCATGTACTGGATGGCGAGCGCCGACCAGAAGGAGCTAGAACCGCTGTTGGCAGGCACCGCCGCCGCCGTCATGTGCCAGCGAGGCAATGACAAGATGCTGAACAACACGCGGGCAACGATGCTGCCTTACCTCAGTGTCTTTGACTACCTGCCCGACGAGGGCCGCTTTTCCATCCGGCAATGGATACAAGAGGACTGGCGCGATAACTGGCTGTTCATCACTTACCGCGATGACCAAATGGGGATGCTTCGCAACCTTGTTGCCACTGCTTTGGAAATGGCACTGGTGGAGGGCTTGAGCCTGTCCGAGAACCAGGAGCGCGGCTTGTGGTTCGTCATGGATGAAGTGGACAGCCTCGGAAAAGTGACCAGCCTACGCGCGGGCCTGACGAAGCTACGCAAGTACGGCGGGCGCTGTGTCTTGGGCCTGCAAACCGTGGCGCAGCTTCGCACCACCTACGGGCGCGACGAAGCGCAAACGCTCATTGCCAACACATCGGTGAAGTGCATTCTTCGCGCGGGCGACTCGGAAACCGCCAAGAGCATGGAACACGAACTAGGCGAGCAGGAGATAGAGCGCAGCCAGGTCAATGACTCGTTCAGCATGAGCGACAGCGGGCAGACGCAGAGCCAAAGCACATCCACCCAGGTTGTGAGGCAATCCGCCGTTCTGGCGTCCGAAATCATGGGCCTACCCGACCTTCACGGCTTCTTGAAGATCCCCGGCGACGAAATCGCCCGTGTCCGGGTTGAGTATGTCGCCATGCCCGACCAGAACCCGGCTTTTGAATGACCACCAGGGGCGCGATTTTCGCGCCCGCGAAAATCTCGACCATAGGAGCAACGACCATGCACGACCACATCCCGCACCCACTCAGCGGCCACCACCGGCACGGCCTGAACAACATCAATGAAGGGCTTGCCAGCACATTGGACGGCATCACCAAGGGCATTGCCGAAGTCTTTGGCGATCTTGGCAAGGGGCTGATTGACTTCCTCAACCGGCTGACCGGGGACAAGGAAAAGCAACCCACCCAGGACGAAAAGCGCGAGGCATACGCGGACGTGAAGACCTGGCGAGAGCTTGAGGCCGACGAGGACAAGCGCCGGGCGCTGGACGATGCCGCCAACCACATCAAAGGCCAATTCAAGCCCTCAGAACAGGGCGCAGAGCGCGAGGGCAACCCCGACCAGGCCAAGGACACCACGACCGAGCGCGAGCGCGTGATTCCTGTTCCGCAGCACATCCGCGAACTTCCCGACTATGAGGCGATGTTGGCCCGCCAACGCGAGATTGCCGCCCAGGAAATGGCCCGCTATCAAGGGCTAGCCAGTCAGGCCCGCTTAGAAGCCGCCGAGGCCCGCGAGGAACGCGCCGAGCAGCGCGACCGCTTCGAGGCCCGCCAAGACCCGGCAACGCCGGGCATCGAGCAGGGCGGCCCCGATCCCTACGCACAGGCCGCCCGCGAACTGGACGCCAAGCCCTTGCAGCAAGGCCAGGAAGCCGAAGGCGAGGTCATCGAGGTCAAGCAGGCCGGAGGCCAAAACTATTACGTCATCGAGCAGGACGGCGAGCGCCTGGCCGTGCCCGCAGGTGAAAAGCCCGAGTACCGCACCGGCGACGAAATCAGCGCCACGCGCAGCGCCGAGGGCATCGAGGTAGGCGAGTCCTACGGCTACGGGCGCTGACAGGGCAGGGGAGGACAACGACCATGAAACGACTCTTTGCCCTTTGCGCCCTGGCCTCAAGCGTGAGCCTGGCCACCGCTGGCGAATTCGTGACCGCGAACTATGGCAATGCCCAGGTGAAGGACTTTCAAGACCTTGTGACGCGCGACTTTACGGCCCGCTTTCCTGCCGACTCGTGGGAAGTGTTCATCTATTCCGACGCCTTCACCATGAGCCGCAGCGCGCAAGCCATTTGCAATGCGATTGTGGGCGTAGTGCCCAGGGGCGCGCATCAATTCCCCCGGCGACAGTTCGCCACCACGAAAACCGCGACCGTGAAGCCTGGCCGCTGGAATGATGCCGAGGCGCAAGCCTTCGAGACTGAATGCGTCCGGGCCGCCATCACCAACATGATGGACACCGACCCGGCCAAGGTCTATCGACCCCACACCAACTAGGCCGCCGCGCTGGCCGCCTTCGCGCGGTCAGGCGCGTACTTGTAGAACGTGGCCCGGCTGATGCCGAGAGCCTTGCAAATCTCCCCCGGCTTCTTCTTTGGATCAGCGGCCAAGGCTTCCAGGGCCGCGAGCTTTTCCGGCGCGATCCCAGGACGGCCACCCGAGCGCCCGCGAGCACGGGCGGCCGCAAGCCCGGCCAGCGTCCTTTCCCGCGTGATGTTGCGTTCAAACTCAGCCAGCGCAGCGAAGACGTGAAAGACCAGGCGGCCCGCCGCCGTGCCTGTTTCGATTTTTTCCGTCACGCTCTCGAAGCCGATCCCGGCTTGCTCCAACTCCCCGACGATCCGCACCAAGTCAGGCAGCGACCGGCCCAAGCGATCCAACCGCCACACCGTCAGCACGTCACCAGGGCGCGCAAAGGCGAGAGCTTCGGCCAGGCCCGGCCTATCGGCCTTGGCCCCGCTTTCCTTGTCTTCAAAGACCCGTTCGCAGCCAGCAGCGCCCAGGGCGTCACGCTGCAAAGCTAGGTTCTGATCTTCGGTTGAAACGCGCGCATAGCCGATCTTCATGGAGTGTCCGTTAAACGTGTCTGGATGGTTGTTTGTGGATTTTGTTTTACAGACGACTTTACGGGCAGTCAAGCGGGCCGCGCTGGCGTTTTTCCTTGTCGCTTTCAGAAGGCGGTAGCACGAAATATCAGGAGTCGGCTGCACTGGTAGATTGCAGCGCGGCATATAGGGCCGTCTTGCTCACCTTGAGCCGTGTAGCGACCTCCCGGACATTCAGCCCGTTGG
>Ga0067045_1029512_pt1 | contig 20217 bp, 14 predicted proteins | sample TerdegcTABiofilm_FD_59184 | JGI IMG/M metagenome (GOLD analysis project Ga0067045, IMG submission 59184) | Combined Assembly of (Gp0054472, Gp0054536) Wastewater bioreactor microbial communities from Singapore -Terephthalate degrading... | reverse complement strand
TCCTTCGAAGGTGGTTCTGGCATTCTTGTGGCTGTTCATCCGGGGGGATTCCTCTGAGAGTTCTGAAGCGTCGTAACTCCAGTCTCCCAGACCCTTCCGGGTGAACAACCTATTGAGACATCACAGCTAGCGCCCCGTGGCGGTCAGGCGCGCGGCCCAGAAGATGAGCAGCAGCACCGGCAGCCCCAGCAGGGCCGTGCCGACAAAAAACGCCTGGTAACCGTACGCATCGACGAACGCCCCGGAATACCCCGCCAGCCACTTGGGCGCCAGCAGCATCATGGAGCTGAACAGCGCGTACTGCGTGGCCGAATAGCGCACATTGGTCAGGCCCGAAAGGTAGGCGATGAAGGCGGCCGAAGCCACACCGGCGCTGAGGTTGTCGGCCGACACCACGGCGATGAGCGCCGGCACGTCGTGCCCGTGGCCAGCCAGCCAGGCGAACAGCAGGTTGGTGGCGGCCGATAGCAGCGCACCCAGCAGCAGCACCCGCATCACCCCGAGGCGCAGCGAGAGCGCGCCGCCGATGAAGGCGCCGGCCAGGGTCATGATGACGCCGTAGACCTTGGTGACGGCGGCCACTTCGTCCTTGGTGTAGCCCATGTCCACATAGAACGGGTTGGCCATGATGCCCATCACCACGTCGCTGATGCGGTACACGCCGATCAGGGCCAGCACCAGCAGCGCGTGCCGGCCATAGCGGCGCAGGAAATCGGCGAACGGCTCGATCAGCGCGCCGCGCAGCCACTCGGCGGCGTTGCGCGCGGGCGGCAGTTCGATCCGTGCCGGTTCGCGCGAAAACAGCACCGTGACCACCCCCACCACCATGCTCGCGGCCATGACCAGATAGGCCGTCATCCAGGCGCCTTGCTGGTAGAGCGCACCGGGCCCGCCAGCCATCGGCAGGGTCACCGCCACTTCGGAGCGCGCAGCCAACCAGAGCACACCGGCGCCGGCCCAGATCATGGCCAGGCGGTAGCCGGTCTGGTAGGTGGCCGCCAGGGCGCCCTGGTGCGCGGTATCGGCCGACTCGATGCGGAAAGCGTCGAGCGCGATGTCCTGCGTGGCGGAGGCGAATGCCACCGCCAGGGCGCACCAGACCACCAGGGTCAGCTCGCTGCGGGGATCGGCCAGCGCCATGCCCGCCAGTGCGGCCATGATCGCCAGTTGCGACAGCAGCAGCCAGCTGCGGCGCCGGCCCAGCCAGCGGGTGAGCAACGGGATCGGCAGCCGGTCGACCAGCGGCGACCACACCCATTTGAACCCGTAGGCCAGGCCGACCCAGCTCAGATAGCCGATGGTGGTGCGGTCCAGCCCCGCTTCGCGCAGCCGGAAGCTCAGCGTGCCCAGTACCAGCAGCAGCGGCAGACCGGCCGAAAAACCCAGCGCGAACATGCGCAGGCTGGCGGGCTCCAGGTAGACCCGCAGCGTCTCGCCCCAGGTGGGTTTTCGCGGGGCGTCGGCAGACACGGGTGTGACGGATGGCTCGGTCATGGCTTCGGACATGAGGGTTTGTCCCGGCCAGACGGCAGCGCGGCGGGGCTTTGCCTATTATTGGACCATGTGCTTGTTGTGCGACCTGAAGACACGCCCGCCCGCCAACGCCAGCCCCTGGCAGGCGCGACGGGCTTTTGTGCTGGCGGCGGCCTCGGCGGCGGCCCTGCCGGCGACCGCCCAGGTGGCGGTGGGCAAATCCTCCAGCCTGCGCAAGCTGGTGCCGGCCGAACAGATCGAGCAGGCCGGGGCGCAGCAGTTCACCGCCACCGTGCAGCAGGCCCGGCAGCAACAGGCCCTGGTCGCCAGCGGCGACCCGCGGGTGCAGCGCCTGCACGGCATCGCCCGGCGCCTGATCCCCTTCGCCACCGCGTGGAACCCACGCGCCGCCAACTGGCGCTGGGAAGTGGCCCTGATCGACAGCCCCCAGATCAATGCCTTCTGCCTGCCCGGCGGCAAGATCGCGTTCTATACCGGCATCCTGCAGCAGCTGAAGCTGACCGATGACGAAGCCGCCATGATCATGGGGCACGAAATGGCCCACGCCCTGCGCGAGCACGCGCGCGAGCGCCTGGCCAAGAGCAGCGCCACCAGCCTCGGGCTGCGGCTGGGCGCCGAACTGCTGGGGCTCGGCGGACTCGGCGCCATGGCGGCCGATCTCGGCTCGCAGTTGCTGACCCTGAAGTTCAGCCGCGAAGACGAAAGCGAGGCCGACCTGGTGGGCCTGGAACTGGCGGCCCGGGGCGCCTATCTGCCCCGCGCCAGCGTCAGCCTGTGGCAGAAAATGGCCCAGGCGACCCAGGGCGGCGGCCCGGCGTTCCTGTCCACCCACCCCAGCGGCCCCAACCGCATTCGCGAGCTCGAGGCCAATCTGCCCAAAGTACAAGGCCTGTACGAGACCGCGCGACGGGGCTGAAAGCCGGTGCACCACGCACCGACTCACCCAAATGGGTGATCGAAATCCGTGGCAAGCTGGGGTAATCTGGTGAGATGCCTTCGCTCGCGCCTCTAGAACCCATGCCCACCCGGGAAACCCCTTCCCGGGCATCGCTGGACCAGCTCATCCGCGCGCGAAGCCTGTCCTACGTCATCGAGCAAAGCCGCCTGGGTCTGCTCACGGTACTGGTGATGACCTCGGCCCTGGGCTCGATCTTCGTGCCCGCAGCGGGTATCGGGCTGTTTCTGCTCTGGTGGGTACCGGTGCTGGTCGGCTTCATCGGGCGCCAGGTATGGTTCGAGCAGTTGCGCAAACGCCCGGACACCCCCGACGAGCGCCGCGTCACTTGGGTCACCACCCTTTCGGCCTTCACGGGCTGGCTGGTCATGCTCTCGCTGCCGATATTCGGTCCCCGGATCTCGGCCCACGAATTCATTCTGCTGGTGGGGCTGATGCTGGCCTGGATCGCAGGGGCCGTCTCGGTGCTGGCCGTGCAGCCCCGGGTCTACCTCGGATACCTGATCGCGTGCCTGAGCACCGTGGCCTTCGCGCTGTGGCAGCGTTTCGGCGCGACCGAAATCAACGTGCTGGCGCTGGCCCTGCCCTTGGGCGGCTTGATGATGTACCGCCTGGCCCATGGCATCCGGCAGTTGCTCAACGAAGCCGTGGCCGAGGGCATGCGCAGCGAAACCCTGGCGGGCCAGCTCGAACAGGCCCTGCACGAAACGCGGCAGGCGTTCGAGTTGCGCTCGCGCTTTCTCGCATCGGCCAGCCACGACCTCAAGCAGCCCGTGCACGCCCTGTCGCTGCTGGTCAACGTGTTGCGCCGGTCGGCCGACGAAACGCGCCGGCAACAGGTCATGCACGAGATCGAACACGCGAGCCGGTCGATCGATTCCATGTTCTCCGGCCTGATGGACATGGCGCGGATCGACGCCGGCAACCTCCGCGCCCACCTGACCGGGGTCGACCTGGTGCCCCTGCTCAAGACCACGCTGGCCGGCTACCCGGAACTGTGTGCCCAGAAGGGCGTGACGTTCGCCCTGCGTGTGAACGGCGCCCCCGTGGTGCGTGCCGACCCGCTGCTGCTGCAGCGGGTGCTGGGCAACCTGCTCGACAACGCCCTGAAGTTCACGACGACCGGCGGGGTCACGGTGGAGGTTACCGAACGGGGCGACTCGGTCATCCTCAGCGTGACCGACACCGGCCCGGGCATCGAACCGGCCGAGCTCGACGCCCTGTTCAAGCCCTTTTCCCGGGGTCGGCAGGCCCAGTCGCTGGGCGTTCCCGGCCTCGGGCTGGGCCTGGCCATCGTGCGCCACATGGTGGCCCTGATGGGCATGACGCTGCAGGTGGACGCGACCCCGGGCTACGGCAGCGTCTTCGCGCTGACCCTGTCGCGCGAGCGGCGTGCGGCCGAAGTGCCGGTCGAATCCACCGTCAATGCCTCGCTGGCCGGCCTGAACGTGCTCCTGGTCGAAGACGACCAACTGGCGCGCGAAGCCACCTCGCACTGGCTGCGCGAGGCCGGCGCCTCGGTCACGGCGGTCGCTTCCGACCAGGAAGCGATGGCCGCCCCCGACCAGGCCGGCCGCCCCGACCTGCTGATTGCCGACTACAACCTGGGGGAAGAGGCCCTCACCGGCGGCGACGTCGCCGCGCGGCTGCAGCAGCGTTTTCCGCAGTTGCCCTGCATCATCGTCACCGGCGAAGGATCGGCCGCGCTGACCCACGTTCAGGGCGTGGTGCTGCGCAAACCCCTGTCAGCCCCGGCGCTGGCGCGGGCGGTGCAGGAACTGCTCCATGCCGGCCGCTGAGCCGGACGCCAGTTCCGACGACCCGCCGGACCCGCCGCCCCGGACCCGCCCCCCGCCCAACCCGCTCGCCCCGCTCTCGGTGCCATGGCGGGAGTGGATCGAGCAACTGCCGCTGCCGGCCCCCCTGCCGGTCCCGCCACCCGTTCACCCGGTGGCGTTCGATGTGGCGGTGGTCGGCTCCGGCTACGGGGGCGCGGTGGCCGCGCTCCGGCTGGCCCGCAAAGGGTACCGGGTGCTCGTGATCGAACGCGGCAGCGAGTTCCTGCCGGGTGACTTTCCCAACCACTTTTCCCAACTCGCCAAATACCTGCGGCTGCAGATCCCCAGTCGGCCCCTGCCCCTGGGACGCGCGTCCGGGCTGTTCGAAATCTCGGTCGGACAAGGGCTGGCCGCCGTCACGGCCAACGGGCTCGGGGGCGGCAGCCTGATCAATGCCGGCGTGCTCATGGAGCCGGACCCCGACGTGTTGGCCCAGACCGCGTGGCCCGCCGCCCTGCGCCCCGGCCCGCACGGTGCTGCACCGCCCAGGTCGCTCCAGGCGGCCACCCGGCTCGCACGGCGCACACTGGGCAGCACGGTCTACCGCCCCCGGGGCGCCACGCCACCGGCCAAGGCCCTGGCGCTCCAGGCCGCCGCCAAGTCACTGGGCAACAAGGGCACGACCCAACCGGTGCACCTGCACTGGCGGCCCGACCGCTGCACCCAGTGCGGCGACTGCGCCTCGGGCTGCAACGTGCCCGACGCCAAGGGCGATCTGCGCAGCACGTACCTGCGGCAGGCGGTGCAGACGGGGCGCGTGCAGATCGTGACCCAGGCCGAGGTCTACCGGTTCGCCCCCGACCCGGACGCCCCGGAAGAGCGGCGCTGGCGGCTCTGGATCTTCGCCACCGACGCCCAGCACCACAAGGCCCAGCGTGCGGAGGCCGGCCACAGCCACGACCAGCGTATCGATCCGGCATCCACCCTGCGCGTGCTCGCGGTGCCGAAACTGATCCTCAGCGCCGGCACGCTCGGCTCCACGCAGCTGATGCAGCGCTCGCAAGCCCTGGCCGGCGAGGTGCTGGCGTTTTCGCCCGCGCTGGGCACACGCCTCTCGGGCAACGGCGACCACCTCAGCGTGCGGGTCCAGGCGCTGCCCGTGCACGCCGTCGGCCGGGGTGCGGCGCCCGATGACGGCCGGCAGCCCGACACCGGCCCCACGATCACCTCGCTGCTCGATCTGCGCGATCGCACCCAGCCGCTGCCGAAGCGCATCGTGCTGCAGGAAGGCGCCGTGCCCGGGGCACTGGCCCGCGTGTTTTCGGAGCTGCTGGCCAGCGCGGGCACGTTGCAGCAGCTGGACCGATGGGCATTTCGGTCACCCCCCGGTGGCGACCCCCATGCGCGGGACCCGCTGGCCGCCTCCACCCCACTGGCCCGGCACAGCCAGCTGTGGCTGACCATGGGGCACGACGGAGCGCCCGGCCGCCTGGTCTGGCTGCCAGGCACCGACAGCGCGGCCCTGGTCATGCCCGACCCGAAAGGACTGGCCACCTACCAGGAGCAACAGCGGCTGTTCGAGCGGCTGGCGCCCCCGGGACTGCACCTGCACAACCCGCTGTGGCAGTTCCTGCCGCCTGCGGCCAGCCGGGCGATGTCGGGCCAGCCACTGCCCAGCCTGGCCACCACGGTGCACCCGCTGGGTGGCTGCCCCATGGGCGACGACCCGGCGCACAGCGTGGTCGATCACCTGGGCCGGGTCTGGGTCCACCAGCCGGCGCACCCGGAGCGGACCTGGGCCCGCCCGGCTGGCGAACGCTACCCGAATGCCCCTGCCACCTACCCGGGCCTGTACGTGCTGGATGGGTCCATCGTGCCCACCTCGCTCGGCTGCAATCCGCTGCTGACCATCACCGCCCTGGCCGAACGCGCCGTGCAAGCCTGGCCCCGGCGGCCGGCGCCCGAAGCGCCGACGATCCACCGGTCGCCCCCCCGGCCCGTGCGCGCGCCCGTGCTCGACACCACCCCCTGGCCGGTCACCCTGCGCGAGCACCTGCGCGCCGACGGCCAGGGACTGCGCGGCCGATGGGCACACCTTGCGGATGCGCAGCAGGTCGAGCTGTTCGTGGGCTTTGAAAGCGACGACCTCGACGCCATGCTGGCCCACACCCGGCACCCCTTGCGCATCCGCGAAGCGCGGTGGACGCTCGACCGGACCGGCGCCGAACCGGTGATCTACCACCTGGCCACCCCCTCCTCTTCGCCGGCCCCCGACGGCGCCGCCGGCCCGACGTTCGACTTCCTGCCCACCCCGGGCCGCCTCCAGCGCGGTCCGGGTCCGTGGCTCCAGACCCTGCTGGAACTGCTCGCGCTCCCGGCCGCCCTGGGTGCCATCTTCGCGCTGGCCTGGCCCGGGGTCTGGACCGGGCTGGCCATGGGCCTCGCGATCATGGCCTGGGCCGCGCTGCCGTTTCCGCGCCTGCTGCTGACCTGGTGGGAAGGCGGCGGCAAATTCGACACCCGGCAATGGCGGCCCGGCGCCCTCTCGCCGCGCCTGCGCGACCTGCCCGGCCTGGGCAAACAGTGGGTGCACGCCCGGGAAAAGCGCACCATGACCTACGACCTGGTGCTCCAGCGCGAGGGGGCTGCCCCCGACGGCGCCCCGCGCCAGATCCGGCTCCGGGCCACCAAACGCGTGACCTATCGCGCCACGGTCGGCGAAACCGTGGCCTGGCTGGCGCGGGGACTGGTGCGAGCCCTCACCGGGGACACCGGCTCGGCCCCGCCCCGCCTGCGCCCCACGTACTGGGAACGCATCATGGACGCCGACGCCGTGATCACCCCCGCGCACACCCGGTGGCCCTGGGGCCGCGCGCTGTACCGGGGCCGCCTGCGCATGGGCGCGGCACAGCTGTTCCAGCCCGGCACGGCCCAGCTCGGCCCTGTCGGCGACACCACCACCGGTGCGCTGGTGCTCTCCGGCTATGCGCTGCTGGCCCTGCGCCTGGCGCTCAAGACACACCTGTTCGACTTCCGCCTGCCCCACTATTCCCACCGGCCGCTGACCGATGCCTCCCCACAGGACGAGGGCGCCACCGACCGGTCCGGCACCGCCAAGCCGGTGGCCCACACGATCCGGGTGCCCCGCGGCTTTTCGAGCGCCGACCGGGGTGACGAAGCCGCCGAACCCCTGACGCTGCGCCTGTGGCAATACCGCCCGCCCCACGGCCCGGTAACGAGACCACGAAGCACGCGCGACAGCCACGGCCGGCCGGTGGTGCGCGCCCGGGTCGTGCTGCTGCTGCACGCCTTCGGCCAGTCCAGCCTGAGCTACACCTTTGCCAACGGCGAAAGCCCCCACCTGGTCGATACGCTGCTCGCCCAGGGCCAGGAAGTGTGGCTGCTGGACAGCCGCATGTCCTCGCGCAGCGGGTACGCGGGCACCCCTTTCAGCGTCGACATGCTGGCCGAGCACGACGTGCCCGCCGCCGTGGCGCACGTGCTGGCCACGGTGCAGCGCGAACACGCGCACGCCCTTCCCCCCGGCCTGCCGCTGCAGATCGCCGCTTTTGCCCAGTGCATCGGTTCGGCCTCGCTGTGGATGTCGCTGCTGGACGGCCGGCTGCAGCACCCGGGTGGCGCGTCCATGCTCTACGCCTTGGTGTCCAGCCAGGTCCACCCCTTCTGCCTGGGCACCGAAACCACGCGGGCCAAGACCTGGGTGCCGTCGCTGGTCCAGCACCTGTTGCCCCACGTGCCGTTTGCCGTGCACGGCGCGCAGGACCACCCGGTCTGGCAGGTCATCGACCGCCTGTTCAGCAGCCTGCCGCAGCCGCCCGAAGAACGGGCACGGTCGCCCGACAACGACGACGGCGTGGCCACCTGCCGGCGCATCCGCTTCATCGAGGCCCCGCTGTTCCACCACCACCAGCTCAATGCCCACACGGTGCGCGCCATGAACCGCCTGTTCGGCGACGCCAACCTGCGGCTGTTCGGTCACGCGGCCCGCTTCGTGCGCCATGGCCGGCTGGTGGACGAGGACGGCGTGTCCCGCTACGTGACCGAAGACCGCGCCCGCGCCCACCTGCACTGCCCGGTCTTCCTGCTGCACGGGCAGAACAACGAACTGTTCGATGCCCAGGGCATCGAGCGCACGCGCGACTGGCTACAGCAACTGGGGCTGTGGTTCGGCCCCGCGCGCTGCGAGGCGCTGCCCGGCTACGGCCACCTGGATGTGCTGATCGGCCGCCGCGCGGCCACCGACGTGTTCGCCCGCGTCACGCAATTCCTTGACGACGCCTTCATCGCCGAAACCACCGTGCCGCCGGCGCTGCCGCCCCGGCGCTGGCGCCTGGCCGCCCCGCGCACCGGCCCGATGCTGGGCTGGGTGCGGCCGGACGGGCGCGGCGGCTGGACGGTGCGGATGTCGCTGATCCTCGACGACAGCCAGGGCGAGAGCCTGGCGCCTGAAGACACCCGCTTCACCGTGCGGTACCGCGACGCGACGGGCCGCCACCGGCGGCTGACCCTGACCGGGGAACGGATCGTCGCCGTCGACACGGCCCACCCGGCGGGGCCGGTCAGCGGACCACCCACCACCGCCTTCTGCGCCGCCCGCCTCGACGTCGCGGTCACGGCGGCCGACCTGCAGACCCTCGCGCCCGGCCAAGCGCTGGTTATGCAGGTGCTCACCGGGCGGGCCACCCGGCGGCTCGCCACCACCCCCGACCTGCTCAGCGACGAACAATGGGCCGACGACGCCCGGATCGACGACGCCCTGCAGCAACCCCACACCGCCCCGGGCGCACCGCCCGGCGAGCGGCTCGCCCAGGCCGTGGTCTGCTCGGTGCCGGCCGACAGCCTGGCGAGCACCGACACGCTGGCGCTGTGGGCCACCTGCTGCCGCCATCCGGGTCTGGGGCTGGATGGCGAACGCGTGGACCGCGTGCTCGCCGACGCGTTGCAGGAACCGCTGCCGGCGCTGGCCCTGCTGCTGGGCGACCAGATCTATGCCGATGCCACCGCCGGCCTGCTCGACACCACCAGCCCGGCCGAACGCTATTTCGAGCGCCATGCCACGGCCTTTGGCCAGCCCGCCATGCGGCGCCTGCTGCGCTCCGTGCCCACCCTGATGACCCCCGACGATCACGAGTGGGTCGACAACCACCCCGCCGCTGCGCCGCTGCTCACCTCGGCCTGGCCGGATCCGCAGGCCACAGGGCCGATCGCCCGCCTGAGCGCCAGCCAGGCGCGCTGGGCCCAGCAGTCGGTCCAGGCGTTCCAGAAACTGCAGGGGCCCGACCGCCTGCTCCCACCCTGGCGCGATCCGGACGACTGGATGACCTACACCGAAACCGGCCCGCTCGGCCCGGCCCGCTTCTTCCTGCTCGACTCGCGCCAGACCCGTTCGCGGGGCCAGCACCACCTGGCCCCGGATCTCGCCCTGCAGGCCCTGGCGCGCTGGCTCGATGCCGTCGGCCCCGCGCACCTGCCGGTGATCGTCTGCGGCTCGGTGGTCTTCCCGGCCCTGCACCCATCGGCCGATCCGGCCAACCCCGGCCCGCCCGACTCCTGGCAGATGGCGCAGGACCAGCGCCTGGCGCTGCTGACCCTGCTGGCCCGGCGCGGCATGCCCTTCGTCCTGCTGTCGGGCGACTACCACGTCAGCACCGCGCTGACCCTGCAACTCGACGGCCAGCCCCTGGGGGCGGCCATCGTGGCGCCGCCGCTGTACGCGCCGCTGCCCTACGCCAACTGCCGCCCCGAACACCTGCAGGTGGACGAAACCGTGTGGTGCCAGGGCATCCGGCTCGATGCCACCGTCGCCCCCGGAGGGGAGCCCCTGAGCGGCAGCGGTCTGGCCCGGCTCACCCTCCGGCGCCTGCCCGGCGGTGGGTTCGAGGTGGACGTGCGCCGCACCCTGCAGCCGCTGGGCGAGCCTTCGCCAGCCGGACAGGCCGCCTTCGGCCTGCGCACCACCTTGCGGCTGGGCGCCTGAGCGGGGTCAGTACGCCGAGGTCTCGGGTTCGCCCAGCGCGTCGATCGACAACCCGCGGCGCGCCAGCTCGAACACCAGCTGGGTCCGCGTGCCGACCTCGAAGAGCGCCATCACGTTGGTGAGGTGGGTCTTGACGGTGCCGTCGGAAATGCCCAGCTCGCGCGCAATCATCTTGTTGGTCTTGCCCTGCACCACACGCCGCAGCACCTCGACCTGCCGGCCCGTGAGCACCAGACCGCCGACCTGGTCGGCCGCCGTCCGCGAGCGCCAGGCCGCGTCGCCATTGCCCAGACTGGACGCCGGCAGGTGCACCCCACCGCCCAGCACCTGCTCCAGCGCCTGCAGCAGGTGCGCGGGTGGCGCCGATTTCGACACGAAGCTGCAGGCGCCCAGGTCCACACAGGCGCGCACCGTGCCCGCGTCCTCCTCGCCCGAGAGCACCACCACCGGGGTCTCCGGGGCCACCGTGCGCACGTATTCCAGGGCCTGCAGCGCCTCGAAGCCGGGCATGCGCAGGTCCAGCAGCACCAGGTCGTAGGTCTGGGGCCTGACGCCCGCCAGGCAGGCTTCCAGCTCCTGCCGCTGGCTGCAGTGGCTCAGCGTCAGGCCCGGGCGCAGGTCGAGCAGCAAAAACTCCAGCCCCTTGCGGAAGATGGGGTGGTCGTCCACCAGCAGCACGTGCATCCGGGCACCGATCATGGCCTCAGCGCTCCCCGATGTAGGGATTGAAGCGGCGTTCGTGCCCCAGCGTGCCTTCCGGCCCGTGCCCGGGAATGAACACGGTGTCATCGCCCATCGGCCAGAGCCGCTCGCGGATGCTGGCGATCAGCTGGTCGTGGTTGCCGCCCGGGAAATCGGTCCGGCCGATGCTGCCGGCAAACAGCACGTCGCCCACGAACACCCGGTGCGCCTGCGGGGCGTGGAACACCACGTGGCCCGGGGTGTGGCCAGGGCAATGGCGCACGCCGAGCGTGCAGCGCCCCACCTCCACCGTGTCGCCGTCGGCCAGCCAGCGGGTCGGCGTGAACTGGCCGGCCGGCGGAAAACCGAACATGGCGCTTTGCTGTGGCAGGGCATCGATCCAGAACTGGTCACCCGGGTGCGGGCCGATGATCGGCAGTTGCCGCCGCTCGGCCAGCGTGGCGGTGCCGCCGGCGTGATCGATGTGGGCATGGGTGAGCCAGATCGCCGTGAGCGTCACACCCAGCCGCTGCACCTCGGCCTCGATCCGCTCGGTCTCCCCGCCCGGATCGATGACCGCGGCCTCCATCGTCTCGTCGCACCAGACGATGGAACAGTTCTGGGCGAAGGCCGTGACGGGAATCGTGAAGTACTGGAGCATGGGACGGCGCGGAGCTGGCGCCACCGCCAAGCGACTCCGCTTGACGAAATGTAACGGAGCTGGCCGTCAGCTTCCTGACAGCCCCCTGCCACCCCCACCGCCCCAGGCCCTGAGGCGGGCAGAATCAGCCGCCGGTGCAGCGCTCCAGCGCCTGCCCCAGGCGCTCCAGACCGAGGTCGATCTCCTCGTCGCTCACCGTCAGCGGCGGCGCGATGCGGAACACGCCGCCCATGCCGGGCAGCTGCACCACGTTCATCGACAGCCCCTGCGCCATGCAGGCGTCGGTGATGGCCGCCCCCAGCTCCGGCGCCGGCTGCAGGCTGGTGCGGTCCTTGACGATCTCCACCCCCAGCAGCAGCCCTTGCCCGCGCACGTCGCCGATGCAGTCGAACCGCTCCTGCAAGGCCTGCAAGCCACGCGCCAGGCGCGCCCCGGCCACCTGGGCGCGCGCCACCAGGCCGTCGCGCTGCACAATCTCCAGCACCTTCAGGCCGATGGCCGCGGGCAGCGGGTCGCTCACGTGGGTGGTGTAGAACAGGTAGCCGCGCTCGTGGGCGCGCTCCTCGATCTCGGCGGTGGTGATCACCGCGGCCAGCGGCAGGCCGGCACCCAGCGTCTTGGACAGGGTGAGGATGTCGGGCACCACGCCATCGCGCTCACAGGCAAACATGTGTCCCGTGCGCCCCACGCCGGTCTGTGCCTCGTCGAGGATCAGCAGCATGCCGCGCTCCTCGCACTTCTTTTTCAGCGCCGCCATGTAGCCCGGTGGCAGGTCGATGATGCCGCCCGAGCTGAGAATGGGCTCGGCGATGAAGGCCGCCAGGCTGCCGCAGGACTGGCGGTCCACCAGGTCGAAGCCGTAATCCAGTTCGGCCTGCCAGTCGTAGGCACCGCTGGCGTCGAAAAAGCGTGGTCGGAAGCCGAAGGGCGCATTGATCGCCAGCGACCCCACGGCCGCCGGTCCGACGCCGCGCCGGCCGGCGCTGTAGGTGGCCGAGGCCGCGCCCCCCGTCATGCCGTGCCACGACTGGGCAAAGCCCACCACCTCGAAGCGGCCCGTGACCAGCTTGGCCATGCGGATCGCCGCCTCGTTCGATTCGGCCCCGGTGGTCAGCAGCAGACTGCGCTCCAGCGCACCGGGCGCCACACCGGCCAGCGCGCGCGCCAGATCGACCACCGGCCGGGACAGCATGCCGCTGAACAGGTGGTCCAGCCGCGCCGCGTGGTCGGCCACCACCGCGCTGATTTCGGGGTGGCAGTGGCCCAGCAGGGCACTCATCTGGCCCGACGTGAAGTCCAGGATGGGCCGGCCATCGGCGTCGTAGACATAGCTGCCCTGGGCGCGCTCGATGATGACCGGCGCGAAGCGGCCGCCGTAACGGACGAGGTGCTGGCCGGCGGCCTGCCAGAAAGCGGGTTCCTGATTGCGGGACATGAGGGTCTTTCCTGAAGAAGTGAAATGCCCCGCCGGACGCGGGGCCTGACACGCACTCTAGGCAGCCTCCGGCAATCAGTAAATCGAATAGTTTTGAATCCTGACTTCAGCCAGATTGATATATTGACCGCATGGGCGCCTCCCTCGACATCGATCTTCTGCGCAGCTTCCTGGCCATCGCACAGGCCGGCACCCTCAGCGCGGCCGCCATCCGGGTCGGCCGCACGCAATCGGCGCTGAGCATGCAGATGCAGCGGCTGGAAGACGCCACCGGACAGGCCCTGCTGCACCGCACCGGGCGCGGCGTGCGCCTGACCCGCCAAGGCGAGCGCCTGCTCGCGCATGCCCAGCGCATCCTCGCCAGCCACGACGAAGCCCTGGCCGACCTGACCGGCTCCGGCCTGGCAGGCACCCTGTGCTTCGGCTGCCCCGACGACTACGCGGCCGCCTTTCTGCCGCCCCTGCTGCGCGGATTTGCCGCGCAGCACCCGCTCGCGCGCATCGAGGTGCTGTGCGCGCCCTCCCCGCGCCTGCGCGAGCGCCTGGCCGACGGCACGCTCGACATGGCCCTGGTGTCGGTACCGGTCACCGGCGCCACCGCCCGCGAACCCCTGCTGCGCCGCGAGCCGCTGGTGTGGGTGGCCAGCCCCAGTGCCGAAGCGTTGCAGCAGCAGCCCCTGCCCCTGGCGCTGTCCGACCCCGACGTGCTGGACCACCAGGCTGCCTGCGAAGGCCTGGAACGCCTGGGCATCGCCTACCGCGTGGCCTATGCCAGCGGCAGCCTCACCGGCCTGGTGGCGGTGGCACGGGCCGGCACCGCGGTCGCCGTGCTCACCCGCTGCGCGGTACCGCCAGACCTGCTGGTGCTGCCCGAAACCGGGCAACTGCCGCCGCTGCCGCAAGTCGGCATCACCATCGCCCATGCGCGCACGCGGCCAACCGCGCTGGCGCGCGCGTTCTCGGCCCACATCGCCGCCGTGCTGCCGGCGCTGTGAGCGGCGCCGAGGCTCACAGCGGGTGGTCGTACCCGATGGTCAGCGGCGCGTGGTCGCTGAACTTTTCGCCCTTGTAGATGGACGCGGTGCGCGCGGTCGCGGCCAAGGCCGGCGTGGCCAGGTGGTAGTCCAGCCGCCACCCCACGTTGTTGGCGTAGGCCTGGCCCCGGTTGCTCCACCACGTGTAGCAGGTGTCGGTGGTGTCGGGATGCAGGCGGCGGTAGACGTCGACCAGGCCTCCCTCGTCCAGCAGCTTCGTCATCCAGGCCCGTTCCTCGGGCAGGAAACCGCTGTTCTTCTGGTTGCTGCGCCAGTTCTTGAGATCGGCGTTCTGGTGCGCGATGTTGACGTCGCTGCAGATGACGAATTCGCGCTGGGCCTTGAGCGCCTGCAGGTGCGGGTACATCAGATCCAGGAAACGGTACTTGGCGGCCTGCCGCTCCGGACCGGACGAACCGCTGGGAAAGTACACGCTGATGACCGAAAACTTGCGCGACGGGGTGTCGAAGCGCAGTTCGGCCCAGCGGCCCTCGGCGTCGAATTCACCCCCGCCATCAAAGCCGATGACCACGTCGCTGGGCTCGTGCCGGGTGTACACCGCCACGCCCGAATAGCCCTTCTTCTCGGCAAAGTGGAAGTGCCCCCGCAGGCCGGCCAGGGCCTCGAAGCGCCCGGCCACGTCGGGCGCCTGGGCCTTGACTTCCTGCACACAAATACAATCGGGCGCGTGCCCGGCCAGCCAGGCCTCCAGCCCTTTGGAGGTAGCGGAACGAATGCCGTTGAGATTGAGGCTGGTCAGTTTGAACAAGGACTTTCCCATGTCGGTGAATACGGATGCAGCCGCCTCGACGGATGCGCTGGCGCAGGACTTCGTGCAGTTCTGCGTGGACGCAGGCGTGCTGCGCTTCGGTGAATTCAAGACCAAGGCCGGGCGGCTGAGCCCCTATTTCTTCAATGCCGGCCTGTTCGACGACGGGGCCAAGCTGGCCCGCCTGGCGCAATTCTATGCACAGGCCCTGCTGGCCAGCGGGGTCGAATTCGATATGGTCTTCGGCCCCGCCTACAAGGGCATTCCGCTGGGCGCCGCGGTCGCCATCGAACTCGCGCGGCTGGGCAAGAACGTGCCGTTCGCCTACAACCGCAAGGAAGCCAAGGACCACGGCGAAGGTGGCACGCTGGTCGGCGCGCCGCTGAAGGGGCGCGTGCTGATCGTGGACGACGTCATGAGCGCCGGCACCGCCGCGCGCGAATCGATTGCGCTGATCCGGGCCGCCGGGGCCACGCCACATGCGGTGGCCATCGCCCTGGACCGCCAGGAGAAGGCCACCGAGGTTGGGTCCGACGGCGCGGTGCGGGATGTGGACCACAGTGCTGTGCAATATGTACAGAACCAGCTGGGCCTGCAGGTCTGTGCCATTGCGAGGCTGGCCGATTTGCTGCAGTATCTGCAAGACCATGCGGGTGAGGGACTGGCCGGGCATCTGGAGCGCGTGCAAGCCTACCGCCAACGTTATGGCGTGACCTGAATACCAAACCGCCCATGCCCTGTTCCCTGCCCTCACGCTGCCGCCCCAACGCCTTCGCAGGTGCTCTGGCCTTGACGATGGGGCTGGCCATGGCGCCGGGCGTCTGGGCCCAGAGCCCCGCACCGGCCAAGAGCAGCATCTACACCTGCACCGACGCCCAGGGGCGCCGGCTCACGTCGGACCGGCCGATCCGCGAATGCATCGACCGCGAGCAGCGCGAACTCAGCAGCAGCGGCACCACCAAGCGGGTGCTGCCACCGTCCTACACGGCCGAGGAGCGCGCGCGCCTCGACGCCGAAAAGCGCGAGGCCGAGCAGCAGCAGGCCCGGCTGGACGAGGAGCGCCGGCGCGATCGCGTCCTGATCATGCGCTACCCGAACCGCGACGCGCACGACAAGGCCCGTGCGGACGCACTGGCCCAGGTGGATGAAGTGATCGACACCGTCAACAAACGCCTGGGTGAACTGGACAAGGAACGCCAGGCCATCCACACCGAGCTGGAGTTCTACAAGGGCGACCCCAGCCAGGCACCGGCCTGGCTGCGCCGCAAGATCGCCGACCAGGAACAGCAGGTCGGGCAGCAGCGCCGCTTCCTGGACGAACGGCAGCAGGAAAAGCAGCGCATCAACCAGCGCTTCGACGAAGAGCTGGGGCGCCTGCGCGCGCTCTGGTCCAGCCCCGCCGCCCGGAACTGACCGGCGCACCGGCGCCGCACCCGCGGCCTGGGGCCAGCCAACGGGCCGGCCACAACACCGCTCACCCCTGCAGCTTGCTGCGCAGCACGTCGTTGACCTGCTGCGGATTGGCCTTGCCCTTGCTGGCCTTCATGACCATGCCGACCAGGGCGTTGAAGGCCTTGTCCTTGCCGGCCTTGAACTGCTCGACCATGGGCGCGTTGGCGGCCAGCACCTCGTCGATGATGGCTTCGAGCGCGCCGCTGTCATTCATCTGTGCAAGACCCCGTTCTCCAACAATTTTCTTGACTAGCAGAGCCGCTGTGTTGAGGTCTTCTGAAGGCACTCCAAACACACCGTAGTGGCCTTTCCAAATCGCATCAAACACCAATTTCGCCGCGTTGTTTGAAATGGCACCTGAAGCGATTTCCAAAAGAAGTGCAGCCAAGCGCACAGCACTCACCGGTACCTGAGGGATGTCAATATTTTCGTTGTTCAGTCGCCGGGCGACCTCGCCCATGATCCAGTTGCTGGCCATCTTGGCCTGACCACTGGCCTTGGCAGCGGTCTCGAAGTAGGCCGCCATCGCCGGGCTCTGCGTGAGCGTGGTGGCGTCGTACTCGGGCAGACCGTAGTCGGCCACCAGGCGCTCGGCCATCTGGCGCGGCAACTCGGGCATGGCCGCCTTCACCTCATCCACCCACGAACGCGCGATCACCAGCGGCGGCAGGTCGGGGTCGGGAAAGTAGCGGTAGTCGGCGGCGTCTTCCTTGGTGCGCATGGCACGCGTCTCGCCCGTGTCGGGGTCGAACAGCACCGTGGCCTGCTGAATCTCGAAACCGTCTTCGATCTGCTCGATCTGCCAGCGCACCTCGAAGTCGATGGCCTGCTGCATGAACTTGAACGAGTTCAGGTTCTTGATCTCGCGGCGCGTGCCCAGCGGCGCGCCCGGCTTGCGCACGCTCACGTTGGCGTCGCAGCGGAACGAGCCTTCCTGCATGTTGCCGTCGCAGACGCCGATCCAGGTCACGATCTTGTGCAGCTCCTTGGCGTAGGCCACGGCCTCGGCGCTGGAGCGGATGTCCGGCTCGGTCACGATCTCCAGCAGCGGCGTGCCGGCGCGGTTGAGGTCGATGCCCGACTGGCCGATGAAGTCCTCATGCAGGCTCTTGCCCGCGTCTTCTTCCAGGTGGGCGCGCACCAGGCGCACGGTCTTCTTCTGATCGCCGAGGAAGAAGCTCACCTCGCCGCCCTGCACCACCGGGATCTCGAACTGGCTGATCTGGTAGCCCTTGGGCAGGTCGGGGTAGAAGTAGTTCTTGCGCGCGAACACGCTTTGCTCGGCGATGTGCGAGCCCAGCGCCAGACCCAGACGGATGGCATGCGCCACCGCTTCGCGGTTCATCACCGGCAGCGTGCCCGGCAACGCCAGGTCCACCGCGCAAGCTTGCGTGTTGGGCTCGGCGCCGAAGGCCGTGGGCGCGCGGCTGAAGATCTTGCTTTGCGTGGCGAGCTGGGCGTGGGTCTCGAAGCCGATCACGACCTCATAGCCTTGCACCAGCAGCGACGCTTCTTTCTTGGTTTTCTGGTTCATCTCAATAACCCTCTGGCGTCTTCAGGTGCCAATCCGTCGCCCGCTGGAACGCATCGGCTGCCTGCAGCAGCGCGGCTTCCTGGAAGTAGTTGCCGATCAGTTGCAGACCCACGGGCAGACCGCCCGCGCCGAAGCCCGCCGGCACGCTCATGCCGGGCAGGCCGGCCAGCGAGGCCGGCAGCGTGAAGATGTCGGCCAGGTAGTTGGCCACCGGGTCGTCGGCCTTGTCGCCAAGCTTCCACGCGGTGGTGGGTGCGGCCGGGCCGGCGATCACATCGCACTGGGCAAAGGCGCTCTGGAAGTCCTGCGCGATCAGGCGGCGGAGCTGCTGCGCCTTGAGGTAGTAGGCGTCGTAGTAGCCGTGGCTCAGCACGTAGGTGCCGATCATGATGCGCCGCTGGACCTCGGGGCCGAAGCCCTCGCTGCGCGACTTCTTGTACATGTCGATCAGGTCGTCGTACTGCGCGGCGCGGTGGCCGAACTTCACGCCGTCGAAGCGGCTCAGGTTCGACGAGGCTTCGGCCGGCGCGATGATGTAGTAGACCGGGATGGAAAGTTCGGTGCGCGGCAGCGAGATGTCGACCAGCGTGGCGCCGAGCTTCTGGTATTCGCTCAGCGCGGCCCGCACGGCGGCGATCACGTCGGGCGCGCAGCCGTCGCCGAAGAACTCCTTCGGCAGGCCGATGCGCAGGCCCTTGAGCGGCTGGGCGGCGGTCGCGCCTTCGCGCGGTACACCCAGCAGCCGCGTGTAGTCCTCGGCCGGGTGGTCCAGGCTGGTGGAGTCGCGGTCGATGTCGGGGCCGGCCATCACGCTCAGCAGCGTGGCGCAGTCGGCGGCGCTGCGCGCCATCGGGCCGGCCTGGTCGAGACTGGACGCGAAGGCAATCATGCCGTAGCGGGAGCAACGCCCGTAGGTCGGCTTGATGCCGGTCACGTTGCAGAAGCTCGCGGGCTGGCGGATGGAGCCGCCCGTGTCGGTGCCGGTGACAGCCGGTGCCAGGCGCGCGGCCACGGCCACGGCCGAGCCGCCCGAAGAGCCCCCGGGCACGCGATCGGTGTCCCAGGGGTTGCGCGCCGGACCATAGGCCGAGTTCTGGTTGCTGCCGCCCATGGCGAACTCGTCGCAGTTGAGCTTGCCCAGCGTCACGGCGCCAGCGGCGGCCAGCTTCGCCACCACGGTGGCGTCGAACGGGCTCTGGTAGCCCTCCAGCATCTTGCTGCCGGCGGTGCTCGGAAAGCCCTGGGTCACGAAGATGTCCTTGTGCGCCAGCGGCACGCCCAGCAGCGGGCTGCGCTCGCCGGCGGCGATGCGGGCGTCGGCGGCTTTGGCCTGTGCCAGCGTCAGGTCTTGATTGAAGGACAGATAGGCGCCCAGGCTTTCGTGCTGTTTCGCACGGCCCAACAGGGCCTGCGCGGCCTCGACGGACGAGGTCTTCTTGTCGGCGATGGCCGCGGCCAGTTCGGCCACGCCCATCTCGTGAATCTGCTTCGAGCTCATTCGATCACCTTGGGCACGAGGAACAGGCCGCGTTCGACGGCAGGGGCGCTGCGCTGGTTGGCCTCGCGGTTGTTGGGCTCGCTGGCCACGTCGGGACGCAGCCTCAGGCTGACGTGGTCGATCACGGCGGTGGGGTGGGCCAGCGGCTCCACGCCGGTGGTGTCCACCGCGTTCATCTGTTCGACCAGGTCGAAGAAGCCGTTGAGTTGGGGCAGCAGGCGCTCGGCCAGCTCGGGCGGCATTTCCAGCCGCGCGAGATGGGCGATGCGGCCGATGTCGGAGAGATTCAGGGACATGGCGGGCTCGTCAGGGGGGAACCGGCATACGAAAAAAGAATCACATTTTCGCCAGCACCCAGCCGGGCCACGTAGCGAAAAGATACCGGTCAAAGCCCCCGTAAATGGAAGTTATGCACAGGGGATACGGTATTATCCAAGGTTTGATGGCAAGGCCCATTGCGCTCCGGTTTCTGCCGTCGAATCAATCACTTAACACCTCCTCCTGCCCCCATTCCCGGCGATGGCCGCCCGAAGCGGCGACCATGCCCCTCAGGACCCCTGCACCATGTTTGAAGCTTTCCGTCGGCAGTTCTCGACCGACCTGGCCATTGACCTCGGCACCGCCAACACCCTGATCTACGTCCGCAACAAGGGCATCGTGCTGGACGAGCCGTCGGTGGTTTCGATCCGCCACGAAGGTGGCCCCCAGGGCAAGAAGACCATCCAGGCCGTGGGCAAGGAAGCCAAGGCCATGCTGGGCAAGGTACCCGGCAACATCGAAGCCATCCGCCCCATGAAGGACGGCGTGATCGCCGACTTTACCGTCACCGAGCAGATGCTCAAGCAGTTCATCAAGATGGTGCACCCGCGCTCGATGTTCAAGCCGAGCCCGCGCATCATCATCTGCGTGCCCTGCGGCTCGACCCAGG
>Ga0067045_1029511_pt1 | contig 20218 bp, 20 predicted proteins | sample TerdegcTABiofilm_FD_59184 | JGI IMG/M metagenome (GOLD analysis project Ga0067045, IMG submission 59184) | Combined Assembly of (Gp0054472, Gp0054536) Wastewater bioreactor microbial communities from Singapore -Terephthalate degrading... | reverse complement strand
CTGATGTGCCGCGACGGCCAAGTCATCCGCAAAAACGCCTAAGCAGGGATTCAGACGATGGAAGAGCTTATCTCCCCCGGTATCTACAACCTGATCATCTTCGTGCTGGCGATTTATGTCGGTTATCACGTGGTCTGGAACGTTACACCCGCGCTGCACACCCCCTTGATGGCGGTGACCAACGCGATCTCGGCAATCGTGATCGTCGGCGCCATGCTGGCGGCCGCACTGACCGTCACCCCATTGGGCAAGACCATGGGCACCCTCGCCGTCGCACTGGCGGCCGTGAACGTGTTCGGTGGCTTCCTGGTCACCCGTCGCATGCTTGAGATGTTCAAGAAAAAAGCCCCGAAAGCCGTAAAAGAAGAGGCGCCCAAGTAATGAGCATGAACCTCGTAACGACGCTCTACTTGATCGCGTCGATCTGCTTCATCCAGGCCCTCAAAGGCCTGTCGCACCCGACCACTTCGCGGCGCGGCAACCTGTTCGGCATGCTCGGCATGGCACTGGCCATCCTGACCACCGTCGGCCTCATCTATAAGCTGGGCGCTGAACTGGCTACGGCCGGTATTGGCTACGTGATCGTTGGCCTGTTGGTCGGCGGCACTGCCGGCTCGGTCATGGCCAAACGGGTTGAAATGACCAAGATGCCGGAACTGGTCGCCTTCATGCACAGCATGATCGGCCTGGCCGCGGTATTCATCGCGATTGCTGCGGTGGTCGAGCCGCAATCGCTGGGTATCGTCAAACAACTGGGGGACGCGATTCCGGCCGGTAACCGCCTGGAGTTGTTCCTCGGTGCCGCCATCGGTGCCATCACCTTCTCCGGTTCGGTCATCGCCTTCGGCAAACTCTCGGGCAAGTACAAGTTCCGTCTGTTCCAGGGCGCACCGGTACAGTTCAGCGGCCAGCACAAGATCAACCTGGTGCTGGGCCTGGCCACCTTGGGCCTGGGCATCACGTTCATGCTGACCGGCAACCTCGGCGCATTTGCCCTGATGCTGGCGCTGGCTTTTGTGCTGGGCGTGCTGATCATCATCCCGATCGGTGGTGCCGACATGCCGGTGGTGGTGTCGATGCTCAACAGCTACTCCGGTTGGGCTGCGGCCGGTATCGGCTTCTCGCTGAACAACTCGATGCTGATCATTGCCGGCTCCCTGGTGGGCTCCAGCGGCGCGATCCTCTCGTACATCATGTGCAAGGCGATGAACCGTTCATTCTTCAACGTCCTGCTGGGTGGCTTCGGCAACACCGCAGACGCCGCAGGCCCAGCCGGTTCGGCGGAAGCGCGTCCGGTGAAATCCGGCTCGGCTGACGACGCCACCTTCCTGCTGACCAACGCCGACACCGTGATCATCGTTCCGGGCTATGGCCTGGCGGTGGCACGGGCGCAGCACGCCCTGAAAGAACTGACCGAGAAGCTGACCCATCGTGGCGTGACCGTGAAATACGCGATCCACCCGGTGGCAGGCCGCATGCCTGGGCACATGAACGTCCTGCTGGCCGAGGCCGAAGTACCGTACGACCAAGTGTTCGAGATGGAAGACATCAACTCCGAGTTCGGCCAGGCCGACGTGGTACTGGTGCTCGGCGCCAACGACGTGGTCAACCCGGCGGCGAAGAACGATCCGAAGTCGCCGATCGCCGGCATGCCGATTCTCGAGGCCTTCAAGGCCAAGACCATCATCGTCAACAAGCGCTCGATGGCCAGCGGCTATGCCGGCCTGGATAACGAGCTGTTCTACCTGGACAAGACCATGATGGTCTTCGGCGACGCCAAGAAAGTCATCGAAGATATGGTCAAGGCTGTCGAATAAACACTGCTCCACGGCAATACCAAAAACCCCGGCCTCCCGTAGGCTGGGGTTTTTTATTTGCGCCAATAACCCGACCAAAGGCTCTAAATCAGGGGCCTGCATTCGACCATGGTAGTGGGACGAATGTTTTCGAAATCACTAGACTGCGCATCTTGCTTCCGTTGCCCGAGATAATAATCCATGTACCGTGACCGTATTCGCTTGCCTTCGTTGTTGGATAAGGTGATGAGCGCCGCCGAGGCTGCCGCTCTGATTGAGGACGGCATGACCGTCGGCATGAGCGGCTTCACCCGCGCCGGCGAAGCCAAGGCCGTGCCCCACGCACTGGCCGAGCGCGCCAAGGTCACGCCGCTGAAGATCAGCCTCATGACCGGCGCCAGCCTGGGCAACGACCTCGATAAACAACTGACCGAAGCGGGCGTCCTGGCTCGCCGCATGCCATTCCAGGTCGACAGCACCCTGCGTAAGGCAATCAACGCCGGCGAAGTGATGTTCATCGACCAGCACCTGTCGGAAACCGTGGAGCAGCTGCGCAACCAGCAACTCAAGCTGCCGGACATCGCGGTCATCGAAGCCGTGGCCATCACCGAACAAGGCCACATCGTGCCGACTACCTCGGTCGGCAATTCCGCCAGCTTCGCGATTTTCGCCAAGCAGGTGATCGTCGAGATCAACCTGGCGCACAACCCGAACCTGGAAGGTCTGCACGACATCTATATCCCGACCTACCGCCCGACCCGCACACCGATCCCGCTGACCCAGGTCGACGATCGCATCGGCAGCACGGCAATTGCGATTCCACCGGAAAAGATCGTCGCCATCGTCATCACCAACCAATCGGACTCACCGTCCACGGTGCTGCCACCGGACAACGAGACCCAGGCCATTGCCGACCACCTGATCAACTTCTTCAAGCAGGAAGTGGACGCTGGCCGCATGACCAACAAGCTGGGCCCGCTCCAGGCCGGCATCGGCAGCATCGCCAACTCCGTAATGTGCGGATTGATCGATTCGCCGTTCGAAGACCTGACCATGTACTCCGAAGTGCTGCAGGACTCCACCTTCGACTTGATCGACGCCGGCAAGCTGAGCTTTGCCTCGGGCAGCTCGATCACCCTGTCACAACGCCGCAACGCCGATGTGTTTGGCAATCTGGAGCGCTATAAGGACAAACTGGTCCTGCGCCCGCAGGAAATTTCCAACCACCCTGAAGTGGTGCGTCGCCTGGGCATCATCGGCATCAACACCGCGCTGGAATTCGACCTGTACGGCAACGTCAACTCCACTCACGTCTGCGGCACGCGGATGATGAACGGCATCGGCGGCTCGGGAGACTTCGCCCGCAACGCGCACCTGGCGATCTTCGTCACCAAGTCGATTGCCAAGGGCGGGGCAATCTCCAGCGTCGTGCCAATGGTCAGCCACGTTGACCACACCGAGCACGACGTCGACATCCTGGTGACCGAGATCGGCCTTGCCGACTTGCGTGGCCTGGCCCCTCGGGAGCGCGCCCGGGTGGTTATCGACAACTGTGTACACCCGGATTACCGCGAAGCGCTCAATGCGTACTTCGAGAAGGCCTGCGCCATCGGCGGCCACACGCCACACATCCTGCGCGAAGCCCTCAGTTGGCACATGAACCTGGAAGAAACCGGGCGCATGCTCGCCGTGTGATTGGTACAGATGGCGGCCGGCAAAAACAGTTTTTTGCTGGCCCGCTATCTTCCACCCAAGATCTTGCAAAAACTGTACTACTGTACCGGTCATTTCCTACGGAAAAAGCCTACCTTTCCCCACTAAAACCTGCATAACGCACCATAATCGTGCGGACAGGTACAGTTGCCTCAATTTAGACCAGTACACCCCCCTTTAACAGTTAACTGGTCTCTCACAATACAGGTGAACTGTATCTACAGAGACTGGCCAAACGAGAGGATCATGGGCACCAGTTAAACCACTACCTAATCCCGCCACAAGCGGAAGGATGTCAACCATGGAACGTACACTCAGTTCCGAACTGTTCTTCGAAGACAAGGCTGTAAAAACCCAGGCTTCCATGCCTCTTCGCGTTCTCGCCAACCTGATGCTGTGGCAGCGCCGCATCTCCAGCCGCCATCAACTGGCTCGCCTGGATTCGCGTCTGCTGGCTGACGCAGGGATTAGCGAAGCACAACGCTACGAAGAACTGAGCAAGCCGTTCTGGCGCTAAGTTAGCGTCGCTGGCCCTGACCCTCCGGGTCCACCGCCAGCACTCTGAATTGCACACACAAGACCCGTCGCGGGAAACCGCGACGGGTCTTGTCGTTTCAGGGTAAAAAATCGCAGGTACAGAAGACACGTCTCAAGACAGGTACAGTTTCCATAAGAATCAAACTGAACCAGTACAATTTTACCCCGGTGTCACTGCCCCGCTAAACCGCAAGGGCCCAACATGACCTCCCAAGGCTGCACTTTCAGCCTTTGCGCGAGGAATTGAGCATGGACCCGTCACTCGAGATGCCCCTACCACGCCGCGAGCGGCTCAGCCTGCCGGGGCGACTCTCCCGACTGTTCAGGGCCATTGGCCAATGCCGGGAGCGGGCGCGTACCCGTCACCTGCTGGCCCAGTTCAATGACCAGCAACTGGCCGATATCGGCATCAGCCACTCGGAACGCATGGCCGAGCTGGAGCGCCCCTTCTGGCAATAGTGGTCGGCAAAAAGGCCCACAGGGCTGTTCGAATCCTTGAACATGGGCCTAATATCCAGATACAACGTGGCGAACACTGCACGGTACGCGTCTGACTCTTCAGGCACCGTGCGGCTCGCGGTGGTTGTCGGGCGTTTTCCAACGCCACTTTTTTGTTCTTAAAAGGAGTTACCCCATGTCCCGTCTTCGTCTGCTCAGCGCTGCAGCCCTGCTGGCCGTGGCTGCCAATTCGCACGCCACCAGCTTCATCGTCACCACGGACGCTGTCGTCGGCGCGCTCAAAGCCACTTCCGACGCTACCTCCGACGTCACGTCTTCGTTCAAGGACGACAAAATCGTGCGCGCAGCCCGTGATGACGCGGCCAGCTTCGTGGCCAGCGAAGGCGCCATCCGCGGCGTTCGCCTGGAAAGTGCCCTGGAGCACATCCGCAAGCAGGTTCCACAGTTGAGCGCGACCGACGCCCAACTGGCTCAGGCTATCCTGACCATCTGATTGCAGACACTGTACGGGGCGGCCTGAGCTGCCCCGTTTGCCAAGGCCTGGCTCTGGGCCGGGCATTGCGCTAGCCTTGGGGCTGGTTTTCAGCTGTCTGGTCCCATGGATTTTCTTGTAAAAGCACTGTTCGTCCCCGCCACCTTCATCGCCTGCGGGATCACCTCGGCTCACGCCCTGGACCTGACCACGCAGAACCTTGTCGTCACCGCCTATGCCACAAGCATGGTGACCGCCGCTCCCTTCGACCATAAACTGCTGCTCGCCGCGCACGATGATGCGGCTGCCTTTGTTGCCAGCAATGGCCAACTACGAGGAGCGCACCTGGAGTCGGCCCTGGTTTACCTGCACCAGCACCGGGCAAAACTTCATGCAAGTGACCTTGAACTGGCACAGGCAATTCTCGTCCAATAGCTATCACACGTTCTTCCGGAGTCGTTCCATGCGTAGCCCGCTGATTGCTGCCACCCTTGGCCTATTGTTGTTGGCCGACATGGCCCAGGCCCAAACCCTGGTCGCCACCAGTAACATCATCATCCGCGCCTCACAGCGCACCCTTGATTTCACCTCGGACACCACGACGTCCATCCGCGACTCGAAAGTCGTACGCGATGCCCACGACGACGCGGCCAGTTTCGTCGCCAGCAATGGTGATATCCGTGGCGCGCACCTGGAAGCGGCCTTCGATACCTTGCGCACCCGCGTGCCGGAAGCCCGCGACGCCAGTGACCAGGTACTCGCCGAAGCCATCCTCGCACTGTGAGGTCGTTCGTCACCGGGCTGCTGACTGCTGCCGCGCTGCTCTTTGGCATAACGGCCCAGGCCGGCCTGCAACTGCACCTCAAGACCGAAGGCTTGAGCCCGGCAGAACAGCAGGCCAGCCAGGCCTTGCTCGACGAGGCGATGCAGGCGCTGCCGCCGCACTTCGTCGAACAACTGGACCGGCGAATTGATGTCGGCTGGACCGACAACATGCCGGCCAACGCCTACGGCCAGGCCTCCCTGGTGTCTGAACTGGACCTCAACCGCAAACTGCTACCTGGCCTGACGGACGGTAGCGCCGCAACAAAAAAGACCCATCGCCCCCACGGCACCGTACGCCGCGAGATGCTGGCCACGGTGCTGCATGAACTGACCCACATCTATGACCGTGCGCGTTTATGGCCCACCCCCGAGCGCTTGTTGATCCAGCGCTGTACCCGGCAGAACAACAGTTCGGGCCTGATCGGCATGCCCGATCAATGCCGCGGCCAGAACGACCGGCGCTTCACCCTCAGTGATGACCCGCGCCTGCTGGACCTGGCCGGCTGGCAGCAGTACGTCGGCCGGCGCGGAGAACGTGAACAGCACAACCGCCAGATCGCGCGCAGCCCGGACTTGTACGAAACCAGCAGCCCCAAGGAGTTCGTCGCGGTCAACATGGAGTACTTCCTCCTCGACCCGAGCTACGCCTGCCGCCGTCCGGCGCTGTACCGCTATTACCAGCAACACTTTGGCTGGGCACCGTCGACCCAGGAAAACTGCGCCACATCCTTCGCCTTTCTCAACGCCGGCAACGACTTTGGCAAGCAGCCGCTGGGCCAGGTCGACCCGGAGCGGGTCTACGCCGTCGATTACCTGCTGGCCGAAGCCAACCAGAACCTGGTGAGCCGCTGGGGCCACAGCATGTTGCGCCTGGTGATCTGTGCACCCGGGCGCCCGCGTGGGCCCGATTGCCGGCTGGATCTGGAATATTCCCTGGTGCTGTCCTACCGCGCCTTCGTCGGCGACGTGCAGCTATCGAGTTGGGACGGCCTGGTGGGCAAATACCCCTCGCGGCTTTTTGTACTGCCCCTGGCACAAGTCATCGACGAGTACACCAAGACCGAATTGCGCAGCCTGGCGTCCGTACCGCTGATCCTCTCGCGCAGCGAGATCGACGAAGTGGTAGAGCACGCTGCCGAGATGCACTGGAGCTACGACGGCAATTACTTCTTCCTCTCCAACAACTGTGCCGTGGAGAGCCTGAAACTGTTACGCAGTGGCAGCAACAATCCGCAACTAGTCGGCCTGGACAGCATCATGCCCAACGGCCTGCTGGAAGTACTCAAGGCCCGCGGCCTGGCCGACACCAGCGTGCTCGACGATCAGCGTGAGGCCTTGCGCCTGGGTTATCGCTTCGATTCATTCCGCGACCGCTATCAAGCCATGTTCGAGGTGCTGAAAAAGCACCTGCCGATCAAGCAGGACAAGGTTGAAGACTGGCTGACGTCAAGCGCTGCCGATCGCCGCCAATGGTTCGACCAGGCTGACCTGCGTACCAGCGCTGCCTTGCTGTTGCTGGAGCAGGCGAGCTTCCGCCAGCAACTGCTGCTGGCCCAGAACGAAGTCAAGCAACGCTACCTCGATGCGCGGGAGCTGGAGAATGGCGGCATGGACCGGGCCAACAAGACCCTGCAGCAGATCCTCGCCAACAGCGGCTTCCTCAGCCGCCCGGCGGAGTTGCTCGACGAGGGTGGCTATGGGTTGCCGCAAGCCAACGAATGGCAGCGCCTGGAAGCTGAAAGCAGCAGCCGCCAGAAAGTACTGCAAGCCTTGACCGGCGACCTCGACAAAGAGGCCCGAGCCCTGCTGGAGCCGGCCCGGGCCGCGGAGATCGCCGCCAACGAAGCCAACGTCAAGCAATTGGGCGAACACCTGCGGGCGCTGCACAAGGCGGCAGGCGGCCTGGAGCTACCCTGACCCCCAGGCGCATGGCAGCCGCTACAGGGTTTCCTCGGGTTCTTCGGGGAGGTGTTCGTCCAGGTGCAGCCAAGGCAATCGGCTGTCGGTCCAGATGTGCCGTTCGGCCGGCGCCCGCTCAGGGTGATCCAGAGTGGCAATGGTCACATCGATAGTGTCCGGGCTCAGGTGCGTGATCAATGCCAGTTGCGCACCACAGTGGCCACAGAAATAACGCACACAGCTGGCCGAAGAATCGTACTGCGCCGGGGTGCCCGACAGCCACTGGAAGGCTGGACGGGGCAGGGTGATCCAGGTGGTCACCAGGCCGCCGCTGACCCGTCGGCAAATCGAGCAGTGGCAATGGGCGATGTCACACAACGGCCCGCTGAATTGATAACGCAACTGCCCACAATGGCAGCCACCGGTGTGAAGTTCGCTCATGCCGACCCTCCTCATCCCCAACGGCGCCCCCTCAATCCGGGGCACTGCCCAGCACTTTAAGCCTCGCCAGGCGCGCTTGCACATCTCGTCCGGTGTTTGTCTGGCGAAAGGTAGCTGAAAGGTTTGCCGATTAGGATCGCCCTCACTGCCGGCAATAGACCGGTTGGCCAACGCGAAATCCACAACGTTCGCACGGCCCAATTAACAACAACAATGGTGATTCTGATGTCTGCTCACACCCGCCTGCTCGCCCCCACTCCCTTCGTACGCCTCGTGCTTCCCGTTCTGCGCTGACCCCCAACCGGTCCGCCATTCCCTAGTCGCGCTACGTCTGGAGTATTCCCATGCTGACTTTCCTTGGCTTTGCCATGGTCATCACGTTCATGTACCTGATCATGACCAAGCGCCTGTCGGCGCTGATCGCCCTGATCATCGTGCCGATCCTGTTCGCCCTGTTTGGCGGTTTTGCGCCGAAAATCGGCCCGATGATGCTCGAAGGCATCACCAAGCTGGCCCCGACCGGGGTGATGCTGATGTTCGCCATCCTCTATTTTGCCCTGATGATCGACTCCGGCCTGTTCGACCCGGCCGTGCGCAAGATCCTCAAGCTGGTCAAGGGTGACCCGCTGAAGGTGTCCGTCGGCACCGCGGTGCTGGCCCTGGTGGTGTCCCTGGACGGTGACGGCGCCACCACCTACATGATCTGCGTGGCCGCCATGCTGCCGCTGTACAGCCGCATTGGCATGAGCCCGCGCATCATGGCCGGCCTGATCATCCTGGCCGGCGGTGTGATGAACATGACGCCCTGGGGCGGTCCGACCGCCCGCGCCGCCAGTGCGCTGCACGTCGACCCGTCGGATATTTTTGTACCGATGATCCCGGCGATGCTCGCCGGCGTGGTGGCGATCCTGGCGATTGCCTACATGTACGGTAAACGTGAGCGCGCGCGCCTGGGTGAACTGCACTTGATCGGCGACGAGATCGACCACAGCGAAATCAGCGTGTCGCAGTTCCCGGATGCCCGTCGGCCGAAACTGATCTGGTTCAATGGCGCCCTGACGCTGGGCCTGATGTGTGCCTTGATCGCTGGCCTGCTGCCACTGCCGGTGCTGTTCATGGTCGCGTTCAGCATCGCCATGATCGTCAACTACCCATGCCTGCAACAGCAGAAAGACCGCGTCGCGGCTCACGCTGGCAGTGTGCTGGCCGTCGTCGGGCTGATTTTCGCCGCGGGCATCTTCACCGGCATCCTGACCGGCACCGGCATGGTCGACGCGATGTCGAAAAGCCTGCTGGCAGTGATCCCGGACTTCCTCGGCCCTTACCTGGCCGTGATCACGGCCCTGGTGAGCATGCCGTTCACCTTCTTCATGTCCAACGATGCATTTTACTACGGCGTACTACCCGTTCTCGCCGAAGCCGCCAGCCACTACGGCATCACCGCCGTGGAAATGGCCCGCGCCTCGATCGTTGGCCAACCCGTGCACCTGCTGAGCCCGCTGGTGCCATCGACCTACCTGCTGGTGGCGTTGGCCGGGATCGAGTTCGGCGACCACCAGCGCTTCACCCTCAAGTGGGCAGTTCTGGTTTGCCTGTGCATAATGTTCGCCGCGTTGCTGATGGGGATATTTCCGCTGTTCAGCACCCTATAAGCGCACCCACTCACCGCGCCGCCAGCTAGACTTCGAGTTTTGAAGCCGCTGGCGGCGTGGTTTAACACATCCTCAAAGGAATACACATGGAATGGCTGACCAACCCAGAGATCTGGGTTGCCTTCTTGACACTGACGGCCCTGGAAATCGTCCTGGGCATCGACAACATCATCATGATTTCGATTCTGGTCAGCCGCATGCCCAAGCACATGCAGGCGCGCACCCGGATCTTCGGTCTGGCCCTGGCCATGATCACCCGGATCCTGTTGCTGCTGTCGATCACCTGGGTCATGCGCCTGACCGCCGACCTGTTCGTGGTCTTCGGCCAGGGCATTTCCGGACGCGACCTGATCCTGTTCTTCGGTGGCCTGTTCCTGCTGTGGAAAAGCTCCCAGGAGATGTACCACGCACTGGAAGGTGAAGACGAAACCTCCGACGAGCCTACGGGCAAGGGCGGCAACTTCCTCTACACCATCATCCAGATCGCGATCATCGACATCGTGTTCTCCCTGGACTCGGTCATTACTGCCGTGGGCATGGTCTCCCACGTGCCGGTCATGGTCGCCGCGATTATCGTTGCCGTCCTGGTGATGATGCTGGCTGCCGGCACCATCAGCGCGTTCATCGACAAGCACCCGTCGCTGAAAATGCTGGCGCTGTCGTTCCTGCTGGTGGTCGGTACCGTACTGATCGCCGAAGCCTTCGAAGTGCATGTGCCAAAAGGCTACGTCTACTTCGCCATGGCATTCTCGCTGGCGGTGGAAGCGGTCAACATCAAGTTGCGCACCGCGATGGCGAAAAAGAAGAAACAGCAAGACCCGGTCAAGCTGCGCAAGGACATCCCGGGCCAGTAACCTGAACCGGATGCAGGAAGAAGGGGGCTCTCGCAAGCCCCCTTTTTTACGTCCGCATGAAGCTGTTTTCATGACAGTTTTGTTTCATTTGACGCTTTAGGCATGCGATGCTGGCGCCACGGCCGTTAGCCAACTACAGCTTAAGTACAGAATGTAGAAATCGCGCGGTACTGCTCACTTGCCCCTTTGGGGCGCTATTCCACCAGGGGGCCTGTCATGCTGACCCTGCTCAATTTATTGTCTGCCGTGGCCTTGCTGATCTGGGGCACGCACATCGTCCGAACCGGCATCCTGCGGGTCTACGGTTCCAACCTGCGCCATGTCATTGGCCGCAACATGTCCAAGCGCTGGCTAGCCTTTATTGCCGGGATCCTGGTCACCGCCATGGTCCAGAGCAGTAACGCCACCGCAATGCTGGTGACCTCCTTTGTCGGCCAGGGCCTGATGGCCCTGACCCCGGCGCTGGCGACCATGCTCGGCGCCGATGTCGGTACCGCGCTGATGGCCCGCGTCCTGACCCTGGACCTGTCCTGGCTGTCGCCGCTGCTGATTTTCCTCGGGGTAATCCTGTTCCTCTCGCGCAAACAGACCCGCGTTGGCCAGATGGGCCGGGTCGGCATCGGCCTGGGGCTGATCATCCTGGCGCTGCAACTGATCGTCGAAGCGGCTGCGCCCATCACCCATGCCCAGGGCGTCAAGGTGCTGTTTGCCTCCCTGACGGGCGACATCCTGCTCGACGCCTTGATCGGCGCACTGTTCGCGATGATTTCCTACTCCAGCCTGGCCGCCGTCCTGCTCACCGCGACCCTCGCCGGGGCCGGGGTCATCAGCTTGCCCGTGGCCATTGGCCTGGTGATTGGCGCCAACATCGGCAGCGGGGTACTGGCCTTCCTCAGCACCAGCATGCAGAACGCCGCCGGCCGGCAAGTGGCGCTGGGCAGCCTGCTGTACAAGTTGATCGGGCTGCTGCTGATCATTCCGGTACTCGATCCCCTGGTGCACTGGATGGACAGCCTCGATTACAGCCCCCAAGGCCTGGTGATTGGCTTCCACCTGCTCTACAACACGGCGCGCTGCCTGGTGCTGCTGCCCAGCGTTGGCCCCATGGCGCGGCTGTGTGCGTGGCTGCTGCCAGAACGCCCGGAAACCAACGGCCAGGCCAAGGCCAGGCACCTGGACCTCGCCGCCCTGGCCACCCCCAGCCTGGCCCTGGCCAATGCCGCGCGGGAAACCCTGCGCATGGGCGACCTGATCGAGAACATGCTCGAAGCCATGCTCGACGTGCTGCGAGGCAAACAGACCGCAGTGCCCCAGCAAATGCGCAGCCTGAGCGATGACGTCGAGGCTCTCTACAGCGCCATCAAACTCTACCTGGCGCAGATGCCCCGCGAAGACCTGAGCGACCAGGACAGCCGGCGCTGGGCAGAAATCATCGAACTGGCGATCAACCTGAAACTGGCCTCGGACCTGATCGAGCGCATGCTGCGCAAAGTCCAGCAGCAAAAGACTTCGCAGCGCCGCTCCTTTTCCGATGTGGGCCTGGAAGAACTCACCGGGTTGCACCAGCAGTTGATCGCCAACCTGCGCCTGGGGCTGTCGGTGTTCCTCAGCGCCGACAAGGAAAGCGCCCGGCAATTGCTGCGTGAGAAACGTCGCTTCCGCGCCCAGGAAAGGCGCCTGGCCCACGCCCACGTCAGCCGCCTACAACGCAAGATCGTCCAGAGCATCGAGACCAGTTCCCTGCACCTGGAACTGATCGCCGACATGAAACGCTTGAACTCGCTATTCTGCAGCAGCGCCTATGTAGTGCTGGAGACCTCCGAGACCGGCGCCCTGGCGGTCGACGATATGGCTGACATCACCCATTCTCCCTGAACGTCTAGCGTTGCCAGCAGTCATTTGCAAAGCTTGAGGGAAAACCCCGCTCCCCGCATTTACCCGCCAGGAAGGTTGTTATGCGTTGTCTGTTGTTTGCGTGCCTGCTGCTGGGCTCCACCTGCACCTGGGCCCTGGACCGCCTGCAAGTCGAGGGCTATGTGCTGCAAAACGGCCTGCAGATCCTGCTCAAGCCCAGCACTGAACGCGGGCATGTGGCAATCCGCCTGGTCGTCGGCGTGGGCATCGACGACTTTTCCTGCGCCGACAAGGAACTGCCACACCTGCTGGAGCATGTGCTGTTCAGCGGCATCGATGCCGGCGGCGAAGGAGGGCTGGAGGAACGCATGCAAGGCCTCGGCGGGGAATGGAATGCCTTTACCAGCAACGCCGACACCACCTTTGTCATCGAGGCTCCGGCGAAGAACCAGCGCAAAGTCCTCGACCTGCTCCTGGCGCTGCTGACCGAAACCCGCATCGACGACAACGCGATCAATGCCGCCAAACAGGTGGTCGAACGTGAAGACGGCGGCCACTACTCCCACTTGCAGCGCTGGCTCGACCGCCAGGACCTGGGCCATACCGCCAGCAACCAGTTGGCCGTGGAACTGGGGCTCAAGTGCCAGGAGCGCTCCGAAGTCCACTCGCTGACCCGCGAACAGCTGGAGCAGGTGCGCCAGGAGTGGTACGCCCCCAACAACATGACACTGATTATCGTCGGCGACCTCGATCGCCTGCTGCCAGCCTACCTGGAACGCACCTACGGTCATCTGAAGCCGGTCGAACCCACGGCGCACCCGGCCCTGGCACAGGTGCAGAGCCCGGCCCAGGCCCGGCGGGAGCTGATTCACGGCTGGGTCGGCGATGCCGCCAAGCTGCACTGGCTGTTCCCCGAGCCGATCCTCGACGCCCAATACGACGAAACCTACGACCTGCTCAAGGACTACCTCGACTGGGCGCTTTACCGCCAGTTGCGCCTGGCCCACAGCCTGTCCTACGGCCCTGCAGCGGAACGCGAAGTGTTTGGCGGCATCGGCTTCATGAGCCTGAACGCCGACCTGGAGCGCGATGACCTGGCCCAGGCGCAGCAGGTACTGGCGCAGCTCAAGGCCGACCTGCTGCACAATGGCCTCGACCCCGTCACGTTCGCGCGCCTCAAACAGGCCGCCATCGCCCGCCAGGCCTGGGCGGTGCAGGGCAATAGCGCACTGGCCGACTATTACTGGAGCGCCCTGGGCGACTTTGAAGACGGACAATTTGCCGACCCGGTCAAACGCTTGCGTGCCGTGACGCTCAAACAGGCGAACCTGGCCCTGCGACAACTGCTTGAACAGCCGGGGTACGTGCGAATCGAAAAACCGCTGCTCAGCTATGATCAACTGGCCTGGTTGCTGGGTGGGATAGTGGCGTTGCTGGTGCTCGGCGCACTGGGCTGGCGTTTTCATCGCCGAACCTGAAGGTGTGCACCGCGACCGGATGTCTCTCGGCGCTGGTATCCTAGGTCGGTTTTTCCTACGAATAGTGTGAACCGCCAACATGCCGAACCTGACCCTTTACGTCCAGCGCATCCTCGAGCTGATGAAGCGCTACCCCGGGGTCATCGCGCTCGGTGGTTTCATCTCGGGGGTCGGCAGCTTCATTCTGGTGGATCGGCAACAAGGCCTGGCCACCTGGATCGCGATCATCATGCTGGTCAGCTGGGTCTGGCTGATGCTGGAAAACAGCCTGACGCAGTTGTTCACCAAGGTGTTCAAGCGCGAGATCCCGCAGCCGCTGCTGCGCTACGCGACCCAGATGATCCACCAGGAAAGCCTGTTTTTCGTCCTGCCGTTCTTTTTCATCACCACCACCTGGAACAGCGGGCAGCTGGCGTTTACCGGACTGCTCGGCGCCGCCGCACTGATTTCCATCACTGATCCGCTCTATTACAAATGGCTGGCTCCGCGCCGCTGGCTGTTCCTGGCGATGCACACCCTGACGCTGTTTGCCGCCCTGCTGACCGCGCTGCCGATCATCCTGCACCTGACCACCTCGCAGAGTTTCAAGCTGGCGCTGGGCATCGCCATGCTGCTGTCCTTCCCGAGCCTGGCGTCGATCTTTCCGATTCGTACCGTGCGCGGTGGCCTGAGCGTGCTGTGCATCACCGTGGCGATCGGTGCCACCGGCTGGTTCCTGCGCTCCTGGGTACCGCCCGCCACGTTGTGGATGACCGAGGTGGCGATCAGCACCCAGCTGCAGGACCGCACCCCGGGCGCCAGCCTGGAGCAGGTCAGCGTCGCCCAGTTACGGCGCGACGGCCTGTACGCCTACACCGCCATCAACGCCCCGCGCGGCCTGGACGAGCGGATCTATCACGTGTGGAAATTCAACGGCAAGGAAGTTGACCGTATTGCCCTGGATATCCACGGTGGGCGCAAGGAAGGCTACCGGGCCTGGACCCACAAGCAGAACTTCCCTGGCAACCCGGTCGGCAAATGGCAGGTCCGGGTGCTGACCGAAGACGGCCAGGTGATTGGTGTGCTGCGCTTCGTGGTCACCGACACAGGTCAAGACAACCCGGCGCCGAACCAGGCAAAGTAACAAGGATCGTGCTATTAGGTAGCACTGCGTCGCAGCCGAACAAGCAAGGAGCTTATGAGCGATACGACAACCGGCACTGCCCAGCTCGATACTTCCCACAGCCCTGCGCAGCTCAGGGTCACGGGCGACTGGACGCTTGCCCACTACGCCAACCTCAAGCAGTTGAGCGAAACCCTCAAGGGCCAGTACGACGACCGCGCCACCATTGACCTCAATGGCCTGGGCGCGCTCGACACCGCCGGTGCCTCCTTGCTGGTCGAGCTGCTGGGGGCCGAGCGCCTCGGCAAAACCGCCGAGCATCCCGACTGCAGCCTGTCCGCCGCCGACCGCGCGCTGCTGCACACGGTCTACAACTCGATGGCCGACTTCTGTGTCCCGGTAAAGCAACCCGAGGTCAACGTCGGCATTCAATTGCTGACCCGTATTGGCCGAGCCGTGGACACCGTCTGGCAGGATTCCCTGAAACTGCTGGGGTTCGTCGGGCTGATCCTGGAAACCATCGCCCGCAGCCTGTTTCGCCCCTCCCGCTGGCGGATCACGCCCATGGTCGCGCACATCGAGCAGACCGGGCTCGATGCCGCTCCGATCGTCGCGCTGCTGACCTTCCTGGTGGGCGCGGTCGTGGCCTTCCTCGGCGCCACGGTGCTCGCCAGTTTTGGTGCCAGTATCTTTACCGTGGACTTGGTGGCGTTCTCCTTCCTGCGTGAGTTCGGCGTGCTGCTGACCGCGATCCTCATGGCGGGTCGCACCGCCAGTGCCTTTACCGCCCAAATCGGCTCGATGAAGGCCAACGAAGAAATCGACGCCATCCGCACCCTGGGCCTGGACCCGGTCGAGCTGCTGGTGGTGCCACGGGTCCTGGCGTTGCTGGTGGCCCTGCCAATGCTGACGTTCCTGGCGATGCTCTCGGGGATTGTCGGCGGCGGCGTGGTCTGTGCCCTCACGCTGGATATCTCGCCAGCGATGTTCCTCTCGCTGCTGCAGTCGGATATCGGCGTCCAACACTTCCTGGTGGGCATGGTCAAGGCGCCGATCTTCGCCTTCCTGATCGCCGCCGTCGGCTGCCTGGAAGGCTTCAAGGTCAGCGGCAGTGCCGAGTCCGTCGGCGCCCACACCACCTCCAGCGTGGTGCAATCGATTTTTGTGGTGATCGTCCTGGATGCGGTCGCCGCACTGTTCTTTATGGAGATGGGCTGGTGAGTCGCTTACCCCGTGCGCCGACCGAGGCGGTGATTGAAGTCCGTGGGCTGTGCAATCGTTTCGGCAGCCAGAGCGTGCATGAAAACCTCGACCTGGACTTGTACAAGGGCGAGATTCTCGCCGTGGTAGGCGGCTCCGGCAGCGGTAAATCGGTGCTGCTGCGCAGCATCATTGGCCTGCGTCAGCCCAGCGAAGGTAATGTCACGGTGTTCGGCAAAAACCTGCCGAGCCTCTCGGAAGACGAACGTTCGAGGGTGGAACGGCGCTTCGGCGTGCTGTTCCAGAAAGGCGCGCTGTTTTCGTCGCTGACCGTGACCGAAAACGTCGCGCTGCCGCTGATCGAACATGCCGGGCTGAGCCGCGCGGATGCCGAGCACCTGGCCGCGGTCAAGCTGGCGCTGGCCGGGTTGCCGCTGTCAGCCGCCGACAAATACCCGGCCTCGCTGTCCGGCGGCATGATCAAGCGCGCGGCCCTGGCCCGGGCGCTGGCGCTGGACCCGGACATCCTGTTTCTCGATGAACCGACCGCCGGCCTCGACCCCATTGGCGCGGCCGCCTTCGATCAATTGATCCTGACCCTGCGTGATGCGCTGGGGCTGAGCGTGTTCCTGGTCACCCACGATCTCGACACGCTCTACACCATCACCGACCGGGTGGCGGTGCTGGCGCAGAAGAAGGTGCTGGTGGCGGACGCCATCGATGTCGTCTCGGAAACCGACGACGCCTGGATTCACCAATACTTTCATGGCCCACGCGGCCGCGCGGCGCTCAGCGCCGCTTCACAGCTCAACGAGGTATGACATGGAAACCCGAGCCCATCATGTATTGATCGGCCTGTTCACTGTCCTGGTAGTGGCCGGTGCCTTGCTGTTCGGTCTGTGGCTGGCCAAATCCAGCGTCGACAGCGAGTTCAAGGACTATGAAGTGGTCTTCAACGAGGCCGTCAGCGGCCTGTCCAAAGGCAGCGCGGTGCAGTACAGCGGGATCAAGGTCGGCGATGTGGTGAGCCTGCGCCTGGACCCCAAGGACCCGCGCCGGGTCCTGGCACGCATCCGCCTGGGCGGCGAGACCCCGATCAAGGAAGACACCCAGGCCAAGCTGGCCCTGACCGGCATCACCGGCACCTCGATCATCCAGCTTAGTGGCGGTACCCCGAAAAGTCCTGAACTGCGGGGCAAGGACGGCAAGTTGCCGATCATTGTCGCCTCGCCATCGCCCATCGCGCGCCTGCTGAACAACAGCGACGACGTGATGAGCAGCATCAACCGCCTGCTGTACAACGCCAACGAGATGCTCTCGCCGGAAAACGTCGAGCGCCTGGGCAAGACCCTGGCCAACCTGGAGCAGACCACCGGGGCCATTGCCGAGCAGCGCGGGGATATCCGCCAGGCCATGCAGCAACTCTCGGCCATTGGCAAACAGGCCACCGCCACCCTGGAACAGACCACCGCGTTGATGCGCAACGCCAACGGCCTGCTCAACGACCAGGGCAAGCAGATGTTCGGCAGCGCCGAGCAGGCGATGAAGTCCCTGGAGCAGAGCACGGCAACCATCAACACACTGCTGACCAGCAATCAGGACGCCCTGAGCAACGGCATGCAGGGGCTCAACGGCCTGGCGCCGGCCGTGCGCGAATTGCGCGACACCCTGAGCTCGCTGCGAGCCATCTCTCGTCGCCTGGAGTCCAACCCCAGCGGTTACCTGCTCGGCAGCGACACGGACAAGGAGTTCACACCATGAAGCGCGTCTACCGCCCATTCGCCCACGGGGCCCTGCTGGCGAGCCTGGCCCTGGCCAGCGCCTGCTCCATTCTGCCCAAGGCCGAGCCGCAGGACGTGTATCGCCTGCCCGCCACCCAGGGCCCGGCCGCCACGACACGCGCCACCCCGGTAGCGTGGTCGCTGCGCCTGGCCAAACCGCAGGCGGGCGATGCGCTCAACAGCGCGAAAATCGCGGTGATCCCCCAAGGTGACCTGATCAGCAGCTACAAGGCCTCGCGCTGGAGCGACCCCACCCCGATCCTGCTGCGCAACCGCCTGCTCGATGGCTTTACCGAGGATGGCCGGGTACGCCTGCTGAGCATCGACGACAGCAATCTGCAGACTGACCTGGAGCTGGGCGGCAACCTGCAGGCGTTCCAGAGTGAGTACCTGGGCAGTGGCGTGCAGGTGGTGATCCGCCTGGATGCCCTGCTGGTGCGCGGCAGCGACCAACGGATCCTCGCCAGCAAACGCTTTGAAGTGCGCCAGCCGGTGAGTGACGTCAAGGTGCCAGGCGTGGTGACGGGGTTTGGCCAGGCCGGCGATACGCTGACCCGGCAAGTGGTTGCCTGGACGGTGGAGCAGGGGCAAAAGCATGCCCCCAAACCCGACGCATCATCCTTGTAGCAGCTGTCGAGTCCGCGAGGCTGCGTCAACGGCCGCAGGACGTTCATTCGGCTGGGTAATGCAGAGGTCGCTGCGCAGCCCAGCGCAGCCTTCGCCAACTGCTACAGGACACTATGCAGCGGCGTTTGGGTTCAGCCAAAGAACCAGTAGCAGACCCCGATTGCCGCCAGCACCCCGGCCAGCTCCGCCAACAGTGCGCACCCCACGGCGTGTCGCGCACGCTGGATACCCACTGCACCGAAGTACACCGCCAACACATAGAAGGTGGTTTCGGTACTGCCCTGAACGGTCGCGGCCACCAGCGCTGGAAAACTGTCCACACCCGACGTCTGCATGGTTTCGATCAGCATCGCCCGCGCGGCACTGCCCGAGAACGGCTTGACCATCGCAGTCGGCAGGGCGTCGACGAAGCGCGTGTCCCAGCCCGCCCACTCCACCAGATGGCGAATGCCGTCGAGGCCGAAGTCCAGCGCCCCGGAAGCCCGCAATACGCCTACCGCACACAGCATCGCTACCAGATAGGGCAACAGGTTCTTGGCCACGTCGAAGCCTTCCTTGGCGCCTTCGACGAATGCTTCATACACCTTGACCTTGCGCAGCGCGCCAATCACCAGGAACAGCATGATCAGGCCGAACAGCGTCAGGTTGCCGAGGATCGAGGACAAGCCTGCCAGCGCGGTGGCTGAGAGCGTCGCCAACAGGGCCATGAAGCCACCCAGGACCAACGCACCGGGAATCAGGTAGGCAAGCACCACCGGGTCCCACAGGCGCAGGCGCTGCATGAATGCCACCGACAGCAGCCCGACCAGCGTCGAACAACTGGTGGCCAGCAGGATCGGCAAGAACACCAGGGTCGGATCCGGCGCGCCTTGCTGGGCGCGATACATGAAGATCGTCACCGGCAGCAACGTCAACGACGAGGCATTCAGGACCAGGAACAGGATCTGCGCATTGCTCGCCACCGTTGCACTGGGGTTGAGCTCTTGCAGCGCCTTCATCGCCTTGAGGCCGATCGGTGTCGCCGCGTTGTCCAGGCCCAGGCCGTTGGCAGCGAAGTTGAGGGTGATCAGACCGATGGCCGGATGGCCCGCTGGCACTTCCGGCATCAGGCGCAGGAATAAAGGGCCCAGGGCCTTGGCCAGCCACTCGACGATCCCGGCCTTTTCAGCGATCCGCAAAAAGCCCAGCCACAGGGTCAGGGTGCCGAACAGCAGCACCATCACCTCGACCGACAGCTTGGCCATGGCGAAAATGCTTTCCACCATCGCCGCGAAGATCCCGGCATTGCCGCCAATCAGCCACTGCGCCAGTGCCGAAATGGCCGCCACGATGAAAAAGCCAAGCCACAGGCCGTTGAGCATCAGTCAAATCCCCCAGAAGATGCGGCGAATGATAGCGGCGTGGGCAGAAACGACAAACCCCGGATTTCTCCGGGGTTTGTCTTTGCCTGCTATCGAGCACGGTGGGAGCGGGCGGGCCCACTCCCACCGTGCCGGGTGTCAGTTCTTGGACGCCTGACCCGCCGGCA
>Ga0067045_1029510_pt1 | contig 20221 bp, 19 predicted proteins | sample TerdegcTABiofilm_FD_59184 | JGI IMG/M metagenome (GOLD analysis project Ga0067045, IMG submission 59184) | Combined Assembly of (Gp0054472, Gp0054536) Wastewater bioreactor microbial communities from Singapore -Terephthalate degrading... | reverse complement strand
CCTGCGGCGTTTCCCGCGTGGGTAGCTGCCACTACCGGATCGCCGTCCAGGAGTTTTTTGCTGGCGTTATAGGTTTCCAGTCCTCCCACCGCGACATTAAGACCCGGCACGAATCTCGCCAGTTTGGTGGCGCCGGCTATTTTTCCGGAGATGGTGGCTATATTTCCGGAAAGGGCGATGGTGGAGGCGGTGCCGAAACCCAAATTGCCCAGGTGTTGGGTCATCTCTTTTTCCTGTCCGATTTCGGCGGGTTGGGATGAAGAAACAGAAACCGAATCGCCGCCGCCGGGTGTTTCCTTTACCTTGCTTTGCTTTATCCCCTTATGGGGAGTCCGGGCTGAAAAGGCGATATATGCGGTTTTACTATGACAGGCATCAATCATCATTTTACACTTCCTCAACCGTCAGGATGACGACAAACAAACATGGGAACAAAACTATCCCCGCTTATTTTATCACAGCAACCATCAAAATGTTAAGTCCTTTTTTAAAAAAATTTTTATAACTTCGTCTATTTCCATCCTTTAAGGTATTTCCAGGCGGTTATGACGAAGGGATCCCGGGTGGGATCCGATGATGGGGAATTTTCCACTATAATTTGAGGAGTCAGGCCCACCATGTGAATGTCGTTTTTATTGGGAGTAAGATATTTCTCCGTGGTGAGATTTAAGGTGGCCCCTCCCGTCAACTGGAAGACCGTCTGAACGATCCCCTTGCCGAAACTCTTTCTGCCCACCAAAACCGCTTTCCCGTTATCCGCCAGGGATGCCGCCAGCACTTCCGATGCCGAGGCGCTCCCCTCGTTGATGAGAACCACCACAGGAGCGGGGAAAGTCTCATTACTGCCCGATACTTTCGCCTCGGGTTCTTTCCCCTTTTTCTGAACCCATATAAGAGTTCCCGACGGCACAAAACGGGCTGCAATTCTGAGAGCCTCTTCGAAATTGCCTCCGGGGTTGTCTCTGAGATCCAGAATCAGCCCTCGGACTTTTTTTTCTTTCATTTTCTGAAGAGCGGAATTGAATTTATCAAAAATTTTGCCGTTAAAAAGATTTATTCTTATATAGCCGATATTATCCGACAATAGGGCATATTTTATGGGTTCGATATTTAATGGGGCAAATACCGGGGTGAAGGTGAGGGATTTCCCCTGGCGATCCACGGTGATGGAAACCTTATCCCCGTTTTTGCCCGATATGAGCATGGAGGTCTCATAGAGGTTCATGGAGCGGACGTCGGTGGAGTTTATCTTGAGAATTCGGTCGCCGCTTTTTAGTCCCGATTTACAGGCGGGGGAATCCACGATGGGGGAAATAATATATACCGCCCCTTTTTTATAGCCCAGTTCAACTCCGATGCCCGCACCCGTATCGGCTTCCAGGATCCGCTTTTTCTCAGGAGTAAGAAGTACCGAGTAGGGATCCTGCAGAGAGTCCACCATGGAAGAGAGAGCCGATTCCGCCAGTTTGCCCGCCGACTGGGGATAAGTCTTGCAGAGGGAGAAATAGGCCGCTTCCAGATCCGCCAGGGATTCACCGGCAGGAATACTGACATCGGGAAGAACTTTCCTCATTCCCCTGAAAGCCCCCTGAACCAGTTGTTTTTCCTCCACGGGTTTATAATATCCGTCCTTTATAAGAGAAAAGACCTTTTTTATATAGCCATAATACAACATCTCCCGACTGGCCTGGCATAAACCCGGACGAGGGGCAAAAAGAACAAGCAACATAAACAATATATAGACGGATCTTTTATTCATAATCGAGCAAACACGCCTTCTCCCCGTCTGCAGCACCGCCGGGGGGATTTTCCTTATTCCGACGCAAAGAGGGTTTCCCTATTCCGGTGTAAAGGATATTTTTGCCTGTAATTCCTGGGCTTCTTTTGCCTTCTGGGCTTCTTTTTCCGCCAGTTCTTCTTCGGCATTTTTCCGTCGGTCTTTGATATAAATGCTCTTATTGAACTGTTTGGCGTATTTTTTCAATTCTGCGGCGATCTGGGCTACCTGTCCGCAATGCTTGATGGTGCGGTGCTGGTTGGTTACGATGCCGATGGAGATGGTCATGATGGGGAATTTCTGCAGATTTCCCTGGCGATCCACACTGACGATATATCCCTTTTCCAGATCGTCGGGTTTATAGAACGCCCGGATTTCGGTATCAAAACTGTCCGCCACGGTCTGGCAGATCTCCTCGGCGTCTTCTGGCAGAGAAATAGCGATGAAATCGTCGCCTCCCAGGTGTCCTATAAAGTTTTTTTCGTGTCCTGCCTGATAAATTTCCGATATGAGACGGGCTGTGAACTTTATTATATTATCTCCTGCGCTGTAACCGTATCGGTCATTATAGGCTTTGAAATTGTCCAGATCAAAATAGGCTACGGCAAACTTATCGCCGTTATCAATCTGTCTCTGAATTTCCCTCTGAATGGCGGTGTTACCCGGCAGTCCCGTCAGGGGGTTGGCTTCTCTGCTGGATTTGGTCCTACGGAGGATCATCTTGATCCTCGCCAGCAGTTCCTTATTGTTGAAGGGTTTGACCAGATAGTCATCGGCGCCCACTTCGATACCGGAGATGACGTCGGTAACCTCTCCCCGGGAGGTGAGAACTATGATGGGAATCTGGTTGGTAAAGAAATTATCTTTTGCTTTTTTCAGGACGTCCATACCGCTCATTCTGGGCATCATGACATCCAGGATGACCAGATCAGGAGAATCCGACTCAATCTTTTCATAGGCTTCAATGCCGTTGGATGCAGTGATAACATCGTAGCCCACCATAGACAGATTGGCTCTCAAAAGTTCCCGTAAATCCGGTTCGTCGTCCACTACAAGAATTTTGGTTATTGCGTTCTCGTCTTCCACAGTTGCCCCCGATTTGAATAAAATGCTGGTAACAAAATCTTACAAGTAACATTATAAAAAACGGGAAAATATCCTCTTTTAACTTGTGTAAAACTTCTCCCCTTTTATATTTTTCCCTTTTTCTGTTTGCAAAAAGGACATATTTTCTCTTTGTAGAAAGAAAAAAATATTCCGGTTAAAGGGAGGGTTCAATATGGAAGAGTTACGGGATCGGTTACTTTGCCTTTTTACCAGACCCAGGAACTTTTTCAGGGAAGTGGAGATATGCTATCCTTCCGCCATCCTCACGGTCCTGGGCATAACTTTCCTGCACCTTTTGATTATCCTTCTGATAGGAGTGGGTTCCATCTCCTGGCTGATCCTGGGGCCAGTGAAGATGTTGCTGTTTATCGTTTTCTACTCCGCCATGACTTCTATCGCCGTGAGACTCATAACAGGAAAAAGCCAATGGGGACTGATTTTCAGGATTCTGTGTCTGGGTTATTTCTGGGCCATGACTCTCTTGCTGCTGATATACCCTCTCCTGGGGCTCCCGGCTCCTCTGGGCATTTTTGTGTTATTCCTGTTTTTCGGCATTAAATTTTTCGGCGCTTATCTTATCATAACGGGTATTGCTCACCGTATGCAGGTTTGTCCCTGGAAGGTTTTTATATCTATGTTTGGAACTTCCCTGATTTGCATCCTCTTTAATCTCACCGGTTCCGCATTTAATCTCATAAAAGGAATTCTTATCCGGTGAGACTTTGCCGAAATCCCTATAATCCCTTGATGGGCAAGTTAACCGGGCTTTCCAGGATAATTAGGTATTATATATCCCCCTTGAGAAGGGAAAATGGAGAGGTTTTAACATGAATGACAACAAACTATTGATGGAATTTCAAGATATTTTTATATGTCCCGACTCCAGGGAAGAAGTCAAATTCGTAAAGAAAAATGACGCCGAAGGTAATTTCATAAATAAGTTCGAAACCCGATTCGGAGCCAGAAAAGGGGTGGTGGACTTCGTTGGTCATGAATTTACCGAAAGAATCCTCAAGCGGGGGAAAGACTCCAAAGGCGACCTGGCGGATCAGTATGATGACCTCCTGGTCTCCAAAGACCTGCTCCATAAAATATTCAACGGCCTGGCCTGGGGCGAAGACCTCAAACCGGAAATATTTATCAATTCCGTCAAAGTCATGCTTACTGAAATGCAACAGGGATTTGTGTTGGATTTTCCCGTAATTACCTCCATCACATCGGAACCCATCTATCGGGACTTCAACCATATTAAGTTTGTCGCCGGGGACTATTCGGCCAGTTTCCTCTCCAAGGCATATCAGAACCTGTGGGGAAGAAAAATTGACAATGTTATCCTGATTCAGGCCAACCCCAGCCGGCTTCCCATCAAGGACAATATCTTCGACGCTGTGATTTCCATCAACGGGCTTAATCTCTTCAAGGAATTCAGCCTGGCCATAAAGGAATTTTATCGGGTCATGAAACCTGGCGGCAAGATTCTCGGCTCCTGCTACGTCTCCGGAAAAAACAAGACGGGAGATAAGGTCGTCGATTACTTTCTGACCAAAAAAGAGATCTTCAAATCCGTATTTAACAAGGATGAACTGAGCTCCGCCCTGAAAGGAACCGGATTCGTAAACCTGGGATTTTCTTCTCTGGTCAAGGATGTTATAATTCAGTTTATGGCCAGCAAACCCAATGCTTAAAAACCGGAGGTTCTGTTATGATCGCCCTGGAAAATATTCCCTGCCCCAAGTGTAAAAATGATGTAAAACTGAGCGAAGCCAAACCCGAGGGGCTTTCCTGTCCCTCCTGCTTTTTCTGGATTCCCAGATCCATGATGGTGGGCATTATCAACAAGGAAATGGAACTGCAGAAACAGAAGAAAAAAGTCGCCTTCGCCAAGCAAAACGTCGTCTGTCCCCACTGCCAGAATATGATCAGCTACAATGAGGCCACCGGCGGCGGAATCATGTGTTACAAATGCTATCAGTGGATACCCGTCCAGGAAGATAAAACCCGACGAAAACGGAGAGACAAATCGGAGGATCAGATAGATCTGTTCCGGGGAGAAACCCCGCCCAAAAAGGAAACCCGGAACCCCGCCGTTAGAAAACCCGTCCAGACCGTTACTATCCATGAGGTTCCCGAAGAGGAGGACAAAAAAGAACCGGAAGCGGTTCCCTGGGATGCCCCCCTGGAAGAGGATACCTCGGATTTTTACGATGACCCGGACAGACCCAAAACCAAGATTTCCGATCCTTTCAAGGATGACCGGAAAAAAATGAAAAACGAACTGGATACGCTCTTTTATCGCTCCGTAACCCCCGAGGAAAGAGATTCGGACATCGACCGCAGTGTATCCAAAACCCTCAGCAAAGGAGAAAAACTTCCTCCGTCTCCCTTCGGCGATCCGGTTAAACTTTCAGGCTCCTTCCGTCCCATCAAATCCAGGAAAAAAGCCGAAGAAACCCCCACCGACTGGGAAAAAATGCGCAAAAAGAAAAAATAAACCGGTGGGAAGTCAGAGGCAGGACAGGAGAGAAGGGCAGGAGAAAATTGCAAATCATATCGGTTTGGAATTTCGGCGTCCCCCCCCAGGCATCAGCAAATACGGCAATTCCATATACAACAAAACTATCCGGCTAAAGAAACTTTACCGGATAGTTTTTATATATAATCAGTTTTGTTTTTGCTCTTTTATCCCATGGAGATTTTTACGCTGGAAAGGGCAAAACCGCCTACCGCGCCGGCAATGGCTCCGGTAACACCGCCCACAATTCCGGCCGCTCCGGCACAGGCAGCTCCCACGATACCGCCGCCCACTGCGCCGACTACTCCGCCGATGATGGCTCCGCCGTAAGCCGCCGCCAGTCCGCCGAATCCCTCTTCACTTCTTCCTGCGATCATTCCTCCGGTAATAGCTCCCGCCACGGCTCCGGTTACACCCAGGGTTAAGCCTCCCACCACTCCGCCGGCGGCTCCTGCGATGGCTCCGCCGATGGCTCCTCCGACGGCTCCCAGGGTTGCCAGAACTCCGCTCTTGATTTTCTTTATGGTATCTCTGGAAATGGAACTATGTCCGTATCCTCCCAATCCCAGTTCCACCTTATCGCCCGATTCTGCGGGTTTCTCCTTGGCCACCGCCACCGCTGCCGTCGTGTGCCCGGTATATACGGGTAAATTTCCGCCTACGCTGTTAATCATTGTGAATCCTCCTCGTCAAGTTTTTAATCTCTTATCCCCATTATAGCCTTAACTTTTCCTGAAACCAATATGAAAAATGTTACAATTTTGTTAATTGTCCGCATTCTCCCCATCGGGATCGATGGCGAAGTATTCCATAGGTTCTTTCATTAGTGTATAATTTATATAGTCGAGTAAAAATCTTTTTTCAACATAATTAAAATGTTTATCCATATTGGGGTTGATAGTCCACTGATAGCCGTTGCAGAAGGGGCATCGGGTCTGGAGTCTTTTTCTCAGGGTTTCCCGGTGGATGGAGAGTTTTTTGAACTTATCGCCGCATTCCATACAGAGGAGTTTTTTGCATATATCCCGCCCGCACTGATACTGGGCAACGCTTTGGCAACTACTGCATAAAAAACGTTGATGAAAGGCGGAGGAAGCGGCATGAGGAGATTCTTTCAACTGTTCACACTTCCTCAATATAATCCCCTTTAATGACATATATTTCTCCAATCTCAATTTCTGATCTTCTATATCCCTCAGATTGAAATCGGACCAGGATTTGAAATTGCTTTCGTGAAAATCATAACAATCCCGGCATAATATGGCCGATTCGGTTCCCCCGATATATAACCCGTTGGAACTGTCGGGAGTAAACAGAACCGTCTCTCCGGTTATTACCCGTTTAAAATCCCAGGGCATAAGCATTTTGTAACAACCGATACATCTTTCGAACAATCCTTCACCCCCGGCTATAAATAAAAGGTTTGTTATTATTTTCTGAGTTAAAGGCAAAAAACCTGCCGGGTTTATCCGACACCGACAATATAAAAACCGGCAGACCTCTAAAAAAAGGAAACAGACCCCATGTCAGTCCTTGAAAGAAGTATGAACTTTCTGTTATAATTTCAAAGACCCTGTGGTTAATATTTGTTTTGGAGTTTTTAGAAAAGTTCATATATATCCCTCTTCCCCGCAGGAATGAGGAACAAAAAAAAAGTTTGAGGTGAAAGGTATTGAAAGTAGCATTAGTTAATCCCCCCAAGACCCATCAGGTTTGGGCAGGAGTTCCCGATATTTTTAACGGAAAGGATATTTATCTTTTTCCCCCCATGGGAATCATGTATCTGAGCGCCGCCGTAAAAAAATGGGCTCCACAACACAAGGTGGTCCTCTTTGACGCCCAGCCCTTCAACTGGACCGCAGAACAGACAGCGGAGGCCGTTGCGGAAGAAAAACCCGATTTTGTAGGAATAAGCGCCCAGACCCACGACGTCTATGACGTGAAGAAAGTCCTGGAGGGACTGAGGAAAAGACTCCCCAACGCCCATATCATGCTGGGTGGAGCCTTGTGCTGGAGTTTTCCCGAAATAGCCATCGGATACCCCGAAGTTAACTCGGTTCTCAAGGGAGACGGTGAATACGCCCTGCCCGAGTGGCTGGCAGCCTTAGAGAAAAAAGCCGGTTATGGCGACGTCAAGGGAATCTATTGGAAAGACGAAAGCGGAAAGGTTATCGAAAACGAAATCCGACACATAAGTCAGGAGATGGATGATCTCCCCTTCCCCGACCGGGATTCTCTCCCCAGAGAACATTATTACACCCCCGGCATGAAAGCCGCCAAGACCACTACCATGATTACATCCAGGGGTTGCCCTTACCGCTGCAATTTCTGCAATACCTACAAACGATACAGTATCCGTTCCGCCAAAAGCATCGTGGATGAGATGGAATTCTGCCAGAAAGAATACGGTATCGAGGAGATCCACTTCATAGACGACCTTTTTAACCGCACTGCCGAAAGAGTCATCGAGGTCGCCAACGAGATCCTCAAAAGAGGAATCAAGATGAAATGGGGCATTAAGGCAACCTGCCGGGAAAGTACCAGAGAAATGCTGGAATTGGCTAAAAAAGCCGGTATGGTGAAGATCCACTACGGCGTGGAAACCGGCACCGACGAGGGACTCAAAGCCTTAAATAAAAGCCTCACCGTAAAAGAAATCAAGGATGTTTTCCATATGACCCATGAAGTGGGCATCCGTACTGTCGCCTACATGATGATCGGACTTCCCCACGAAAAGACTCCCGAGGACATCATAAGATCCGCCCGGTTTATCAAGGACGAGGTGGATCCCGATTACGTGGTCTATGCCCTGCTCTCTCCATATCCCGACACCCGCCTCTTCACCGAGGGAGCCGAAAAGGGTCTCTATGACAAGGACTGCTGGATCAATTACATGAAAAACCCCGTCAAAGATTACGATCTGCCTACCGCCTGGACAGAACATATGAGCAAAGAGAAACTGGTGGAACTGTTCAAATTCGTCCACCGGGATTTCTACTTCTCTCCCAAGAAGGTGTTTAGAACTATTCAGAGCATCACCACCTATGAGGAACTCAAGAGAATCGTCCGGGGCGGATTATCTCTCATCAAGATGGAAGGTCTTAAGGGCCAGGCAATCCGGAGACTGTAATACCCAAAGGAATATAGCCGAAGGATTATACCCCCTTACCCGAATTTATCCCCCTCCGCTTTTGGGGAGTAAGTTCGGGTTTTATCCCCCGCTTTCGATGGTAGCCGGTAGCGAAGGACTTCAGTCCTTCCTTTCACCGGTTTAGTTCTTCGCTACAAAAACTCCATCGTATTTGGGTTTAAGCGAATAAAAGAAAAGAGTGGAAAGTCAGAATTAAAGCGATGTCCCGCTTTAGAGGTTGGAGGTAGGAAATCAGAACAGGAGTTACGCTCAAATTCGAGGAAAACGGCATGAAATCGTCATCCTGAAACCAGTTCAGGACAGGCTTCGTTTCAGGATCTCTGGCAATCGGCATGAAATCTGGGTTTTGGTAGAAAATGGCGTAAGTCCTGCAGAAGTCAGGAGAGTCAGCGTTTCTTTGCGATAGTAGAACCGGCATCTCGCCGGTGGTTGTAGGTCGTGCAGGCAGACTATGATGTTGTGAATAATAAACTAAATTATAAATAAAGAGCATCAGGGTGAAAATAAGTGAGAATAAAAGAGATTCAGGTAAAAAAGCTGTTCGGAATGTTCGATCACCGGATCCCGCTGAATCAGGAAGACCGGCTCACTATTATCTATGGTCCCAATGGAATCGGTAAAACCAATCTCTTTAAATTATTATACGGAGTTTTTTCACCGAATTTTTATACTATCCACAAAATTCCCTTCGAAGAGTTCAAAATAGAATTTGATACTTCAGATTTTATTGATATTCAAAATAGAGATAATGCCTTTCTTTATTCAGACTCAAAAACAGGTATAAGAATGGCATACCTTGATGATAAACATATTCTCAAAAAAAGCGAGATACCAGGGGAACTGAGAAAATTGTTAAATTCAGTCAAGATTCACCTTATTCAAACAAACAGATTACAGACCAAGGGAAGAAAATCTCCTAAAATTGTCCCCACTGTATCCGAATATTCTGTCGATATGAAGGAAATTATCACTAAAAACTTGGCTCTGTCGTCGGAACTTTTTCTGAGCAGTTCTTTCCCGGTGCAATTGCTATTACAGGAAAACAATAGAGATAATTACAGTGAATCGGAGTTGGAAGAAAAACTAAAGGCTTTACAGGAAAAGCGAAGCCGTCTTATGGACGCAGGACTTCTGGAAAAGGAAAAAATACCGGATATTGATATAGAAATGGTAAAATCCCAAAAAAATATTCTCAAGGATGTCCTTGCCATATATGTAAAAGATATTGAAAGAAAATTAGGGACTTTTGATGATTTGCTTGCCAAAATAGAACTGATGAAAAAGATAATAAATAAGCAGTTCTTATTTAAAGAGTTTAGTATAGACAAAAATAAGGGATTTGTGTTTACCGATAGAAACGGAAATAGATTGAATCCGGAAGACCTTTCATCAGGGGAACAACATCAGATCGTTATTTTGTTTGAACTTTTATTCAAGGTTCCTGCCGATTCTCTGATTCTGATAGACGAACCCGAATTATCCCTGCATGTAGCCTGGCAGAAACAGTTTGTCAAAAATATGATCGAGGTGAGTAAACTAAGTAAAATAGATTTTTTAATTGCCACTCATTCTCCCCAGATTATCCACGACCGATGGGATTTGACGGTGGAACTCAAGGGTGATGAAGAGTGAAAAATCTCCTGGATCCCTGCGATATTGCCAACCAGATAAGGATGGAGAGCCGTATATACAGGGGAGCTTTTCTGGTAGTGGAGGGGGATACGGATTCCCGCTTGATGAGGAATTTTGTGGCTGACGATCAGGGCATGATAGTGGCACACGGCAAGGAAAATCTTATAAAAGTTATAGAGATGCTTAATAAAGAAAATTTTGTAAGAATTATAGGAATTGCCGATGATGATTTTTGGACACTGGAAGGACAAAAAGTAGAAAGTAACAATCTGTTTCTTACCGATTCTCACGATCTGGAAACCATGATGATAGAGAGTCCCGTATTGGATAAGATATTGAATGAATTCGCTTCAACTGAGAAACTGAAGGTCTATGAAAAGGATGCCGTAGAAGAGGTAAGAAGTAAATTATTAGAGTGTGCAATTCCTGTGGGATGTTTGAGGTGGCTCTCTTTTAAAGAGCAGATGAATTTGAAATTCGAAGGTATATCTTTTAATAAATTCGTTTTTGATAAACCGGATTTAAGAACGGATATTTCCTTGTTGATTAGGGCTGTAAAGGATAAATCCCAAAAACCTGCTTTAGATGAAGTAAATATTCAGAAGGGAATGAAAGAATTATCAGACCATAAACCCAATCCCTGGCTGGTTTGTTGTGGTCATGATATGGTAGAAATCCTGTCTATAGGACTTATGAAAATATGGGGTTCTCATAATACAAAAGAGGTGGAAGCTTCTCTATTAGAGAAAGCCTTGCGACTGGCTTATGAATTTTCCTTTTTCTGCCGGACAAAACTTTATCGAGCGGTTAAAGAATGGGAAAAATTGAATATTCCTTTTAGCGTATTCCGGTGAGAGGAATATTTTTATATAATTTTGCACTTTTTGTCGGAAAATTTATTTATTCAAGGAATGAACAATGAAGGAAGAAGAAAAAAAAGCAACGGAAAAGGCTGATAATCAGGATAACAGTTCTGTTCATGGTAAGAACCCGTCTTCCGGGAAGAAGCCTCTTATTCCCCTGAGGAGGCTGGGCAGAACCGAGTTGATGGTCTCCTGCATCGGACTGGGAGCCATGGGCGTTATCGGCAAAAACCACCCCAATCGGGAATCGGGCATCAAACTGGTAGATACCGCTCTGGATCGGGGAGTCAATTTTATCGATACCTCCAGGGTTTACTACGACTCGGAAGAAGTCCTGGGATGTGTCCTGAAACGAAGACGACAGGATGCTTATATCGCCACCAAAACCTATCTCCGTTCCGCCAAAAACTGCGAAAAGGAAATCGAAACCAGTCTGAGAAATTTACAGGTCAAGACTATTGATATTTACCAGAATCATCATGTACAATATAAAGAGGAACTGGAAGAGATCCTGGCTCCCGGAGGCGCCATGGAAGCGTTGAAATATTATCAGAAACAGGGTGCGATTAATTTTATCGGAATCTCCTCCCATAATCCCGTTCTTCTGCCGGAAATTATGGAAATGAATATTTATGATACGGTGCAATTTCCCTTCAATGCGGTGGAACAGGAACATTATAACAAAATAAAGGATCTGGCGAAAAAATACGATGTGGGAACCATTATCATGAAACCCCTGGCGGGAGGACATCTGACCAGTGTGGAATCCGCCTTGAAATTTATATTAAGTCATGATATATCTACGGTAATACCCGGTTGTTCCACTATAGAGCAGGTGATGAGGGATACCGAGGTGGGAATTAATTTTACCGAATTGACCCCGGAAGAAAAGGAACAGATTATCAAGGAGGCGAAAAACCTTCCAGATCAGTTCTGTAGACGTTGCCGGTATTGCGAGAAGAAGTGTCCCAAAGGGATCGCTATCGCAGATATTTTTAGATGTGAAGATTATCTTATATTAAACGCCGGATACGCCAAGGATGAATACCGACGGTTGTCCAAACATGCCAACGACTGTATCAATTGCGGTCAGTGCGAAAAGATCTGCCCCTATCAATTACCCGTCCGGGAGAAACTGCAAAAAGCCCACAAACGCCTCAATGCGGGCAAGATAGAGGCGGCGGTGATAAAATTCCTGCGGAAAGTGGGACTTTATGACATCGTGTTGAAAACCTATCTGGAACTGGGCGGGCCAATACCCAAAAGATAGAGGTCGGAAATCAGAAGTCAGAGGTTTGAAAGAGGTAAGGTGAATTCGGATGAAGAGCAAAAAAAAAGAAAATAAAATAGTTCTGGCGTTGTCAGTATCTATATTTTTTATTCTGGTAATTTCACCCTTGCTTTGTTTTGGTGAGGATAGTAATGTATGGCTTATTTTGCCAGGTACTAAAGTCGGTTGGGTAAAAATAGGAGAAACAGATATAAGGTCGGTGATAAAACAGTTCGGCGATCTGGACGGTTTGGACAAGGAGAAGGGCCAGGTTTTGTATCGTAACAGATACGGACTGGATTTCATGTACGATACTTCTTCAAATAAAGTAACCTCGGTGATGATCAGCAAGCAGGGTAGCGGCGGTATGGCTTATAAAACCAACAAGAATGTCGCCGTGGGGAGTTCCGGCGATGCCGTTACCAAAGCCTGGGGCGAGCCTTCTCTGGTGAACAATGTCAGGGATTATAAGGTTATATCCTATTTCAGGGATGATCGTTTTATCACTTTCTTTATCAATAAAAAAGGTTATATCTGCCTTATATGGACTGGTATGAAAAGTGATTACGATAAATTTATTGAGGAAATCAAATCAAGTTTAAAATAAAGCGGAGTTGAAGATTATGGCGATGGAAACCCTTGAAAACACTCAAAAATCGGAAACCGGTTCGAAAGTGAAGACCTGCAAGACAGCGATTATATCCCTTTACGACTTCGAGAACAACGCCACCAGACTGTTGGCGGCGGTGTTGAGGAGAGAGGGATATTATGTGGCGGAGATATTTTTCAAGGACTGGAAGAATAACTTTTTTGAACCGCCTACGGAGGATGAACTTAATAATTTTATCCAATTATTAAAGGATCTGGAGATCGGACTGGTGGCGATTTCTCTCAGAGCCTCCGCCTATCTTCAGGTAGCCACTCAGTTGACCCGTCTGATTCAGGAGAAGACCGGGATTCCCGTGTTATGGGGAGGAACCCATGTGGTTCTGTGTCCGGAAGACTCAATTCAGGTAGCGGATATGGTGTGCATCGGCGAAGGAGAAGAGGGAATTGTTGAACTGGTAAAAAGAATGTCCGAAAAGCAGGATTATACCGATATTCCCAATATCTGGGTTCGTCGGGGGAGTGAAATCACCCGGACTCCTCTGGCTCATCTGTTGTGCGACCTGGATGCTCTGCCTTTCCGGGATTATACTTCTCCGGATAAATATATTATCATGGGAAAGAAGATCGGCAGGAAGGATCCCATGATAGAGGATCCGGTTTTTCAGATTATGGCGAATAGGGGATGTCCCTACCATTGTGCATATTGCTATAATTCAACTTTAAGAAAGATTTATAAGGGCAAGGGTAAATATTACCGTTATAGATCCGTTGATAGTGTTCTGCAGGAATTGAAATTGGCATTAAAGACGTTTAAAAATATCAAAAAGATACGTTTCGATGATGAAGTGTTTAATTTTGATAATGAATGGGTCAAGGAATTTCATGATAAATATCCCAAGGAGATCGGGCTTCCCTTCGAATGTTTCACCGAACCCAAACTGGTGGAACTGGAAAGATTCCGCAAGATGAAAGAATCGGGACTGGTGGCGGTCTATATGGGGATTCAGAACAGCTTCAGAATCACTGAAGAACTTTACGACCGGAACACCCCCGCGGATACCATCAAAAAAGCCGCCGACGTCTTCCATGAACTGGGGCTGGATTCCCGGTTTCAACTGATTCTGGACGATCCCCTCTCCTGTTCCGAGGATAAGGAAGAACTGTTTAAACTGTTGATGACCTTCGAACGTCCCTTCGAATTGTATCTCTTTTCGCTGACGGTATTCCCCAATACCGAACTCTCCCGCAAATTACTGGAAGACGGCATCATAACCGAAGATCAGATTGAAGGAAAAGATACCAAAACTTTCAGGCAGTTAAGGGTAGATCTTTCCTATCCTCGCAAACCGGAGGATACCTACTGGGCGGCCATGTTAGTCCTGCTGACTAAAAAGTTTATCCCCAAAGACCTTTTATGGAAGTTCTATAACGACAAAAAATTAAGAGAAAATCCCAAACCCCTGGTGATGTTCGCCCAATTTTCCAACCTCATCAAAATGGGATGGCTGGCGGGAACCATGCTGCTGAGAGGCGATCTGACCACCACCCTGATTAGAAGATGGCTCAGTTCTCATTCATTTATTACTCAATAAACTTCTGATTGAAGAAAGTAAAAAAATGTTATAGTGCAAATGAGTGATTTCAGCCTTTTGTTTGTGTTTTCAAATAAGAGTTGCTATAATATCGTCATACAAACACATCGGGAGGTAAATGGATAAAAATACGGCAATAGAAAAAGGTCTGGAGCTGGTTCAGAGAGCCAAGGTTGTAATGCTGGCATCGGGTGGAGAAGATGGATACCCCAATATTAGGGCAATGCTGAAAATTCATACCGATTCTCTGCATCTGGTATGGTTCAGTACCAACACATCGTCGGAAAAGATTAAGCATTTCCTCAAGGATCCCAGGGCGTGCGTTTACTTTATGGATTCTCAGACTTTCGAGGGACTTACCCTGACAGGGGATGTTGAGGTATGTCGGGATATTGAAACAAAAAAACGATTCTGGGTGGAAGGGTTTGAAATTTATTATCCCCAGGGAGTTAATGACTCGGATTATTCAATATTGAAATTTAAATCAAAAAACGGAAAATATTATCACGGTCTCAATATTATAAGTTTTGACATTAAAGACGTTCCTCTATTTGAATAAAAACTGATATTTTACAAAATCAAAAGCCCTGTAATCCCGGTTATCTATAGGGCTTTTTTGTGAACTATCTTTGTTGTATTCATTCAGTCTCCCGTCATTCCGAACCCGCGAAACAAGTTCAGGGCAGGCTTGTTTCGGAATCTGAGGCACAAGATATTGTATAGATCCTGAAACGAGTTCAGGAGGAGAGCTCTCCTACAGATTTTGTTATACTCGGAAGGGGATTTGCCCGATTTTTGTTTTCTGTTTTATACGAAAAGCAGGAAGTATTTCTGGTCGGCTCCTCCCTTGTTGATATCGTCCAGGATAGATTTAATCATGGTCCGGTAGGGGCTCTCGGGATAGTTTTGCAGGAATTTCTCTCCGTAATATCGGGCTTTATCTTTTTTATCCTGTTTTACCAGACATACCACCAGCCGGTAATAAGCCAGATCGGCAATGCGGGATTTGGGGTATTTATCGATAACCAGGGTATATAGTCCCGCAGCGGTGTTCCAGGAATTTTTCTCTTCCATGTCTTCCCCGCTGGAATAGAGTTTCAGGGGTTCATAGTTGTAGTCAGAGTATTTTTTTATAAAATTGATCCTTTCCTTTGCCCTCTGGGTGTAGGGGCTGGCGGAGGAGACTCCCTGACTTTTGGCCATTTCCTGGGTTTTCGAATAACTTTCAACAGCCTTGGGATAGTCCTGCTTTTCCTCATAGATGGCTCCCTGACTCTGGGAAGCGGGAATGGAAAGAAGGCTGTTGGAATAACCGTTGGTGATCTGATAATAGAATTGCAACGCCTTGTCATAGTCTCCCAGGTATTTTTCGTACACTTCTCCCACTTTATAGAGAGCCTGGGGAGTATAGCTGTGGTTGGGATATTTTAAGGCGAATCCCGTCAGATCCTTGATCCCCTGCTGGTAATTACCCGATTCTATCTGGGCGTATCCGATCCAGAAATAGGCATCGGTGAACCTGGTATTGGGATAGCGATTTAACAGATCCCGGAAACAACCCATGGCCTCCTTCCACTGACCCACAAGACAGTGATAATGGGCTTTCCGGTATAACTGCTCCTCCTCCATCTGTTGGCAGAACCCCCCGGAGGACAGAAATAAAGAAAGAAACAAAAAGAGCATGAATATTTCTATTTCTTTTATCTTTTTATGTCTTTCTTCACACATCCCGATTTCCGACCTCCAGCCTCTGACTTGCTTTATTCTCTTAAATTTCTCGTCTCTTCCAGGATACCGCTTTCTACCACCATGCGTTTGAGTTCGTTCATGTCTGATTTCTGATCCGCTTTCATGAGCTTTTCAGCGATGTTTTTCATCTCACGGGCATGTTTTTCCATCTCGGGGTCATTTTTGAAGGAGTTGATATTTTTGCTCAGGTTGTCCACATAGTTGATTGCCCGGAGATCGCTCTGAAGATAACCCAGTTCCTGGGAATCCGGGGACATGCTCAGCACCCGGATGATGATGATTTCCGACTGGGAAAGATAGGTTTCCCTGGAGATACCCGACACCATGCCGGATCTGAAACCGTCGGCTCCTCCTCCGTAACTGAGGGGGACACCGTCGCTGATGGAAGGAACTGTCTTGTTGTCTTTCATTTTGGCATTTTCACCTTCCGACTCCGGGTTCTCATCTCTCATGGCGGCACTTTCTTCATCTTCCTGGGGAGGTGCGGCGGGTTTTACGGCCATGGAGGGTCTTTCACTGAGGGCTTTACCGGTGGAGGCGCTGCCCATAGGGAGAGACGATTTGGAATCCAGGGTTCCTTTCCGATAGGCTTTATCAACCTGGGATGGACTGGGAGCCCCTCCTCCAGCGCCGCCCATGGCTTCCATACGGGCTTCCATCTTGTCATCCAGATCCTGTTCCTTGTTTTTCTTCTCGGTCTTGTCTGCCGGAAAATCGTCTCTATTGTCTTGGAAGGGAGATTCCAGGGAGGGTTTCATTCCCGGGAGAGAACCCGGTGCAGGGGGAGAATCTCCCTTTTGTTCCGATGAAGAGGGAACTTTTGCCCTGCTTTTGACTACCGGTGGGGAAACTTCATTAGTCAGAACCGACTTCCCTTTTTCCGGGGAGGCGGATTCACTTTTTATGTTATCCTCCGGAGGAGCGGTGGCGGTGGCAAATTCGGCTCTGACCGGTGAATGAGCCATGCCGGTAGGAGAAACTTTCATGGGTTGTTTTGGAGCGGTATGATATGACATGGGGGCGGGTTTTATCACCTGATTCAGGACGGGAACCAGGGCAAGAACCGCCACCATGACGACCAGGGCTCCTGCCACGGCCCACTGCATGGGGCGGCGGAAGAGTTTCCAGAAGTTCCACCAGGGGTTTTTTTGCGGAAGTTTCCGGATCTTTTCCTCCAGACGGGCATGAAAACCGCTCCAGTAGGCTTCGTCGGGCAGGGGGGCATGGGCTTCCTTCAGAAAAGCGTCCAGGGAATCCATCTCTTCCAGGAGCTTTCCGCAATTGGAGCAGGAATCGAGATGAAATTCGAAGTCAGCCCTTTCTTTGGGTTGCAGTTGGCCGTCCATATATCCGCTTATCAAATTTTGAAAATCTTTACATTCCATATTAACCACTTCACATCTCATAAGGGTGAATATTAAATAAGGTTAAAGGATATTATTTAACATTATCACCGTTTAACAGGTAATCGCCCAGAATATCCCGGATCTGGCCTCTGGCACGATTGAGCCTTGACATTACCGTTCCGATGGACAGTTCCAGAATATCCGCAATCTCCTTATATGAAAATTCCTCATAGACCCTCAGAATCAGCACAGCCCGGTAGGGCGGGGATAATTGTTGCAGAGCCTCCAGAATTTTCACGTCCCTTTCCTTGCGGGTAAAGGCTGATTCGGGTTCAAAGAGATTTTTTCCATCTCTGGGTTGCAGAAATCGCTCCTCCATCTCCTCTTCCAGGGAACCGTCAGATCTCCGTTTCTTTTCCCTGTTCAGGTAGTTGATGGTGGTATTGATGGCTATGCGGTGCAGCCAGGGATAGAAGTTGTAGTTCTCGTCGTAGCTGTCTATGGAGGTCCATAGTTTGAGGAAGGTTTCCTGCAGCATCTCGTCGGTAGATTCATGATTACGGGTCATTCGGTAAAGGGCGGAGTAAAGACGTCTCTTGTATCGGGATACCAGAGTCTCGAAAGCGTTTTTATCACCCTGTTTGAATTGTTGAACCAACACCCGGTCATCGGTTTCCATTAATCCGTCCTGTGCCAGAGAACTTCCGTCCTCGTTATTTTATACCCAATTCAGGAAAATATATTCCATAAAAAACAAAAATTTCCCCTTTGGCAAAAAATTTTGGATGCTGTTTTCAAATCCTCCCGGAGAGGACTTAATTTATTTTTTTATCGGAAAAAGGATTTTGAAGTAGGAGTTTTTTTCTCCGCGCAGAAGTTAATTTTAACTAAGCAAACCGCCAGGCGTTTTGTTTTTTTTTCAGGTAAAAACCATCGGTGAAGGAAAGTGTAAGGGTAAATGTATGAGTAATACCGAGAAGAATAGCAACAATGAACAACAGGACAAAGCAACACAACAGGAAATGAAGGTCAGAGAAACCGAAGGAAAATCTTCGTCCTCCCCCCCGACGGAAGGCAAAACCCCCCCTTCCAAAGAGACTTCCCCGACGGAAGGCAAAATCCCCCCTTCCAAAGAGACTCCCCTGACGGAAGGCAAAAAAGCTCCACCTTCTAAAAAAACCGTGGAAGCACCGGCTGAAAAGTTCAAGGTTACTTCCTCTCCCCACTTATTCGGCAAGGACACCGTGTCGAAAATCATGTGGACGGTGTCTCTCTGTCTGGCTCCCGCAGGAATCTCCTCTGTTTATCTGTTCGGGCTTAAAGCGTTACTGGTGATCCTCTTCAGTATCGGGGGAGCGGTGGGAGCGGAATTTCTGTGGCAAAGAATGACCAAACAGAAGTGTACGCTAAAAGACGGTTCCGCCTTTCTTACAGGGTTGTTGCTGGCATATAATCTTCCCCCCTCGGTTCCCCTGTGGATACCGGTTTTGGGCGGGTTCTTCGCCATCATCATAGCCAAGCAACTCTTCGGCGGGCTGGGACAGAATATATTCAACCCCGCCCTGGCTGCCCGAGGGTTCCTTCTTGCCTCATGGCCTGTTCAGATGACCACTTGGTCCAAACCGGTTCTGAATTTTTTTGCGTGGGATACTGTAACCACTGCCTCTCCTCTGGGTATCATAAAGGAAGGGAAGTTGCAGGAGTATATTAACGAGTTTCCCACCTATGCCGACTTTTTTCTGGGAAACCGGGCGGGATGTCTGGGAGAAACCTCGGTACTGCTGCTGGTTATCGGCGGGATTGTTTTGATAGCTCTTAAATATATTGACTGGCAGGTTCCCCTCACTTACATAGGTACAGTAGGAATTCTCACCTGGGTCTTTGGCGGACAACAGGGCTTGTTCACCGGAAATCCCCTGTTCCATGTCCTGGCGGGAGGTCTTATCTTAGGGGCTTTCTATATGGCTACCGATTACGTAACCATCCCCGCCACCGTTACCGGCAGAATGATCTTTGCCCTGGGATGCGGCATTCTGACCACCATCATCCGTTTGAAAGGCGGCTATCCCGAAGGAGTCTGCTATTCAATCCTGATCATGAACAGTTTCACGCCCCTCATTGATAGCAAGATAAAACCCGTCATCTACGGTTTTGTCAAAAAGGAGAACAAAAAGGCATGAACATAAAAGAAATAATCAAAACCGCTCTGAATCTGATTGTAATTTGTGCCATCGCCGCAGGATGTCTTTGCATGGCGGATCAGATGACCCGAAGTCAGATTCTTGCCAACGAGAAACAGGAAAAGGAATCCATGAGGAAAGAACTGTTACCGGCAGATGATTACAAACCGATGACGGAAATTCAAAAAGGAGCCGTTACGGAAGCGTACCAGGCGATTAAGGGAGGAAAATCCGTCGGTTATATCATCGAGACCGGCAAGGTGGGCTACTCCAGCACAATAAAGATAATGTATGCAGTGGATTCCAACTTTAATATTATGGGAGTAAAAATTATATCCTCATCAGAAACTCCGGGGCTGGGAGAGAGGATAAAAGATCCCAAATGGCTGGCTCAATTCGAGGCAAAAAAGATTGAAACCCTCACGGTAAAAAC
>Ga0067045_1029509_pt1 | contig 20221 bp, 13 predicted proteins | sample TerdegcTABiofilm_FD_59184 | JGI IMG/M metagenome (GOLD analysis project Ga0067045, IMG submission 59184) | Combined Assembly of (Gp0054472, Gp0054536) Wastewater bioreactor microbial communities from Singapore -Terephthalate degrading... | reverse complement strand
ACAGGCTCTGGGATTTCAGGCGATAGCGAGGGGGGATTATTCGACTGCAGTTGGAAAAAATGCTGTTGCACATAAGATTAATTCATTTGCATTCGGAGAAAATGCCACTGCAAGGAATGATGAGAGTTATGCTTTTGGAAGGGGCGCGATTGCCGAAGGGTTCAGAAGTTATGCCTTTGGCAGCGCAGGTGTGGATTCAGCCGGACAGGTAACTGGTGTCGCTTATGCAAAAGGGGATTATTCTTTTGCCATCGGTCAAGGATCTCAAGCTTTAGGAAAAGGAACATTTGCTGTTGGAATAGCAGATACAGCGAAAGGAGATTTTTCCACTGCTATCGGATATCTCAATGCTGCTTCAGGTTTTTTTTCTACCGCAATGGGGAGAATGGCAACTTCCTCTGGTCATTCTTCCATTGCAATAGGGCATAGAGTAATCTCCTCTGGTCTTTATTCCATTGCAATGGGAACAAATGTAACCTCCTCTGGAAATTCTTCAATTGCATTGGGAAGTCAAGCTAAGGCTTTGGGAAGAAACTCAGTTTCAATAGGAACAAATACATATACCTCAGTTGATTACGCTACTGCATTTGGAATGTCAACAACCGCTTCAGGATATGCTTCCACCGCTATGGGAATTGGTACTACCGCATCTGGCGGCAACTCCACCGCAATGGGAGCCAGTACTACTGCTTCAGGAACAGGATCCACATCCTTTGGAAGTCTTACAATTGCATCAGGCTTTTTTTCTACAGCATTAGGATCTGGAACAAAAGCATCTGGAGATTATTCTACTGCCATGGGATATAATACTGTTGCCTCGGGCAGTAAGTCCTTTGCAGTAGGTTCCCAAACAGTGGCTTCAGGAAATAATTCGGTCGCCACGGGAGATCGAACTAATGCTTCAGGGTACTCGTCTACGGCAATGGGAATGCTTACAACTGCTTCAAACAACAGCTCTACAGCGATGGGCAGGTCAACAACCGCTTCAGGATATGCATCCACGGCAATAGGATTCAATACAACAGCCCTGGGAGATTATACCACTGCAACAGGATACTTTACAAAGGCAAATTCCTATGGATTGCTGGTAATTGGCCAATATAATGATACAACCAATTATCATGAAATAAACTCATATACAAATTGGTATGGTGATGACCCGTTATTTGTTATTGGAAAAGGAACGGCTGATAATGTAAGATCTAATGCTTTAACTGTATTAAAAAATGGAAAGATAGGTCTTCAATCTGTCATAGCCCCGACTTACGCCCTTGAACTTCCCAATAACTCTGAAACCGGTGTTGGCCAGGCTATAGCCTATGCTTGGGTAACCTATTCCGACGGCAGGGCAAAAACTGAACGACAACCGCTTACTTACGGTCTCGATAAGGTAATGCAATTAAATCCACAATCTTATTATCACCATAGTACGGAAAGCAAGGGGGGGAGAATAAACATCAAACCGGATGGCAATATGGATATTGGTCTCATTGCCCAGGATGTTTATGATGTTATACCTGAGGCTGTCAATAAACCTGAGAATGAAGATAAGGATCTATGGAGCCTGTCGTATGATAAGCTGGTCCCTGTTCTTGTAAAAGCCATTCAGGAACAGCAGCAACAGATCGAATCTCAGCAACAGCAGATAGACACACAACAGAAAGAAAATGCTGAACTGAAATCCGAATTGCAGTCACTCCGCGAGGAGATGGAGCAGATTAAGGCGGTGCTGGCGGGGAACAGATAGTGTCTTGACGCTTCGCTGTCTTTACGCCCTGCGGGCTGTCTTAACGCTTCGCTGTCATTCGCTTCGCGTCATTTGTACCTCACTTCGTTCGGTACGTCATTAGGCCTTCGGCCGTCATTATGCTGCGCGTCATTTGCTTCGCGTCATTTGTACCTCACTTCGTTCGGTACGTCATTCGGCCTTCGGCCGTCATTTGCTGCGCGTCATTCGCTTCGCGGTCATTTGTACCTCACTTCGTTCGGTACGTCATTCGGCCTTCGGCCGTCATTTGCTTCGCAGTCATTTAATTGCTCGAGGATTAACGCGGATTTTCAAAAGATGATTGACACGGAACGCGGAACGCGGAACACGGAACGCGGAACCCAAAATTGCCCTTTGCCCTTCGGCCGTCATTCGCTTCGCGTCATTTGTACCTCACTTCGTTCGGTACGTCATTAGGCCTTCGGCCGTCATTTGCTTCGCGGTCATTTAATTATACGCGGATTGACGCGGAACGCGGAACACACGAAACGCGGAACGCATTAATATGGAACTCTGGAACTATGGAACCCTGGAACTTGAAATCTTGAACGCGAAACGCGGAACCCAAAATTGCCCTTCGCCCTTTGCCCTTCGCCCTCAGCTCCATGCTCCATGCCCCACGACCCATGCTTTACGCCCCGTGCCCCATACCCCATGCTCCACGCCCCATGCTCAATATCCCGCCGCCTGCCCGTCCTTTCTCGATTCAGAGGCTCCGTAATAAACTTTGTTCTTTTCATCCCACTTTATAGCCTGATAACCTCCAAAACCTCCAAGATTCCATTGAATGACGTGACCTTTCTCCAGAAGCTTCTGGATCTCTTCCCATCTGAATCCGCTTTCAAGTTGAAGAATTCCTCCGTTAATCATTTGCTCTCCTGTAGGTTCAGATGAATAGGTATGGTACATCCTGGGTGCATCACCTGCCTCCTGAAGATTCATCTTAAAATCAATCAGGTTAACAATAATCTGAACATGCCCCTGCGGCTGCATGTCACCACCCATCACCCCGAAGCTTATGTAAGGCTTACCGTTCTTAGTGATAAATGCAGGTATGATTGTATGAAACGGCCTTTTACCGGGTGCATAGCAATTCGGATGACCCTCTTCAAGTGAAAAGCTTTCTCCACGATCCTGAAGTATAAATCCAAGACCGGTCGGGCACATACCAGAACCCATACCCCGGTAGTTGCTCTGAATTAGTGAAATCATATTTCCGTATCTGTCGGCAACAGTTAGATATATTGTATTGTCCGGCTCCAGATCTCCGGGTTGATATACTTTTGCAGCCCGGTTAAGGTCAATAAGTTTCCTGCGCTCAGCAGCATATTTTTTTGATATTAGCTGACTGACCGGCACTTTTGAAAAGGTAGGGTCGGCATAATATCGCGCACGATCCTCAAATGCCAGCTTCTTGGCCTCTGTAAAAAGATGCATATATTCAGCCGATCCGAAACCCATTGATGCAATGTCATATCCTTCAAGTATATTAAGCATCTGAAGAGCAACAATCCCCTGGCTGTTGGGTGGCAACTCCCAAATTTCATAACCCCTGTATGTTGTACTTACAGGCTCTACCCATTCGGAATGATGTCGGGCAAGATCATCGTATGAAAGAAAACCTCCCTGTTGTTTCATAAAGGCATCAATGCTGCGCGCAATGCTGCCTCTGTAAAACTCATTTCTGCCTCCCTTTGCAATCTTTTCAAGCGTGTTTGCCAGTAATGGGTTCCTGAATATCTCTCCCTTCTCCGGAGCCCTTCCTTCAGGCATATACACCTCTTTTATATTCGGATAACCTTTGAGAATTTCAAGGTTTCTCTTCAGCTGCCATGCAATAATTTCTGTCACCGGAAATCCTTCCCTGGCATACCTGATCGCAGGTTGCAGAATGTCAGCCATTGGCAGTTTGCCGAACATTTCATTTATCTCAAACCACCCGTCAACACAACCCGGAACCGATACCGGAAGTGGACCATACGAGGGAATTTTTTCTATGTTATTTTCTTTGAAGTATTCCAGTTTTAGAGATCTGGGTGACCGTCCGCTGGCATTTAGACCGTATAGTTTACCACGCTCAGAACTCCATATAATGGCAAACAGGTCTCCTCCTATACCGCAACCCGTCGGCTCCATCAGCCCCAGAACAGCATTTGCCGCTATTGCAGCATCAAAGGCATTTCCGCCTTTTTTCAGAATATCGAGCGCCACCTGTGTGGCCAGAGGATGACTGGTTGCTGCCATGCCGTTCTGCGCAATAACTTCCGAACGTGTTGCAAATCCACGACCGGTAACCCTGTCCTGTGCCATAACTGAAACGGTTATAAATAATGAAAATAGTGTCAGATTGAAAATTTTCATAGTGTTCATTATTTCTGCAAAATTATTATTTCTTCCTTGCCTTCGCTTTCTTGACAGATGTCTATTTTCAATTACATGTCTTTAAACGGTCTGGAAAAAACAGTTTTTATCACTGTTTTAAAATTTTAACCCACTTTTACCTCATTCATATTAAATTTTTTCATAAGTAAAAACCGAATTAAATCATTGTTTATTCAGTAAAAGTACTCTTTTTTAGCGGGGTTTTGATATTTTAGTGGTGAAAAACCAATAAATGCAGTTATCATGAATGCACTATTTAAAATCTTTTTTATGCTTCTTACAGCTTTACTGATCAGTTCCTGCAGAGGAAAAGAGACACAAACCGGTAAGGAAGAAGAATTCAACTACTTTGTTGACCAGTTTGAGGATATGAGGGTATTACGATACCGTCTCCCCGGTTTTGAATCCCTTTCACCACGGCAGAAAGAACTCATTTACTACCTAAGCGAAGCTGCCCTTTGCGGAAGAGATATTCTATGGGATCAGAACTTCAAATACAACCTTTTAATAAGAAAAACCAATGAGGCAATAATAAGGAGTTATTCAGGAGATAAAGAATCACCGGATTATAAGGCGTTTATTACCTGGGCAAAAAGGGTGTTCTTTACAAACGGGATACATCATCATTATTCTTCAGATAAAATGGTTCCCGGATTTTCTGCTGAATATTATGCTAACCTTGTTAAAAACTGCGACAGGTCACTTCTTCCTCTTCCGGAAGGCAAAACCGTTGATGACCTTCTGAATGTTATCTCTCCGGTCATATTCGATCCTGATCTCTACCCGCGTAAAGTTGAAAGGGGAGATAATAAAGATATTATAGCAGAATCAGCTGTAAATTTTTACGAAGGAGTTACCACAAAGGAAGTAGAATCATACTACAAAGGGAAAATCAACACTGCCGATCCCAAACCTGTTTCCGTTGGATTGAATTCAAAAGTCATTAAAAAGAATGGCGTAATTATGGAAGAGGTGTATAAATCAGGTGGTTTGTACGGCGAAGCAATTGACAGAATAATTTACTGGCTGGAAAAAGCAAAAAATGTTGCCGAAAACGATACCCAGAAGAAAGAACTGGAAGTGCTTATCCAGTATTATAAAACCGGCGACCTGAAGACATGGGATGATTATAATGTACTGTGGGCAAGAAATACTGAGCCTGTTGTTGATTACGTAAACGGTTTTATAGAAGTTTATGAAGATCCTGTTGGTATGAAAGCTACCTGGGAAGCCATTGTCAATTACAAGGATCCTGAAGCCACAAAGAGAACTGAAACAATAACCGCAAATGCACAGTGGTTCGAGGATAACAGTCCGGTAGAACCAAAATACAGAAAAGAAAAAGTAACCGGAGTAGCAGCAAAAGTCATAAATATTGCTATGCTGGGAGGCGACTGCTATCCTGTATCACCTTTGGGAATTAACCTGCCCAATTCAGACTGGATCAGAAAAGAGGTTGGTTCTAAGTCGGTTACTCTGGCAAACATTTCGGAGGCTTATGATGTGGTGTCGGCAAAATCGGGAATGCTTGATGAGTTTGCTGCAGGCAGGGAAGAGATAGAACGTGTAAGAAAATATGCTTCCCTTGCCGATGCACTGCATACAGACCTTCACGAATGTGTGGGTCATGCCAGCGGAAAACTGGCAGAAGGGACCGACCCTAATGCCCTGAAAGAGTACCAGTCGGCTCTTGAGGAAGCACGCGCCGATCTGTTCGCCCTCTATTATATGATGGATAATAAACTTATCGAACTTGGCCTTCTGCCTGATAAAGAAGCTGCTAAAGCGGAATATGACAGTTACATACGAAATGGAATGCTTACACAGCTTGTAAGGATAAGACCGGGAAAACAAATCGAGCAGGCTCATATGAGGGCAAGAGCAATGATTGCCCGCTGGGCATTTGAAAAGGGTAAAAATGAAAACGTTATAGAACTCTTTACAGACAACAACAAAACTTTTGTGAAAATAAATGACTATGAGAAACTGAGGGATATCTTTGGCTCGTTACTGCGTGAGGTGCAAAGGATAAAATCAGAAGGCGATTATGAAGCAGGAAAAGCCCTGATAGAAACATACGGAGTTAAAGTTGACCCTGTGCTGCATAACGAACTCCTGGAACGTTATGAAAAACTTAAACTGGCGCCGTATACAGGGTTCATAAATCCGCGACTTGTACCTGTATATGACGGTAATGGCAGGATAACCGATGTAAAGGTTGAATATGAGGATGACTATCTGTCGCAGATGATATACTACGGGACTAACTATTCTTTCCTGCCGGTGAAGTTTTAACAGGTTTTCCACGGTTCTCTGACTTTGTAAGAGAAGCTGATGCAGTAGGGAAAAGGGTAGGAGATTACTGTAAATTTTTTACTTTTATATCTGATTAATATTCACTCTTTCAAACTTCTGCCTATGAAGAATATAATTTTTATTTTCTCTGCACTGTCTGGTTTTGCAGTTTTTACATCCTCAGCACAAACCCCTGAAGCCGTTATCTGGAAAAAATATGAATTAACATTCAATTCATCAGTTTCTTATGATAATCCGATCCAGGATGTCAGAAGCTTTCAGGTTACCTTTACTTCACCATCGGGAGTTGCTAAAACAATTAATGGTTTCTGGGATGGTGGCACTACATGGAAAGCCCGTTTTATGCCTGATGAAACAGGCAGGTGGAGCTGGATAAGCTCATGTTCTGATAAAAAGAATACGGGACTCGACAATATCAAAGGTGAGTTTATCTGTCAGCCAAATAAAGGGAAATTTGATTTTGATATTCACGGCAGAATAATCCGCCAGAAAGGTCTTTTTTATCTGACACATGCCGATGGTACGCCTTTTCTTTATATTGGTTGTACGGCATGGAACGGTGCCCTTAAATCAACCGATGCCGAATGGGATAAGTATCTAAAACACAGGGCTGAGAACCAGTACACTGTAATACAGCTTGTTACGACCCAGTGGCGGGGCTGTGATAAAAACAGTATGGGACAGGTTGCTTTTGAAGGATGTGGAAGGATTAGCATTAATCCTGAGTTTTTCAGGCTGATTGACAAAAAGATAGACAGGGTGAATGAATATGGGCTTGTTGCGGCCCCTGTGATTTTGTGGGCATTGCAGGTAGCTGCAGGAAGGGAGCTCAGTCCGGGTTATTACCTGCCCGATGATCAGGCGATACTTCTTGCAAGATATATTGTTGCGCGTTATGGTGCCAATCACGTTATATGGTTTCTGGGCGGTGATGGGAATTATATCGGGCCGTATGAACAGCGGTGGAAGACAATAGGAAGGGGAGTGTTTGACGGAACCCATCAGGGCATAGTAGCCCAGCATCCGCAGGGACGGTCGTGGATAGGGGAGGTCTATAAGGATGAAAGATGGCTCGACATAGTAGGATATCAGAGCAGTCACAGCAATGACAAAGGCACTGTGGAATGGATAACAAAGGGTCCGGTTAGCAGGGAATGGTCTTCACTGCCTGCCAGACCGTTAATTAACCTCGAGCCCAACTATGAACAGATAAGAACAACCATAACCGATAAGGATGTTCGCAATGCAGTTTTCTGGAGTCTGTTTGCTGCGCCGGTATCGGGTATAACATACGGAGCCAACGGTATATGGCCGTGGCTGAGGGAAGGAGAGAAAATATTAAATCACGGTGATGCACCGTGGACATATACATGGGAGAAAAGCATTAACCTGCCGGGGTCACTTCAGATGAGGAATATTGCATCTTTTCTGAAGACACTTGAATGGTGGAATCTTTACCCTGCTCAGGAACTTCTGGTTGAACAGCCGGGAGATGCTATCTTTAACCAGTTCGTTTCGATGGTAAAATCACCCGATAATAAGATAATAGTTGCATATCTACCTGTTAAAACTGCAATCAAGATCAGGAAACCATTGGTTAAAGAATACAATGTGAAATGGTTTAACCCTGTCACCGGTCGTTATGTTGACGGCGCTTCAGCTGGCAACGGGAACATTATTGAGATAACTCCTCCGGAAGAAGGAGATTGGGTGGTTGTGCTGAGGACGAAATGATGATAGAACTTCAAAAATATTTTACAGGATCCATGCTCTTAATTTTTCCTTAGACTTGATTTTTAAAATGTTTATTCTTCAGGAATTTCAAATAAAAAATTTTCTTTAATATTGCTGCTTAATAAGTTAAAGTTTAATCTTTTTTCTCGCCAATAGGTTTTGGGCTCGATTTCCAGCTCCAACCAGTTAGGTTCCCTAATTAAACTACCTTGTAATTACATAAAATTCTTTATACTCCCAATTTATGCTGCAGAGTCTTTCCATTGCAAATCTGCAAGCCATTACTCTGTCAAAATACACTACTGCGCGGTTCATTTCGGGTACAAGGTGCTCCAGCCTGAACGACCTTACTGATTCGACATAACTTAACAAACTATATGTTAGGTTACACATAAAAATAATACATTCTACAATCTATCACGTTAATCCTTCAACATATCGCATTTTTTTTACCTATAAAGTATATCTAGGCCAACTTCTCTGGCGTATAACTATTATAGAAGACAGGTCTCTTCTTGCAAATGTGACTTGAAAACAGATCAAAAAATTGAGAATAGCATTAATTATCAGATATTAATGCCTGTACTCATCTTATTACACAAATTACTGGTTACAACCGTTCTGTAAAGTTCTTTTAAAAAATAACACTGGTGTTTATTAAGGTTTTGTTGCCTGATATCAAAATATTTAATTGTCCAGGAAGGGTAAAAAAACAGTGTGAGTTCATTGTCTAGTAATAAAAATTCTTACCTATCCATTGGAAATGGGCTTCATAAGAACCAAAGGTATTACGCCTAAAACCGTTCTGACGTCTAATCTCCTAATATCTGATAATTACTTTAAAATATGAAGTACTTGTAATATCTACTTTAATTTATTTGTAAATATTATTTAATTTTGCAACCAAAATCTCGTAGCTTTTTGTTACTAATCCGCAATAAGAGAGTAGCTCATTTTATTCCAGAATTCTAGTAATGTTTGCATCTTAAATGAGTAGCTTAGTTTGCTCCGGATTAATCAGTTGCAAGCTCTCAATTTATTATAAGGGACGTAAAGTATCCGAACGAGTGATCTCTTGCGTGTGAAGCAATAATAAAGTTTTTTATAATTCAATTACAAAAATAATAAATTTTGTTTAATATTATTTTTTATGCAAAGTATTTATAATCAATAAAAAAAGGGGGGACGGTTTAAAAGTCAATGTCTGTACCTATAGGAATTAAATTTTGCTTAAAAGCAATAAGAGAACCGTCCCCTTTTTAACAAATATATAAAATTTTTAACATATATATTCAAAATTTTTGTTTAATCAAAACCTAAATTTCCTGATTGTAAAAACTTTAGATAGTTTTATTTTCTATCTATCTATCTATCTATCTATCTATCTATCTATCTATTATATTTTTAATTTATATTTTTATGACTAAATTACTTTAGTTTAATAATAATGCTTCATGAAATTTTAATAAATTTGAATAATTAATCAGCCGAAACAAAACTTTGATTATCCATTTAGGCTTGGTAAAAAATCAAAATTTTGTAACGAGTTTAAACAAATTTATATAATTATATTACGAAGGAGATGAAAGGAATCGAATATTGGTTGATATTTTTTGAGAAGGTAAGCTGTTTCTACCATCAAATGTTGATGGTTCCATTGTGGTGTAATCATCCAAACCATCAAACAAATATTTGGGACTCTCTGGCAGTTTTTTTGGAAGGATATGCTTTTGAGAGACAAGGAAGAAGACCCGACTACTTCTTTGCAGCTACAGACTCTTTGTTTGAATGCAGACAAGAGAATAATACTCTGACATACAAAACAGTAGAACGTCTCTGGCAAAGTTTCAGCCAGAGGCTGAATAATACTAATCTTAATCCAAAAAATAATCCGCTCTATCCATCGTCAAATCCAAATAATATTCAAGGCATTGGCAATTCTCGCTCTCTTCTCGAAATAATTTTAAACAATCAATTACAGCAAGCATCATTCGTCAACCATCTTCGGTTTATGATTGAGCGGAATAATAATGTAAAACAAGCCTTTGAATTGATGAACCAAATTCGAGGAATAGGTCCGAAGATTGCATCCTTATTCTTGCGTGATGTTGTGATTACTTATGAAGTAGATCTTGCAAATGTGCAAAATAGATACTTGCTTCAGCCAATTGATATTTGGGTTCAAAGAACTATAAGTCATTTTACAAATATACCTGGTAATCAAAAGCAAGTAATAGCTGAATGGATCGTGAAAACTTCTATTCAGTATCATATCAATCCTGAGCTAGTAAATATGGGTGTGTGGTTTTTCTGTTCAACAATCATTGGCAGCGAATATAGATTACAATCAACCATCTTAAACAATTTGAAACTGGCTAAAGGTCTAGTTCATCAATACTACCTCAAAGTATTAAATACCAGCGAACAGTGCAAAAATTTCGAATAACAGTGGTCATATGCTATTAAGACGACTCATAGCCGCAAAAAATTAGCGGTAATGATAATAACCACAACGAAAATAACTTACTTCAATAAAAAACAAATGAAATTAAGTAACTAATTCATGTATAAATTGTATTTTTGTAAATAAAAATTTTAACGTAATAACTATGGAAAAACTAGGAATATTTGAGCTCAATAAAATATATCAAGGTGATTGTATAAAACTGTTAAAAAAAATACCTGACAACTCCGTTGATTTAATTTTTGCTGACCCACCCTATAACTTACAGTTAAATGGCGAATTATTCAGACCTAATCAAACAAAAGTTGACGCAGTAAATGATGAATGGGATAAGTTTGAGTCAATAAAGGAGTATGATAAATTCACAAGTTTATGGATGAAAGAATGTTATAGAATTTTGAAAAATTCGGGTAGTTTCTGGGTGATTGGAACCTATCATAATATATTTAGAGTAGGTGCTATATTGCAAAATATAGGCTTTTGGATACTTAATGACATAATTTGGATTAAAACAAACCCAATGCCTAATTTTAAAGGAACTAGATTTAACAATGCACACGAGACTTTAATTTGGGCAACAAAATCTAAATCATCAAATTACACATTTCATTATCACTCAATGAAAGTGATGAATGATGATTTACAAATGAGAAGCGACTGGTTAATTCCAATTTGTCAAGGAGATGAAAGAATCAAAGTAAACGGACAAAAGGCACATTCAACTCAAAAACCTGCAGAGTTACTATTCAGAGTAATCTTGTCAACTTCAAATCCTGGGGATATTGTTTTAGACCCATTCTCTGGAAGCGGAACCACTGCTGCCGTGGCAAAAAGACTTGGAAGAAAATTTATTGCTTTTGACAAAGAAGAATTTTATGTAAGGATATCATCAGAAAGAGTAGAAAAAATTAAACCTCTTGATAAACCATTACTTGAATACAAGATTGAAAAAAGAAAACCCAAAGTACCTTTTGGTAACCTTATTGAGAAAGGATATGTAAAAATTGGAGAATTTCTTTATTCAAAAGATGGTAAATTTTCAGCACGAGTTTTAGCAGACTCTTCATTAGAAGGGAATGGTATGGTTGGTTCTATTCATAAAATCAGTGCATCTTATTTGAAAAAAGAGAATCACAATGGCTGGAGCTTTTGGTATGTTAAAAGAGAAAATGGCTTCGTTAGTATTGACCAATTGAGGCATGATTATGAAAAAAAGTACCTCAGGCCCGGAAAAGAAAATCCATATAACGAGTTAGAATTTGAATCACTTAATATTGTTAAAGAATCTGAAGAAAATTTTTTAAATTATGGCGATAATGGAATATAGTCTATTTAAAAAGATTTTTAATGAAACCATTTTCGAAAAATCTAAAGTAGATTTGTTGGAAAAAATCTCTAATTTTCCGAGCCGGTATATTGGTTTATTCAGACCAACAAAACCAAAAGCAAAAATTTTACAAAACCTGCTTCAATCACATGAAATCCGTTTTGGTGATGCTTTTGAGCATGCAATTGAAGAATATTTAAAAATAATAGGTTGTGAAATACTTCCAAAAAGATTTATGAATGAAAATGGTGATGTATTAAATATTGACCAATGTTTTAGAAGTGAGGGGAAAATTTACTTTATTGAACAAAAAGTAAGAGATGACCATGACTCAACAAAAAAAAGAGGTCAAATACTAAATTTTGAACAAAAATTAAATGTAATGTTGTCAAAGTATAGCGAAAATGAATTAGTTGGCATTTTTTATTTTATTGATCCTTATTTTGTAAAAAATAGATACTTCTACAAAGATATGTTAACCAAAATCAATAATGACTACAATGTAGAAACGCATATATTTTACGGTAAAGAATTATTTGACTATTTAAAATGTTCTGACATTTGGGATGAAACTTTAAAATATTTAGCAATTTGGAAAAGAGAAATCCCAGATTTACCTGAAATTAATTTTGATTTAGATGCTCAAAATACTTTTAATGAAATTAAAGATTTAAATCCTCTAGTATTCAGAAAACTATTAGAGAATGAGGAAATTTTTAACGAAATAGTTTTAACTTTGTTCCCTGAAAAAAAAACACTAAGATTACTTTATGAATATTTTTCAACAAAAAACAAAACCATTTATAGAACTATTTCAAATTATTTATATATTTATTTATATAAACGAATTTAAATTAAAATAATATGGCGTTTCAATTTTTTGGTGTTTATTTTCAAGATATTAATGGAATAGAATACCGATGTGGTTTTCATAATTACAACCACTACATGCCTATTTTAGAAAAACGAAACGGAAATACTTGGATTGAAGTCAATTACCATAAAAGAACTGGTAATACAGGTGAAACTTGTAGAAAAATTAGAGAAAATTTACCTGTTGTAATTTCATTTCCAAAGGCTCATACACAAAATGAGAGAATGGAACTTATCAATCAAATAATTTACAATATTAATCGATATACAACAGAGCGTGTAAATTATAGAGGTGCACATGGATAACCAAGCAAAATTTTTACGTAAAAGCGGTTTGGCGTAATGGCAAGTGCAGTACTTCGCATGACAGTTTTGTGTTAGGTTTAAGTGCAGTTTTTTAATTGAACTTTTGTCATAAAAATCTATCCAGCAAATATATTTGTGTAAACGGGCAGCTGCCAGTTGCTTTTCATTGCATTGTGCGTGTTAGTCGACGGAGCATTTTTATTTATCTGTCTTTTTAGAAGTTCTTAGTCAGATATTCAATCAGGTCTTATCTTTCTACGATTTTAGCAGATAAGTTTGGTTTAAAATATAACAGAGCAATACAAAAAAGGTCTTAACCGGTTTGGTTGATTTTTTATTTTACTGACCGGTGTGGTTTGCTCCGCCACCAGCACAGTAAAAACAGAATTGCAAGTATGGGAAAGACGTACATTGCAGGTTCTTTACATATGTCGGGGTTCACGATCATAAGTCCGATGAAACTAAAGAGAGAAATGACAGCGCCAGCAAATTCCCATTTCCAGGCGAGTCCTAGACTTATTAACAATACAGTTCCTAAGACAAGACTAACAACCGGTAACGGTTCTGTTCTGGGATGGTCACGGAAAATTTCCTCAGCGATAAAGAAAAATAAAGTGAGTAAAATCATCAAAGCGCTGGTGATGCGGGCAATCCATCGTATGACTTTGATTGACCGATTATCTTCAGATGTTGTATTTTTCATAATGTTTTCCTCCTGTGGTGAAAAGTTGTTTATATATGTTTGATGGCGACGGTTGGGCGTAATGATTTTCAAATTGCTGTAGGCGGGGCTTTACAGCATTTTCTTCCATACGAAAATTTACACTTCAATTTTATACTTTCCTGTCCTGCAAAGCAAAGCAATCCCACTTGCGGAAATTTGTTGTTAGCGGTAGTCGTTTTTTATATTTCTGCTTCCTCTGACCACTCGGCATATTCTTCCAAAACAGTGTCTGTCATATATTCAAGTCGCCTTTCTTTTGACAGTTCAATAATTGAGTCATAAGAGAGAAAAGAACAAAATTCCGAAAGTGGTCCCTTCTCAAGGAGAGTAAAAACTGGTCGTGAAATTTCTTGCAACACTTTTTCTTTTCTTTCTGTCGGACCGACTATATGGACTTTAATGTTAAGATTTGGCTGCAGTGCCATCAAATCCGCCATTCTTAAAATGCCAGAGTATATTGAAGTAGTATGTTCAACTTCAAATGCTCTTACAATAGAACGTCCTCGAACCCAAATAACATCAATATTTTCAATTGTTTTTAATGTTGTGTCGTCATAGTTTAATGGTAGATTTTCTAAAAGAGTATTTGCCTGCGGCTTCCAAAGTTCAGTTACTCTTGCTCTGTCATTTCTTGGCAACCAAATCTTCAGATTCATTCTTTCGCCAATTTCTGCAAGTAACGCTTGGATTTTTATAGAATCCCGAATTGTTGTCTCAGGAGTTCCATCTGTTGTTAGCTCTTCGTTTTCTGGAATAAAAACAGAAATTTCTTTTTTGTCAACTGTCTTAACAGTTAGTGTTTTTAATTTTTTCTTATCTTCTTCTGTTAATGGGAAAATTTTTGGTTTAGTATTTTGTTTCAGTAAAAGTTGTTCAAGATATTGCCCGTCTTTTTCGTTTAGTTTTTTCAAACTACCTCGAACCATTCTTGTCCACGCTTTACTTCCTCTTTTTAAATCTTTTGTGAAAGTCAGGTGATTCCAAACTATTTCGTCAAAAATTGGGATTGCTTTTTCCAGCGGTAGCCAAACGGTGGGTTTAACTTTAAACCTAACTATGAAGGGGTCATTTGTTGGATAAAAAATGGGCTTGTTGTCAATGAAAAACTTACTTGTTACTTCAAGGATTCCAAACCATCTTGAAAGTCGTGTTACATAACAAATTAATTTGTCACCAGGGTTTATTTCGTGAGCAACACCCCGTTGTCGCTCACGAAATCCAGAAATATTTTCTTTTGAGTCCGTGAACGCTTTTAAAGTGTCTACTGAAAATAAGTCAATGTAATATGCCATTTGTCTGTCGTTTTACAATTATCGCCAACTTATTTATCCCCGCAATAAAATTTAACCTGTTATTCGAAATTATGTAAATAGACACAACTTTATTGCGTGTTATTTTATATCCAAATATAACAAAATCAATGCAATGTACCAATGAAATTGATATTTTTTTAACATTTTTGAGCGTTTTGTAAATTTTATTTATAGGGTTTTTTTGTTCTTCAATGACAATTTATACCGTATCCCCTACAGGGAATTCACAGGATAATGCTTAATCTCTCTACAAGTCTGTAACCGCTACGCGGTAAAATTCAAGATTGCGGCTTAAATATGATGTGCAAGGACACAGAAGATTCAAAGTTTAAGGTGTTTCGCGTTCCGCGTTCCGTGTTCCGCGTTCTCTGCGGTTGAAAACGCCAAACAATCTCTGACCAACCAATCAACCAATCATTCAATCATTCAATCAATCCTAATAACCTGCTATTACCCTGCCGGAAAGGCTGATAAAATTTGCAAAGAAAATCAAGAGTTATTATGGAAGAGACTTACCTTTATGGGCTTATCGCTAACGATGCCGTGTATAAAACGCTGGAATTTGCTGGCTACTCACTATCAAAAAATTGCATGAAAGTTAATACGATGTAGAATGCTCAAATGCCCTCTGATACCCTTATCAGTGCTATACTTATTTGTAAGAAGTTGGATTTTATTTAAAATTCAATACATCCATAATCTTTTCTTCTCAATAGTTCGTTGATTTCATCTTTATCAAAATACTGCGGGTCGAATTCACCTCCTAACCATTCAATTATATTTTCATATTCCTCATGGGCCGGTTGTTTTAATACCTCAAGCATTTGAAAGTATCCCCAAACTCCTCCGCAATCTTCTGGTGGGCAGTTCATTTTACCAGCCACGCAAATTGGATATTTTATATCATTATCAACCGGAAGTATTTTTTCTAATATTATATCATGTTCCCACCCATCGCCGAAATCATACTCATAAATAATTTTATCTTTCTCTGTCCTTAATAAATCCGAAATGCGTGTCTTTTCCTTTTTATAATCGACATTATCTATATCCCACGTATCGTCATCAGGATATTTGACCGAATAAAAAGTTCTGTTTTTAATGAATTGATGAAGATGTGAATTTGTCCAACCCATTGTTGTTTGAATAATCTTATGAAAATCAGATAACAGTAAGTCTGATGGTATCAATATCCTCCTCCAGATTTTAGGTTTAAATCCTCTCAGGGCAATTTGAATCTGGTAAATCTTATTTGTCATTTTTTTTCTTCAAATATAGTTAAATTGTTAATTCGGAGTCTTACTTCAATTGATTATAACGTGTGGCAGTATGTAATCGTTGGGGATTGCGGGTTTCCCCCGAAACTATCGGGGTATCCGCCGACACCAACGCCGATACGGGGCGAACGTTTGATTTAAACACTTAAACCCCAATGTTTTATGTACGATGTTACTGCCTGGCAATTTTATTCGTTTATCATATTTTCAATTATTCCAATCAATCGTTGCACTGGCTCAAAGTAAGGAATTACCTTGTCTTTATCGAAATCATACAAATCGTCATAATCGCTTTTCTGTCTCCAGGTATAATTGTGAATATATCTTGCCAAATTCCTTTGGAATTATCTCTTTTTTAATGAAATACTCAGAAAATACAGATTTAACCCCATTATGTGTTGTTGGTTTATAATCATGCTTTAACAATAGTGCAAGAACCGCGTAATAAGCAGAATAATAAAGTCTATTTATCGCTGAATTCCATCGCTCTCTATCTGCCAAAATCTTAGCATCTTCAAAAGTATCTTTTGACCTCGACAACCTGTAACTTATCAAATCATCCTTTGACCCTGTCATTTTATCCTAACCCATTCCTTTTTTATGTTTTCATATAACGGTGTCATCGAATGCCTTTCGTTCCAATCATATTTCGAATAAATTAAAGGCGATATTACAGCTCCGGTTTCTAATTCAATATCATAAAAATCATCCATCACCTTGGTCTCAAGGTCAAAGGGAATATTTTGGCGATTAAGTAAAATCAATAAATCCCAATCTGAGTATTTCTTTGAATCTCCACGAGCTTGCGAACCATACAAATAAATTTCTGAGTCAGGATATTTTAAATTAGCCATCCTAACTATCTCATTTATTATTTTATTCGAATTTCTCATAACACAAATATAATCAATTATCTGATTCCTTTATTATCAAGTAGCGTGTCATTTTTTTGCTTGGCGGTAACATAATTTATATCCGCAATAAAATCTCTCCTATCGTTCAAAATTATGTGAATAGGCACAACTTTATTGCGTATTATTTTATATCCAAATATAACAAAATCAGTGAAATGAACCAAAGAATTGGGACATTATTTTTTAACATTTTTATAAGGATTTTTCACTTAATTTGTACGATTTCTTTTGTTCTTCTGCAACCCATGGATTGATAGTAATTTCTCACTGTTAAAGCGAATCATAATACAACGAAGCCTGGGCTATATTCCTTTAAAACATAATGTTATTCAACAATTGCGCCGGAATTAAGCATCAGTGAAATATTTTGTCATTCCGTTCCGGCGCCGGCGAAATGGATGTATCCCTTTTCTACAAACAGTTCGCCGCTAAGCGGCTTAAATATGATGTTCAAGGCATTAAATTTCAAGATTCAGGATGTTTTGCATTCAGCATTCTGCGATCAATATTACGCAATTATCTGCTTGTCATTTGAGTAAGGGGTATGGTTTTGTTCGATAAAACGTAAGCGGAGACCAGAGCCGGGTGTTTTGTGGATGATGATGATGATGTTTCCCTGTGAAATGATCTTTCCACAAACTTTTCCCATCTGGATAGCTTGTCATGGTTCACCGTTAGGGAATAAAGGGGATGTCAATTGGCAAAGGGAACGAAGAAACCCGGCAATTAATTCACAAATGAGTATCAGGTATTTGAAAAAAATACAACAATATTAAAAGGACAAGTTCAACCTTCAGGACTTTCAAAATCATAAACCAATGATGCGGGATGGCAATCCGGAAATGGCGCGAAGTACGGCTTTGAGCGTAGTGGGTGAAGGGTTGTGTAGCGGGTGCAGTGAAAAGCCGTACTTGTCATTTCCGGTGCCTTTTCTTTGTTACTTTCTTTGGGCAAGCAAAGAAAGTAAATAAAAGAATAAACTTCTTGTAATATAAAAACTTGCTTAACAACCTGTTCAGTTGTTAAATCTTGGTATTTTTTCGTAAGCATGAAGAGAGCTCAAAGAATAAAACGGTATGATTTAAAGAGATCGCAACTGCTCAGCTTAACAATATATGGGACTACAGACAATCCGCCGCTACGCGGCTTAAATATGATGTTCAAAATCAGAAGGTTCAAAGTTTAAGATGTTCCGCGTTTCGCGTTCCATGTTCCGCGTTTCGATATTAAAATATAGAATATTATGATTATAATCGCAAAAAATATATTATATTTGCGAATGTAATCTTAAAAATTAAAAAATGATTAACAGGAGTCTTGAAAAACAGATCAAGGAAAAAACCGGTAGTGGTAAGGCAATAATTATTTTAGGTGGAAGGCAGACCGGAAAAACCACTCTGCTTAGACATATATACGAAAACAACACTGATGTTCTCTGGCTTGACGGTGATGAACCTGATGTGAGGGCAGTTTTTGATAATCCCACTTCAACAGTTCTTAAAAATATGCTCGGAAAGAAAAAAATTCTTGTCCTTGATGAAGCCCAGAGAATTGAAAACATAGGTTTGAAACTTAAATTGATAACGGATTATATTCCAGGCGTACAGGTTATTGCCACCGGCTCATCCTCCTTTGATCTAGCCAATAAGATCAATGAACCCCTTACAGGAAGAAAATGGGAGTACAGACTTTTCCCCTTATCCTTTTCAGAACTTTCATCCGATACATCAGTAATGGAAGAAAACAGGCTTTTGGGACGAAGGATTGTCTATGGAAGCTATCCGGAAGTCATAAATAACCCGGGAAATGAAAAGGAAATTCTTAAACAGCTTACAGACAGTTTTCTGTATAAAGACATCCTTATGCGGGAAGGCCTGAGAAAACCTGAAAAGATTGTCAGACTATTGCAGCTTCTTGCTTTTCAGACCGGCAACGAAGTATCATATAATGAACTTGGCAAAAACCTTGATCTGGACAATCAGACTGTTGAAAAATATATCCAGCTTCTGGAACAGACTTTTGTAATTTTCAGGTTGCCGGCGCTGAGCAGAAACCTGAGAAAAGAACTTAAAAAGGGCAGGAAGATATATTTTTATGACAATGGTATAAGGAACGCACTGATAGCCAATTTCAATCCGCCAGAACTGAGGAATGATACCGGGGCGCTATGGGAAAATTATTTCATTTCAGAAAGAATGAAATACCTGCACTACAATAATATGTGGGTTAACTTCTGGTTCTGGCGGACAACCGATCAGCAGGAGATAGACTATATTGAAGAATGCGATGGTAAGATGCATGCTTTTGAAATTAAATGGAACATTAAATCAAAAACCCGTATTCCAAAACTTTTCATGTCAGCCTATCCGGATTCTGTAACCACCGTAATTACTCCGGATAACTACATGGACTTCCTTAAATAGAATGCCTTGTAATACCATCACTTGCAAGCAGGAAATCCTTGTAGGCCTTATTGAAATCAGAGAACATGTAAATCATAAAAATGTGATTCGATTGTAATTAGCCCTTTGCCCCGGGCTGTCTTATACAGCTTCACTCTCCCGGTTTAAGCACCATTAATAACCGGATTTCTGCTTTTCAAATACGTAATATATGCGCTGGAAAAAATCTGAGAACTGTAAAATATTTTGGATAAACTGGCATCTACCAGGTTTAAAAAACACCACATCTGCCGTCAAACTTACATAAAAATACAATTTATACACAGACTACATAAAAATCGACCGCTGCTGCAAGTTATCTTTACGTAATTATAATTACAAAATTATAGATATATGAAAGCAGTCAGCGGTCTAGATGTAC
>Ga0067045_1003493_pt1 | contig 20254 bp, 23 predicted proteins | sample TerdegcTABiofilm_FD_59184 | JGI IMG/M metagenome (GOLD analysis project Ga0067045, IMG submission 59184) | Combined Assembly of (Gp0054472, Gp0054536) Wastewater bioreactor microbial communities from Singapore -Terephthalate degrading... | reverse complement strand
ATAGTCCTTGCAAACATAAGGAAACAAGAGGCTTAGAGAGACAGATTGCTTTCAAATATTAGTAAAATCAATAATCCCTGCTCTCATACACTCTAAAAATACCAAAATTTTGGGGTATATTCAGTTTTGTGCCACAACAGGAGAGGAATGTAGCATCAATTAGGATAAGCAGATATGTGAACCTGTAATCTCCGGTATTTGTTTGTTGACTATAATCAAGACAGAATATATTCTTAAAACGGTATCGTTTTCTGAATTACTTCTTTAATCAGGGTTGTATTATAAAGGAGTATGATATGACAAGGATAATGGTGCTTATACTTATATTATCAGTGTTCGTTTGCGGTTGTATCCCGCGCTCCGAAATCGGAATGGAGAATGAAAGGTGTTTCGAGGACGGGACATGCCTGAACGGACTTGTCTGCAACGAGGATTTTAAGTGTGTGCCGAAGGATAGTATATCAGACGCGGTCTCTTCGGATGTAATTTATCCCGATACAACAGGTGATACGGGTGTTGTTATATGTTCAAATCAGGTATGTGCAGATGAAACCCCGTATTGTGATACGGTAGATGGCAAATGTGTCCAGTGTCTTATAAGTGAGCACTGCTCTCTTAATGCTACATGTAGAAACAATAGCTGTGAATGTCTGTCGAATTATCATAATTGCAACGGATTATGGTCGGACGGGTGCGAAACAGAATTTGGTACCCCTTCCGGATGTGGTACCAGCTGCAATAATATTAAGGATTGCAACCTGATTACGCAGAACGTAATGGCTGTTTATTGTATGAACGGGAGCTGCAGTTATAATTTTTGTAAGGACCAGTTTGAAGACAGTGATAAAAATCCTGAAAATGGCTGCGAGATACTCTCATTCTTTCCCAGAATTTACAATGATTTCTATGAGATAACGAAGGTTATCCGGGGTTTTGACAGTAAATATCTGTTCATCGGAAGATATAAGAATAATTTCGGGGTCTACGGGGAGATGGAGGCGAACGGGAATATAATGTATGCAAAGGCCGGTGCTACCGGAGAGTATTTCTCTGATATATTCAGGATCGATGAGAATAATTTTTTTGTAGCAGCGTATAATACTTCTGACGACAAAATCTATATTCTGCTCGACAGGAAGGATTCACAGGCGTTTAAGGATGTTGATGTTATTGAGTATGACTGTACGGACTGCGAGACACTGAATATCACAAGGTATGGAAGCTATTATTATTTAACTGCCAGAAAGAGTCTTATGTTTACGGCTATGTTTGATAGAGATTTGGTTGTTAATAAGGCAATAAGGATTAATTTGCAGGACTACACCTTTTCCGCAGAGAAGATTCTGAATATTCTGGACAAGCCCCTTATTTTCGGAACACTCAGTAATCAGACTGAGAAACAGATATTTATGTATTCGATATCGGATATTCTTGATAATTTAAAAGAAAGTGTGCGGATATACGGTTTCAAAAACGCCCAGAAACTTATTGTTAAAGATGTCCTGCCCGTAAAGAATGGTTACCTGATAGCTGCTTATATATATGACGGGAGCGCTCAGGGTGTCATTCTGTTATACTTTGCCGATAATCTGCTGAAATGGTATAAATTACTCAAAGATATAAACGTAGATGACGGAAAAGTAAATCTGTATCTCAATCCTTTAAACGACCAGATATATGTCTTTATCGATGATTCGTTTACCTCGTCGGAAATAGCGCTCTCCTTTTCGGCTCAGAATAGTGGCTTTGATGTCTCAGATATTCTTTATGCCGGAAAGTATAATTATGTCAGGACCTCATCAGTCATTCACCACTATGAAGACCCGTTTTTTATCCTTTCAGGTTCATATCAGGGCAAGGGTTTTGTAATGGCACTGAATGATAATCTCTCTGTATATTATGATTGTCCGTTTATCAAAACGGGAACGAACTCTTTAGTGTCAGATGCATATTTGTCCCTTAAAATTGATTTTAATCTTCCAAATAGTATGGAGGTTGATGTTAATAACGTTATTGTCAATAAACAGAAAAGTAAAAGGACGTATAATATTATGGGATCCCCGGATCTGGGTTCGGTGCCTGTCTGTTTCAGTAAATAGCCGAATTACAATCTGATGTTTTATCTTAATTACCCTTGATATTTGGTATTTGATGTAATAAGTTATTCCCGCATATGAAGGCATATATAATTCAGACAGACAGAAAGGTTGCGCCGTTTGGCAGGAGTACCGCAAAGATATATTCCCCTTTTGTAAATTTTGGAAATCTCCTGAAGGAGGAACTCTCCCTTTGCGGACTAAAAGTCAGAAATATCAGATTTGCGAATGAGATTGATACAGCAGAACCCTCCCTGCTTGTGCCGGATTATGTCTTTGTAACTGCTCCGCTCGTTAAGAAATTTCTTTTTCTCTGTAAGAATAATCCCGGCCGGATCCAGAGGTTATCCGTGGCAAGGTCGAAACTCACTGATTACTATACACCGCTTATGGATATCGGGGAGTCGGAGTCAGACGGCGAGGCGAGACTTCTGTTCGATATATTTTATATACCCGCCGGACAGGATTTTGCAGGGGCGGATAACGAAGGGAATCTGATAGAGAAAATGCGAAGGGATTCTTCTGCTACAAAGGTAACCCAGACTTTCGGCATAAAGATAGAACGTTTGTCGAATGTGTCGGGCAAACCTTACTTTGAGGAATTTCCGGTTACGGACGAAATCGCGGGTCATATCAGATTCTGGTTTCATTCTCTCCTTATGAATGTGTTGTATCTCGGGCTTTTCAGAAGACGGCTTATGGAGGGTGATTACTCCTTCGGGTTTCTGAACAGAAAGAAGAATTTAAATAGCGGAAATGTCTACCAAAGCGTAATCGGGAGCAATGTCTGGATTCACCCGACGTCTGTTGTGGAGAACTCTGTTATTGCAGACAATGTCCGTATCGGTGCAAAGACAATAATCAGGGATTCGGTCATTATGCGCGACTGCACTATCGGTGATAGCAATATTATCAAAAACTCCCTTTTCGGTGAATCTGTTACTTCACTTTCGAACTCACGGTTCAGGTGCTCTGTAATCTCGCCGCGCTCTACTGTCTCGAATCTGGGTTTTTGCTATTCTGTGCTCGGGGAGGGCTCCTTTCTTACTACGGCTGTCATTTTCCTCTACGAAGGAATCAGCTCGACAATAAAGATAAAGTATAACGGAGAGGAACTTGACACCAGAAGATTCTTTCTCGGGAGTGCCGCCGGTGAGGGAGCAGTTCTCGGTACGAGGGCGATAGTCAGTCCCGGGCTTGCAATCCCGTCCGATACGGTGATAGTGCTGAGACCCGAGGAGGGGGTTATGAAGATTCCCGAACTCTCTGAATCTGACTATTATGTCTGGGATAATGCGACAATGAGAAAATTTGATGAAATCTTCGGTAATCTGGACAAGAATGATTTTTTGTAATATGTGAGGTAAAGAAATGAATGTATATATACTCAGGACAGGGATAAAGACAGAACCTTTCGGTGATGAGCCGTTTCTCGCTGTATTCGGGACCGGGACAGTTCTGAGATATCTGACAGGTATGATTAAGTCGATGGGGCATACCCCTGTTATACTCGAGAACTCTTCCGGATTTTTAAGCGGACCCGGGGTTGTAATCTGTGACAGGGTATTTGTAACCAAGAAGCTTCTGAACGATTTCTTAAAGAGTATCGACAAAAGCCGTGTAAATATGCTCGGTGTAATGCGGACGGTTACCTCCTCTTATACCCTTCCGGTTATGGATGCGGAGATAAACCGGCTCGGGGACGGGGGAGAAGGGATATTCTATTCCTGCTTCTTTCATCCTGACTGCTCGAAGCTGAAGGGATTAAGGATAGAGGATGTGGAGACAGTACTCAGGAGTCAGGCAAAACGGCACATAACAAAGACCCGCGAGATCACAATGGATATGAAACTCCCCTCGATAAAGGAGAAGCAGTATCTGTTGCGCTTCCCGATTACTTCTTCGGTGGCAGGACATATAAATCACTGGATTCATATCCTCAGGCTCAACCATCTGGCATTCGGGATTTTCTGGCTTGAGTATATCTATTCGCATATCCCTTCGACTGCTGCAATGGTCCTGAAATCACTGAAAAACGGATTCCCGTCGAGCCACCACGAAGTACTCAGGGAGATGAATGTAATTGAGGAAGATACAGATATCCACAGGTCTGCCTATGTCGAGTCCTCTTTTGTGAAAAGGGGTGCAAAAATAGGTGCAGGTGCACTTGTGAGGAACTCATTCATCGGTGAGAATGCCGTCATAGGCGATGGCGCAACAGTCATCAACTGCACAATATCCGAGAATTCGTATATCTCCGATGCAACCGCGATAATATTCTCGACAGTCTATCCCGACTCATCGGTCTCGAATGTCAAGATTCAGATGTCCGTAATAGGCAGGAATACCTTCATTCACCAGTGGTGTTCCTTTCTGGATGCAAGATTCGTGGGAGACGTAATGATATCACACAACGGTAAGACAATATCTGCGGGGAGCCCCTTTCTGGGAAGCTGTATCGGCCACAACTGCAGTATGGCAGGCAAGGTTCTGATTATGCCGGGCCGTACAATTCCGAACAATATCACAATGGTTATGAGGCCCGACGAAACGATATGGCATATTCCTGAGAATCTGCCGCCGAACATACCGCTTGTGCGCGACAACGGGACACTTGTCCCTCTCTCTTCCCTAAAAGGAGAAAAACGGTGAAGCAGATAATAATAATATTGCTCTGTCTCTCTCTTCTCTCTTCTCTCTATGCTCAGGAGATCGAAGGCTCGAAGCCTTTTTCGATGTCAGGGGCCTTTTCGGCGGCAGCAGGCACAAATGACGCCCTCTTCCTGAATGCGGCTGGAATGTCTTTGTATCCGAACCGCTACAATATCGACCTCTTTCATACCTATAAAAACAGGGACGGATTCAATATCTCGACTCTCTCTATTCTCGACTCGACTACCTTCCCGCTCGGTGCGGGTTTTGCATTCTCCTATATGTGGGGAGATGAGAATAATGCCGAAAAACAGGGGTACAGGATTGACCTTGGTTTTTCATACCCGTTCGCTGCAAGGCTGCTCTGGGGGTTTGATGTAAAGTATGTAAGACTTGACATAAACGACAGGGAGAATGCCATCAATGCGGCAACCGCCGATACGGGATTTATCTTTGTCGCTGCAAAATGGGCAAGGGTCTCCGTTTACGGACAGAATCTCGTCTATATCGGCAGGGATGAACTCCCTGTAAAATCCGGAGCCGGGGCAATGGTAGGTAATGAATCCTCCTTCTATGCGACTGAGGATACCGTTTTTACATTCTTAAGAAACGGCGACAAAAAGATTACACAGAGCGTAGGTGCAAATCTCTTTCTGGGAGAGATATTCTCGCTCTCGGCAGGGTACAAGTATGACCAGACGGGACTGAGTAATCATTACATATCGGCGGGGACCGGACTCTTTTCGAAGGCGGCGGGCATAGAGGCGGCATACAGGCAGTCCCTCGAGAAGAAAGATGATTTCAGCATTGTTGCATCAATAAAATTCTTTATGGAGTGATGTATGTGTAAAAAAATTACATTTCCGCTTATCATTGTTGCTCTTTTATTGCTTACAGGTAATGCAATATCCAATGAACAGAAACACAGGGTCAATGTCAAGATACCTATCGACTCCGAATGGAAGAGGCTTCCGCAATACTCCGGACCGGATATCTACTATAAGATTCTGAACGAGGACGGGATAAACTTTCTGAGGGCCCACTTCAAGCCCGAACTGAAGACCACAATATTCTATCGCAAACTTCCCAAGGTCCCGCCGAAGTATAAAAAACTGAAATTCAGGTGGAGGGTTTACAAGTTCCCCGAAGGTGCAAATGAGACAATTGAAGGCCGTATGGATGCCGCCGCATCTGTTTATCTCTTCTTCAAGGACGGTATAAAAAAGTATGTAATAAAATACATATTCAGTATGGCAAACAAGAAGGGGTTTAATTTCAGGGCTCAGGATTCGAACTTTCTCAACAAATTACATATAGTCGTTATCGAAGACAGGGTGAGTGAGGCGGGCAAATGGCTCGAATACGAGATAAATTTCTATGATGATTTCAAAAAGTACTTCGAGCGCGAGGACGTCCCGCAGTTTATGGGTATAGGAGTCCTCTCCGACGGAGACGGTACGAAGAAGGAAGTAATAGCAGACTATGCGGAATTCGTCCTGATTGATTCAAGCTGCCCCGGAGACGAGAATCCCGAAGAGAATGCAGAATAGATAATTCGGGCAGAAGATTAAAGGGAGGAACATAATGAAATATTATTCTTTTCTGACCGTTTTATTTTCTGTTGTCTCTTTTAGTATTTATTCCTTTGCAGGTGAAGGACAGAAGACTATTGCGATTCCGGTGGATACGGAGATAAAGGATGTGGCTGCTCTGCAGAAGAAGAACGGCTGGCTTCTTAAGGCGAAATCTGAGTTCGGAATCAATTACGGGCATAACAGCAATGTGGTTGGTCAGCCTGACGGTACGACACTCCTTCTGAATCTCGGAATCGAATCGGGTTTCGATATGAAGAGTGGTTCGCATCAGTGGAGAGGTAATCTTCTTATCAGTGAAACTTTTACACAAACACCACTTATCGATGAGTTTATTAATTCACAGGACAGTCTGAAAATAGATACAATGTATCTTTATTATCTGGTAAATATGTTTGGGGTATATGGCCGTGCCGGAGCCGATATGCCTCTCTTTGCGCATTATGACTATCAGGCAGCACCGGTAGATTACTCTATTACCCAGAGGGACGGAACAGTCAACAGAAGGACGGATAAGAAGGTTCAGCTGACAGAGCCTTTCTCGCCCCTGAATCTGTATGCCGGTGCCGGTCCGTTCTCCCGTGTCCTCTCGCAGAAATATGCAAATGCGGAGATAATGCTCGGAGTCGGGATGAAGAAGACGATAGTAGATGGCGGTGACCTTGTGGTAAACGATAATTCAGATACACCTGAGAGGGAACTGACCGAGATGAGCGATGTGATGCAATTCGGTGGCGAATCTATAATAAAATTCTGGGGTGAGCTTTCTGACGGGCGAATCCTTTATTCTGCACAGTCAGTCCTGATGTATCCTATATATGCCGACCCCGACCCCTCAAAGAGTAATCTCAGCGGGATGGAGATTCTCAGTGTCGACCTGACGGCAAAGGCTGAATTCAAAATCTTCTCCTTTATGTATCTCGGATATGAAATGAGGGCGGTAAGGGAACCGCTGCTTGTCGATATGTGGCAGGTACAGAATAATATCGTCCTGAAGATCAGTTTTGCCGGTGAAAAATTCATTGAAACAAATTAGGAAACAGATAAAATTTCTCTGGACTTGCACCAAATTATTAATAATCCGATTTGGATTGACATAAAAAAAAACTTTGTTATAGAGATTTTCGCATCTTGGAGGGGGAAACAAACGGAGGAATAAGATGAAGGTATCCTCACAGGCATTTAACTGGTTTATGCAGAGGATTACGGCACTGATAATTGCAGCGGGGCTGATAGTCCATTTTGTGGTTCTGCATTTTCTGATCGAAAGACCGGTTACCATTCACAAGGTGGCCGAACGTCTCCAGTCTTTCGGATGGGTTCTTTTCGATTCGGTTCTTCTGATAGCCGTAGTATATCATGCACTTTACGGCTGCTATAACATCATAAACGATTTCAAACCGTCCGACAGGACGAAGGGATTTATGGTGGTCTTTCTCTGGGTAATTGGTCTGACTGCCACAATTGTGGGTATAGCAAATCTTCTTCCTTTTACAAAACCTATGTAATAAAGGGGTTGTGACTATGTTAAGTAAGTATCTGTACATAAAGGAAATCAGTCTCAACAGGAGTATCAATCTCTTTTCATTCCTTCTGATGCGTCTGACCGGTATTGCGCTCTCGGTCTTTCTCTTCCTTCATATCTGGACGGTTGGTCAGGTTCAGAAAGGGAACGACAGTTTCAATCAGGCAATGAGTGCATATAACAATCTCGCCGGCTGGATAATGGAATATCTGCTTCTTCTCGCCGTACTTTATCATATGTTCAACGGCCTGAGGCTGATTGCTGCCGACTTTTATAATCTGACGGAGAGACAGAAGGGGCTTCTGTGGATAGTAGTTGTAATCGTTGCGGTAATTGCATCGGCAAGCCTCTTTGTCTTCTTCCCGATACTTCCCAGAAATATTTAACAAGCAGAGGAGTAGCAAAATGAGATATTTTCCTGTTATTGTTGTGGGCGGCGGACTGGCGGGGCTGAGGGCGGCGCTCGAAGTCAATATGCACAATATCCCTGTATGTGTTCTGTCGAGGGTTCACCCCGTCAGGTCGCACTCGCTTGCGGCACAGGGCGGTATAAACGGCGCCCTCGGAAATCACGTCAGAGGTTCTAATGACTCCGTCGAGAAGCACGCCTTCGATACGGTAAAGGGCTCGGATTACCTTGGGGATCAGGACGCAATCATCAGGATGTGCAATGACGCACCGCTCAGAATCTATGAGATGGAACACTGGGGCTGTCCTTTCTCGAGGACCTCAGAGGGTAAGATCGCACAGAGACCTTTCGGAGGCGCAGGTTTTCCAAGGACGGCGTATGCCGAGGACAAGACCGGACACGTGCTTCTGCACACCCTTTACGAACAGGTCGTAAGATTCGAACATTCCTCGGAAAGGGCGGACATTACCGTTCTGGACGAGATGCTTGTTACATCGCTTGCAGTGGATGACGGCAGATGCACCGGTGTTATTGCGCTCAATCTCAAGACAGGTAATTTCGAGGCGTTTCAGTCTGATGCGGTAATCTTTGCAACAGGAGGCTCAGGAAGGGTCTATTCCAACTCCACAAACGCACTGATTTCGACGGCTCTCGGGGCATATATCCCGTTTAAGGACGGTGCACCGCTCAAGGATATGGAGTTTATTCAGTTCCACCCGACGACACTTATCGGGACCAATATCCTTATGACAGAAGGGTGCAGGGGTGAGGGCGGATTCCTCGTAAACAACAAGGGTGAGAGATTTCTTGCCAACTACGAAGATTCGAAGAAGGCAATGGAGGTCGCGCCGAGAGATATCGTTGCGAGAAATATTCAGAGAGAGATAGACGCAGGCCGCGGGTTCGAAAATTCGTATGTCCATCTCGATATCAGGCATCTGGGAGAGAAGAAGATAAACGAGAGACTGCCGGGTATCAGGGACCTCTGCATAAAATTTGCAAACATAGACCCTGTTACCGACCCGATTCCGGTTCAGCCCGGGCAGCACTACACAATGGGCGGCATCGATACGGATATAAACGGTGCATCGGATATAAAGGGATTGTTTGCAGCCGGTGAGTGTGCCTGTGTCTCCGTCCACGGTGCGAACAGACTGGGCGGAAATTCACTCCTTGAGACGATTGTCTACGGGGCGATTGCAGGTAAGAGCTGTGCCGAATATGTCTCGTCTCTTGCACAGACAAAGACAGGTGCCGAGAAGGTAGAGGCAAAACTGAGAGATGAGGAGAGAAGGGCAAGGGAGATCGTCGCAAAGGACGGCGACTACCTTATATGTGATGTCCGGGACGAACTTGCCCAGACAATGGCTCAGAAGGTCGGACTCTTCAGGAAAGAGGACCAGCTCAGATCTGCGCTTGAGGATATTGAAAGGGCAAAGGACAAATTCAAAAAAGTAAAGTTTAACGCAAAGAGCAAATCATTGTCATACAACTACGAATTTATCAATTACCTCGAGACCGAGGCAAGTATCTGCGTCTCGGAGGTGATAGTAAAGGGAGCACTCGAGAGGAAGGAATCAAGAGGTTCGCATTTCAGACTCGATTTCCCGAAAAGGGACGATGCAAACTTCCTGAAACACACAGTGGCCAGATATTCAAAAGAAGGTATAACCCTCTCATACAAACCCGTAAAGATCGTCAAATGGGAACCAAAAGAGAGAAAGTATTAATAAGGGAGAATTGCCGTGGACAGAGTAATTTTTGAGGTCTTCAGATTTATTCCCGAAGAGAAGAGTGAACCGCACTTTGACAGATTCGAGGTCCCCTATACGAAAGGGATGACAGTTCTGCAGGGACTTCTGTATATCCAGTCGAAACTCGACGGTTCACTCGGACTCAGGTTTGCCTGCAGGGCAGGTATCTGCGGGAGCTGTGCAATGCATATCAACGGAGTCTACCGCCTCGCCTGTGAGACTCAGGTCTCGCTTCTGGGTGAGCATATAAGGGTAAGGCCGCTTGGGCACCTGCCGATAATAAAGGACCTTGTTGTGGATATGACGGAATTCTGGGAGAAATACAAACTCGTGAAGCCGTATCTCATTCACAGCAAAAATGTCCCCGAGAAGGAGTTTCTGCAGTCGGTGGACGACAGGGAGAAGCTCACCAGAATCGTTGACTGTATTCTCTGCGGGGCCTGTTATGCCGCCTGCCCGGTAGTCGATACACATAAGGATTACATCGGACCGCACGCCTTTGCAAAGGCAAACAGATTTATCAGGGATTCACGTGATGACGGCACATTCGAAAGGCTCAGAATCATCGGCGGTGAAGACGGCGTCTTCAGGTGTCATACAGTCTTCAGCTGTCAGGAGGTCTGCCCCAAGGAAATCAATGCAAGCGGCTCGATTGCCGAACTCAAGATGCTTACTACAAAGGCGGCATTTACGGCATTCGACAGGAGCAAACTTAAAATGTGAGGTTGTTATATGAAACTGCACGAATATCAGGCAAAACAGTTATTCAGGGAATATCAGATACCTGTGCCGGATGGTCAGATGGCAAAGAGTCCGGAAGAGGCAAAGGATATTGCCCTAAGACTCGGCGGAGATAAGTTTGTCGTCAAGGCACAGATTCACGCCGGAGGAAGGGGGAAGGCCGGCGGGGTAAAGGTCGTATCGGATGCCGGGGAGGTCTTTAAGGCCGCACAGAGTATTATCGGAATGAGGCTGGTCAGCAAGCAGACGGGACCCGAGGGAAGGCTTGTAAAGAAGATTCTGGTCGAAAGAGGTGCCGACATAAAATCCGAGATGTATTGTGCATTTCTTATAGACAGGTCAAAGGAGCGGGTGAGCCTCATATTTTCGACAGCAGGCGGAATGGACATAGAAGAGGTGGCCGAGAAGTTTCCGGACAGGATAAAGAAGATACCTGTGGACCCCGTAAACGGGATACAGCCTTATATTGCACGCGAGCTCGTCTTTTCGCTCGGTCTCAATCCGAATCTCTCTTCTTCCCTCTACAACCTGCTTTCGGGTATGTACAGACTCTTTACAGAGAAAGACCTCTCCCTTGTGGAGATAAATCCGCTCGTACTTACTGCATCAGATGAGCTTCTGGCCGTGGATGCAAAGATAAATGTCGAGGAGAACGCACTCTTCAGACAGAAGGCCCTCTCCGAGATGAGAGACCCTGACGAGGAGGACCAGAGGGAGAGAATGGCACATCAGTACAATCTCAACTATATCTCGCTCTCCGGGAATATCGGCTGTCTGGTAAACGGTGCAGGACTTGCAATGGCTACAATGGACATTATCAAGTATTACGGAGGAGAACCCGCCAATTTTCTGGATGTCGGCGGCGGTGCAAACAAGCAGGCGATTACAGAAGGATTCAAGCTGATTCTCTCGGATACAAGGGTCAGGGGAATTCTGGTCAATATATTCGGTGGTATTGTAAAGTGCGATGTGGTGGCACAGTCGGTAATCGATGCGGTCCGCGAAATGGGAATTTCCGTTCCTCTGGTCGTAAGGCTGGAGGGGACCAATGCAGAGCAGGCGAGGGAGATAATAAAATCCTCCGGAATAAAACTGCATTATTGCCAGAGTATGGCAGAGGCTGCAGAGCAGATCGTCAGACTTGCAATTCAGTGAGGTCGTTTTATGTCTATACTTATCAACAGAAACACAAGGGTGATTGTTCAGGGCATTACCGGTGACAACGGTAAGTTTCACACATCCCAGATGCTCTCATATGGCACAAAAGTGGTCGGTGGTGTCACTCCCGGCAAGGGCGGACAGAGCGTGGAGGGTGTCCCGGTATTCAATACCGTATCGGAGGCAGTAAAAAAGACCGATGCGGATGCCTCCATAATATTCGTGCCGGCACGTTTTGCCCCCGATGCAATCCTCGAATCCGCCGATGCAGGGCTCAGGCTTATAGTTGTAATTACAGAGGGTATTGTCCCCTCCGATATGCTGAAGGTAAAATATTCGCTGAGAGGGAAAAACGTAAGGATTATCGGCCCGAACTGTCCCGGAATAATTACGGCTGACGAGTGCAAGATCGGAATTATGCCCGGCTATATTCACAAAAAAGGAAAGGTCGGTGTTATCTCGAGGTCCGGAACACTTACCTACGAGGCGGTCTATCAGCTCACGAAGCTCGGAATTGGAGAGACCACCTGTATAGGAATCGGCGGTGACCCTGTGGTAGGGAGCACTTTTCTGGACCTGCTCGAGTTGTTCAACGGTGACGATGAGACAGAGTGTGTGGTAATGATAGGTGAGATAGGAGGCAGTGCGGAGGAGGAGGCGGCGGATTATATAGCAAAGCATTTCAGAAAACCGGTAGTCTCTTTCATTGCAGGGGCAACGGCACCGCCGGAGAAGAGAATGGGACACGCGGGAGCCATTATTTCCGGCAGGAAGTCTACGGCCCAGAGCAAGATGGAGTACTTAAGGTCGAAGGGAATAAAGGTTGTAGAAAACCCGTCACAGATTGGAGATACAGTATGGGAGATATTAAAAAAGAAGTAAAGGGCAACATTACGACATACGAGGACGAAAGGACCAGAATAGTCATAAACACAAAGTGGTGCAAGGGGTGTGAATACTGCGTTGTTTACTGCCCCAAGAAAGTCCTCTCAATGGAAAGAAGCAAGGCAGTAGTTGTCGACCTCGCACAGTGCACGAGATGTATGCTCTGTGAAATGAGGTGTCCGGACTTTGCCATTGATGTTATCAAATTAGACGAAACAAAGGAGAACAGGTGATATGGCTGACATAAGATTTATACAGGGGAACGAGGCCTGCGCGCTCGGTGCGATTTATGCCGGATGCAGATTCTTTGCCGGGTATCCGATTACCCCGTCATCCGAAATTGCCGAGATGCTCTCGGAGGAACTCCCGCTCGTTGACGGTGCATTTATTCAGATGGAGGATGAGATTGCCGCTATGGCAGCAGTAATCGGCGGCTCACTTGCAGGCAAGAAATCGATGACTGCGACCTCCGGTCCGGGTATGTCCCTCAAACTCGAAAACCTTGGATATGCCTGTATTACCGAGATACCCTGTGTCATTGTAAATGTACAGAGAGGCGGTCCGTCGACGGGGCTTCCGACTTCGCCGGCACAGGCGGATATTATGCAGGCAAGATGGGGAACCCACGGTGACCATCCGATAATCGCGGTATGTCCGTCCTCTGTCTCCGAGATGTTCACGGAGACAGTCAGGGCATTCAATCTTGCCGAGATGTTCAGGACTCCGGTAATTGTTCTCAGCGACGAGATAATAGGTCATATGCGCGAAAAGATAGTAATACCAGAAGAGGGTGAGATTCCGATTGTAAACAGGAAGAAGCCAAAAGTAAGTCCCGAGGAATATAAACCTTTTAAGGGTGAAGAAGACTATGTGCCGCCGATGGCAGCCTTCGGCGAGGGATACAGGTACCATGTAACCGGTCTCTCCCACAATGAAGAAGGATTTCCGATTCAGAGCGGCGAACTGGTTCATCAGATGAACGTAAGGATGCACAACAAGATTTATAAGAATCTGGACAAGATTCTCAAAAACGAAGTCTATATGTGTGATGATGCAGAGGTGATAATCTTTGCTATAGGAGGGAGTGCGAGGTCCTCGAAAGGGGCAATAAGACACCTGAGGGAAGAGGGAATAAAGGCAGGACTCTTCAGGCCGCTTACTATATGGCCGTTTCCGGAGGATGAACTCAGGAGAGTCTGTTCGAAGGCAAAGAACGTCCTTGTAGTTGAGATGAATCTCGGACAGATAGTCTTCGAGGTGGAGAGGGTGCTCGGCTGCACAGGTGTCAGGGTCGACGGATTGTTTGACTCTTCAGGAGAGCCTTTTACGCCGCTCTCTGTTGCCAACCGCGTAAAGGAAATTATAAAGAGGTGAAAATATGGGAGTTAATTACCACGAGTATTTGAGAGAGAAGATGATGCCGCATATCTGGTGTTCGGGCTGCACCCACGGGATTGTGACCAAGGCACTGATAAGGGCAATCGATAAGGCAAAACTCGACAAGAACAAGGTTGTGGTTGTCTCCGGAATAGGATGTGCCTCGAGAATGCCGGGCTATCTGGACTTCAACACACTCCATACGACTCACGGACGTGCCCTCGCATTTGCAACGGGGGTAAAACTCGCAAATCCGGATCTGCATCTGATCGTTGTGTCGGGTGACGGAGATGCCGTTGCAATCGGCGGAAACCACTTCATACACGCCTGCAACAGGAATATCGATATGACGCTTGTGGTCCTGAACAACAATATCTATGGTATGACAGGCGGGCAGAGGTCTCCCACGACTTACGAGGGAGATATCTCCTCGACGAGTGTTTACGGTTCGATAGGCAGTCCGGTAGATGTGGTGAATCTCGCCCTCGGTGCAGGCGCCACTTTTGTAGCCAGAACGACGAGTTATCACGTCCAGCAGCTGGAGAGTTACATATATTCCGGGATTGTGCACAAGGGATTCTCTGTTATCGATGCCGTCTCCGCCTGTTACACAGCCTACGGCAGGAGAAACAAGCAGAGGTACAAGAGTTCGGTCGATATGCTGAACTATATGAAGAACAATTCCGTAAATATCTCGGCCGCAAGGGAGAAGAACCCGGATGAACTGAAGGGGAAGATTATTGTCGGGATATTCAGGGACAGCATAGAGCCCGAATATTGCGAAGAGTACAGCAAGATGGTAAACAAGATCAAGTCCAGATAGAAAGGAAAGAGGTATGTCTTCAAGATATGAGATTAGATTGTCCGGATCCGGTGGTCAGGGTCTGATTCTTCTGGGAATCATTCTGGGAGAGACCGCCTCCATATACGAAAACAAGAATGCCGTTCAGTCGCAGTCCTACGGTCCCGAGGCAAGGGGAGGAATGAGCAAGTCAGACGTCATTATATCGGATGAGGAGATTGACTATCCCAAGGCATATAATGTCGATTTCCTTCTTGCCCTGACCCAGCAGTCTTTCGACCGCTACACCAGAGAGGTCAAAAAGGGAGGAATCGTCCTCTATGATTCGACACTCGTTCACTCGCCCAGGGAAGGTGATTACAGACTGATTGGCCTTCCCTTAAACGATACGGCAATAAAGGATATCGGCAAGTCAATGGTCATAAACATCGTCTCGCTCGGTGCAATAGTAAAGATTTCAAACATTGTTACAATCGAAAACACAGAGAAGGCTCTCTTAAAAAGGGTTCCCAAAGGGACCGAAGAGCTCAACAAAAAGGCATTTTATGCAGGAGTAAATCTGGCAAAATAAGAATTTACCGGAGGTTTTTATGCTGGAGAGAACACTGGGTATCGTCAAGCCGGACGGTATCAGAAGAGGACTGATTGGTGAAATCCTGAAACGAATCGAGGACTCGGGTCTCAGAGTTGTGGCTTTGAAAATGAAACAGCTTACGCGCAGTGAGGCAGAGGGTTTCTATTACGTCCACAGGGAGAAACCGTTCTTTAATGACCTTGTCGATTTTATGACGTCAGGACCCGTGGCGCTGTTCGTCCTCGAGGGAGAGAATGCCATCGAGAGATACCGCCGTCTGATGGGGGCGACCGACCCCAAGAAGGCCGAGAAAGGGACGATCAGATCAGACCTTGCCGAATCAATGCAGTGCAATACCGTACACGGTTCTGACGGACCGGATACAGCGAGATTCGAGATATCGTATTTCTTCGCTGCAACAGAAATCGTCAAGAGGTGAGAGATGAAACCTTCTATGATAAGACCGCCGGTACTCTCCGAAAAGAGAAATATCAAGTCGATGACACTCAGGGAAATAGAGAGGCTGATTACCTCGAAGGGAGAGAAGAGATTCAGGGCATCCCAGTTCTTCAAGTGGCTTCATTACAAGGGGGCACTCTCCTACGACGAGATGACGGATATCCCGCGCGCCCTCAGAAATACGATAGCGGAATACAGCCCGATAACGAGACTCGAGACAGACAAGAAGGTCGTTTCGAAGGACGGGACGATAAAATACCGCTTTAAGACGGCCACGGGTCATTTTGTTGAATCCGTCTACATCCCCGAGAAAGGAAGACAGACGGTCTGTGTATCCACACAGGTAGGATGCAAAATGGGTTGTGATTTCTGTCTTACGGGGAAGATGGGCTTTGTCAGGAATCTCGGCACAGACGAGATTGTGGACCAGATAAGGGCGATAGCCTCCGACCTCAGGGCATCCGGTGCTGGAGCCGAAGAGTCACAGAAGAAGGTTCGTTCACCTCACAGGGGACTTATTACAAATGTAGTCTTTATGGGTATGGGCGAACCGCTCGACAACTTTGCCGAGGTAGTAAGGGCGGTCGAGATACTGACACACCCCGAGGGTTACGGATTCTCCCACCGTCATATAACCGTCTCCACGGTAGGGCTCGTCCCCGAGATGATAAAATTTATCCACGAGGCAAATGCAAAACTTGCAGTCTCCCTCAATGCAACCACAGACGAGGTCAGAAGCAAGATTATGCCGATAAACAACAAGTACCCCATTCAGATGCTTATAGATACCACACATCAGCTGCCGGTCAAGAGGGGCGACAGGATTACTATAGAGTATGTAGTCATCAGGGATATCAATGACTCGGTTATGGATATGAAGAGGCTTGTAAGGCTTGTCTCGACATTCCCTGCAAAGATAAATCTGATTCCGTACAATCCGAATCCGCTCTCGCAGTATCAGGCACCGTCCAAGGAACTTATGATGAAGCTTCTCAGGATTCTGACAGATAACAATATAACAGCAATAATAAGGGCGAGCAAGGGGCAGGATATAATGGGGGCCTGCGGCCAGCTTGCCATAATGGAGGAGGGAAAAGAATGAGCAAAAATATTATCGGAGTAATCGGCGGAAGCGGACTCTATCAGATCGAAGGGCTGAAGGTAAAGGAAGAGAGAAAGGTAAAGACGCCGTTTGGCAGTCCGTCAGACTCGTATATCCTGGGTGAACTGAACGGGGTTGAGATGGCATTTCTGGCACGACACAGCAGGAAACACACAATCCCGCCGCACCAGATAAACTACAGGGCAAATATCTACGGATTCAAGCTTCTGGGTGTTACCAAACTCATCTCTGTCTCGGCGGTAGGTTCGATGAGGGAGGATATAAAGCCATCGCATATGGTAGTCCCGTATCAGTTCTTCGACCGAACGCTGATGAGGGCGCGCACATTCTTCGAAGATGGAATAGTTGCACACGTATCGATGGCAGATGCTGTCTGCAAATCGCTTGCACACCTGATAGCGCATGCGGTTCGCAGGGAGAATCTTACGGTTCACGAGGGAGGGACATATATCTGTATAGAAGGTCCTACTTTCTCAACAAGGGCAGAGTCTGAGATATTCAGAAAATGGGGAGTTGACGTAATAGGAATGACAAATCTGCCAGAGGCGAGACTCGCCCGCGAAGCGGAGATCTGCTATGCAACACTTGCCCTCTCGACGGATTATGACTGCTGGTACGAGAATTCAGAGGATGTAAATGCCGTTATGGTTATCGAGATAATGAAGAAGAATGTAGAGAACGCAAAGAGAGTCATCAAAAGGCTCATTACAGAGATAGACGCTGATGAGAATTGCAGCTGCAACAATGCACTTGCGAACTCTATAGTTACCTCCGAAAAGAATATCTCACCTGCGGTGTATAAAAGACTCAGACCAATAATCGGGCGGTACGTAAAACCTCAGAGAAAGAAATAACAATATGAACTTTTCAATGTGGAAGAAGGCACTCCTCGTAATCCCGAGGATTGAGCCCGAAGAATTCAGAAAACTCGATGTGGTTTCCAAGTGGCTGATTATCACAAGGGCGGCTGTTCTTATAATGACATTCACCTCTGCTGCCATAGGCGGGATTCTGGCGGCAAAAGACGGTATGTTCGACGGACTCTACTTTATAATCTGCACCATAGGACTGATTCTTGCACACGCCACAAACAATATGGTCAACGACTTTACAGACTATATAAAGGGGGTTGACAAGGATAATTACTTCCGTACCCAGTATGGTCCTCATCCGCTCGAACAGAATCTGATGGATAAAAAGGAGTTTATGCTCTATCTGGGCATAACCGGCCTGATTGCCCTTCTGTGCGGGATTTATCTCGTATATGTGAGGGGGAATGTGGCTCTGTATCTGCTTCTTTGCGGCATATTCTTCGTCCTCTTCTATACATTTCCTCTCAAGTACATAGGTCTCGGGGAGATTGCGGTCCTTCTGGTATGGGGTCCGCTTATGACGGCGGGGACATATTTTATCACGAGCGGGAGTCTGAGTTACAATGTCGTGATTGCATCTATCCCCTATGCCATAGGGACGACAACTGTGTTATTCGGGAAACACATAGACAAGTATGAGATGGATAAGGCAAAGGGGATAAGGACGCTCCCTGTGCTGATAGGCGAGAATGCCTCGAGAAGGGCTGTTATATTCCTGATGGTATTCGAGATTTTCTTCGTAATCTATCTTGTACTCAATGGATATTTCTCCGTTATTATGCTCCTTGTCCTCTTCTCCCTCGGCACACTGAGAGAGGCGATAAAGGCATATCTCGAGCCGAAGCCGAAAGAGAGACCCGAAATATGTCCGCCGAATATATGGCCACTATGGTTTGTGGCAATTGCCTTTTATTTCAACCGTCGATTTGGTCTCTTATTTCTGGGCGGACTTCTTCTCGACCTGATTCTTATAAAATCCGGAATCAGAACAGATATATATTCACTTAAAAGTTATTTTTAGTCTCAAAGAAGAGAACACCGGGTCATCCTTCCCGGCGGTCCGCAAGTGTTAGCGTCTCTATGTAAGGCTGACTTTCACCCGGGGTTATAATGGCAGGTGCAGATGTGGGAAAATCAAATTGCTTTTTTATTACAATTCGAGCATATCTTCCTCAGATAAATCACCGCGAGTAGTATCGAAGCAGGAGCGGCAGAGATAAGTGCAGTAGTAGGATTTTTTATTTCTTATTGTGAGTTCGGCATATTCGGCAAGCCTGTTTGGTCCGCAGATTGTACATTTTGGAATAAATTGCTTTTTTGCAGCTATATACCAGCAATTATTCACGAAATCGAAGACCTTCTTGAATCTGGTGGTTTTAATTTTCAGGTCTTTAATAATCTCTTCGTCTACAATATTGAAGTAGACCATATCTGTATTGTTGTCTGCCTTTATAATCTCAAACAATTTGTAATAGTGAATCATCTCTACCTCCCGAAAGTATTATAATATAATCATTCAAACAGTTCAAACCGTAAAGTTCGTGTTTTGGAAAGCTATTAGTTAAAAAATATACCTTAAAAGCCAATTCGTTCGCTTTCTGCCATACAACTAATTTTTTGTAGTTCGACATAAGTGAGTTATTAACATTTGAATAAAAATAATCAATTGAAATAAATAACTTCAGTCTTCAGCACTGGAATAACTTTCGCCTTCCGCCTTCAGCACTAATGAATATCCCACTTGGTTCAGAAGACACAGGTTTATAGAGCTGAAGTCTGAAGAGCTGAAGTATTAGTAGTTAGAGTGATTTCTGAAATCCCCAAAGAAGCTTTCCGACTTCTTTGATTAAGCTCTCAATATTCGAAATGTTGGATTTAATATATCCAAGTCTTATTGAGAAATCTAATAAATATTCTACTTCAGCGAGGGAGCCTAATGCTATATCGATGAATCTTTGTAATTCCTTTTTGCTCTTTCTGTTATATCCCTCAACTATATTTGTAGGTATTGATAAGGCTGCTCTTCGTAATTGTGATGTAATACCAAAAAGTTCGTGTTTTGGAAAGCTATTAGTTAAAAAATATACCTTAAAAGCCAATTCGTCCGCTTTCTGCCATACAACTAATTTTTTGTAGTTCGACATAAGTGAGTTATTAACATTTGAATAAAAATAATCAATTGAAATAAATAACTTCAGTCTTCAGCACTGGAATAACTTTCGCCTTCCGCCTTCA
>Ga0067045_1029508_pt1 | contig 20279 bp, 15 predicted proteins | sample TerdegcTABiofilm_FD_59184 | JGI IMG/M metagenome (GOLD analysis project Ga0067045, IMG submission 59184) | Combined Assembly of (Gp0054472, Gp0054536) Wastewater bioreactor microbial communities from Singapore -Terephthalate degrading... | reverse complement strand
GGTACATCTGGCAGCCAGTACTGCGGGCTGGCCAGGTGCCAGACCACCACGTCGGTGGTCAGTTCCGAGTTCCACATGAGGAAGGCGGCACAGTAGCAGAATCCTGCCAGCAGCAGGGCTACCATGATGATGGACTTGACCACCGTGAAACCTCCAGGACAACGCTCTTGTGAGCTCGGTCAGACGTGATATGCCGCTACATTCCCGGCAGACCGGGCATTCCGGGCATCCCACCGGGCATTCCGGGCATCCCACCGGGCATTCCGGGCATCCCACCAGGCATTCCGGGAATGGCCTCAGGCATCCCGCCGGGCATCATGCCGGGCATTCCCCCGCCCGGTGCACCGAAACCTCCGCGCTGGAACCCGCCGGCGGTTGGAGCCGGTGCCGCAGGCAGCTTGCGGTCCACGGTGAATGCGAAGTGGCGGGTGGACTCATTGCCCATCCAGTCGCTCACCGAGACGGCGACGACATAGTCGCCATCCGGCATGTTGCGTGACCGGCTCCCGCGGTACTGCTCACATATCAGCCAGACGTAGGCGCCCGCGGCATCGTAGGCCACTTCCCAGCGCACATCCTCGTCGCCGCTCACCGGCGACGCGCTGATGGTCTGCGGGTCAATGCCGGAGCCGGCGTCATAGGCAACCATGCGGACGTAGACCGGGAGTGCGCCGCGGATTTTGGGCTTCTCGGTCTCGGGCTTGATCTCATCGATCCCGGCGTACAAGGTGAGATTCTGCTGAGTGCGCTGTTCACCGGTACCCGGGACCTCGATCTCAGCCTGCTCAAGCTCCGGTCCCACGGCGTCGGCCGCTTTCTGGCTGAAGGCGTAGAGCGCTCGGTCATTTGCAAGGACATACAGGTTGTCCCCGTCAGCGACGGGCGATGCCTGCACCTCGTACTCGAAAACCAGCGTGGGGGCGATGGCGCGCCCGTAGTCGTCGTAGTAGGCCCCCGCGGAGGCGCCAAAGCCCGACCGGGTGAGTCCGCCTCGGCTGAAGCGGGAAGTACCGCCCATGCCCCCGGCCAAACCTCCCACGCCCCCGGTCGTTCCTGTTCCCGCCATCGCCGCCAGTCGGGCCGCTTCTGTGACCTGCGCCAGTGCCGCCGCCGCCTGTTCCTCAGTCGTCTCTTGCCCGGCCAGCTCCGCCAGCTGGTAGTGCCAGAGTGTAGAGCCGTCCTTGATGCTGACCGCGTTGATCTGACGCGGACCGGAGCGGTAGATGACCGCGTCCCCGGAGACCAACGGCGTGCTCTTCACCGCCTGCTGCAACCCGTCCACCGGTACTGCGGGCTTGTCGGCTTCCTTGCCGTTGCTCTCTTCCGGCGGCAGCTGCCACAGGATGTAGTCGCTGTCCCGATCCTGGTAGGAGATATTGCCGGTGGCCCGGATGTCCAGGGCATACAGCTTGTCTTCGCTGTCGCCGAAGATGATGGCGTTGCCCGCGACGGACGGCGTGCCAACGATATTGCCCTTGGCCTCGAACCGCATGCGGACGTATCCGTTGCGGCCGTGGTCACAGGCGTACAGGTGCTTGCCCGCGGCGGTGAAGACCTTGCTCCGGGTGATCACGGGAGAGACGAGAAGGTCCTTGTTCTCGAGGGTCGTCTGCCAGACGAGCTTGCCGGTGTCTTCGGTCAGGCCGTAGACGCTGCCGTCCAGGGACGCCACATAGACGCCGCGATTCCAGTACGCGGGGGAGGACACGATCGGACCCTTGGTGCGGAAGTCCCAGACCTTCTTCTGGGACGCCATGTCCAGGGCATACACCCAACCGTCACTGGCGCCGAAGTACACCTTGCCATTATGGTAGAGCGGCGAAGACTGCACGCGCGGCGGAATGGCCTGCTCTTCAGGAGACTTCGGAAGCTTCGTGTGCTCGCGGGCGATGTTGAACTCACCCGCGAAGCTTCCGCTTTTCGCGCCAAGCTCAACGAAGTACACAATGCCGTTGCGGCAGCCGAATACCGCAACGCCGTCCTTGATCATCGGTGTGGAGTCCACACGGTCCGGCAGAGCGAGGGGCGCGTCCCACTTCTTTGCGCCGCTGTCCTTCCAGACAGCGTACATATTGTTGCCGACGAAGAAGTAGACCGTATCATCGTCGTAGGCCGGAGAGGCCACCACGTGCTCGACAGTGTCCGTGTTCGGCTCAACCGTGTGTTTCCAGCTGAGAACCAGCGGCACGGTGAGCGGCACCGGAGCCCCGCCGCTGCGGCTGGGGTCACCCAGGAACATGGAATCGGGCCCGGCCGACACGGCGCCGGTCACACGGCCCTGGGCCAGCGCCGGTCCTGTGAGAACGGCGAAGACCGCCAGTGCCACCAAACCGACTGTAACCCGCATCTAAGATGCCTCCTGGCCATTTGCCTGCAGGTCGGTACGAGCGTGCCGAGGTCGACCTCGCGCCTGCCGGTAGCGCCTGCTCACGATCCGGCTCCGGCGGGCTCACGCTTTTCCTGTACCAGCAGGCGCTGGAGACCGTACTTGGCCGCAATGTTGTCCGGATCCTTCGCCAGAGCAATGCGGTACTCCGCCGAGGCCTCGTGGAACCGTCCCTGGACCTCGTACACCTGCGCCAACTGGGCATGGATGTTCGCCAAAGTCACCGCGTCGGCCTTGGGAGCGTTCTTCAAAGCCGCCTTCAGTGCTTCCTCCGACGCTGTCCACTGCTCAAGCCCTGCGTACGATGCCGCCAGCAGGCGGTAGGCGTCCGCGAAGTCTGTGCGCAGTTCCAGAGCCTCATTGAGGATTTCGATCGTCTTCTCATACGCCTTGCGCTCATGGCGCGTGCGGCCGATGAGATACAGCACGTACGGCCGCTGGCTGGTGGTATTCGCCACCGACGACTTGGGCAGAAGCTCGAGGGCCCGCACGTACTCGCCCTCGGCCCGGCCCCAGGACTGGAGGGCAAACAGGGCATTGCCCAGGTTCAGATATGAGCGGTAGTCCGTGGGCGCGGTGTCGATGGCGGTGGCGAAGTCGTTGACCGCGGCCACAAGCTTGTTGCGGTAGTACTTCACAAGCCCCGACACATTCAGTGCCGTCACGTCGTCCTTGTCGATGACGAGAGCTTTGCGCGCCGCCTGGTCGGCCTTGTCCAGTTCGTCCAGCCCGAGATACGCCCGGGAAAGCTCGGACCAAAGCTCACCGTTTCCCGGTTCGAGCGCGATGGCTTCCTGCTCCAGGAGGTCGCGGGCCTGCGCGTACATGTCAAGCTTCTGAGCCGGATCGGTGAGCGTCTCGCCGTGGCTGATCCAGGCCTGCGCCTTGTGAAGCATGGCCGGGACGTACGTGGGCATGTACAAGAGAGCCTTGTCGAAGCTCTCGGCGGCTTCCTCAAACGTGTGGGACTCGATGCCGCGTTCCTTATCGGTCGAGTAGGTGTTCGCCTGGTAGAGGTAGATCTGCCCGAGGCCGTCGAAAATGCGCGCCACCAGCGGATCTGGCTGCGGCGGCGGCTGCATTTCCCGCAGTTTCGCGTCCTTCGGGATGCCCAGCACGTACAGGGCCCGCGCATATCCGTCCAGCCGGTCCTTGGGATTCTGCGACTGCTGGGTCGCGGTGATCTGGCCGGCAGTGCCGAAGCCGCCGCCTCCGCGGATGCCCTGCTGCTGCTGTTGGTTATAACTCGACGGGGGCGGCAGCTTGTCGCCCTCTGCGGCGTACCACTGGAAAATGGCCGACAGCAGCAGACCGTCCTGCTCGAAGATCTCCTTGCCGTGCAGGAAGTAGCCCCTGCCGATGCGAGCCCAGGCGTCGGCGTCGTCAGGAGAGCCTTCGCCCTCCTGCGGCCGCATGGCGTGCCGGTAGCTGTTGCGCATGGCGGCCCAGTCCTTCAGACCGGCGTACGCGTCCCCCAGCGCTTTGTTGAGCTCGGGCCACATGTGCAGGTCCAGGGCGAACTCCTGGGCCCGCGCGTACTTCTCGCTGACCTGTTCCAGCGTCTCCCGGTCAGTGTCCGTGCGCGGGCGGGCTTTGGCGCCGCGCAGCTCCCACAGCTCCTTGCGCAACTGGTCCCAGGCTTCAAGGATGTCGGAAGCTCGCATCGGGTCATCCGGGTCGGTGATCTGGTAGTGGATACGCAGGAGGTGGAAAACCTTGTCCCGCCAGTTCTCCAGAGTCTCGCGCCCGTACTTGAGGGTGTCGATGGCTTCCTGATACGCGCCTGTAGCCGTCAGTGCGAGGCCAAGGTAGTACCGGGCCTCCACGTAGTAGGGCTCTTCGAGAACCACACGGCGGGTGAGGGCGATCGTGTCCTGATAGTCCCCGGCGGCGTATGCAACTCGCGCCAGAGCGACATGCACGGCGTTGCGGTCCTTGAGGTTCTTGAGGGAGAGTTCCTGCCTGTAGTACTCCCTGGCCTTCGCAAGCTTCCCCTGTGCCTCGTAGATGCGGCCCAGATGCAGGGCCGTCCCGGGGCGTGACGGGGCAATAGCCGCGGCCTTCTCCAGAGCCTCAATGGCCCCGGAGTAGTCGCGTCCGCCCGTATCGCCGGGCCCTGCGAGGTTCAGGTGGACGTACTGGAATCTGGCCAGGCCAAGGTAATACCAGGCGGCCTCCCAGTCGGGGTGAGCTTCGACGACAGCGGAAAGGTCGTCGATCGCCTGATCATACTCGCCCCGCTGATAGGCTTCGATGCCTGCCACGAAACTGTCTGCGTCGTCCTGAGCAATCGCCGAAGGGCCCGGCAGCAGAACGTACAGAGCCGCCGTGGCCGCGACAACGAGGCGCCAAGTCCCCGTCATCGGACAGCTCCCCTTTGAGTACTCAACTGGAATCGCCGGGCGCAGGCATTGTATAGCAAACCAGAATCCCCTGTCAACGCGAGGCGGGCACCCGAACGCCGCCCCGCGTGTCGCTGAGGATGGCTCTGCAGGCGGCTTTCCACTAGAGAACGTCGCGCTAGCCGCCGCGGTTCTGTCTGTGTCAGATTATGCCAACCGGAACGTCTCGCTCGCCAGTGTCCGCCGCCTTCTGCGCCGTGAGTGCTGCCAGTGTCGATCGCAGGCACTCCTCGCGATCAAGGAAGGCCGTCTCGCCGAACTCCACCTGCCGCGCGAAATCCTCAAGCGGGTCCAGCGCCGGCAGATCGTCCACGGGCATTTCCAGCCGCGGTTCGCCCGCCCGTTCCACAACCGGCGCCTTGCCGGCCTCGAACTCCAGCGTGCCCTGGCTGCCCCAAAGGAAAAAGCGCCAGGGAGCATGATGCCCGGCGGGCACGAGATACGAGGCGTCCCCAAACACGCTCCCGCCACCGTCGAGCTCCATCCAGCACTGGGCGCTCTGCTGGAAGAACTCGGGCGCGGGAGAATCGGGCACCGCCGAGCCATTGGCGGCGAGCACCCGCTTGAACTCCCGGCCTGTGATCCACCGGAGCATATCTATACCGTGGATCATGATGTCGTTGATCGTTCCGCCGTGCTTGCCCGGCTCAAAGTACCAGTCTGGGCGGCTGCCCCAGCTCAGCGGGTGCTGACCGAACACCGTTGCCGAGGCCAACTCGCCGATGACGCCTTCAGACATAATCCTTTTGACAGTGCGAGAGGCCGCGGAGTAGCGCATCGTCAGATCAACGTGGACGATAAGGCCCCTATCCCGGGACAGTTGGGCGATCTGCCGCAGCTCCTCTTCCCGGATGCACAGGGGCTTGTCGGTGATGCAGTGCTTCCCGGCCTGCAGGGCCTTGATCACGGTTGGCCCGCGCTTTGCGTAGTAATCCACACAGGCCAGGGCGTCGAACTCCACCCTGTCCAGGACCTCGTCGAAGCTCTCGTGGGTCAGCTCCACCCCAAGCTCCCGGGGAATGGCATCCCGGGCAGCGGGGTCCTCTTCCACACAGGCGACGATGTCCACGAAATCCAATTCCCGCGCCTTTGCGTAGATCGAGCCCACGTGCCCGTGCCGGAAACCGACGATCGCAAGTCTCATGGCATCTCCTCCCCTGCGGTCTCAGTCTCGGCGATGGCCGGTTCCACTTCGTCCCCGAAAGCCCGTGCGATGCGGTCAGCGGGCAATTGCGGCGAGACCAGGCTAACCACCGGTGTGGCGATCAGGGAGACGATCATGGCAATCGCCGCCGCCACCGGTGAGTTCGCCGCGCCCCACGCGAAGTACAGGGCCACGGCCGCGCCGAGCCCGCACAGGAAACCCGCGGCCGCGCCAGCCGCGGTGATCCTTCGGCAGTACAGCCCCCAAACATACGGGCCGATGAAAGCCCCCGCTAGCGCGCCCCAGGACATGGACATGAGTGTGACGATGCCCGCAGGCTTTGTGGCAGCGATAATGACCGACAGTGCGACGAAGACGCCGCAAAGCACGCGCAGCAAGGTCAGGCCCTGCTTGCTGCTCTTGTCGCGGCTGTCGCGGGCTCCCGCAAGATCAACCGCAATCGCGGCGCTGGAGACCAGAACCAGGGACGCCAAGGTGGACATGGACGCGGCAAGCACCACCAGCAGGATGATGACCGAAAACCAGCCGGGCGTGTGCTCCGTCAGCATCTGGGGCACGATCTTGTCGAAGTCGGGGCCTTTCGGTCCCTGAGGCAGGTCTGGACCGGTGAAGAAATGGTGAGAAAGCGCCCCGCAGTAGTACGCGCCGAAGGCGATGAGCACCGAGAAGGCCGTTGCGACCAGCATCCCGCGCCTCACCACGTCCCGGCTCTTGATGGAGTAAAACTTCTGCACCATCTGTGGCAGGCCGAAGGGCCCCACGCTGGTCATGAACACCAGGCTTGCGAGCATCAGCCAACCGGGAAACAGGGCATCGGGCTTGGGCGCCAGGCCGGGCGCGGAATCCGGGCCCGCCACCTCCAGTGCGGCGCCGATGACTCCCTTACCCGTAGCGGCCGCGAGAAGCAGGATCATCAGGATGACCCCGAAGACCTGCATCAGGCCCTGGATGAAGTCAGTGGTCGTGACCGCAAAGTACCCCCCCATCACCAGGTAGACGCCAGTCAGGGCGGCCATGAAGATGACTGCCTGAAGGTAGTCGATCCCCAGGTTCACTTCGAACAGGTGAGCCAACCCCGTGTAGACCGAGGCGCTGTAGGGCACGAGAAAGATGAAGATGACCAGGGCGCTCAGAGCCTTGAGCCAGCCTATCCCGTAGCGCGCCGCCAGGAACTCGGGCATGGTGATGGCGTCGAGACGCTCGGTCATTTCGCGGGTCGGGATTGCCAGCATCTTCCATGCAAGCCAGGTCCCGACCACGGCATTGCCGAGAGCGATCCAAAGAGCATTGAGGCCGAAGCCCCAGCCGAGCTTACCGGCAAAGCCTACGAACAGAACTGCTGAGAAGTAGGTGGTCCCGTACGCCATGGCCGAGATCCACGGGCCGATTGTGCGCCCCCCGATGAAGAAGTCACCTACGTTCTGGGTACGGCGCATGGACCAGTAGCCGATGAGAATCATTGCGACGATGTAAAGGACAACGACGATGGCTTTTGCGACGAGTTCCACTGACGAGCTCCCTTCCAGCGATGGTTACGGCTGCGGTGCGTCGAGCTTCAACCCGAACTGATCGGCCACGGCCTGCCGTCCGGGGCTGGGCGGCAGCATCGCAAGAGCGCGGGCGACGCACTGCGCCCCTTTCTCCTGCTGGCCCGTCAGGGCCTGCGCCACTCCCCACGCCAGTGCAACTTCCGGCTCGCCCGGAAGCTCCTCGGCGGCCGCGCGCAGCACGGGTACGGCGGCACTCGGGTCCGCGCCACTCTTTAGCAGCACGATCCCCAGCCCCAGGTTGGCGATCCCGCGCACGTCCTCATAACTGAGCGCCACCCGGAAGGCTTCTTCCGCCTGCTTCCACTTCTCCTGCTCGCCGTAGATCCGCCCCAGCCAGGTGTACGCCTCCCCCGACGGGCTGCGCTGCATCAGCTCTTCCGCGACCTGCAGCGCTTCGGGCCACTTCTTCTCATGCACAAGGAAGCCCACCATGGTCTGCAGACCCGCCGAATCCTGGGGGTCGGCATCGGCCGCGTCCCGGAAGCGCTGGTACATGGCCTTGCGGTTGTCCATCATGAACTCGGCGATCCCGGCGAACAGGAGCACCCGCGCCTTGAGTTCGGGCGCAGCCTGCACAAGCTGCATGTACTCGTCGCGACAGGAGGTGAGCAGGCGCTTTTGGGTCTCGTCAAGCGTGGGCCAGATAGGTTCGGAGATCCCTTTCATCATCTGGGCCGCGAAAAACGGCGCCAGCTTGCAGGAGACCGCATGCTGGCGCAGGCGCGGGTAGTTCGGAGCAAGGTTGGCCGCCCGCAACAGGAGCTCGCTCACTTCCTCGAACTCCGCGATGCGCTTGAGGCCGGAAAGCGGGTCCTCGCGCAGGGCGATGAGCAACGGCAGCCATTTCGACAGGAACAACGCCACATGGGCCAGCGGCTCTGTGGGCCCGAGCTCGACAGCCCGGCCGCCCTCGCTCTCCGCCGCCGCGAAGTGGCTTTCCATCAGCCACCTGAGGCCGGCATCGTGAGCGTGGACACCGTTCTTCGCATGCAGATACGAAGCCAGCTCGTGGGCCTGCCACAGCTTGTCGTCGTAGACGTACGCATCTTCGATATGGGCCGCCGCGTCCTCATCCTCACCAAGCGCGATGAGCACCTCGGCCAACTGCTGGTGGGCCCTGGCGTTCTTTGGATCCTTCTCCAGGAGCTTCGTATAGCCATCGGTTGCCACGCGGTAGTGAACCACGGCCAGCTCATACTGCCCCGTCCACAGGAGCAGCCGGGCAAGCTCCAGGTGCATCTCCGGCGAATCATCGGTCTCGAGGCGCTTGTTCAGGGCCTCGATGTCTGCCTGCGGGTCCTTGCTCGGAGGGATGCGTAGGTCCCGGATCGGGAAACTCACGTCCAGGTCCAGGCTGATGGCGGGGAAGTGAAGCTCACGGATGAGCACCGCCGAATCCAGCGCCGCACAGGGCAGCGCCGCAAGCAGGCACGCGAGTGCGAGCAGCGCCCCGAGAGCAGTCCGCGGCGGACCAGCGGCATCCTGATACCCGTTTCTAGATCCTGCGGCCAATCTCCGCACCTTCCCAGACTGCGTCATGGAGCGTCCTTGGCTGGAGCGCGTCGCCGATAATATGCACACCCCCGCCCCCTTCGGCCCTTAGCCCGGGCCACGGGTCCACAGCGGCCCGTCCCAGCGCGCAGACGATGCCTGCTGGTGGGAACTCGCGGCGCTCCTCACCGTGCACCAGCGCCGTCACAACGCTGCCCAGCACCTTCTGCACACGGTGCCCGGTCAGCAGGTGTACGCGCGCTTTCTCGATCCGTTTCAACAGGAAATGGCGTACCCCTGGAGGGACGCCCATCCCGACCTGATCGTTCTGTTCGAACAGCAAGACCTCATGGCCGTTGCGGGCCAGTTCCAAGGCGGACACAAGCCCCACCCGGTCCCCACCCAGCACGGCGACCAGTTCCGGCAGGTCCATCGCGGGGTCTTGCAGATACCCGATGGCCTGGACGAATTCCCCGTCACAGTCCTCGGGCAGGACTTCACCCGGGTCAAGCGGCCTCGAACCCGTGGCGATGATCAGTTCATCCGGCGCGAATTCGGCAACGGACTGAGCATCCGCCCTGCGCTGCCAATACACTTCGACGCCCGACTCGTCAATCTGACCCGCGAGACAGTTCACGTACTCGTCGAGCACATGACTCTTGTCGGGCCAGGCCAGCGCGGCAATGCGGCCGCCCAGGATGGGCCCGCGCTCCCACAGGGTCACCTTGTGTCCCCGTCGGGCCGCGGTGACAGCGGCCGAGATGCCCGCCGGCCCGCCGCCCACCACCAGCACCCGTTTCGTCGCCGCCGGCGCCGGTCCCTCCGGCCAATCCGGCCAGTCCACTTCATGCGCCGTCAGCGGGTTTGTGACGCACTCCGCGAAACCCTCCGGGCTGTGCCGGCGCTCCATACAGGCCTGATTGCACAGGATGCAGGGGATGATCCGGTCCGCCCGGTCCTCCTGCGCCTTCCGCACCCAGTCCGCATCTGCCAGCAACTGTCGACCCAGCGCCACCAGATCGCAGCGCCCGTGGGCGATGGCGTCCTCCGCGAAAGCCGGGTGACGGATATTCCCCACGCCGATCACCGGCACCTGCACGGTCCGAGAGATCGCCTCCGACAGGTGCAGCAGGTGGCCTTCCGGCAGCATCCACGGAGCGGAAGCGTAGTAGGAAGTCTCCCCGACGCAGGCCGACACATGCATGGCGCAGTAGCCGTACTCCTCCAGGAGACGCGCCACCCGCAGGGCCTCGTCGAGTTTCATGCCGCCTTCGAGAAACTCGTCGGCGGATATGCGGCACCAGACCGGGTAGTCCCTGCCACAGCGCCGCCGGATCTCCTGCATGACCTCGAAAGCGAACCGGGTGCGTTTGACGGTGTCGCCACCGTAGGCATCGGTGCGCTGGTTCAGGAGGGGCGACAGGAAGGAGCAGCCCAGGTACCCGTGGGCCATGTGGACCTCCACCCCGTCATACCCCGCCTTTTTCGCCCGCAGAGCGCCCTCGCCAAAGGCCTGGGTGGTGGCTCGGATCTCTTTCACCGTCATCTCACGGGGCATGCGCCGGTCGCGTCCGGCAACCACCGCCGAAGGGGAGATGCATTGCCCGCCAATGCTGTTCGGGTCGGCCTGCCTGCCCCCGTGCTGAATCTGCAGCGCGATCCTTCCACCGGCTTCATGGACGGCATCCACGAGGCGCTTGTGGCCGGGGATGAAGGAGTCATCCAGGATGGCCAGCATCCGCGGGCTGGTCAGCCCGGACTGCTGGACCGCGGTGTGCTCGACGATGCTCAACCCCACGCCGCCTTCTGCTCGGGCAACGTGGTAGGCGATGAGCCGGTCGGTGACCTTGTGGTCCTCGCCGGCATAGTTCGTCGCCATGGGTGCGAGAACCACCCGGTTGGGCAGTTCGAGGGCGCCCAGGCGGATTGGGGAAAACAGGTGGGGGTACTTATTCATCGCAGTCACCCTGCAGGGTCGCGAGCCCTGTCCTGGATGGCGTGTGGACCGGTGGCGGGAGAACAATCGCACGTTTGCGGCAGGAATGCAAGTGCCTGCGAACCGGGATGCGGCCGCGCCTGCCCGTGCGCGCAGGTAAAATGGTTTCCACGGGGGAATTCTGATATACTACGGCAAGAATCCAGGCCGGCAGGAGAATCCTTTGCACATCGCGGGAGGGTACCATGGCTAAGAAGATCAAGGCCGCTGTCATCGGCGCCGGGATCGGCAAGTATCACATCGAGGGTTACCAGGCCAGCGGCAAGGCCGACGTCGTCGCCTTGTCCGACGTAAACCCCGTTGCCCTCGCGGACGTCTGTGCCAAGTTCGATATCCCCGGCGCGTATACCGACTTCAAGGAGATGCTCAAGGACGACGCCATTGACTGTGTGAGCGTCTGCGTCCCCAACGCCCTGCATGCGCCGCTGGTCATAGAGTGCCTCAAGGCCGGCAAGCATGTGTTGTGCGAAAAGCCCCTGGCCCGAGATGCCAAAGAGGGCCAGAAGATGGTGGATGCGGCCGCTGCCGCCGGCAAGAAGTTCATGATTCAGTTCAACAACCGCTACCGGCCCGAAGCCATGCTGCTCAAGCAGTACGCCGACGCTGGCGAGATGGGCAACCTGTACTTCGCCCGCTGCGGCTGGATTCGGCGCAATGGCATCCCCGGCTGGGGCGGCTGGTTCACCAGCAAGGAAATGGCCGGCGGCGGCCCGCTCATCGACCTCGCCGTGCACATGCTGGACCTCACCATGTGGCTCATGGGCAATCCGGAGCCCGAGACCGTGCTCGCCTCCACCTACTCGGTGTTCGGTCCGAAGATGGAAGCCCTGGGCCCCTGGGGCACGCCTAACAAGAAGGGCAAGTTCGACGTGGAAGACATGGCCGTTGCGATGATCAAGTTCAAGGGCGGCCAAACCATCGCCCTCGAAGCCTCCTGGGCCTCGCGCTGCAAGCGGGAGTGGGTGTACTCCACCCTCATGGGCGACAAGGCCGGCGCCAGCCTGGAGCGCGTCTTCGGCTTCGACGGCGACGACGACACGGCCATCGACACCCTGGAACTGTTCACCCAGGAGCACGGCGCGCCCGTGAACCGCGACCTCATCGTGGAACCCGACCCCGCAATGGGCCGGCACAGCGCGGTCAAGCACTTCGTGGACTGCCTGCTGGATGATTCCGTGGAGATGATCTCGCCTGCCACCGATGGCCTGCGGATCATGAAGATCCTGGACGCCGCCTACAAGTCCGCCGAGACTGGTAAGGCCGTCACGATCAAGTAGCTGTGCGAACGCGATGCATCCGGGGCAGTCGTGAACCGGCTGCCCCGTTTCAGCCGTTCTGCTGCCCGGCAGGCTCACGCCCCGGTTCGCAGCCCTTGACGAAGACAACGCGGGGAGACGAAAGCCATGCGACAACTGGCGCTGATCGGGCTCGTGGCAGCGGTGGTGACCCTCGCCGGATGCGGGGGCAGCGATGACAAGATCTTCACCATCAACCTCACGGGCGCCGACATCTACGCCCTTACCATCGATTCCGGCCAGGTTACGCGGCTCACCGACAATGCCGCCGAAGACTACGGAGCGGTTTTCTCGCCGGACGATGCGAAGATCGCGTTCACATCCAACCGCGACGGGAATACCCACATCTACGTGATGGACGCGGACGGAGAGAACGAGACCCGCGTGGGCACGAACCCGGCCAACGACTGGGAGCCCACTTGGTCGCCCGATGGCACCCGCATCGCTTTCGTTTCCGACAGGGACGGCAATCCCGAACTGTACGTGATGAACGCCGACGGCACCGAGGTCCAGCGGCTCACGGATAACGCCGCGAAGGACTGGGAGCCTGCCTGGGAGCCTGGCGGCAAGACCCTTCTGTTCAGCAGCAACCGCGACGGAGACTTCGACATCTACGCCCTCGAAGTTCCCGACCCGCCAGCCGCCGAGACCGCGCAGAATCAGGTCGAAACGCCCACGTACCCCGCGGTCACCGCACTGACCAACGACGACAAGAACAACACCCACCCCGCGTGGTCGGCAGACGCCGATTCTGTCGTGTATTTCAGCAGCGTGAACGGCGGAACCATGTGGTTCATGTCTTCCACCGGCGGCTCCAAGCGCCAGGCCTCCGTCAACGCCTGGCCCCACAGTGGGTTCACCTGGTCCGAGAATGACCAGGTCGCCTATGCCCGGGAGATCGGCACCAGCAACCCCGTGATCTGGCTCATGACCCCCAAGGGCAACAGCAAACTCGACGCCCTGAAGCCCACGACGACCCAGGCGGACGGCCACCCGAGTTGGTCCAGCGACGCGGAGACGCTGCTGTTCACTCGCTGGACCCGCACCGAGACCCCCTATTGATCACGGTCTGGATCGTCGATATCGCGCCGCGCGCCGGCCCAGGGACGCCCGCAATCTGAAAGCTCACGCCTCCGCTGCCACGCGGCGAAAAGCTCCGGCAGGTCATTCCGCCCGTCGCCCGGCCCAATCGCATCCGCATCCGCCAGGAACACTTCATGGCCCCTTTCCGGCGGGCATTTGCGTAACACCGCCAGACAGGTGTGGGCGGTGATCCCGGCATGCCTGAAGGCGGAACGTGGCAGGCCAATCACCCCTTCCACCGTGAACCGCCCAAGGAGCCAGTCCCGAACGAACCGCCAGCGCGCATTTGCGAACAGGCCGACTGGGAGAACCACCGCGACGAGCCCTCCCGGCGCGCAGAGCTGGATGAAGCGCTCCAGAAACAAGACCTCCACCGGCATCCGCCGGCAGTCTTCCGGGGTCGAGATCAACCTGCCCGAGCGCAGCGCCGGCAGTTGGTAGCGGCTCGCAATTTGCCGCAAGGCCTGGGTATCCGCCTGCTTCAGTCCTTCCCCCGCATACGGGGGGTTCCCCGCCACCCAGTCGAAGCTGCCGTCGATCGCCTCTGCCGGCCAAAGCAACCCATCCGCACAGTGAAGTCGCGGTCCCTCGTCTCTGAGCAGGCCGGAATCTCGCCAGACTTCCCCCAACTCCGGATCGCGGTCAACTCCCCACACATTCGCGGGCAGCGCGAGACCTCGTTCCAGCGCTCCGCGCAGGAAGGCGCCGTCACCGCAGGCAGGGTCGATTACCCGGCGCGTGCCGGCATCCTGGTCCGCGCTGAGCCACTCCAGGAGATCCAGGGCAAAATCGACGACCGTGGGCGAGGTGAAGTACTGCCCCAGGCGCTTGCAGTTGGGATGGTCCATGCCACCGGGTTCGCCGTGAAGATGGGAGCATCCTGCCCTTCGCCCGGTTACGCTTGACTCCCGGCGCGGGGTGCCGCTATCCTTGCCCCCAAGAGGCAGGTGAGACAGTCGGGGCTTATGAAAGCGGCCCCGGCGTATTTTTCATGGCAGATTACTACCAGTCAGATTTCCTGACTCGCAGCCAGATCGACCAGGCGCAGTTGTCCTCGCTAAGGGGAGCGATCGAACGCGCCAAGCGTGCGCCCCATTACGCCCAGGCGCTGTCCGGCATCTCCCCGGGCGACATGAAAACCCTGGACGACATCCGCCGGCTGCCTTTCACCACGAAAGAAGACCTGCGGGCGAACATGCCTTACGGTTTCTTGGCGGTCCCACGGTCCCAGGTGGTGCGCATGCACTACTCGTCGGGAACCACCGGGGTCGCGACGGCGATCTACCACACCGCCCAGGATGTGCGGTGGTGGAGCGAATGCGTGGCCCGCGGGCTTATCGGGATGGGCGTCACCCCCGAAGACGTGTTCCAGAACATGATGGGCTATGGGCTGTTCACCGGAGGCCTTGGTCTGCATTACGCGGCTGAACTGGTGGGCTGCATGACCATCCCGGCAAGCTCGGGCAATACCCAGCGCCAGGTCCACCTCATGCAGCAGTTCGACACCACCGTGGTCCACATTCTGCCCAGTTACGCCATGCGTGTGGTGCATTACTGCCAGGAGAACGGCATCGACCCGGCCAACGATCTGAAGATCAGGGTCGCGGTACTCGGGGCCGAACCCCACACCGAGAACATGCGCCGGCGCATCGAAGAGGCCCTGGGCTGCAAGGTCTACAACTGCTATGGGCTTTCGGAGATGTGCGGCCCCGGCGTAGCCATGGAGTGCCAGGAGCAGGACGGCCTGCACCTGCGCGAAGACCACTACCTGGCCGAGATCATCGACCCCCAGACCCTTGAGCCAGTGGCGCCCGGCGAAGAGGGCGAGCTTGTCCTGACTACCCTCAACCGCCAGGCGAACCCGCTCCTGCGCTACCGCACCCGGGATATCACCCGCCTCGTGGATGAGCCCTGCGCGTGCGGCCGGGAACACCGCCGCATCGGGCGCATCGTGGGCCGCTCCGACGACATGTTCATCGTCAAGGGGTGCAATATCTACCCCATCCAGGTGGAGCGCGTGCTTATGGACGTGGAAGAGGTGGGCTCCAACTACCTCATCACTCTGGATACCGTGGACGACCTGGACGAAATGACCATCGCTGTGGAGCTTTCGAAGGACGTCTTCTTCGACGACGTCCGCAAGTTGGAGGCCATCCGTCAGCGAATCGTACACGAGGTGCGCAGCGATACATTCGTGACGCCCCGCGTAGAACTGCACCAGCCAAACAGCCTGCCGACCAGTGAAGGCAAGGCGGTGCGCCTGGTGGACAACCGCGCCACCGTTACCGAGGGAACGAATTGATGAGCGAGAAGATGATCCTGTCGGGAAACGAAGCGGTGGCGCGCGGGGCCTGGGAAGCCGGGGCAACCTTCGGCTCGGGCTATCCCGGGACGCCGTCCTCCGAGATTCTCCCTGCCCTCAACGCACTGGGCGACTGCTACACCGAGTGGGCGCCCAATGAGAAGTGCGCCCTCGAAGCCGCCGCGGGCGCGTCTCTCGCAGGTGCGCGCTGCATTGTCACCATGAAGCATGTGGGCCTGAACGTGGCCGCTGACCCGTTCTTCACTCTCTCATACGTGGGGGTGAACGGCGGACTTGTGCTGCTGGATGCTGACGACCCGGCAATGCACAGCAGCCAGAACGAACAGGACAACCGGCATTTCGCCCGGGCCGCGAAGGTCCCCATGCTTGAGCCCTCCGACAGCCAGGAGGCGAAAGACTTCACCCGTCTTGCTTTCGAGATCAGCGAGCAGTTCGACACCCCGGTGATGGTCCGCACGCTTACCCGCGTTGCCCACAGCGAGGGTCTCGTGGAACTCGGCGAACGCACCGTTCCTGCCCGCGAATGCGGTCCCGTGCGCGACGCCCGCAAGTACGTAATGATCCCCGCGTACGCCCGGGCGCGCAGGGCCTTCATGCAGGAACGCACCGCAAAGCTGACCGCTTTCGCCGAGGAGACCGAGATCAACTGCATTGAGTCCGGCAGCCCGGAGATCGGCATCATTGCCTCCAGCGTGGCCTACCAGTATGCCCGGGAGGCCGCGCCGGACGCGTCCTTCCTGAAACTCGGGATGACCTGGCCGCTGCCGCCGGGGAAGATCAGGCAGTTCGCGGCCTCGGTGGAGAAGCTTTACGTGGTGGAGGAACTGGACCCGTATCTGCGGGATCAGATTCTCGCACTGGGAATCGCCGTCGAGGAGCTTCCCGAGAGCCTGCAGCTCGGCGAACTAAGCCCCGAGCGTGTAGCGGCGGGTCTGCGCGGCGAAGACGTCGCGCCGGCTGCAAGCGATCTGCCGCCGCGTCCGCCTGTTCTCTGCGCCGGCTGCCCGCACCGCGGCGTGTTCATCACCCTGCGCAAGCTGAAGGCTTTCGTCACCGGCGACATCGGCTGTTACACCCTGGGCACATTGCCGCCCCTGTCGGCGCTGGACACCTGCCTGTGCATGGGCGCCGGCATCGGCGAAGCCCACGGGATCGAGATGGCCTGCGGCGAGAAGGGCAAGACCGTGGCGGTCATCGGCGACTCGACTTTCGTGCATTCTGGCATCACCGGTCTGGTCAACATCGCGTACAATGGGGGATCGTCGGTGGTGATGATCCTGGACAATGCTACCACCGCCATGACTGGCGGCCAGGAGCATCCCGGCACCGGCGTGACCCTGAGCGGCAGGCCCGGGCGTCTGCTGGACATCCCAGGCATCTGCAGGGCCGCGGGCATCCCGAACGTAGTCACTGTCGACCCGCGCAATCTCGAGCAGGTCGAGAGCACACTGAAGCAGGCCCTGGAGTCGCCAGAAGCCTGGGTGATCGTGGCACAGTGCCCGTGCATCTTGAAGGCCCGGCCCGACGCCTTCCCGCGGGTCATTGACGAGGACAAATGCATCCGCTGCCAGGTCTGCGTGCGCATCGGCTGCCCGGCGATCTCCACCGAAGCCACCGACGACCCGCGCAAGCCCCAGCCGCGCATCGACCCGGTGCTCTGCACCGGCTGCAACCTGTGCGCACAGGTGTGCCCGGTGAACGCGATCAGCGAAATGGAGGGTGGAGCCTGTGAGGTCTAGCGTGACGCTGGACCGTGATGAGGATGGTGTCTGGATCGCGGAGTGTCCCAGCATCCCCGGATGCATCAGCCAGGGAGAGACGCGCGACCTCGCCCTGGCCAACATTCGGGAAGCCATCGCGTTGTGCCGTGAAGTGAGAGCAGAACGCGGGTTGCCGCTGCAGGCGCATGCATAGCAGGAACGGGGTCTGGGGCCCACGGCCCCAGCGGGGTTCGGGGTGGAACCCCGAGGTGTTCGCCCATTGCCGTCTTGACAGATCGCTGCCCGCAATGCCCGGGCTGGAGGGAAAACTACAATGACAACCAACATCCTCCTTTCCGGAGTAGGCGGGCAGGGCATCATCACGGCCTCGCGGGTTCTCGCCGAAGCCGCGATGCTCTCCGGCTTCCAGGTGAAAAAGAGCGAGATCCACGGCATGAGCCAGCGCGGCGGAAGCGTGGAGAGCCACGTGCGCTTCAGCCCCGACGGCCTGGTGTTCTCGCCGACGATCCCCTTCGGCGAAGTCGACGTGCTGATGGGCTTCGAGCTTCTGGAAGCGCTGCGCGCGATTCCGAACACGAAGCCTGACGCATTGGTGCTGGTCGAAGACCGGGTGATCGTGCCCAGTTCGGTGACCTGCGGGCCTTTCGAGTACCCCGCGGATATTCTGGACCAGCTCCGGGCGTCCGGGCGCAACGTGCGCGTGGTGGATGCGTTCAAGATCGCCTGCTCCCTGGGCGAACCCAGGGCCGCGAACATCGTGCTCCTCGGGGCGGCAAGCAGTTCCCTGGTGATTGACGCCCAGGCATGGGAGGGCGCCATCCGCCGGACGGTGAAGGCGAAGGCGCTGGATGTCAACCTGCAGGCTTTCGAGGCAGGAGTTGCGGCGGGCCGCGCTGGGTAGAAGGCGCGTATACGGGACGTGGCTTTCGTCCCTTATTTGACTACCCTTCTGGGGGTGTTCCGATGATCTGGGACCCGTACCACGAGTGTATGGACCTGGAGCAGCGCCGGGAACTTCAGGCCCACCGCCTGCGGGAAACCGTGGCGCGACTCAGCGCCAATGTGCCCTTCTACCGCCAGGCCTTTCGCGATGTAGACGTCCAACCCCAAGACATCCAGTCCATCGACGACCTGTCTCTGCTGCCTTTCACCGTGAAGGACGACCTGCGCGACAACTATCCGTACGGCCTGTTCGCGTCGCCGCTGAGTGAAGTGGTCCGTGTGCACGCTTCCAGTGGCACTACCGGCAAGCCCACTGTGGTCGGCTACACTGCCGAGGACATCAACCTGTGGGCAGAGTGCATGGCCCGGTCAATCGGCTGCAGTGGCGGCACACCCCACGACACATTGCAGGTTGCCTACGGTTACGGGCTGTTCACCGGCGGCCTGGGGCTTCACTACGGCGGCGAGCGCATGGGCTGCACGGTGATCCCCATGTCTTCCGGGAACACCGAGCGCCAGATCATGATGATGCGCGATCTTGGCAGCACGATCCTCGCCTGCACTCCCTCATACGCGTTGACCGTCGCGGATGTCGCCGCGGACATGGGCCTGCAGCCGGGCGATCTCAAGCTCAAGAGCGGTATCTTCGGGGCCGAACCGTGGAGTGAGTCCTCGCGCCTTGCCGTCGAGGAAAAGCTGGGGCTGTCGGCGCACGACATCTACGGCCTGAGCGAGATCATCGGCCCGGGCGTTGCGAATGAGTGCTCAAACAAGGGCACACTGCACGTCTTCGACGACCACTTCGTGCCGGAGATCATCAACCCGGAGACCGGCGAGGTTTTGCCGGACGGCGAGTATGGCGAACTGGTCATCACGTGCATCACCAAGGCATGCCTGCCGCTCATCCGCTACCGCACCCGTGACATCTCCTGCTTGCACCGGGACATCTGCCCCTGCGGGCGGACCCACCCGCGCATCGGCCGGCTGCAGGGACGCACCGACGACATGCTCATTATCCGGGGTGTGAACGTCTTCCCGTCCCAGATCGAGCATGCCCTGCTTTCCATTGAGGAAGCCGAGCCCCACTACCAGCTGATCGTGCGGCGGGAAGGCCATCTCGACGTGCTGGAAGTGCAGGTCGAGGTGTCCGGCGAGATCTTCGCCGACACCGTGCGGCGGCTGGAGGAAGTCGAAAAGCGCATCGCCCATGCAATCCGCACCACCCTGGGGATCAGCGTCGAAGTCAAGCTGGTGGAACCCAAGACCATCGCGCGCAGCGAAGGCAAGGCCAAGCGCGTCATTGACCTGCGCAAGGAGGAGTGAGTCCGGTGAACGAACGGCTGACCAAGCAGGTGTCTGTGTTCCTGGAGAACAAGTCGGGGCGTCTCGCCGAGGTGTGTCAGACGCTGGGCGAAAACGGCGTGAACATCCGCGCCTTGTGCATCGCGGACACCTCAGACTTCGGCATTCTGCGCATGATCGTGGATACGCCTGAAGTCGCGGTGCGCTGCCTTCGCGACGGCGGCTTCTCCGTGGGCGAGACCAGCGTGCTCGCAGTGGAGATTCCCGACGTCCCGGGCGGCCTGGGGGGCGTCATCAGCCTGCTGGGCAATGTGAACGTGGAGTACATGTATGCGTTCTTTACCACAGTCGAGGGCAATGCGGTGGTGGTGTTCCGGGTGACGGAAGAGGAGATTCCCACCGTGATAAAGACGCTGGGCGCCAATAACATCCGCATCCTGCCCGCGGAAGACGTCTACTCCCTGTAGCGCCTGCCAGGAAGCATTGCAGGCCCCGGGGGAACTGCTCCGGGGCCTGCATCACACTCCATTCCGACCTACTAATCCAGGGCCTTGCGGATCACTTCGGCTACCTGCTTGCCCTGCAGTTCCCGCCCGGCCGCGCTGAAATGCGCCGCATCCCCC
>Ga0067045_1029507_pt1 | contig 20280 bp, 24 predicted proteins | sample TerdegcTABiofilm_FD_59184 | JGI IMG/M metagenome (GOLD analysis project Ga0067045, IMG submission 59184) | Combined Assembly of (Gp0054472, Gp0054536) Wastewater bioreactor microbial communities from Singapore -Terephthalate degrading... | reverse complement strand
AACAAAGGAGGTCAATGATGGAATTTGGGTTCAGTGAGGAGCAGCTTTTATTCAGGGATACAATATATAAATATGCAAAAAATGAAATTGTTCCCCTGTGTGAAGAAGCTGATTTAAAATCAGAGTTTTCATTTGAAATCTGGAAAAAGTTAGGGCAAATGGGTCTTTTAGGTTTGCCATTCCCAGAAGAATATGGTGGTCAGGGAGCCGATGTGGTAACATGTTGCCTTGCTGGTGAAGCGTTGGGTCATGCTGGTGTTGATAGCGGGCATTTATTAGCATTAGGTGCACACACGTATTTATGTACTGATACTCTATACAAACATGGAAATGAAGAACAACGTAAAAAATATGTACCAAAATTAGCCAGTGGTGAATGGATTGGATGTATGGGATTAACAGAACCTGGTGCTGGTTCTGATGCTGCATCACTACAAACAACTGCAGTTAAAAAAGGCGATAGATGGATATTGAACGGTTCAAAAACATTCATTACCAATGCCCCGGTTGCAAATGTATGCGTTGTATATGCCACCGTGGATAAATCAAAAAAACATGCTGGAATAACAGCATTTATCGTAGAAAAAGATTTTAAAGGTTTTTCTACAGGGAAGCCATTCCATAAAATGGGTGTCAGAGCATCAACTACCTCTGAAGTGTTCTTTGAAGATTGTGAAGTCCCTGAAGAAAATGTACTGGGTAATATTGGTGAAGGTTTTATGTATGCTCACCAGACGTTGGAATGGGACCGCAGCGCATTGCTTGCACCATTTGTTGGTGGCATGCAGTTCATGATAGAACAGTGTGCACGGTATGCATCAGAGCGTGTGCAGTTTGAGAAGCCAATTAAAAGCTTTCAGGCAATTCAGCATAAATTAGCTGATATGAAGGTGGTACTTGAAGCGGCCAGACTGGCAGTGTACCGGGTTGCGTCACTGAAAGATGCTGGATACCCAATTAACCATTTGCAGGCATCTATTGCTAAAGCTTTTGTTGGTGACTGGGGGTTTAAGGTTACTTCAGAAGCTGTACAGATATTTGGTGGGTATGGATATATTCATGATTATCCAGTGGAGCGAATGCTGCGCGATGCAAAATTAGCTCAGATAGGCGGTGGCACTTCTGAAGTACAACGATTGATTATATCCCGATTGTTGGCATTATAATCTGGTGGCATATTAGGAGGTAAAAAATGAATTATGAATTAAACGATATACAGAAATCAATAAAGGAAAACTTTAAAAAATTCTGTGAAAATGAAATAAAACCACATGCAGCATTGCTTGACATTGGTGATGAGAAATCTGTTGAGATTTTGAAGAAGAATATTAAGAAACTGGGTGATTTAGGCTATTTAGGCATGATTCATGAGGAAGAATACGGAGGAACAAATCAGGATCTTATAAATTTTGCCATTGCAGGTGAAGAAGTTGCAAAAGCATGTGCTGCTACATTTCTATCAGCAGGCGCAAGCTGTGGTTTATGCGGTATGCCTATACGGCTTTTTGGATCAAAAAAGCAAAAGGAAAAATATTTACCAGGGATAATATCGGGTGACATCATTGGCAGCTTTGGGTTAACTGAGCCGCAGGCAGGATCAGACGCGGTTGCTATCGCCACAACTGCAAAAAAGAAAGGTGATAAATGGATTTTAAACGGCACCAAAACATTTATTACCAATGCTCCCATTGCCGATGTGTGCCTGGTCATGGCATATAATGATAAGGAAGCAGGACCTGCTAATGGTGTTACAGCATTTCTTGTTGATAAAGGAACACCTGGTTTTTCAACAGGAAAGCCATTTGAAAAGTTAGGATACCGTGGTTCACCAACATCAGAAGTATTCCTGGAGGATTGTGAAGTTGGTGAAGATGCAGTGTTAGGCGAAGTAGGCAAGGGCTTTATTCAGGCAATGCAGACACTGGAGTTTGGAAGGATTGGCATGGCAACAGTTTCACTGGGTGTTGCAATGGCATGCATGGAAGAGGCTGTGAAATATTCAGCTGAACGTAAAGCTTTTGGCAAGCCAATAAACAGGTATCAGGAAATTTCATTTAAACTGGCTGATATGATGATACTTACTGACCTTTCACGGCTTTTGATTTATAAAGCTGCGTGGGCCAAGCAAACCAATAATCAAGAAGCTGCCATCCTGGCTTCATGTGCAAAATTATTTGCAAGTGAAGCAGCTACTCAGATTTCTAGCTGGGCACTGCAGATACATGGTGGTTATGGGTATATTAAAGAATTTCCTGTTGAGCGCCTGTACCGTGATGCAAAGTTGGGTGAGATAGGCGAGGGTACATCTGAAATTCAGAGGATCCTCATAGCCCGTGACCTGTTACAGAAATATGGAAGTTGATATGAGGAGGTGAAACAATGGCTATTGACAAAAAATATATTGGCAAACAATGGCCAACGATGGTCTATGAGGTTGGCAAAGAAAAGGTAAAGGAATTTGCAAAAGCTATTAAAAGCACCAACCCGTATTTTTTAGATGATGAATTTGCTGCACAATCAAAGTATAAAGCTATTGTTGCCCCTCCAACATTTGCTGTAGTGTTTGGAGCCAAACTCATTGAACCAATATTTTTTGATAATGAGCTTAACCTCAATTTAGCAATGCTTGTACATGGAGAGCAGGAGTTTGAATTTTACAATGTTGTAAAATCGGGTGATGTGCTGTATTCAGATGCAAAGATAGTAAATATTGAGAATAAGGAAAAATTAGATGTAATTGCAATTGAAATCATGACCAGAAATCAGGAAAAGAAAGATGTATGTAAAGGAATTTATACTTTTGTGGTGAGGAAATAGTTATGAAAACAATGGATTCACACAAAACAATAAGTATTGGCGATAGTTTCAAGGTAAATCAGGAAGTTGATAAATACAGGGCTATCTACTATGCTGGTGCATCGGGTGACTTTAATCCCATTCATATTGATGCTGAGTTTGGTAAAATGGTAGGTCTTGGTGGTGCCATATTGCAGGGTTTGTGCACACTGGGATTTACCGCTGATGCAATCACCACGTGGGTAAGTGACCCTGGAAGGTTGAAGAAGTTGAAATGCAGATTTGCATCGCCAGTGCGTATGGGGGATACGCTGACTGTTGAAGGAACAGTATCAGAAGTACAGCAAAGCAGAGCAACACTTGTTGTTACAGTAAAAAATCAGGATGGCATTGAAGTATTAACAAAGGTTCAGGCTGAAATAGAGGTATGATATATAGGGGCTGTCCCAAAAGAGGTCGTTGAGTAAATTTTGCAAACATTATATCGTAATACTCGCTCATTTCGATACAATTTTGCCATAAAATCTGGCAAAATTACTCAATGAGCGTTGCAAAATTTGTATCGAAACGCCTTTTGGGACACCCCGTGTTGATTGGCCTTATCATTCAACAGGCATGAAATAACTATTATATATTTTTATCTTCCTATCATTGTTAAATAATGAAAAAAGTTTTTGTTTCATACTATTTGCATGTGGTGATGTTTTATATATATTGTTTCGCTCCTCAGGGTCCTGTGATATATCATACAATTCATATTCTATCCCATAATGCGTAGGCATGTAGATAAGTTTTAGATTGTTTGCAATGATGCTACGGTGTTTTGCTATGGTAATCAGATTGTCGTAATATGGTGTTACTGTGATCTCATCATGGTGATTAAAATCTATGGTTGATATGCCAGTTATATCAGGATACATTATTCTTTTTTTCTGAAAGAAAAAATTTCCAGTATTGTCAAACCATATACCAGTTTCACAATATGCATCAAATGTACGGTTATGGTTTTTCATAAGGGATGTTCCATCAAAGGATTGCGGTTGTTGTATATTTAAAATATCAAGAATTGTAGGTGCAATATCTATTGTACTTCTGACAGCTGTGTGTTCCTGGTGTGGGATACCAGGTCCAGAAAAAATGCAGGGTATTATCAGGCTGTATTTACCACGAAGATGTTCACCATGCCCCATCCCGTATTCATGCTCATAGAGATTCTCGCCATGATCGGATACAATAATGATGATGGTATTGTCGTAAAGGTTTTTATCTTTGAGATACTGCATTATGGCGCCTACAGCTTCATCAAATGCATACAGACCTCCATCATAGAGTGCACGAATATATTCGATCTCCTGTAATGAAGGCTCATATTCTGATGCAACGCCGCTGCTATCCAGAGAGACCACTCTATTTTTTGAATATTTAAAAGGGCCATTATATGAAGTATCAGTAAAATAGTTGTAGTATGGGTAACAGGCGGGGTATGGAAAATGCGTAATTGAAAAAAATGTTGTGATGAAAAATGGCTTTTTTGTATGAGTACTTTTGCTGATTTCAGATTTAATGTCATCAATAACAAACTGCGGGTCGGCAAATTCAGCAAATTCGCGAATTTCAGGAAACAGTGTAAATCCAATTCTATTAGTTAAAAATGGCAAAAGAAATGTATGGTTTTTAAGTATTATCTGTTTTATCATGACACGCATGTTGAATGTTGGCGCTTTCACTGTATCAAAGCCCAAGTTAATGCGGGGAAAAATATCAGCAGCAAAATCACCAACAACACTTGTATAATACCCGTAATCTTTTAATACTGTTGCCAGAGTAACAAAATTTCTATTTCGTGATTGTGCCGTTGGGAACATATGGCCAATCCCGTGTTTGGCCGGAAGTTGTGAGGTTAAAATACTTACCCACGCAGGAAACGTTCGTGGTACCACCGTATAAACATTGGTACAGGTGGTTCCCTGTGCAATCAGTGTGTCTATGTTTGGTGTTGTGTTGCGGTGATAACCAAATCCGCTGAAATGGTCAGGACGCAATGCATCGGAAGCTAAAATAATAATATTAGGCTTTTCATGTGTGTTTTTATATGAGATAGTTCCTGTAACAGTAACTATCAGTACAATCACAGCTATAAAAAGAGCTGTTGCAACAAATTTCCATCTATTAAACAGGATAATCAGTATATCGATGATATCATTCTTGCGTTTTGTTAAGTAAGTAAATACAGGAAGTAGCAGTGCTACTGAAAATGGAGCAAGAATACATATTTGTATTATTTCAATTACAACAGGTGAAAGGTTATTTGTAAGAGCTATCTGAAAATAGTTATATACAATATTTTTATTGAATATAGTTTCCTGATATAATTGCGGATATAATACAATACTTTTACAAAACTGAAGAAAAATAATAGTAAATGTTAAGATTGCCGAAGAGTAGAAGGTACGCTTGGAATGTATAGTTTTATTAAGGAAAGTCAAAATCTGCCGTATACCGTGGTTAAAAAAAATACTCAATATAATCCCTAAACAAGCGTAAACAACTATTATTTTTACAAAGTACAGTACTATCAAAAATTTGTAACGATAGAGAATAAAATGTACAACATCGGTACTGGTATTGCCCATATATGAAAATGACATATTAAATACGATGGCATAAAGAAACAAAGCACCAGATACAAGCAATCCTGGTAAGTATATATTTTCATATGATAATATTTTCTTTTTACCGTTTTTGTTCACCATAATCCTCAAGCAATAGAATTGTATATGCTTAAAACGTTTTTTAATTGGTGCGGTTATATATCAAGTAAAAAATGAAACACATATAGATATTCAATCAGTGTGTAATATGCCTATTAGGTTCTGCAATTTCAAGGAAAATAATGAATTTAAGTTAAAATATCAAAATATGTTGAAAATATTAACAATTTTGTGATTATGGTGTCAAAATGGTTCTGGATGTAATTAGGATGCCCCGAAATAAATCTTGGTATAACTCCAGGATGGGGTGGTATACAACGCATGGCACGCCTATTAGGCAGAAGCAAAGCTCTTGAGTTAATTCTTTTAGGTAAAAGACTAACCGCAAAAGAAGCTCTGGAAATTGGGCTCATTGATAAAATATTTTCTGCTGAAACATTTCACCAGGAAACAATGGAATTTGCAAATCAATTGGCTAAAAAGGTTCCATTAGCAGTACAAAGCATTCTTAAAGGGATGATAACAGGTATTGAAAAAGGGATTGAAGAAGGATTAAAGGTGGATAGAGAATGTTCAGAAATGCTTGCAAAAACAGAAGATGCTGCTGAAGGATTCATGGCATTTGCACAAAAACGTGAGCCTGTTTTCAAGGGCAGGTAGTTTATTACATAAAAATTATATTTTTATAATGGTACATATACCAGCTGGCATGAACAGCTGGTATATGTTTATTAATCGCAAAATATTGTTAATAGTTATCGCACAATAGCTCAAAATAGCTTTGTGGATGCAGACAGGTTGGACATTTTTCAGGTGCAGATTCACCTTCATGGATATAGCCACAATTGCGGCATTTCCACTGTACTTTTTTATCCTTCTTGAATACCTTGCCACTCTGGATGTTTTTCATTAAATCAAGATAGCGCTGTTCATGATGCTTTTCAACTTCTGCAACCTTTCTAAAAAGAAAAGCTATTTCAGGAAAACCTTCTTCTTCAGCAATTTTTGCAGCTTCAGGATACAGTTTTGTGTGCTCTTCATTTTCGCCTGCTGCGGCAGCTTTTAAGTTTTCCACAGTGGTGCCAATAACGCCAGCAGGGTAACTTGCCTGTATCTCAACCATGCCACCTTCAAGGTAGCTGAAGAAACGTTTGGCATGTTCCTTTTCATTAAGAGCAGTCTCCTGAAATATAGCAGCAATCTGCTCATAGCCTTCCTTTTTAGCAACGGATGCAAAATAGTCATAGCGTGTACGTGCCTGAGATTCACCTGCAAAAGCTGCCAGTAAATTTTTTTCAGTTCTTGTACCTTTTACACTTTTTGCCATAGTATATACCTCCCTAAGAAATTATATTTATTCTGAACCACGTTTTCCCAGTATCTTATCATACTGTAAAATGCCGTTAACAGAATCTTTCACCATCTTTATACGCTCAAGTATGCTGCTTGCATTGGCTTCTTCTTCTACCTGTTCTTTAATAAACCAGTGCAGCATAACCTCAGTAGCATAATCCTTTTCCTGTCGGGCTATATCAGCTAAATTATAAATAAGCGACGTCACATGCTGTTCATGTGCATAGACAGCTTCAAATACATCTAATGGAGATTTCCATTCAGATGGTGGTTTTTGAATTGCATCTAATACTACACGGCCTCCACATTCAACTATGTAATGATATAGTTTCTTTGCATGCTGTTTTTCTTCTTCAGCTTGCAATTCCATCCATTTTGCAAAACCTGATAAATTAGTTGATTCAAAATATGCTGCCATAGCTAAATATAGATATGCTGAATATAGCTCCGCATTAATTTGCTTATTGAGTGCTTCTTCCATCTTTTTAGATAGTACCATATACTATTTTCCCTCCCTTATAAATAGAATTAAAGTTAATTTAAATCTCAAATATCCGTCTTGAAGGATATGAAATTCTACTGTGTCATTTCGAATCCCGATTTTATTGGGATGCTTGTTACCATTAAGATTTCTCCTCACTGCGTTCGTCGAAATGACAACTTTAGCATTGTCAATTTGAATTCAGATTTTATCGAGATGAGAAATCTTTGCTTGTTATCATTAAGATTTCTCCTCACTGTGTTCGTCGAAATGACAATGTAAAAAGATCGTTCGTAGAAATGACAGTGTTAAAATACTCCGATTAACAATTCAATATTTTACCTATGCCTTCCACAAGCCGTGTAAGTTGCAATATTCACGTACTGTGAAGCTTTCAGCATCAACTTTAAACAGTGCAACAGGCTTTTCACCTGGTTTTAAGAATTGCCTGTAAGCTTTGCCGCCAGCAATAAGCTGTATCCATTCAATGTAATGCTTCTCTTCCATTGGATGTTCAACGCTGCCAACCTGTACCTTTATGCCTTCAGCAGTTTTTTCAACGGCTGGTACATGTTTTTCTTTTGAAGCATCAACGGTGTTTTCAACCTGCAGCTTCATGGGCTGACCACAGCACACAAGTTCACCTTTGCCTTCATGAAGCACTTCAACAATATTGCCACAAATTTCACATTTATACACTTCAAGTTGTTTTGTAGCCATGATTTGATCCTCCTTGTTTTATAATAAAGTAGTTAAAATATTACGAAACTTTTCCTTTAAAAACCTTGTAAACGTATATTGTGTATGCCAGTACTACAGGCATACCAATAAGAGCAATAATGAACATAATTTTTAATGTCAGCTGAGTTGATGATGCATTGAATATGGTCAGGTTATATGCTTCAATGGTTGATCTCACAAGATTGGGATATAATGCAGCACCTGCCATAATCCACAGTGATACAAATGAAACTGATGAGCCCATAAATGCATTAAATGATCGGTTATCTCTGTTACATACATACACGTAACTCAAAGAAATTGCATATACAAGTGCCCCAAGCCAGCCAGATAAATTTGATACAATTGAAGGCAAAAATCCAATAGTAAGAGCTATCGCCAGTATAAATAAGAAAGCATTGGCAATAATTAGTTTGTTCATTAAAGCTTTTGCACGCCTGGCAACATCGCCTTCAATTTTATACGCTGCCCAGGTACATCCCTGAAGAAGTATTGCCGATAACCCCAAAAGGCCAATGACAAGTGGAAATGGCCTTAGCAGTGTAAAAAAGCTACCAGTAAAATTCATGTTTAAATCAATTGGGATTCCGTAGATAATGTTTCCCAGTGCAACCCCAAACAGCAACGACGGTAAAAAGCTGCCAATGGTAAAAGCCCATGCCCACAGTTTCCTGCGCTTTTCATCATAATACCAGAATTCCATTGAAACAGCCCTGAAAATAAGAGCAAATAGCACCAGCATCAATGCCAGGTAAAATCCGCTGAAAACGGTAGCATACGCAAAGGGGAATGCTGCAAAAAGTGCAGCACCGCCTGTAATAAGCCATACTTCATTGCCATCCCACACAGGCCAAATTGAGTCCATAACCTGCTTTTGTTCTTTTTCATTTTTTGCCAGTGCAGGCATAAGGCTTGCTATGCCTAAATCAAACCCATCAAGAATTGAGTAAACAGTTAATAAAAATCCTATAATAAAAAACCATATATTCTGATATACACTTATATCCATTGTGAAACCTCCAGTTGCATTAATATGATTCTGCCTGAGGGCCTTTCTTTATTATTTTTACAAGTATTGTTATAAAAAGAACCACCAGTAAAAGATAGATAAGTGAAAATATAATGAGCGATAGCAACACGTGTGTTGCCGGGACAACAGTTGAAACTGCATCAACAGTTTTCAGCACCTTATACACAGCCCATGGCTGGCGGCCAACCTCAGCAGCAATCCAGCCAAATTCATTGGCAATGATTGGCAGGGGTATAGCAAACATCAGCACATATAAAAACCATTGTGCAGTAAAAAGTTTTTTCTTAAGTAAAAGGAATAATGCAATCAAACTCATCAACGCAAAGAGTGATCCCAACCCAATCATAACATGATATGAAAAATAGGGAAGAAGTACGGGTGGCAGTTCATCTTCAGGGAACGCATCACGCCCTTTTACTTCGGCATTGGGATCAAAGTAAGCAAGCAGACTTAATAATTTTGGGATTTTAATTTCAAAATAGGTCTTCTTTTCACTTTCAACAGGTATTCCAATAATAGACATGGGTGCACCCTGTTGTGTTTGCCACAGAGCTTCAAATGTTGCCATTTTTTCAGGTTGCAGGTTTGTTACCTGTACTGCATGTAAGTGCCCTGAGGCAAACTGCACCAGTGACATGATGCAAAAGACAATAATTGCAGTTTTTAATATATTCTGAGCTTCTTTTGTATACTGCTGCTTAATTATATACCATGCTGCAACCCCCGCAGCAAAAAGGCTTCCTGAAATCCAGCCAGCAATAATCACATGAATATACCGTACCAGCGTTGAAGGATTGAGTGCAGCAGCCCAGAAATCAGTTAATACTGCTCTGCCACCTTCAATGGCAAAGCCAGCAGGTGTTTGCATCCATGAATTTGCAATGATAATCCACAGACCAGATAAGTGGGAACCAAAGAATACTAAAAATGCTGAAAGCAGGTAAACTTTTTTTGAAACTTTATTGCGTGCAAAAAGCAGTACACCTAAAAATACAGACTCAAGGAAGAACGCAAAGATACCTTCGGCTGCAAGTGGTGCACCAAAGATATCGCCAACCATTCGTGAGTATTCAGCCCAGTTAGTGCCAAAAGAAAATTCTAACACAATGCCAGTGGCCACACCCAGTGCAAACACAAGCCCTAAAATTTTAATAAAGAAAGTAGATATTGTTTTGAATAACTCTTCGTTTGTTTTATAAAATTTATATTCAAACAGAAAAACCAGTAAGGTAAGCCCTAATGTAAGTGAAGGGAAGATGAAATGAACGCCAGCAGCCAATCCAAATTGAATACGTGATAGCATTACAACATCCATGTGAAAACCTCCAAATTAATTATTTGTACAATAAAAAGGATATGCTACGGGTGCATATCCTTTAATTAATGGTATCAATCAACAGGTTCAAACTGATCCTTTTCAGCACCACACACGGGGCAAACCCAGTCATCAGGTAAATCTTTAAAAGCTGTTCCAGGTTTTATCCCGTTATCAGGATCACCTTCTTTGGGATCATAAATGTATCCGCATACCGTGCATTCATATTTTTTATCCATGTAGTAGACCTCCTATAAATTTATCTTATAATAAACTACAAGCCCTCATGCTACCTCTGTGGTGATTTTAAAAAAAGCAACATGGTTATCCTCACATGTAATAGCATCACCATGTTATAACAGTTCAGGTGTATAGCCAGCTTCTTTTATAGCTTGCATCACAATAGATGCATCTAAAGAGCTATCGACCATAACCATTTTGGTGGTTACATTACATTGCACCTTTGCAGCAGGATCTTTTTGGTTTATTGCTTTTGTAATATGCATTACGCAGTGATTGCACATTATGTCATTAACACGGAATTGCATTGTTACTCCTTTTATCCATTGTCTTAGTATGGTACAGTATAAAACATAAATTTCAAGTAAAATTTAAAATAATCTATCTCAACATCGTCTATCACATATAGAGATGTTTATAGAATACTTTGATGCTATTCATCGTTAGTAATTGTAGCATATATAATGTAATTATCTCAAAATTATAATTATTACAAAATTTTGTCAAGCAATTTATAAAAAAAGAATTGTAAAAAGATTTCAGTATAACTAAAACTTTCAGGAACAAAAGATTTAATGTGATGAGCACTCTTTGCAGATGCCTTTTAATGTGATTTGATACTGTTCAATTGTATGGCCGTCTATTGATTCAGGCATGTTGACGTAACGGGTAATATCCAGGTCATATACCCTTCCGCACTGGGTGCAGGTAAAATGACCATGTGGCTGAACCGTTATATCAAAACGCGCCTCAACGTTGTCAAGAACCAGCATGCTTGCCAGGCCTTCCTGAACAAAAAGACTCAGTGTATTATATACAGTAGTTTTGGAAAGAGTTGGTATATGTGGCAAAAGCGCTGTATAAATCTCATCAACAGTTGGGTGCGTTCTGTTCTGGTCTAAATACTCCAGAATCTTCAGTCGCTGATATGATGGCGAAATCCCCTTAGCCTCCAGGTAATGTTTATATTGTTCCATTGTGGTCCTCATTGTAATAATAAATTGGACTCATTATGCAATTATATAATACATAATACTGTAGTAAAAGTCATCTTAAATTTATAATTTTTCAAAAACCTGTTGGGCGATAGTTCCCAGCAATGGTTCATCAGGTACATACTGGACCTTAATGGAAGGAAGCAGTTGCCATCCCATTTCCGCCAATACCGCTTCTACCTGTGCAACGCTTTGGCCGCCCCAGCCGTATGAGCCAAAGGCCAGCCCCACACGATTCTTTGGTGCAAGCCCTTTACAGTAGGTCAAAAAAGCAGCAACAGTTGGCAGCATATTGTTGTTAAGTGTAGGAGAGCCAACACAGATATACTTTGCATCAAGTACTTCGGTCATGATATCCGAAATATGGATGGTTTTTAAATCATAAAGCTGTGCAGGAATATTTTTTTCCTCGAAGGCTTTTTTTATTGCATGTGCAATGAGTTTAGTTGAATTCCACATGGTGTCATAAATGATTAACACTTTTTCTTTTGTTTTATTAGCAGCCCAGTTGTGGTATTCAGTAACTATAGCCTTTACATGGTCTTTCCATATAATCCCGTGGCTTGGTGCAATCATGGCAATATCCAGTGTGTTTACCGCATCAAGCACCTTCTGTGTTTGTTTATCATACGGCAATACAATGTTAGCATAGTATTTTTTTGCCTCATACATGATGATGTCCAGCGGATATTCTGAGTCAAAGCGTTCTGATGTAGCTATATGCTGTCCAAAGGCATCGTTGGAAAATAGAATTTTAGTTTCAGGCATATAACAGGCCATGTTGTCAGGCCAGTGTACCATCTGCTCAAGGATAAATTGCAGCGTGGTTTTCCCTAACGAGATACTATCGCCCGTCTTCATGACTTTGTAATTCCAGTTCTTTTTGTAATGAGCCTCTAACCCCTTTGCGCCATTGGGTGATGTGATGAGCGTTGCGTTGGGACACAACTCCATAAGTTTTGGCAGACCGCCTGAATGGTCCATTTCAACATGATTAGAAATAATAATGTCAATCTTTGCAGGATCAACCACTTTGGAAATGCGTTCAATCATTTCATCATACAGATAGTATTTCACAGTGTCAATAAGGGTAATCTTTTCATCCATGATAAGATATGCATTATACGTAGACCCGCGTTGTGTCATATAACCGTGGAAGTTGCGCAAATCCCAGTCAATGCCGCCAACCCAGTATATAAAGTCATTCAATGCAACAGGTTTCATGTTGTCCTCCGCTAAAGTGGTTTATTTTCTTTACTCATCATTGTTACAGTTCTGGTGCCAAAAATAAAATTTGCATTTAATATTAAATATAACTTCAATTTAATTTTGTTCAAGAATAAAATTGTAATTATTTTATTTTTGTACTTTTATTGTGTGGGAATTATTGGAACACTAACTTAAAAAGCTGATTTGTGTTCTGTATCAAATGTTGCAAGAGTTGCTTTTTTTCGTAAGGATAAATCTAAATAAACAGCATCATAGGCTGATATTGAATACAAATTTGATAAATTAAAAATATTTGTAGAAAATAGCAATCCATATTCAGTGTCGGTTTCGAGCTTCAAAGCATTCAAAAGATTTAAAATTTCTTGTGCTTGAAGTGATGTTATTCTTTTACGTTTAACTGCTATGTAGATAACATTGCATGTTTCGTACCACCAGAGTACAGGTACCAATAGACTTTTTTTATAAATGTACTTTTAAAAAAAATAGTTGATATTGATGAATTTTCATCTGGCAAGAAAAGTGAAGAAGAAAAAGAACAATCAATAACACACGTCATTAATATTTTCTTCCTTCTTTAATATATTCTTTTATATTTACACTTTTATTAATAGATGTTCGTATGTTTTCAAATTTGTGGAATATTTCTTCAATATTGATATTTTCGCTATTGGTATATGGGACAATTTTGGCCACAGGTTTACCCCGTTTTGTTATTACGTATACTTCACCTTTTTCAACATTACTGAGTATTGTTGAAAGGTGCGTCTTTGCATCAAATGAACCTATTGTTTTAGTTTTCATATAACTAGTATAATAAACTGGTTGTATAAATTCAATTAATTCTTCTTGTAATTTTTTATTTTCATTGCTGCTTTTGGACACACAGGTTTGCACAAGGTATAAAGTTGTGCACTGTACAGCAATTCTTTTGATTGGTGCATGGCTTCCAATGATTCATTGTTTAATTGTGGGTTAAAGGTTGTAAATGGCTTTTTGGGTGTATTGAGTACAGGTTTTTGTGCGCCCCTGTACAATGTTTTGTACGATAGTGATAGTAATTGTGTTTTTGCTGTATCATCTAAATGTTTTCCTGTCATTGCAAAATACTCTTTTTCACATTCTCTGGTAAACTGATATACAGGTTCCAGTGCATAAGAATCATAGTCCTGCTTTTCAGTAATAAATATATATGTAACCACAAGTATTAATGAAATTACAAGAATCAACGCTAAGAGAGCAATGCGTAGTTGATGTATCATAATTGTATTATCTTCCTTGTAAACACTTTGTGTGTCGTAGCAAATTGGCACTAAATTCACAAAATGGCTGCTATACATTTATATTGCAATAAGAAATTCACTTTTTGGGGTGCTGCGAGTAGGTATTGTAAAAAAATTTAATGCAAGGACATTATATATAGTTATTCATAGTGCTATGTGTTAGGTTGTGAATAACATACTTATTGAGATAAAATGGTATAGATGAAACAAACTTTTTTACATTGACATTTAAAAAATAGAATAGTAATTTTGTATAAATGCAAATTGTAACATACATGGAATTTTATGTTATAAATGATATTTTAAATTAAATAATCTTGGAACATTATGAAAGCAATTAGGAAAATTGTAAAGCCTGTAAATAATAAGATAATTATTACTTTAAAAGATAACAGTGAAGCTGATGAATATGAAGTTATTATTTTGCCTGTTGAAAACAAAAATAACCAAAAGATAAAAAGTAAGAAAAAGTTTTTAGATTTAGCAGGTAAAATTAACATTGATAGTAAAACAATTAGTAAATTGAGAGAAAAAAGCATCATATGATTCTTGTTGATACAAGCATTATCGTTGAATACTGGAAAAATCCAAAAAGAGAGTATACAGACGTATTTATTACACAGGATATTGCTATATGTGGCATTGTACAGGCCGAATTGATATATGGTGCACGTTCTAATAAAGAAGTTGAAAAAATTATTTCTGCACTTGAATGTTTCAATTTTATAGAAATAGATAAGGAAGATTGGAATGGCATTGGTAAATTTTTACATAAATTAAGAATAAAGGGTGTAAAAATACCATTTCAGGATGCTATAATTGCATATTTAGCTATAAAAAATAATATACCCTTATGGACACGTGATAAACATTTTGAATTGATACGTGATGTTATAAAAGAATTAAAAGTATACAAGCCAATCTAATATCCACACCATTTTTCATAATGCATCATCGTATGTAACACCTTTTGATGATAGAATGCAGTATAATTGTCATTTGGGTCATTTGCGGGTTGAATAATTCTTTGTAAAAAAAAATTAATGCAGGGACATTATATGTCACACCTCTATTTTATATTTGCTACAAATATATAATGGAGGTTTGAGTATGAGTAAGGGTTATAATTTCTTAATTATGATTTTAATACTTGTCATATTTGTTGGATGTATCACGACCAAATTTGTGGTTGATGTATCATCGTTGAGTGTGGGTAATAATGACAAAAAGAAAGTATTTATTGTACCTGCTGATAAAAATGTAAATATTAATGATGTTGTATTTTTAGAATTTGCAAAATATGTTGGCAAAGCATTAAGTAAAAATGGATTTATTGTAGTTGATAATTTAGATGAAGCAGACCAGGTGGTATTTTTAGGATATGCAATCAATGAACCACAAAGTTATAATGTTCAAGTACCGATGTGGGGTCCAACTGGCATAGCTTCATCAAGCACTTTTGGCAATATTAATTCATCAGGAAACTTTTATTCTAATACAAATTATAATTACCAGTATGGTATAACAGGATATATGTCACGGCAAGTGATATATTTCACCAGAGTTATAGTGTTAACTGCTTATGATTGGAAATTATTTGTAAAAACAAAAAAAGAAAAGCAAATATGGCAAACAAACATAATAAGTACAGGTAGTAGTGATGATTTGCGATATGTATTTCCATATATGGTTCTTGCCTCAGAAAAATATATTGGCCGTAGCACCAGAGGGAAAATCACTGTTGAAGTGAGTGAGTATGATAGCAGGATCAAAGAGTACATACAAAGTGATTGACAAAAGATATAGATTTGTTTTTATATTCAATTAAACAATTATATGTTGTATTATGAAATATTGAATAAAGCAAAAGTTCCTATTGACATTATGGGCTATATTTATATAATTATAGCAATATGGTTAAACCAGAAAACCCCACAATACATGAAATTACTATATTGATATGAAATTATCCAGTGATAGAAATTGCTATCTTACTGTGTTATCTCAAAGACAAAACATACCTTATAAACCGGGAATAAAACGAATATGAAAAAGACGACAATTGTGCTTACAGAGGAGCAATATTCCTTCTTGAAGGAGAAAGCTCTGGAGCTTCAGAAGCAAAATTATAATACCTCTATTCTGTCGATCATTCGTGATTTCGTTGGAAAGGATAAGCAGGAGTGGAAGAAACATAAACATTAAGATAAAAAAATAAAATTTATGAAACATCATTATTAAAGAGGAATCTCAAAATTGATGAATCAATATCTGAAATCACAACAGCGCGTGAAAGATTATGGTGAGGTTCTGACACCGCCGAATATTGTCAATGCCATGCTCGATCTGGTCAAACAGGAAACGGAGCGGATTGATTCGCGCTTTCTAGAGCCTGCCTGCGGGACAGGAAACTTTCTCATAGAGATATTGAAACGTAAATTACGAGTAGTGGAAGCACGCTATGCCAGAAGTCAACCCGAGTATGAGCGCTACGCCATTCTGGCCGTCTCTTCGATCTATGGCATTGACATCCTGGAAGACAACGCTGAGGAATGCCGACATCGTTTGATTGCCGTTTTTAATGAAGCTTATACAAGGCTATTTAAAAAAAAGGCAAAAGAGAAGTGTCGTGAAACAGTTCAATATATCCTAAAGAAAAACATTATACACGGAGATGCCCTGACCCTTAAAACGGTTGGAGCTAATCCACAGCCGATTGTATTTTCAGAATGGGCTTTGGTTAATGGCAGTTTTTTAAAGCGACGAGATTTTGCCTTTCATGAATTACTCCTCGATGCTATGTCATCCGAGCAATCGTTGTTCAAGACTTTAATAAAGTCCGATATTGGGATGGAAGTCTTTATACCGGAACCTGTAAAGGAGTATCCGCCCGTACATTTTCTGGAGGTGGCCCATGCCTACGATGAGTAGTTACAACCCCGATGTGCTCTCGTGTCTTGCAAATCTTTCCAGCGACGAGGTCTTCACCCCGCCTGGGCTCGCCAACCAGATGCTGGATCTATTGCCCCAGTCATTGTGGCGAGATCCAAACTCCCGATTTTTAGACCCGGCCTGCAAGACCGGCGTCTTCCTGCGTGAGATTGCCAGACGTTTAGACAAAGGACTGGAGAAAAAAATCCCCGACCGGCAGGAGCGGATCAACCACATCATGAAAAATCAGCTCTTTGGCATCGCCATCACCGAACTGACGGGGCTCATGACGCGGCGCTCGCTCTATTGCTCCAAGACCGCCAACGGCAAGTATTCGGTGTGCACGGCTTTTGACACACCCGAAGGCAATATCCGCTACCAACGCACTGAGCACACCTGGAAAGACGGCCGGTGCATCTTCTGCGGCGCTAACGAGGAAAACTATGCCCGCGGCGAGGAACTGGAATCCCACGCTTATGAGTTCATACACACAGAAAAACCAGAGGAGATTTTCAATATGAAATTTGATGTCATCATCGGCAATCCGCCGTATCAGTTAGATACATCTGGTTTTGGTCGGCAAGCAAAGCCGATCTACCATCTGTTTGTCCAGCAAGCGAAAAAACTTAATCCTCGGTTCCTTTGCATGATTATTCCATCTCGTTGGTTTGCTGGCGGGATGGGACTCGATGGATTTCGTGAAACGATGCTCCATGACACGCATATTAGCCGCATTGTTGACTATATTAATGCGCAAGATTGTTTTCAAGGAGTCAGCATAAGTGGAGGTGTTAATTATTTCTTGTGGGAAAGAGATCGAGAAGGCCCATGTAAATTCACATGTATTCACAACTCTAAGAGTAATACAATGGAAAGGTATTTGGACGAATTCCCGGTTCTCGTACGATACAATGATGCTGTTGGAATTATACACAAAGTGCAATCAAAGAAAGAGCCTAAAATTAGCAGCATTGTTAGCACTATTAATCCATTTGGTTTCCCCAGATCTTATCGGGGTAGTTCGACTCAAACTAAAAATACGTTTAAGTTATATTCCAGTGAGGGAGTTGGTTATATACCAAAAAACAAACTTGTTCAGGGCAAGGATTTAGCAGAAAAGTATAAGGTAATGGTTAGCCAGACCATATCCGAACACGCTGGGGAACCTTCGAAAGACGGCAAGTACAAGGTTCTGTCAACCGTTAGAGTCCTTAAGCCCCGAGAGATATGCACTTTTTCGTATATCACAATCGGCTCGTTTGAAAGCGAATCAGAAGCAATAAATCTCAGAGACTACCTTTACACCAAGTTTGCTCGTTTTTTAATATTGCAAGCAGTGTCTTCGATTAATTTAAGCAGAGAAAAATTTGAGTTTTTGCCAATTCAAAATTTCACAATGCGATGGACTGATGACCTTTTGTATAAAAAGTATGGCCTCACAGAGCAAGAGATAGAGTTTATTGAATCACTTATTCGTCCAATGGAGTCTGCCGATGAGTAGCGACTTACCAGCAACCCATTACGAACAACTCAAAACCCAAATCGGTGAACTGCTTCGTAAAGGCAGGGAACAGGCAGGTCGAGCGGTCAATGCTATACTGGTTCAGACTTACTGGCAGATCGGGCAACACATCGTGGAGTATGAACAAAAAGGCAATGTAAAAGCTGAATACGGCAGTGAACTGCTGGATCGGCTATCAAAAGACCTCACAGCGGAATTTGGCAAGGGCTTTAGCCGATCCAATCTGGTTTATATGCGCAAGTTTTATCTTGCTTTCCCAAAAAGTGAGACACTGTCTCACCAATTAAGCTGGAGCCATTACTTCGAAATCCTGAAGGCTGATAATGAGCTTGAAATCAGTTTTTATGCGAAACAGTGCGAAAAAGAAAACTGGAGCGTGCGCGAGCTGAAGCGACAGATGAAGAGTATGCTCTTTCACCGTCTGGCATTGAGCAAGGACAAAACTGGCGTGCTGGAGATTGCTCAAAAAGGCAGTGAGGTGGAGAAAGCCGAGGATTTAATCAAGGATCCGTATGTATTTGAGTTCCTCGGCATTCAGCCAAAGGAACAATATTTAGAAGGCGAACTGGAGCAGAGACTTATTCAAAACCTGGAGTTATTTCTGCTGGAACTGGGTAAGGGATTTACCTTTGTGGGTAGGCAATACAAAATCTCTCTGGCCAATCGGCATTTCTATGTGGACTTGGTGTTTTATCACCGCATTCTCAAATGCTTTGTGCTTATTGACCTCAAACGCGGAGAGATCGATCATACTGACATCGGGCAGATGAACATGTATCTGAACTATTTTGCCAGAGAAGAAAATGTCGAAGGCGATAATCCGCCCATTGGTATTGTATTGGGCGCTTACAAAGATCATATCCTTGTGGAATATGCTACGCAGAATATAACCAATCAACTCTTTGTGAGCAAGTATCAGCTTTATTTGCCTGATAAAAAACAATTGCAAGAACAACTTGAGAGGCTTTTATCCGATGACTAATAAAGAATTCTTCCCTGCCCGCCCAAAAGTCGAGCCGAAGATCTACGCCTACAAGGACACAAACCCGCAGTACGCGGGTCTGCTCAAGATCGGTTACACCACCAGAAGCGTGCAGGAGCGGGTGGCACAGCAGTACCCCACGGTGAGGCCCGGCAATCCGCCCTACCGCATCGTGCTTGAGGAGCCAGCCATTCGCAGTGACGGTTCAAGTTTCACAGACCATGATGTGCATAGAATGTTACACATCAATGGCATCCAGAAAGCTGGTGGAGAATGGTTCCGCTGCACCGTCGATCAGGTCAGGGCGGCTATCAATGCAGTCCGTGAAGGTCAACTCTTTGAAGAACAACGTTCACTCAGCTTCACAATGCGGCCTGAACAGAAGGCGGCGGTAGAAAAGACATTATTATACTTCAAGAACTATCGTCGCGAAAACAACAAGCCGCCTCATTTCCTTTGGAACTGTAAGATGCGTTTTGGTAAAACTTTTGCCGCCTATCAACTGGCCAAACGCATGGGCTGGAAGAAGATTCTGGTGCTCACCTTCAAGCCGGCGGTGCAGAGCGCCTGGGAAGAAGATTTGCGCTGTCATGTGGACTTTCAGGGCTGGCAGTTTATAAAGCCCGGTGGGTTGTCTTACGAACAGGCGGATAAAAATAAACCTATTGTTTGC
>Ga0067045_1003834_pt1 | contig 20280 bp, 16 predicted proteins | sample TerdegcTABiofilm_FD_59184 | JGI IMG/M metagenome (GOLD analysis project Ga0067045, IMG submission 59184) | Combined Assembly of (Gp0054472, Gp0054536) Wastewater bioreactor microbial communities from Singapore -Terephthalate degrading... | reverse complement strand
GCAATATATCGTAGTCGATGACAAGGGATCGCGCACTTTTCCCCTCGCTACCGCAGCTCACTTTATTGGCAACCTGCAAAACCAACCAGACAGCCAAGCTTTTGTGACGGTATCTTCTGATGGTGAAATCCGGGCCATCATTCACCAAGGCGATGACACGCTGATCAACGAATTGCTGCCTGAACGCAGCGCAGGCGGTGGAAAAGCCGTTTCGCGCCTGATCGACCATCAAAAAGACTTTGTCAACCGAGAATTTTCGTGTGGCGTAACGCCTACCTTTCTGAGAACTGATCCCGTTCAACGCCAAGTTGGTATTGAAGAGCTATTGAAAATTGGCAGGAAAAATTCTCAAGAAATTCTTACAGAGAAGGCTGGTAGCCCACGGCGCGCGGACATTATTATCGACAGTGACTACGAGCTTTATCAGAAATTTGGGACTGAATCGGCCACCTTTAACTATATTACCAATCTGCTCACCTATATCAGCAGCAGATACCAAACCGAAGTTACTACCCGATTTAATCTTAAGCAGATTATCGTACGCACAACTTCTGCCGACCCCTGGAGCTCAACTTCATCCACCAACGTCATGCTGAATGAACTCCAGGCGTTTTGGAACGCTGGGGTAAATGCATCGGTAACTCGTCACCACGTCCACCTAATGAGCGGTAAAGCTGTGGGCGGCGGTATTGCCTATGTGGGCAGCCTGTCCAGCCCCACCATTGCCTACGGCGTGAGCGCGGGTCTGTCTGGCACCTTCAATGCCTCAAACCCCCAAGTCATCTGGGATTCCATCGTGGTGGCCCACGAAATTGGGCACGCGTTTGGCAGCTCGCACACCCACACCTATGACAACCCCTTCATTGCCCCGTCGCCCAACACAGGCGGGGCCATTGACTGCTGCTATTCGGACAATGCCACCGGCCAGTGCGGCTTAGCACTAGGGGGCGCTGGACGTTATGGGAATCTGCCGGGCACATCCTCAATCACTGGAGGTGGAGCGGGCCAAAGAAATGGCACCATCATGAGTTACTGCCACCTGCTCAGTGGCGGCATGGGCAATCTTGCATGGACTTTCGGAACCGATCACCCCTATGGCGTGAACCCAGGGCGGGGGCCTACCGTAATGTCCAACCAAGCCCAGTCAAAGTTGCCGCTGGACACATCTGGCACCTTCGACCTGACGGTGAGCAAGTCGGGCTCAGGTACCGTGACAAGTTCTCCTGCCGGGATTAACTGCGGAACTGACTGCACTGAATCTTTGGCCAGCGGGACGGTCGTTACGCTCACTGCAGCACCTGGTACGGGCTACAGTTTTTCAGGATGGTCGGGAGATTGTTCTGGAACCGGTACATGCACCGTGACCATGAACTCCGCCAAGAACGTTATCGCCAACTTCACAGCAACCCCCACAGGCTTGCTATCGATAGCGAAAATCGGGACAGGGAGCGGCACCGTGACACGAACGGGCGGCGCCATCAACTGCGGAAGCACCTGCACGGAATCTCTGGCACCCGGATCCGCCGTGACCCTGACGGCCAGCGCCGCTGCAGGGAGCACTTTTGTAGGCTGGAACGGAGGAACTTGCACCGGGACCGGCTCCTGCGCGTTCACCTTGAATGCCAACACCACGGTCAACGCCCAATTCAACCTGAATGCTGGCGGACGCACCTCCACGCCTTTGCTCCAATCAGATCGTTCTGGGGTCAGCGGCTCGATGCAGTATTACTCTGTCAATGTACCTGCAGGAGCCAGAAATCTGAGAATTCAGATTAGTGGTGGCTCTGGTGATGCTGATTTATATGTCAAGCTGGGACAGACACCAACCTTGTCTTCGTACGACTGCCGCTCTAACCAGGTTGGAAATTATGAGGCGTGTGATTTTCCGAGTCCAACACCGGGAACGTACTACATCATGTTATACGGATATACCGAATTCAACGGAGTTACGCTAGCCGCGAGTTATCAGAAACGCGTTGTTGACATTACCCCCATCATCCAACTCCTCCTCGAATGAGGTTTATAAAATGAAAATCATTTCTCGAATCACTGCTGCATCCCTTCTCGTGCTGCTCGCCTGCACTGCGCACGCGGGCTCGTCGTCGGGCAAGGTAACAACGATGTTGATCAATTCAAGTAATTTTCTGTTCTTCACTGCCGGTGTCAAATCAGGCTCGCCAGCATGCGGAAACAACAATGAATGGGCCATCAACTTGGCCACCGCACAGGGTAAGACGATCTATGCGCTGCTGCTCGCAGCACAAGCACAAGATAAAACTGTGGTCATTGCAGGGAATAACACGTGCAATCACTGGGGTGATCGCGAGGACGTTCTGTACGCAAACTCGCTCTGAAATCCAGTTCAATCCGACACGAAAAAACGGGCTGTCTTGGTTGTGCGGACAATCAGCCAAACGATATGTCAGTCGGAGTTTGCCGGATCTGTGTTTTGTTGAGGCTGGTTGTAGTCAGTGCCTTGGACGTTAACATATCGCGGTGGTGCGATTCGTTAACCCTAGGGCAAACTGAGAAGTGGATTTGTATCTTGAAAGTCGATTGAGACGACTTCCTGATGCTTGATAATCAAGTAAAAGTGGTCCAGATATGGACTGCAAGCCTCTGCAGACCCACCGATAAGTCGCGCACAACCCAAAGTGTGCGATTAAATGGGAATCTGAAGTAAAGGTTCGCTATCCTGCCTCCTGGGCAAGTCTGTTCCCCACGCGCAACGCCGCACCATCTGTTGAGGCTCTCCAGTGCGAAGCCCCGGCACTTTGCCTTGCCGTACAACCCGAGAGCGACGGGGTTACGGTACGTGGAGTGCTCAGCAGCGACGAGCAAAACCCAAGCTCCTTCTAGCGCCATCTCGGTTTATCGCCGCAGGCGTGGCGAAATGTTGCTCGCCAACAGCAGTTCTATTACCTGACATAAGGTTCTACCAGTAGCTGTTGCATGTCCGTTTGCTCATACTCTCGCGAGGCCAATTGATGGCTTCTGGCAAGGCAGGCGTTAGGATCGAACGATGTGCTCTCCGCGTGTTTTGAGCAGTCCGAACTCAGCTTTCCGGTGGAATTGCCGCTCGACAGCTACTAGCAAAATCTGGCGCTTAGACTATTTGATTCTTTTGGCCGGCGCGCCAACGTAAATACCTGCCTCGTCGACGTTCCTGACCACGACGGAGCCCGCGCCAATTGTGATCCCGTCGCCAACCACGATGCGATCAATGACAACGGCGCCAGCACCCACCATGGTGTGACAACCGACCCGGCTGCGTCCAGCAACCGTTGAGTTGACGGAGATGTGAGCATAGTCACCTACGATGGCTTCGTGCTCCACCAAGGCACCTGTGTTCACGATACACCCGCGTCCAATCTTGGCCATGGGACCCACATGGGCATGGTGTCCGATGAAACTGCCTGGATCGATGGAACTCCCGACACCCACGGTCGCAGACGGGGAAACCAATGTCACCAACTCCCACCCAAGGGTGGCAATCTCGCTGCATTGGGCAAGACGTGTTTTGGAGTCGCCAGATGCAGCAAAGGCATGCAGTCTTTGACCGGGAAAACCGTCGACATTGCGAACGACGACATGTCCCAAGAAGTTCTCACCCGGTTGCGCACTGGCCTCTATAAAAAGCAGGTCTTGATATCCACATGCTAACGCCAGATCCCCAACACTTCGTGCATGCCCCCCAAAACCAAAAATAGCAAGCTTCTTTCTCATAGGCGAGATTGCGCTCGAACCGCAATTTTTTCCAAGACGTCTACATGCTCTCGCACCACATCAGACCAGGTGCGGCCACTCAAGGCTTGGTATGCGACCTTTTGAACTTCCAACAATTTCTGCCGATTATGGACTGCCCATTCAATCCGGTTAGCGCAGTCTTTCCAGCTATAGGGGTCGAAAAATGTCAGCCGACTCAGTTTTTCATCTGACAGAATTTCCTGTGCGACGGGTATTCTTGACATAACCACCGGTGTCCCCACCGACAACGCCTCGGTAAACGTAAAAGGACATCCGCCTTCACTCAGGGTCGGATTGACCGCTATATCTGCAAGCTTGTAGCAGGCCGCCAACTCTGAAATACTGAGCCCGTGCAAAAACAGCACATCGCCCTCCAGCCGGTTTTCAACAACGAAGCGCCATATCTCGGGCATTGCCGCTGGACTTCCAGTCAACAGCAATTTATGCCCCAAGTATCGCTTACGTAATAAGTGCTCATACGCTCGTAAGAGCAGCAGAACGTTCTTGTTCGGCCTCAGCTGGCTGGCATAAAACAAGAATTTGACGTTCAAGTTCGAAAAATTTGCTGCATAGGCGTAATTGCCGCTCTTTCTCAGCGCATCAACCAATAAGCCCTGGCAAAAATTTCTGGATGGAACGTCGCCGTTTTCGAAACCATGGATATTTACCAGCGCGTCTAGTGAATTAGTCGCATGCTGAATAACTGCAACATTATCGGCCGGCACATTATACCGATCCACCAAGGTGTTCCATTTCACGGTTTCGCTGTAGGTGACAAAATACTCACCACCCCGAATCGCCGTCTCTACGGCCTCGAATGTTCGGAGAAACCTGTCACCACCGACACCAGAGAAACCAACCGGAAAATCACAAAGCACAACATCTGGCACACACATCAGACGAGGCGCTTTTATTTTGTGAAACGCAGGCCAGAACGCCGTCGGGCAATACCACGCTCGAATGTCTTCAACAGCCTTTAACTTCGACCACATGCGACGAAGCTCTTTCTCCTGCATTTTATCAAACAAATCCAACACCCAAGCGTGGGCCTCGGGCTTCTCCATCAAACTGGAATATCTTCGAAAAACAGTCACCCATTTATTTTTTGCTATGCGAGAACCAATATATTTCCAAAGAAAACTCAGCCTGCCAACTACGGAGACAAGCAATATCAACGGCGATAATATGACAGCGAATGGCAAGAATACCACGGCTAGCGGGACCGCGTATAAAACAAAAAGAATGAGGCTCCAGACGTTATAAACGGCCACCCCTCGGGCCGACACTGTGTCTACAATTTTTTTACCCGATCCAACCGCAGCGCCAACGAATCTGGTAACCAAACTTGGGCGTTTTGGCCTGGCGCGATATGCACGAAATAACTCATACAAGCGCAATGCATAGGGCTTGCGCGATGGCGCAACTACGTCAAAAATGCTTGCTGATACTTGTTCACTCTCAAAGAGTGATTCGAGGGCATCCTTGGTCCAGCTGGGACACAAAATAGTAAATTTGATATCGTCGATGGGTTCAGCACCCTTAAGAAACATCGCAAGATGCCTGCCGAGCCCCTGGTCTCGAAGATCGACTGTAGGTGGATAAGCGACGAAGATTCCGTAATGCCTTACATGCATGCCGCCACCTCTTGCCAATACTTCATGGCATGGGCTTCCACTCGCTGGCACTTCAGCTGCTCTTCGGTCGGCAACAGTTCGACGCGTGCGTGAGTCTCGAGCTCCATCGTTTTCAATTGCTGCGCCATGTTCTGCGGTGAATCAGAGTCCATCCAAAGCAGATTCAGCGAGAATTGTTTGTCGATTTCTCTCATCGCAGGATAATCGCTTGATAATGCGGGTACGCCCGAGCAAGCAGCCTCAATCACGCTGAACGTTCCATTATCAATGCGGCCAGCGTGCCACAGAAACTCGGCATTCCTCAGCTGTTTCCTGTATTGCATGTCTGGGAGCTCGCCCATCCATATCACCTTTTCTGACAGCACCTTGCTTTGTTGGAAAATTTTCGACATCTGCTGAAGGTGAGGCAATGCACTGCTTAGCATTCCACCAGTATTGACGCCTGTTACTCGACAATTGAGGCGGCCATCCAGCTCCGTGTAATATATTAGTAGCGCTTCAGCGGCGTTTTTATGATTCTTATGGCGGGCCGCATTTGTCGTCCACACGAAATAGGGTCGGTGGTTTTTTTCAAATACACTTCTTTCACGCTCGATGGGGAATTCGGGTGCCAACATGGGAACCTTGACGACCCTGCGTGGTTCCACACCAGCGTATTGCAATGCGTCTTCTTTGGTGAACTCCGTGGTTACCAAGACGCGCTCAGCCGATCTGGCTGCATCCAAGAATGGCGTATCGGCACCGTGCGACAATATGTTTTCATACCTCTGCAAGTAGTCGTAGACCATCAAAACCAATGGCCGCAAAGGAATGATGGGATAAGGGAGGCGATCGCTTACGACAACCCAGACGCTACAGTCCAACATTTGCTGCATCCCATCGTCGGGCGCCATGTAGTCCTGGTCCAGAGGCTCCCAGTTCTCGTAGCCGGCATATCGCATAGCTCTCCTCGCCTCAGCCGGCTTCAGTATTTTCCACTGGTAAGGCCTGCGCGCAATGTCCGGAGAAAGGTCATTGAACTCCTCTTCCGTATAAGAGGCAGGATCATCAAGATGGGCGAAAACGATATCAGAGTTCGCGTTGGATTGCTGACTGCCAACTTTTAGCGCCTTGGCCAAGGTAAAGGCACCACGCAGACTTCCCCCTCTGTATCCGACGGGGAGAATGACAGCAATTTTCTTTATGGAACTGGTCTGCGGCCGCACCGACTGTTCTGAGCGCCAGGAGGCGAGCTCTGCTGCTACACGCTGGAAACCACGGGACCACGGACCTTCGCAGTTTTCTGGCTCCATGGAGCTCAGCAACACTGGCTGACTGGCTTTGATGCTTGCAATGAGCTTTTCGTCACCCGCCAATATGCGCTCAACTTTTCTGCGTGCCTCCGCAAAATCTCTGCAACGACCCGGCAGGTTCTTTCCACCGAGCAAGTCAAGCATGCCCCCTGCCATGAACACCAACGGCATGCCAACCCGGATCGCCTCAAACGGGTGGTAGTGAATATGATTCGGCTCCTGAGAGTGATAAAACATCACCCGACTTTGCTTCATTACTTCGGCATAACGAGAATTGCTCACAAAGCCCAGAACCCGAGAGTCATTGATTGGTATTGGCTGCGCCCCGCCAATTCGGTATGGGATATCTTTGAAGACTTTTAAAAAATCAGTGTACACCCGCTTGAAATACGGGGACGATCCGATTCTGGGACAGACAAAAAATACCAGGCGATCGTTGCCTTCCCAGACGTCCGACAGTTGCGCGTTCTTCATGCCCACCGGCATGTATACGGATCGCCGATCAACAAACGCCTCCTCGCTTTCACGCAAGTGTTCGTATCCCATGCCGAACCAGAATTTCTTGCCCACTCGACTGACAGCTGCAACGAGAGAAGCGCCTCCCACTTTGTACAGCAGTTTTGAGTACGTTTCTTCCCCCCTCAAGCCGAAAGCACGCAGAACTATTGCCCCTTTGAAATTGAGGCATGACGACATTATTTGACGGGGAAAGAAACCGATAAAAACTACGTCAAAATACCTGTTCGCTAATTCCCATGCCTCCTTGCTTGGCTCACCATACCAATTTTGCGCGTTCAACAGCTCGATCTCATCAGCATTCAATCCGAGTTGAGCGTCATGGTCAGTGCAAATGCTGGCCGAAAGATTACCTTCGTCGTATGGAAAGTTTTTGGGAAGAAAAATCTCCTTGATTCCCAATCGCAGAAGCTGCTGAATTTCGAAATTACGAAGCGTGGTGTGATTGAGGAGCCACATCACGCGCAGGGGCTTTTGGGATATCATATAAGGCCATTGACCCTTTTGTACTCTGCGATCGCATCATTGATCGATCCATCGAATATGATTTCACCATGATGGAAAACCAGCCCCCTGGAGCACAGAGTACTCAATGCACCGAAATCGTGCGATGCAAGAATCAGGATTTCCGCCTGTTCAATCAAAGCGGCAATTCGGATTTTTGCCTTCGCCATGAAATTCGCATCGCCAGCGCCGATTACCTCGTCCAGTAGTAGAACGTCACCACCAACCGCTGTTGAAATAGCAAATGCCAGGCGAACCTGCATGCCAGCAGAGTACGTTTTGATAGGGTAATCGATGAACTCCCCCAATCCAGCGAATTCGACGATGGAGGCCTCTTGGGCACGCATGAATGCGGGCGTCAATCCTAGCAGCAACCCCCGGTACAGGATGTTTTCCCGGCCTGTGGCGTCTGGCTCGAAACCCATGCTGAGATCGAACAGTGATCGCACTTCGCCTCGCACTTCCACGGTACCAGCGGACACCGGATACAAGCCCGCGACGGTCTTCAGAAAGGTGCTTTTGCCCGCACCGTTGTGGCCAAGGAGACCGACGCGCTCTCCCCCCCTGATCTGAAGAGAAATGTTCTTCAGCGCGTGCACGTCTTTGACTTCTGCTTTCCTCGACCCAATCTTGAAGGCACCAGCAAGCAAGGACTTCAAAGAGCGCTCTTTGAATGCAACCGCTGCGTAATGCAAGTCGACTGCATGCAGATTGATGTATGGCTGCTTCATAAGTAAAAAATGACCTTTCGCTCTGCTGACCTACCTACCAACCAAGCGATCAAGGAGAAAACAACCACCGCCACGAAAGTGAATAGATAATTTTCCAGACTTGGCCACTTGCCCTCCAGCAAAGGTGCCCTGACAATTTGAAGAAGGTGATAGATCGGATTGTAGTCCACGAGAAAATCGAGACCGCCCTGGCGGAACATTTTGGCCTCAAAATAAACAGGGGACAAAAACCAAAGCGCCTGCATTACCAAACCCGTCGCGTGAGGCACATCACGAAAGCGGGCACCGATATATGCTAGCAAAGTGGACAAAGGCCAGAGAATCAATCCCAAAATAGGAAAAACAGTCAGTATTGCAAGCCAGTGAAGACCGATGTTCTGAGGAAGCACAATGGCAGACCAACCGAGAAGCGACGTGCTAGCCAAAGCCAGCACTATCAGACTTGTAAGTACGGTGCGCAGTGTGTAGATTGCGAGTGGGTGCTTGCATTGTTTAATGTATGCATCAGCTTGAACAAATGACAATGCTCCACCAGTCACGCACGCGGTAATGCACTCCCAGAATATTATTCCGGAAAGAATATAGGGTGCATAGGTATATATATCAGACTTGAACATCTTGCTGAGTACTATCGCCAGCAAGAGCGTCATTCCAAGGGGCTGGATGATGGACCACAGCACCCCCAAAAATGACCGGCGCCATCTCGCGCGCAAGTCTGCCAAAGCTAAGTGCGTCCAGAAATAGCGCGCTCGCCAAATACCTTGAATGTAATTTTCGCTCATGAGGAAACACTCTCTACCGGTCGAACCGATCCACCAGCCCACCGTATGCCCAGCCCATAGTTACACCGGTCCAAGCACAGCTGCTCGTTACTCAAAACCATGGATGTACCGTCACTGAACTGCACGGTGGCTTGTTTTTCCGTGACCGCCACCGTCATGGTTCCCGACAAGGGCAGGTGAGTGAACACATTGGGAATCGGCAAGAGCGACCAAGCCTGCCCATCATTTCGCCAAACGGACAAGACGGCCTTGGCGTCCACCGGTCGAAGTAACACTGCCGACACGGTGCTGTCACCGCCGTTTCCTTGATATCCGAGCACCGCGGAAATGTGTGCCTTGGGGTCGTTGTCCAAGCTGTACTCGAACTTGATTTGCGTGGGCGAATTTTCATTTTTGATTGCCAAGCTCAACTGATCGACAGCTGCGCACTTGAACCCGTCATTTGAGATGGCGGGCGCTCCAAACACCGGCTCATAGGTTGCCCACAAGCGAGCGTTCTCGGCAACGGCACGTGATCCCGACAGTCGGCTGTGGGAAATTTCCATCAATGCATCCTTGGCCAGCAAGGCTGCCAGCCCTTTGAACGGCTTCCCGTGATGCGCGTCATCGGGCGCATCCAGCACCCGAACTTCCATCACTACGCCGTAGGGGCCAAGACTTAGGTAGTCCAGAGGTTTCCAGGTTTTGGCATCCAGTATCCACAAGCCGCTCAGCGAGCTACGGCGCAGGTCCCGTCCAGACTTCTGGCTTTCGCCGACCAGCACATATTCATCGGTCGCAGCTAAACCACGTGTGTAACCTTCAGAACCGGACTCCCATAGCGGATATTTATCATGCAAATCTATAAGGCTACCACCCTCAGAGTGACAGCTAATGCGCTGACCGTTGCCTTTGATCCATATATTATGCAATCCCGTTTTTCCGACTACTGCCTCAACAGAGATAATTTCCAACCCAGGATAGCTAAAGACTGCAAGCTTTGAACCCTTAGAAAATCCATGTGCAATAACATACAGACGGTCGTCACGCAGGAATACCGAATTAAGATGGTCACCCGTCAAATTTTCAAGAGATAACCGATCCCACCGTTCAGAGTTTATTCCAGCCTCTTGATAAACATTCGGCCTCCCATAATCAAACACACTGATCACGTTACGTCCAGTGTTTGCACAAACTATTCTATTATCTGGGGCGCAAAGTATCTGATGGGGGGCCGATAGAAAATTTCTGCTACGCAGCCCCCCCTTAGAAACCCAGCCTCGCTCCGACAATGCATAAGCATTAATATCGGTGAGAGTGGCACTATCCAATCCGGTATGGGAAAGTACCAGATCATTATCACCTTCAAACCACGAGATGCCGTAATATTCAGGACGGCTATTCTCTAATGCTTGTACTTTTTTTGTTTGCAGGTCTACGAGTAGCAGCCAGCCGGTCGTGGCAACAATAGCGTATCTCATCCCTCTGCTCAACCAAAGAACTGGCGGATCTTGCCCGTTATAAAACTCACATCCTCGCGACTCAACCCCGGATAACTTGGTAAATTAATACCACGCGCTGCCAGTGATTCTGCGACCGTAAAGGTCTCATCCGTTGCGCAGTGGGGCATGGTGTGCGAGGGATAAAACACAGGGCGTGTCTCGATTCCCTGAACCTTCAAGAAATCGCGGAGTGGCTGGCGCTGTTTTGCATCATTCACCGCTATCGAACACATCCAGAACGAATGCACCGTATCGGGAATTTCTCTGTGTGTCACCAATGGGAGGTCTGCGAGGTTTTCCTGGTACCAGACAGCTACCTGCCGCTTTCTCGCCAGAATCTCCTCCACGTTCTCCAGCTGCGCCAGACCAATAGCAGCACAAATATTGGTCATACGGTAGTTGTACGCCACGACATCGTGCCAATACTCCTGCGTCTGTGACACTCCCTGGTTCTTCAGGTGAAATGCGCGCTGAATGGTGTCCTGTTCTTTGGCAACCACCATCCCACCTTCGCCGGTGGTGATGGTCTTGTTGCCGAAAAAGCTGAACGTGGCAACATCGCCAAACGTGCCTACGTGACGCCCTTTGTAGCGTGAACCAAAGGCTTCGGCGCAGTCTTCCACGAGCAGAAGCTTGTGTTCTTCGCAAATCGCAGCGATCGCGTCCATGTCGCACGGAAGACCATACAGGTGAACCACCATGACCGCCTTGGTCTTTGGCGTGAGCTTCCGCTTGACGTCTTCTGGGTCAATCTGCCACGTGCTATCGAGAGAATCCACGAAAACGGGCTTAGCGCCCGTCTGGATGATCGTGTTGACAGACGCGATGTACGTAAATGTCGGGACGATGACTTCGTCACCCGGCCCGATTCCGAGCGCTTCCAGCGCAAGATGAATGGCGACAGTTCCATTGCATACGGTGGTGACGTGTGGAGATCCGATGTAGTCGCCAAAACCTTTTTCGAAGCGCCCGATGAATTCACCCTTGGACGATATCCAAGTCGTGTCCAGGCATTCATTCACGTAGGCCTTCTCGCGTCCGCTGAAGTAAGGCTGATAAACGGGAATCATATTTTCCGGCTTATTCATGGTGATTGAAATACTTGAATCCGTGTTGCTTGACGAGTTCATCGCGCTGGGCACCCTTCAAGTCTTCCTGCATCATTTCGGACACCAGTTCCTTGAACGACGTACGCGGCACCCAGCCAAGCTTCTGCTTGGCTTTGGAGGGGTCCCCGAGAAGCGTCTCAACCTCTGCGGGTCGGAAGTAACGCGGATCCACGGCCACGATGCAGTTTCCGGTGGCCGTGTCATAGCCCTTCTCCTCGACGCCTTCACCTTCCCAGCGCAGCTGGATTCCGATTTCCTCCGCGGCACAGTTGACGAAGTCTCGCACCGAGTGCTGCTCGCCCGTCGCAATGACATAGTCCTCCGCCACATCCTGCTGCAACATCAGCCACTGCATTTCCACGTAGTCCCGCGCGTGACCCCAGTCCCGCAGGGCGTTCATGTTGCCAAGGTACAGGCAGCTTTGCAGGCCCAGCTTAATGCGCGCCAGTGCACGGGTGATCTTCCGCGTGACGAAGGTTTCGCCGCGAATGGGTGACTCGTGGTTGAACAGGATCCCGTTGCAGGCATACATTCCATAAGCTTCACGGTAGTTCACAGTGATCCAGTACGCGTACATTTTGGCCACCGCATACGGCGATCGGGGGTAAAAGGGCGTAGTCTCCTTCTGCGGTATTTCCTGAACCAGCCCATACAGCTCCGAGGTCGATGCCTGGTAGAACTTAGTGGAATCTTTGAGGCCCGCAATCCGAATCGCCTCGAGCATGCGCAGGGTCCCCAGTGCGTCCGAATTGGCGGTGTACTCGGGCTCCTCGAACGACACAGCGACATGGCTTTGGGCTGCCAGGTTGTATATCTCGTCCGGTTTGACTTCCTGCACCACCCGGATGAGGCCGGAAGAGTCGGTCAAATCTCCATAATGCAGTGTCAGGTCATAGCCTTTATTGTGTGGATCGTGGTAGAGATGATCGATGCGGTCCGTATTGAACAGCGAGGCACGGCGACGAATTCCATGCACTTCATAGTTCTTTTGCAAAAGGAACTCTGCCAAGTAAGCACCATCTTGCCCTGTAATTCCGGTAATCAGCGCGACTTTTTTCTTCAATTCTCTCTCCAATTAATCAAATATAACCGAGCAAGCATGATTTAAGTGGCTGGAGCGTGATTCTCGTTCACGCGGCCATAATTGTCTTCAAATCTGACAATATCATCCTCACCAAGATAACTGCCGGATTGAACTTCAATGATTTCCAGCGGTACTTTGCCGGGGTTCGTCAATCGATGCACGTGCCCCAGAGGGATATACGTGGATTCGTTTTCACCCAAGAGGAAGGTTTTCTCGCCATTCGTCACTTCTGCGGTCCCCTGCACCACGATCCAGTGCTCGGCACGGTGGTGGTGCATTTGCAGGCTCAGGCGGGCTCCGGGGTTCACCACGATGTGCTTGACCTGGAACCTGTCTCCGCTGTCGATGGAGTCGTACCAGCCCCAGGGCCGATGCGTCTTGCGATGCATCTGGGTCAACAGATGCCCTTCTTCTCTCAATTTCGACACGACATGCTTCACATCCTGCGTCTGCCGCTTGTCCGCTACCAGGATCGCATCGGCAGTCTCCACGACAACGATGTTGTCGAGTCCGACCCCCGCCACGAGCCGGCTGCTGGACAGCAGCAGGGTGTTGGAACACCCGTGCTGGATGGTGTCGCCGACCTGTGCGTTGCCGCGTGCGTCCTGCTCCCGCACCTGCCATAGCGCATCCCATGCCCCCAGGTCAGACCAGCCAGCCTGCAAGGGCACGACACACGCCGGAATGCCCAGCTCAGGCCGGGAGGGAAGCCGCTCCATGACGGCATAGTCGATGGAATCCGAGGGACAGGCACTGAAGGCGCTGGGCTCGGGTCGGACGAAATCAATGTCTTTCTGGGCGCCTACCATCGCAGTGCGGCACGCCGCGAGGATGTCTTGCCTGCAGCTTTCGATGGCCTTCAGCCAGACACTGGTGCGCACCATGAACAGGCCGCTGTTCCACAGGTAGTTGCCGGAATCAAGGTAGGTCTGTGCGCGGGCGAGATCGGGCTTTTCGGCAAAGCTGGCGATGTGGTGCGCCCCTCCACCATGCAGGGCGTCACCGCACTCGATGTAGCCATAGCCCGTTTCGGGCTTGTCGGCGACGATGCCGAAGGTCACCATGGCACCACCGCAGGCGATGGCGAAGGCTTTCTCAATAGCCGTGTGAAAAGCTTGCAGGTTAGCGATCACATGGTCTGCCGGCATCGCCAGCAGCACAGGATCACCCCCCTCCGAAGCGGCCTGAAGGGCTGCCAGCGTCAAGGCCGGGGCAGTGTTGCGCCCAGCCGGTTCCAGCAAGATCCGCGCGCCTCGGATGCCGGCTTCCTGCAGCTGACTGGCCGCAAGAAAGCGATGCTCCGCGTTACACACCAGCACAGGCTCCTTGGCCACCGCGATGTGGGAAAGACCGTTCAGACGCAGCGCAGTGTCCTGCAACATGGTGCGTGCACCTGTCAGCGCCAGGAACTGCTTTGGATAGGTTTCTCGGGACAATGGCCACAGGCGGGTGCCGGAGCCGCCGCACAGCACGACGGGCAACAGAACGTTTTGGGAGTCAGTCATGGGCTAGCGCAGGTCAGGGTCAGTTTTTGTTTGCGAGTGGGTAGCGGCAGGAGCCTTCAGGTCTGCTTCCAGCAGGGCGATCCGCTGGTTCAGCCGGCGCACGTCTCGCTCAATGCGGGTGTTCAGCATGTCGCTGTGCAGTGCCTTTATCAACAGCACCATGGATACCAGCAGTAAGAGCAATGTCGGCGGATAGATGACACCAAGCACCATCGCAAGGCGGTCAATCAATCCTGGCCAGGCGCCCAGCACTGCGGCAGCACCAGCAACCAACACCCAAAACAGCCCGTGCATGACGTACAGGTGGTCCCGGCGAATGAGGTACAAGATAAGCGCTGCGAGGCCGATGCCCATGAGCGTGGTGGTGAGTTGCAGGGGGGCCATCAGATTCCTGGACAGAAAAGCTTCGAGCCGAACCGCAATCGAGATGCGGTGGCTGGGAGCCGCTAAGGTAGAAGGGGCCGCTGCGACCATACAAGCCGCACAGGCGCGGATTCGCAAGGCACCCTTCACTGACTGAAATGTGATTGTAGGTGCTCGGTCGTTACACACTGCCGCCAAGTCCCCCCATTCAGCAGTTCGAACCGTAAGCAAATATCTCAGACGTGCATCCGGTCTCTTGAAATGGGGTGGAATGCCCGTATCATTAGCACTCACCGCAGACGAGTGCTAACACCACCTCGGCTGCCGGAAGTTTGGTAGCGCNTGGGCCTCCAGGCGCTGAGTACGTCAGCTTTTTACTGAAAACAGGAGCATTGCAATGAACCTTCGCCCTCTGCACGATCGCGTGATCGTCAAGCGTATCGAAAGCGAAACCACGACGGCCTCCGGCATCGTGATCCCTGACAACGCCGCTGAAAAGCCCGATCAAGGTGAAGTGCTGGCCGTCGGCCCCGGCAAGAAGAACGACAAGGGCGACGTGATCGCCCTGAACGTGAAGGTCGGTGACCGCGTTCTGTTCGGCAAGTACTCGGGCCAGACCGTCAAGGTCAACGGCGACGAGCTGCTGGTCATGAAGGAAGACGATCTGTTCGCAGTGGTCGAGAAGTAATTCTCCCGCTGATTCGCTCATCTTTTCATAGCTGCTACTGCTTACTGGATAAGCGCTAGCGGCCAGTTTGAACCCAATTTTCAGGAGCTCCAAAATGGCAGCAAAAGACGTAGTTTTCGGCGGCGAAGCCCGCGCACGCATGGTTGAAGGCGTGAACATCCTGGCCAACGCGGTCAAGGTGACCCTGGGCCCTAAGGGTCGCAATGTGGTGCTGGAGCGCTCGTTCGGCGCCCCTACCGTGACCAAGGACGGTGTGTCCGTGGCCAAGGAAATCGAACTCAAGGACAAGCTGCAGAACATGGGCGCCCAGCTCGTGAAGGAAGTGGCCTCCAAGACCAGCGACAACGCTGGTGACGGCACCACCACCGCCACCGTGCTGGCACAAGCCATCGTGCGCGAAGGCTTCAAGTACGTGGCCGCTGGCATCAACCCGATGGACTTGAAGCGCGGTATCGACAAGGCTGTGACGGCCCTGGTTGCCGAGCTGAAGAAGGCTTCCAAGCCCACCACCACCTCCAAGGAAATCGCCCAAGTGGGTTCGATCTCCGCCAACTCCGACGAAACCATCGGCAAGCTGATCGCTGACGCCATGGACAAGGTTGGCAAGGAAGGCGTGATCACCGTGGAAGACGGCAAGTCGCTGGACAGCGAACTGGACGTCGTGGAAGGCATGCAGTTTGACCGCGGCTACCTGTCGCCCTACTTCATCAACAACCCCGAAAAGCAATCCGCGATTCTGGACAACCCCTTCGTGCTGCTGTTCGACAAGAAGATCAGCAACATCCGCGACCTGCTGCCTACGCTGGAGCAAGTTGCCAAGGCCGGCCGTCCCCTGCTGATCATTGCCGAAGAAGTTGAAGGCGAAGCCCTGGCTACGCTGGTGGTCAACACCATCCGCGGCATCCTGAAGGTTGTGGCTGTGAAGGCTCCTGGCTTCGGCGACCGCCGCAAGGCCATGCTGGAAGACATCGCCATCCTGACGGGCGGCAAGGTCATCGCTGAAGAAGTGGGCCTGACGCTCGAAAAGGTGACGCTGGCCGATCTGGGCCAAGCCAAGCGCATCGAAGTGGGCAAGGAAAACACCATCATCATCGACGGCGCTGGCGCTGCTGCTGACATCGAAGCCCGCGTCAAGCAAGTGCGCGTGCAGATCGAAGAAGCCACGTCCGACTACGACCGCGAAAAGCTGCAAGAGCGCGTGGCCAAGCTGGCTGGCGGTGTGGCCGTGATCAAGGTCGGCGCTGCCACCGAAGTCGAAATGAAGGAAAAGAAGGCCCGCGTGGAAGACGCACTGCACGCTACCCGTGCAGCTGTGGAAGAAGGCGTTGTGGCCGGTGGTGGCGTGGCCCTGCTGCGTGCCAAGCAAGCTGTGGGTGACTCGGTCAAGGGCGACAACGCTGACCAAGAAGCCGGTATCAAGCTGGTGCTCAAGGCCATCGAAGCGCCTCTGCGCGAAATCGTGAACAACGCTGGTGGCGAAGCCTCGGTGGTGGTGAACGCTGTGTTGGCCGGCAAGGGCAACTACGGCTTCAATGCATCGAACGACACCTACGGCGACATGCTCGAACTGGGCATTCTGGACCCCACGAAGGTCACCCGTACGGCCCTGCAAAACGCTGCTTCCGTGGCATCGCTGCTGCTGACGACCGAAGCCATGGTTGCTGAAGCACCCAAGGACGAGGCCGGTGCTGGCGGCGGCATGCCCGACATGGGTGGCATGGGCGGCATGGGCGGCATGGGCATGTAATTGCCCGGCGGCTGAGCCCCTGGCTCTGCACCCCCAAAGCCCGCAGGCCCCACGGCCTGCGGGCTTTTTTCATGGCGGAGGAAAACTGCATCTCTCCGCGTATACGCGATACCAACAGTTAACACATATCAACAATTTATAAGTCCTCGTACTGAGTACACCATTCCACGCAGGGCAGTGAATTAGTTATGTCTCGATACAATTTCTAGCATTCCGTCTCCATCTGCATGGATTCGCTGGCGATCTCCACTGCAACGCCGCGTCTCGGAGCCCGACCTCCCCTCCACGACCATGGCGTTCACTCCCCCCACTGTCACCGTTTTTGATCTGACCGCCCGGCTGGGCCTGCATGCCCTGGCGCAGCTTGGGGTGGCGAATGTGTCTGGCCCCGGGCCTTGGTTGCAGGTGCCCCTGGCCGACGCCAGCGTGGCACCCATGATCGACTGGCTGCGCCCCGCCAGCGCCAAGGAACTGCAACTGCCCTCGCCCGCCAGCGCTGCCGTGATCCTGCTGGTGGGCCCGGGCTCGGTGAACCTGATGCGCGCCACGCTGGAGTGGCTGGCGCCACAGAACCCTGCTGTGGTCTGGGCTTTTTTGATGCCCAACGCGCTGATGGAAGAGTCCATCTTCAAGGCCGCGCCGCCCGCGCAGATGGCGCGCACCCATGTGTACCAGCTGCCCGACAGCAGCCCCCAGACCCTGTGGTTCATCCTGATAGAGCAGCTGGGCAAGCTCAGCGCCATGGATGAACTTGCCCTCCAACACACCCACAACCTTTTGCAGATCGACGATATGAGTTCCAACCTGAAGCAATGTATGGATGCCGCAATGACCATTGACGGCGCGCAGGCCGTGGCGCTGGTGGACTACCGCAGCGGCATGTGCCTGGCCCAGGCGGGCGGCGGCATGAATCTGGACCTGGCGGCAGCAGGCAACACCGAGGTGGTGCGGGCCAAGCTCAAGACCATGGAGATGCTGGGCCTGCGACGTGGCATCGAGGACATCCTTATCACCCTGGGCGACCAGTACCACCTGATCCGTCTGGTGCCCAACAACCTGGGCCTGTTCCTGTACCTGGTGCTTGACAAGGCCAAGGGCAATCTCGCCCTCGCACGCTACAAGCTCACTGACATCGAGCGCTCGCTCAAGGTGTAAACCTCTCAGGGGCTGCTGCGCTACACGGCCCGTCACAGAAAAGCCCGCAGACCTCACGGCTTGCGGGCTTTGTCTCTTTGGGCGGCTGCACGCGAAGCCTGCGCAGCGCGTTCAATCGTCGCCGCTGGGCTGCACCCACCAGTAGATCAGCAGCAGCACGCCGATGCCGGTCAGCGTCAGCAGTTGCCACCAGCCCGAGCGGCCAATGTCGTGCAGTCGGCGCGCGCCCACGGCGAATGCGGGCAGCAGCAGCGCAATGGAGACGATGCCGGAGACCACGTCACCCAGGAAGCTGGCGATCACCATGACGATGATCTGGAACAGGAAAAACCACCAGAACTCGGAGCGCACGGCGCGGCCCGAGAAACCCGCGTACTGCCCCAGGCAGCTTTTGATAGCCGAAACAAAATCCATACTGAACTCCCTCTCTTTGAAACGTAAAGCCGTTGTGGCAGGGCCAAGCCCCGCGCCATGATAGGGGCGCGCAGGGCAGCGAGTCCACACACCCAGTCACCCCTAAGGCTGCGCATCACCGCACAAGCGACCAGGGAACAATGGATGCTTCTATTTTTATAGCTATCAGCGCTTACAGGAAAAGCGCTAGAGCCCTATTTCGCCCCAAATCCTGACAGGCTCACACGGCCTTGCGCAGCGCATGCGTCTCACGCGCCAGCTGGGTGATGCGCGCCCAGTCGCCCGCACGCACGGCGTCGGCGGGCGTCAGCCACGAACCGCCAACGCAGCGCACATTGGGCAGCGCCAGGTAGTTGGGCGCAGTGGCCAGGCTGATGCCGCCTGTGGGGCAAAAGCTGACCTGACCAAACGGGCTGGCCCAGGCCTTGAGCAGCGGAATACCGCCCGCAGCCTCGGCCGGGAAGAGCTTGAGGAACGAGAACCCATCGGCCAGCGCGGCCATGATTTCGCTGGACGTGGCCACACCGGGCAGAAGCGGCAAATTCAGGCCCTTGCAGGCGCCACCCACTTCGGAGGTGTAGCCAGGGCTCACCGCAAAACGTGCACCGGCCTCGCTCGCGCGGCGCGCATCATCGGCATTGAGCACCGTGCCCACGCCCACCACGGCCTCGGGCAAATTGCGCGCAATGGCTTCTATGGCGGGCAGGCCTGCAGCGGTGCGCAGTGTGACTTCTAGCACCTTCACGCCACCGGCCAGCAGCGCCTCGGCCAGGGGCAGCGCGTCTTCCACGCGGTCGATCACGATGACGGGGATGACGGGGCCATGGCTGGCGATGTCAATGGGATTCATGGGAATACTCCTTGATGTTGGATGCCGCACGCGGCGTTTGACAGGGGCGCGGCCCATACCAGTGCACCCGTGGAACTGGCTTCGCCAGGCCACCGGGTGCGTCCCCCTCCCGCGCAGCGAGAGAGGGGGAAGGCGCGCAGCGACTCAGGGGGTGCATCCTGCTACAACCATGTGCAGGCTCCTTGTTCGGCGCCGCCAGCGTGGCGGCGAAAGTTGGTAAACAGTTCCCGGCCAAAGCCGGTGGCGGGAGGCGCGGTGTAGGGCGCCACGGGGCGGGCGGCCCAGGTGGCTTCATCAACCAGCACATCCAGCGTGCCGGCAACGGCGTCCACCCGCACGATGTCGCCGTCCAGCACCTTGGCGAGCGGGCCACCGGCCAGCGCCTCGGGCGTGACGTGGATGGCGGCAGGCACCTTGCCCGATGCGCCGCTCATGCGCCCGTCGGTCACCAGCGCCACCTTGAAGCCTTGGTTCTGCAGCACGGCCAGCGGCGGGGTGAGCTTGTGCAGTTCGGGCATGCCATTGGCCTGCGGGCCCTGAAAGCGCACCACGGCCACCATGTCCTGCTGCACCTCACCCGCAGCAAAGGCGGCGAGCAAAGCCTCTTGCGAATCGAACACGCGCGCAGGCGCTTCGATGATGTGGCGGTCTTCGGGCACGGCCGACACCTTGATCACC
>Ga0067045_1029506_pt1 | contig 20281 bp, 20 predicted proteins | sample TerdegcTABiofilm_FD_59184 | JGI IMG/M metagenome (GOLD analysis project Ga0067045, IMG submission 59184) | Combined Assembly of (Gp0054472, Gp0054536) Wastewater bioreactor microbial communities from Singapore -Terephthalate degrading... | reverse complement strand
CGGGCTGCCGTAGCCCCGTTCACGGGGCGTTGCTGGCTAGCCCGGCGGTTGACCGCCGGGCGCTCAGCGCGAACGTGACCCGATTATTTTCTTAGAGACCATCAGGCGTTTCTTTGCTGGCCGCTGAAGGGGAGAACGCCTAAAGGCGTCACTACACTATGCTATCTACGCCTTCTAAGCCGGCTGGCCCATGACCGAATTTAATTTTCAAACTTCATAAGCGCCTGATTGCAAACCGTGTCGTGCGTTGGGTTTGCCGTCACTGCTCCCTGCTCACGGCTCACCTGGTGCTTGATTCACATCAAGGAACAGTTACCATGTGCGGACGATTCTCCTTAGGGCTGGACCCGGCTGAAATCGCGGCGGCGCTGCCCGGCTATGAGCTGCCCGCCGATCTGGCGCCGCGCCACGCCATCGCCCCCTCGCAACCGGTGGCGGTCATCCCCAACACCGGCGCGCGGCAGGTGGAACTGTTTCGCTGGGGGCTGATCCCGGCCTGGGCCAAAGACCCGGCCATCGGCAACCGGCTGATCAATGCGCGCGCCGAGACCTTGAGCGAAAAACCGGCCTTCCGGGGCGCTTTTCGCCGGCGCCGTTGTCTCATCCTGGCCGACGGCTTCTACGAGTGGCACGCCGAGCCGGGCCACCGGGCCAAGACGCCTTACTACATCCGGCTGACCTCCGGCGGCCTTTTCGCTTTCGCCGGCCTTTGGGAGACCTGGCAGCCGCCGGCAGGCGCGCCGGTCCACTCCTGCACCCTTATCACCACCACGCCCAACGCCCTGATCGCGCCGCTCCATGATCGGATGCCTGTGATCCTGCCGGAGGCGGTCTACGCGCTTTGGCTGGAGCCGGGCGAGCTGCCCCCGGCGCGCCTGCAACCGCTCCTGGCGCCCTACCCGGCGGAAGCGTTGACGGCTTACCCGGTCAATGACCCAATGGGCTTGTAGGAACGCGCTTCAGGCTTGTAGTGACGCGCTTTAGCGCGGCAAAACGGCGCTGAAGTCAGCGTTTCAGCGTCTTAGCGTCTCAGCGTTTCAGCGTTTTAGTTTGTAGTGACGCGCTTTAGCGCGGCAAAACGGCGCTAAAGTCAGCGTTTCAGCGTCTTAGCGTCTCAGCGTTTCAGCGTTTTAGTTTGTAGTGACGCGCTTTAGCGCGGCCAACGGCGCTGAAGCGCCTGACTACAAACAGAGCGTTACTCTCAGAGGAGGTTTCATCCTTCCGCCTTCATCCTTCATACTTTTCAAGTGTGAGCGGTGAGCAGGAACAGGAGATTCGTAGGGTGATATGACGCACAATACCGCACTCTACAAAGTGCCCGGCGGCAAGTTAATCCGGGTGGATGTGACCTGTAGTGACCGGATTGAACAGGTGCGGATTACCGGCGATTTCTTCCTCCACCCGGAGGAGACGTTGGAGGCGCTGGAGGCGGCTCTGACCGGTGTGCCCCTCCCGTTGGACCGGGCGGCGCTGGCTGCCCGCCTGGCCGCCATCCTGACCCAACAGGAGGCGACCCTCTTCGGCGCGACACCGGAGGACCTGGTGGCAGCTCTGACCGCCGCCATCATTCAGGCATGAAGCTCAGGACTTACGCCCATCTATGGAACCGTTACGCCTGATCCCTTACCGTCATTTTGACGCCTATACCAACATGGCGCTGGATGAAGCGATCATGGAGAGCGTGCGCGCGGGGCGCAGCGCCCCCACGGTGCGGCTCTACGGCTGGACGCCCTCCGCCATCTCCATCGGCTATTTCCAGGGCCTGCACTACGAGGTCAACCTCGCGGCTTGCCGCGCTGCCGGCGTGGATGTCGTCCGGCGGCTGACCGGCGGCGGCGCGGTCTATCACGACACCGCCGGCGAAGTCACCTACAGCCTCATCGCCCCGGAGCGGCTCTATCCCCGTGATATTTTGGCCTCCTACCGGATCATCTGCGGCTACGTGGTAGAAGCGTTGCGCGAGTTGGGGCTGGAAGCCGAGTTCCAGCCGATCAACGACATCGCCGTAGGGGGCCGCAAAATCTCCGGCAACGCGCAGACCCGGCGGGGCGGCGTCTTGCTGCAGCACGGGACGGTGCTCTATCGCGTGGATGTGGAGACGATGTTCTCGCTGCTGACCGTCAGCGAGGTCAAAGTCTCGGATAAGGTAATCCAGAGCGTCAAGAAACGGGTGACAAGCCTGGCAGAATACATCACCGCCCCCCGCGAGGCGCTGATTGTAGCGTTGGAGCACGCTTTCAGCCGGGGGCAGGCGGTGGAACGGGGCGATTATACGCCGGCAGAACTGGCGCGCGCCGCCGCACTGGCGGAGACGAAATATCGCACCGAAGCGTGGATTGCGTTGCGGTGAGTGGTGAGCAGTGAATGGTGAGTAGTGAGCAGGGAGCAGTGAGCAGGGAGTGGTCTGTCGTCTGTCGTCCGTGGTCTCTTAACTTTTACCGGAGGTGTTTTTCATGTCTCAACCTTCAGTTTCGCACCGGGGCGCGACAATCCCCATGTCGGCCATGCGCAAGCTGACGCCGCTGGCGCAGGCGGCGCAGGCGCGCGGCATCCGCGTCATCCCGCTTAACCTGGGACAACCTGATGTGCCCACGCCGCCGGAGTTCTGGGCCGCCGTCCGGCTCTTCCCGGAGCGCGAGCCGACCCTGGCGTATGCGCCCTCGGCGGGCCGGCCGGAGTTGATCCAGGGGCTGGTCTCGTACTATGCCGGGTACGGCCTGGAAGTCCAACCGGAGCAGATCGTGATTACCGTAGGCGGCTGTGAGGCGATCCTGTTTGCCATGCTCGCCTGCGCCGAACCGGGTGATGAGATTTTGACGCCGGAACCCTACTACTCCAACTACGACGGCGTGGCAGCGATGGCCGGCGTGCGGATTGTCCCCTTCACCACGCGCCCTGACGATGGCTACCGGTTGCCGCCACGCGCCGAGATTGAGGCGCGGATCACCCCCCGGACGCGGGCTATCCTCTACGCCAGCCCCGGCAACCCGACCGGTGTGGTCTACACCCGCGACGAGGTGGCGCTCCTGGGCGAGATCACCCGCGACCACGGCCTTTTCTTGCTGGCCGATGAGGTCTACCGCGAGTTCACCTATGACGGCCAGACGCCCACCAGCGTGCTCTCGCTCCCCGGCCTGGAGGAGCACGCGGTGATGCTGGATAGCGTCTCCAAACGCTACTCGGCCTGTGGCGCGCGGGTAGGCTGCCTGGTCTCGCGTCATGCGGCGTTGATGCAGGCGGCGTTGCGGCTGGCGATGGTCCGGCTCTCGGCGCCGGCGCTGGACCAGATCGGGGCGGCCAGCTGCATCCATATGTCACCCAACTACCTGGCCGAGGTTAACGCTGAATACACCCGCCGCCGCGATCTGGTGGTGGAACGCCTGAACCAGATTCCCGGCGTCACCTGCCCCAAACCGGCCGGCGCCTTCTACGCGATGGCACGGATTGCCGGGGTGGATACAGAGGACTTTGCCTGCTGGCTGCTCACCGATTTCAGCGAGGGCGGGGAAACGGTCATGGTCGCGCCGGGGGCCGGCTTCTACGCCACGCCCGGCCTGGGACGTGACGAAATCCGCCTTGCCTACGTGCTGGAGCTGCCCAAGCTGGCGCGGGCCATGGACCTGCTGGCGCTGGCGATAGAACGCTACCGCTCCCGCTGAGTGCCGGGCGGCAGGGGCAGGATGGTCGCCGGGTTGGTCTCCACAATCTCGGCGGTCAGCGCCCCGTTGGAGAGCTCGCGCAACGCGGCCTGGAAGCCGGGCGTCTGCTCCACCGCCAACCGCGCGGTCACGGTGACATCGGCGGCGAAGTCGGCTTCCAGCATTTCGCCGTGATGTTCGGCTACCAGCAGCCGCACCCGTTCGTAGAAACTGTAGGGGACCGCCGCCATGACGGTATGGGTGGCGACCTTCTCGGCGCGGGGGAGCCGCGCGAGGACCTCGCGGACGGCGTCACTGTAGGCGCGGACCAGCCCCCCGGTGCCGAGCTTGGTCCCGCCGAAGTAACGGGTGACGACGACGGCCACATCGCCTAAGCCGCTGCCCTGCAGCACGGCCAGCGCCGGGCGCCCGGCAGTGCCGGCCGGCTCGCCGTCGTCGTGACAGTGGGCGATCACCGCAGCGCCGTAGCCGATCAGATAAGCCGGGACGTTGTGGGTGGCGTCGGCAAATTCGGCCTTGATCCGCGCGATGAAGGCGCGTGCTTCCTCCACGCTGAAGACCGGCGCGACGGTGGCGATAAAGCGCGAATTGACCACGAGGAGCTCGTGGCGCAGCTCACAAGCGGGAATCGGATAACGGTCAGCCATAGCTCAAAGTATACCATGATTGCGCCAATAGCCGCGTCCAGGTCAGGCGTTTGCAGTCAGGCACCAGAAAGAGTCGCCCATGTACACCTTCTATAACCCCTATCACGCCGGCCATGCCACCGCCGCGGCCGTGGTGGAAGGACAGCCTTTCATCACCGAGGAGGTGCCGGCCCGCGCGGAGTTGCTCCTGGCCGCCGTCCGGGAAGCCGGGTTGGGACCGGTCCTCCCGCCGGTAGACCACGGCCTGGAGCCGATCCTCGCCGTCCATGAGGCCGATTTTGTCACCCACCTCCGCACTGCCTACGCCGAGAGCGTCGCCTACTATGGCCGCCCCGAACCGGCGGTGGCCTGGACCTTCGCCCTCCGCTACAGTGGCCCCAAGCCGACCACCTATTTTGCGCGGCTGGGCTATTACGCTTTTGGGTCGGGCACCATCATCGTGGAGGGGACGTGGGAAGCGGCCTACTGGAGCGCGCAGACCGCGCTCACGGCGGCGGAATGGCTTTTGCAGGGGGAGCGGCTGGCCTACGCGCTCTGCCGTCCGCCCGGCCATCACGCCGCGACCGATCTCTACGGCGGCTTCTGCTTCCTGAACAACGCGGCCATTGCCGCGCGCTGGCTGCAAAAGGCGGCTCCCGGCCCGGTTGCCATCCTGGATATAGACTACCATCACGGCAACGGCACGCAGGCCATCTTCTACACCGATCCAACCGTGCTCTTCTGCTCGCTGCACGCCGACCCGGATGGCGAGTATCCCTTCTACTGGGGCCGGGCCGATGAACGCGGGGAGGGAGCCGGCCTGGGCTACAACCACAACTGGCCGTTGCCGCCCCAAATCGGGGATGCTGCTTACCTGGCCGTGCTGGATGAGGCGTTGGCGACCATCCGTGACTTTGCGCCGCGCCATCTGGTCGTCTCGGTAGGGCTGGATACCGCGCAGGGCGATCCCGTGGGCAATTTTGCCCTCACCCCGGCGGGCTTTCACGCCATCGGCGCCCGCATCGCCGGGCTGCGGTTGCCCACGCTCCTGGTGCAGGAGGGCGGCTACCTCCTGGAGCGGCTCGGCGAGAACGCGGAGGCCTTCCTGCAAGGGATCAACGCGCCGGCGCCATGAGCCGACTCTCCCTGCGCCACCGTCTGGCCATGACGTTGGGCTGGACCCGCGCCAGTTACGTGCTGCTGAGCGGCTTCCTGGCGCTGCTGGCGCTGATCGGCTACGTCTGGTGGCCGTTAGCGCAGGAGGCGCTGGCCTATTTTGATCCCGCCCGCCCCTGGTGGCTCCAGCTGGATTGGCTCCTGATCGGCATTTTCCTGACGATGACGCTGCTCATCATGGCCGGCGCCGATCTCAAAACCGATGCGCTCATCGTCTTTGTGGGGCTGTGGGGCGGGCTGGTGATTGAGAGCTGGGGGACGCAGACGCTCCTCTGGAGCTACTACACGCTGGAGCGCCCGCCCCTCTGGATCATCCCGGCCTGGCCCATCGCCAGCCTTGCCATTGACCGGTTGGTCCGCCTGTTGCACCTGGTGATCCCGGAACGCCCGGTGCTTTTCCGCCGACTCTACTGGCTCCTCTTCCTGGGCTTTTACGCGCTGATGCTGGCCTTCGTCCGCCCGACCATAGACAAACCCATGACGTTAGTGGCCTTAGGGCTGTGCGCCTTCTTGATTGCCACGCCGACCGGGCACCGGCTGGCGGTGCTGACTTTCGTCGCCGGCGCCGGGCTGGGCTACTTCCTGGAACGATGGGGCACTACCCGCGAATGCTGGACCTACTACACGCGGCAGACGCCACCGCTTTTTGCCGTCCTGGCGCACGGGATGGCGGCGGTCGCCTTCTGGCGGGCGGGGCGGGTTCTGAGGTTGGCTGGCATTGTGAGGCGTGAGCAGAAGATGGTGAGCAGTGAGTAGAGAATGGTGAGCAGGGCATGGTGAGCAGTGAGTAGAGAATGGTGAGCAGTGAGTAGTAGATCAGCCTGCTCACTGCTCACTTCTCACTGCCCACTGCTTCCCGCAGCAGCACCACGCGCCGCCCCTCCACGTCCAGCACGTCCACCGGGACTCCGTAGGTCGCCGTGAGCCGTTCCGCCGTCAACGCCGTGCCGTTGACCCCCGCCGCCAGCACCCGGCCCGCGCGCATGAGCACCACATACCCCGCGACGGCTGCCGCCAGTCCCGGATCGTGGGTGGTGAAGATGATTGTGACCCCTTGCGCAGCTAACGTCCGCATGATCTGGAGGATACGCCCCTGATTCCCTAAGTCCAGGTGCGAGGTTGGCTCATCCAGCAAAAGGATGCGCGGCTCCTGGGCTAAAGCCCGCGCGACCGTGACCAGCTGGCGCTCGCCGCCGCTCAGCGTGGTGACCGCCCGCTCGCTCAAGGGCAGCGCCCCGACCGCGGCCAGCGCCTTCCGCGCCGCTTCCCTATCGGCCTGGCTGGGAGTCTCCAGCAGCTCCAGGTAGGGCGCTCGCCCCAGCAGGACATACTCCAGCACCGAAAAATCAAACGGGATATACTCATCCTGCGGCACCAGCCCGACCAGCCGCCCCATCTCGCGCCGGGTGTAGGCCAGGCGGGGCCTGCCATCCAGCAGAATCTGCCCGCGACGCGGCGTCAGCAGCCCCACGATCAGGTGCAGAAGCGTGGTCTTGCCGGCGCCGTTCGGTCCCAAAATCGCCGTCACCGCCCCGGCAGGCAGTTCCAGCGTGAAGCCTTCCAACACCGGGCAGGTGTCATAGCCGAATTGCAGGTCGGCCAGCGTGATAATCGGCTTCATCGCAACCGCTCCGGCGCTTTGCGCACCATCAGCACGATGAACAGCAGCGCGCCCAACAGGGAGGTGAGAATCCCCAACGGGATCTCGCCGGGCAGCAACGTGCGCGCCAGATCGTCGCAAAGGATCACGAAGATCGCGCCGATGAGCAGGGAGGCGGGCAGCGCCCGTTGGGCATCCGCGCCGAACAGCCGGCGGGCCAGGTGCGGGACGATCAACCCGACCCAGCCTACCACGCCCGCCACCGAGATCACCGCGGCCGTCGCCGCCACCGCTGCGACCAGCAACACCGTCCGCTCGCGGGCCGGCTGCGTGCCCAGGGAGAAGGCGGTCTCGTCTTGCAGAGATAGTAGATTCAGCCGCCAGCGCATCAGCAGCAGGATCACCAACGCGGGGATGGCCAGCGGGACCACCGTGCCCAGCTTCTGCCAGGTGATCCCCCACAGCCCGCCCAACATCCAGAAGACGATGTCGGGCAGTTGGGTCAGCGGATCGGCCAGATACTTGAGGATGCCCACGCCGGACGAAAAAAGCGCCGAGACGGCGATCCCGGCCAGGACCAGCCGCAACACCCAGCCGCCGTAACGGATGCGGCGGGCCAGGAAGTACGAGAAGGCCAGTCCCAGGCAGGCAAAAAGCGCCGCGCTCGCCTGGATCGTCACCGCCGACGCCCCCAGGAAGATAATGCTGAAAGCGGCGCCAAAGGCGGCGCCCTGCGAAATCCCCAGAAAGCCCGGCTCTACCAGCGGATTGCGAAAGATCATCTGGAGCACGGTGCCGGAGGCCGCCAGCGACATCCCCAGCAGGCAGGCCGTCAACAGGCGCGGCAGCCGCAAGGCGAAGACCAGCCGCTGCGCCAGCGGGTCGGTCGCCAGCCGCGCCGGCGGCATCCAATACGGCGCGGGGTACCGCCCCACGAAGAGCGACAATCCCAGCACGCCGGCCAGCAGGAGTAACAGTAAAATCCAGAAACCCGGCTTATTCATCGGAGAATCTGCACGGCGCGTGGTGCGTGATAAACTTCACGCACCACGCAGCACGGCTCAACTTACTGAAGATCGCCCTGGAGCAGGGGCACGATCTGATCCTTGACCACGGCTTCATCCAGCCCATAGAGCTGCCCGTAAAAATTTACCAGCTCCTGGTTCATATCCGGCTGGAAGTGGTCGGGGTGCAGCCGACCGGCCAGCCAGGTCAGCCCCAGAACCCAGCGCGTATCGGGTTGGTCCCAGCTGTAGAAATCCTTGGGGAAGCCGTAAACTTTCCCGTTTTGCACCGCCGCCAGGGCCTGCCATTGCGGATCGGCTTTCAGTTTGGCGACAACCTCAGAGGGATTGCTCTGATAGGCGATGACAAAAATCTGCTCCGGGTTCCAGGCAGCGATCTGCTCAAAATTGACCGTGGCCCACCCGCCCCCCTGGGCCGCTTCCTTCCAGACCGGCGCGCCGCCGGCCAGTTCCACCATCTGCGTCTGGATCCAGGTCGCCGGGGGGACACTCAGGGCGGCCGCGCCACCTTTCTCGCTGTACTGAACCAGGAGCACGCGCGGGCGCTGGGCCTCGGCCACATCACCGAGAGCCTGCGTGACCCCCGCCACTTTGTCGGCATAGAAACGGCTGACCGCCTCGGCGCGGGCCGGGTCGCCGAAGAGCTGCCCCAACGTGACCAGGTCGCGCTGGTATTGCTCCGGCGTCTCCAAATCCACGTAGACCACCTTGATCCCCAGCTGCTCTAACGGCTGGCCCAGGCTCTCGGCCAGGTAACTTTTCAGCACCACCACCTCAGGGTTGGTGGGCGCGATTTGCTCGGCCCCGGCGTTGGATTCCAGGACGAGCTTCTGCGCAAACCCGGCGTCCACCAGGGGCAGGAATTGCGCGCTGCCCTGCGAGGCCGACCCGGTCGCCACGATCCGCTCTACAGCCTGTGGGAACAGGTAAAGTGCGTCGGTCACAATGAAGATCGCCTTGCCGGCCACCACAATCCGCTGTGGTGGAGCAGGGAACTCCACTGTCCGGCCCAAAGCATCCACCACGACGGTGCTCGCGGTGACGGCCGGCTCGGTGGGAGGTGGCAGCGGTGAAACAGGAGAAAGAGAGACCGCCGGCTCAGTGGTGACCGGCGCCGGCGTGGTCGGCAACGCGGTCGGCGCGGGCGTCGGCGAGGGCTGGCAGCCCACCAGTGCTACCACCAACGCTATCAGCAAACATCCCAACCATTGGATACGCATGAGAAACCTCCTGAAAAGTATGAAGTATGAAGGATGAAGGCGGAAGGATGAAATGAGTGAGCAGAGAGCAGCAGGTAGAAGTTTCTGTTTCCTGCTCACATTTCCCATTTCCTGCTCACTATTTCCTGCTCACCACTCACTGCTCACATTTTCGTTGACTCGCTGATTTGCTGGCTCGCTACCACCTCCAACCAGGCCAGCATCGCCTCAATCTGCCCGCTGCGAAAACGACAGACGAGCCATTCATAAGGATCAGTGGCCTGGACCTGCTCAGCTTGCTGCTGCTGTTCGGCGAGCCATTGGGCGCATTGGGCGCGCTGGCGCTCCACCAGCCGGGCGAGCACTGCCGGCGGCTCCCGGCGGGCAAAGTAAAGCTTGGCCAGGAACTCTAAACGGAACTCGCGCCCGCGCGCCACCGGGCTTTCCACCCAGGCGGCGAAGGTGGCTGCGCCCTTTTCGGTCAGGCAGAAGACTTTACGCGGGGGGCGGCCTTCCTGCGGCTCCACCGTGGCGGCAATGTACCCTTCCTCCTCCAGCCGGTCCAGCAGTGCGTAGAGCTGCCCCGGCTTGAGCCGCCAGACCACCCCCAATTCCGCCGGGCGGCTGAGACGCTGGTGGATCTCGTAGCCGTGCATGGGCCGCTCGCGCAAAAAGCCGAGCAAGGCCTGCTCCACGGTAAGCGGAATACGGGTCATGTGACTCATGGTGTACCTGCCACATAGAAGCCATCAACGCGCCCTGAACCCCCAGGGAAAGCGTTGAAGATCGCCACCAGGCATCTATTCAATGATTGAATAATGGATAATTGATTATAAAGCAGGCCGGGCAAATGTCAAACCGGATCACACTGCGTACCGGGGATGCAATGGGGTGATAAGGAAAACAGTGCTTGACGAAATAGAATTATACATTAGAATGTAACTACTGGAGCACCCGGACACGATGTTTGAATCATTAAGCGAAAAACTACAAGCTGTTTTTGATCGTTTGGGCAAACGGGGTGTCCTCCGATCTGAAGACGTAGACGCCGTCCTCCGGGAAATCCGGCTGGCGTTGTTGGAAGCGGACGTTAACTATAAGGTCGTCAAGGATTTCACTGCCCGCGTGCGCGAGCAGGCCGTCGGCGAGGCGGTTTCCCGGGCCCTGAATCCGGCGCAGCAGGTCATCAAAATCGTCCACCAGGAGCTGGTGACGACGTTAGGTGAGCCCGGACGGCTGGAATTCCGTGGGTCCGCGCCCTACGTCATCATGTTAGTGGGGCTGCAAGGTTCCGGCAAGACGACGACGGTGGCGAAGCTGGCCCGGCATCTGAAGGAAAAAGGGCGCTTCCCGCTCATGGTTGCGGCGGATACCTACCGGCCCGCCGCCATCACCCAGCTGGAGGTGCTGGGACGGCAGCTCAACATCCCGGTCTACAGTGATCACGGCAAGACAAGGCCGCCCGACATCTGTGCCGCCGGGATCCAGGAAGCGCGCCGCCGGGGTGCCGACGTCGTCATTCTGGATACCGCCGGGCGACTGCAAATTGATGACGAGATGATGGCCGAACTGGCCGCGATCCGGGAACGGGTCCACCCGATTGAGATCCTGTTGGTCGCCGACGCGATGACCGGCCAGGAAGCGGTCAACATCGCCAAAGGCTTCCACGAGCGGGTAACGCTCACCGGGTTGATCCTGACCAAGGTAGATGGAGACGCACGCGGGGGCGCGGCCATCAGTATGCGGGCGGTGACGGGGGTCCCCATCAAGTTCCTGGGGACCGGCGAGAAGCTGGGCGCGCTGGAACCGTTCTATCCAGACCGGCTGGCTTCCCGCATCCTGGGGATGGGCGACGTCCTCAGCCTCATAGAGAAGGCCGAGGCCGCGTTTGACCAGGAGCAGGCCGTCCGTATGGAGCAACGGCTCCGCCAGGGCGAGATGGACCTGGAGGATTTCCTGGAGCAGTTGCGCCAGGTGCGCAAAATGGGGCCGTTGAACGAGCTGCTGAAAATGGTCCCCGGTGCGGAAAAGCAGATCAAGGGTATCTCTGGCGAGGAGACGGAAAAGCAGCTCAAGCGCGTAGAAGCGATGATCCTTTCCATGACGCCGGAGGAACGGCGCGACCCGCGCATTCTGAACGGGAGCCGCAAGCGGCGCATCGCCCGCGGCAGCGGTACTACCGTGCAGGAGATCAACCAGTTGCTCAATCAGTATCGCCAGATGCAAACTCTGATGAAACGAGTGGGCAAAGGGAAAATGCGGGGGCTGCCACGGCTTTTCCAGTAAATTCAGTATGAGATCTCACGCCTGGCGTGTAGTTCATCAACACCAATGGATTCAATTAAAACAGGAGGAGTATGCTTAAACTTAGACTGCATCGGGTAGGGGGCAAAAAGGAACCGAGCTACCGGATCGTGGCGGCAGAGTCTACCACGTCGCGGAGTGGCAAAGTGGTGGAAGTTGTGGGCTTTTACAATCCCCGCACGCAGCCGGAGACGGTCCAGCTCAAGGAGGAGCGGCTGTTGCACTGGCTCTCCGTCGGTGCGCAACCGTCGGAATCACTGGCTCGCTTGCTGGAAAAGAGCGGGACGCTGGGCCGCTTTGCCCGGCTGAAGGCCGGTGAGCCGTTGGAGGCGCTGGTAGCGGAGGCTGAAACCGCCGCGGCGAGCGTGAAAATCAGCCCCAAAACTCAGCTTGGACCAGTGGCTCGCCCGGAGAAAGCTGCCCCGACGGAGTAATTGACATTTCTCAAAGTAGTAAGGCCGCACCAGGCCTGGTGGCGATCAACCTTCCCTTTCTATCAATTTAAGGAGGAATGCGATGTCTACGGTCAAGGATCTGGTGGAGTATGTGGCCAAGTCTCTGGCGGACAAGCCAGAAGCCGTCTCTGTGTCCGAGATTGAGGGGGAAAACTCTATCGTGCTGGAGCTCCGGGTAGCGCCAGAGGACATGGGACGGATGATTGGGCGCGACGGGCGCACCATCAACGCGGTGCGCTCTCTGGCGCGAGTCCTGGGTGCCAAGCTCGGGAAGAAGGTCACGCTGGAGATCGTATGACCGGGGCCGGACCGGCCAATCCCAACCGGAAGAGAGGCTCAGGCATGCCAGCTCAGCAACCTGAGCCTCGTTATTTAGTCATAGGCCGCGTATTGCGCCCCCATGGAGTCCGGGGCGAGCTGCGGCTGGAGATTATCACCGGCTACCCGGAGCGGGTAGCGCAGTTGAAGCAGCTCTTTGTCGGACCCGACCACCGGCGTTATGCGGTGGAAGGGGCACGCCTGCATCAGGGCGCGCTGCTGCTCAAGCTGCAGGGGTGCGATGACCGCACGGCCGCCGAGGCCCTCCGCAATTGCCTGGTGGAGGTCGCGCGGGAAGAGGCGGTGCCGCTGGCGGAGGGCGAGTATTATCATTTCCAGTTGGTCGGCGTCCAGGTGATCACCGAAGCCGGCGAGCCGTTGGGCGAAATTGTGGAAGTGCTGGATACACCCGGCGCGAATGACGTCTACGTGGTCCATGGGCCGCGCGGGGAGTTGTTGCTCCCCGGCATCCGAGAGGTGGTGCGCACGTTGGACCTGGCACAACGCCAGATGGTCGTGCACCTGCTCCCTGGCCTGTTGGAAACCACGGCGGAGGACAATCAACCCGATGGCGAATAACACCGGAGACGGCGTTGGGTTGCGTGCCAACCCAGGTCTCCCCACTCATTGATCCCAAATGAACCATGCAAATCCCAGTTTAGAACGGCGTTTTGTCCTCTCGTTGCTACTGACCCTGGCTATTTTTGTCGCTGAGGTAGCCGGCGGGCTGATCTCCGATAGTCTGGCGCTGCTCAGTGACGCCGCCCACGTCTTCCTGGATGTGCTGGCCCTGGCGATGAGCTATGCAGCGCTGCGGATTGCCGCCCGGCCGGCGACAAGTCAGCACACCTACGGCTTCCACCGGTTTGAGGTGCTGGCCGCGTTGGCCAACGGGGCCACGTTGGTGATTGTGGCCCTGGGCATCCTGCGGGAAGCGGTGGAACGGCTGCAAGCGCCACAGGTCGTGCACAGCGGCCCAATGTTGGTGATCGCAGTGATCGGCCTGGTGGTCAACCTCGTCGTCGCGTTAGTGTTGCGGGAGCACGACCACCACGATCTCAACGTCCGCGGCGCTTTTCTCCACGTGCTGGGAGACGCGCTGGGCTCGGTGGGGGTCATCGTGGCCGCCGTCGTCATCGCGCTGACCGGTTGGACGCCCGTGGATGCCATCGTCAGTTTCCTGATCGCCGGCCTCATCCTTTGGAGCTCCTGGCGGCTGCTGCGGGAATCGCTCCACGTGCTGGTGGAGGGGACACCGGAAGAGGTTGAGCCGGCGGCTGTGATGCAGGCGATGCAACACGTCCCGGCAGTGACCGGTATCCACGATCTGCACATCTGGAGCCTCTGTCCCGGCTTCGTAGCCCTGACAGCGCATGTGGTCGTGGACGCGCCAGACATCTGCCAGGCGCAGACCGTCCAGGGGGCGCTCAAGCAGCTGTTGGCGGAACAATTCCAGATCACGCATGTGACGCTTCAACTGGAGTGGGCCGATGCGGGGCAGTGCTGCACCGGGACCGGCTGTGGAGCGTGATCAGGTGAATGGCCGGCAGGTCTGAATGCGATTTGTAGATGGATACGTTACGCTATTGGCTCGGCTTCAATCTGGTGCGGGGCATCGGCCCGGTGCGCTTGCGCGCCCTGCTGGACCATTTCGGCGACATCCGCGCCGCGTGGGACGCTCCGGCAGACGCGCTGGTGCACATGGGGTTGGATCGTCGCGCGTTGAACAACCTCCTGCTGGCCCGCCAGCAGGTGGACCTGGAGCAAGTTGTCCAGCGGGTAGAAGCGGCCGGTGTCCAGGTGTTGACCTGGGAAAGCGCCGCTTATCCGCAATTGCTCAACCAGATTCCCGACCCGCCGCCGGTGCTCTTCGTGCGGGGTGAGCTGACCCCCGCCGATGAGTGGGCGGTGGCGCTGGTGGGGACGCGCAAGCCGACGACCTATGGACGCGAGACGGCCCGGCAGCTGGCCGCGGACCTGGCCGGCCACCGCGTCACGGTCGTCAGCGGCCTGGCGCGGGGGATTGACGCGGTCGCCCACCGGGCCGCCCTGGAGGCCGGCGGGCGGACCATCGCCGTGCTCGGCTCCGGCGTGGACCAGATCTACCCGCCCGAGCACCGCAAGCTGGCCGAGGAAATCATCGCCAACGGGGCCCTGGTCAGCGACTATCCGCTCGGGACAAAGCCGGAAGGCATCAATTTTCCCCCGCGCAACCGCATCATCAGCGGGCTGAGCCTGGGGGTGGTCGTGGTGGAAGCCGGCACGGAGAGCGGGGCGCTGATCACGGCCGATTTTGCCGCCGATCAGGGCCGGGAGGTGTTTGCCGTGCCGGGCAACATCAGTAACCCGGCCGCGGCCGGTTGCAACCGGTTGCTGCGCGACGGCGCGCACGTCGTGACCGAAGCGCGCGACATCCTGGAGACATTGCATATGGACAGTCTGGCCGCCAAGCAAGAGGCGCGCCAGTTGCTGCCGGCGGACCCCACCGAAGCGGCCATCCTGGCCCAGTTGACGGCCGAGCCGGTGCACATTGACGACCTCTCCCGCGCCACCCATCTGCCGGCCGCAACGTTGAGCAGCACCCTCGTGATGATGGAGCTCAAGGGGATGGTACGCCAGGTCGGAACGATGCAGTACGTCGTGGCCCGCGAAGCTGAGGGGCCTTACACCGTGCAACGTGAGGAGTAACCTGAAAAATCCACGTCTGGGGCCCGACGCAACTTATACAATACGGAGTTTCAGATGACTTCAACCGAGCACCTTTACGCGCTGATCATGGCGGGCGGCGGCGGCACACGCCTGTGGCCGCTCAGCCGCCGCGAGCATCCCAAGCAGATGGTGCGCCTCTTCGGCGACCGGACGATGTTCCAATGGGCGGTGGACCGGCTGCGGCCGCTCCTGCCCCCGGAGCGCATCTTTGTCGTGACGGGCGCCGATCAGGTAGAACCGCTGGCAGCCCAGACCCCCGATCTGCCCCGTGAAAACTTTATCCTGGAGCCGCTGGGACGGGGGACCGCGCCCTGCATTGGATTGGGGGCCATCCACCTGCACCAGCGTGACCCGGAAGCCGTCATGGCGGTGGTCACGGCAGATCACTTTATGCGCCATATGGATCGCTTTTGTGCCGTGCTGGCGGCAGCGCAAGCCGTGGCTGAACAAGGGTATCTGGTGACCTTAGGCATTGAGCCGACCTATCCGGCCACCGGCTATGGCTATATCCGGCGGGGCCAGCGGTTGGGGACTTTTGGCGACTTCCCCACCTTCCAGGTGGAGCGTTTCACCGAAAAGCCCAACGCGGAAACCGCACTGCGTTTCCTGCAGGAGGGCGTCTATTCCTGGAACAGCGGGATGTTCATCTGGCGGACAGAGCGCATCCTGGCCGAGTTCGCGGCGTTGATGCCCGACCTGTCCGCGACGCTGAGCGCGCTGGCAGACGCTTTAGGAACGCCCGCTTACGCGCCGCTGCTGGCACAACTCTGGCCCACCGTCCGCAAGGAGATGATTGATTACGGCGTGATGGAAAAGGCCGACCGCGTGGCCGTCATCCCGGCCGACCTGGGCTGGTCTGACGTGGGCGCCTGGGCCGCGGTGATGGATCTGCAAGAGGCCGACGCGGCCGGCAACGTCAGCATTGGCGACCATCTGCCGGTGGATACGGCCCGGACGATGGTTTTTTCCACGACTGGCCGGTTGGTCGCCACCGTCGGGATCCACGATCTGATTGTCGTGGACACCCCCGAGGCGCTGCTGATCATCCCACGCGAGCAATCCGAGCGGGTACGAGAGGTCGTGCAGCGATTGGAAGCGACGGAGCGCAAAAGCCAGTTGTAAACGATGACGGCGCACGGCCCCCGGGCGGGTGCGCTGGCAACCTCAAAACTTAGAGAATGAGAAAAGTCCATGAGCGAAGAATTCACTGCTGAAGCCTATTGTGTTAAATGTAGAGCCCGGCGGACGATGGTAAACCCAGAGGCTGTGTTTACGGTCAAGGGACAGCCGGCCCTGAAAGGAACCTGCCCGGAGTGCGGCACGGTGTTGTTTCGCATGGGGAAAACCCCCCTGCATGAGGGATTAGTCGCACCGCCGCCGGTGATGCCGCAGGGACGGCTGGTCATCGTGGAGTCGCCCACCAAGGCGAAAACGGTCGGCCGGTTCTTAGGCAAGGGCTACACCGTCAAAGCCTCGGTCGGCCACATCCGCGACCTGCTGCGCTCGCAGCTGTCGGTGGACGTGGAGCACGATTTTGAGCCCAAGTACCGCATCCCCAACGAAAAGCGCGCGGTGGTAAAAGAGCTGGCCGGGCTGGCAAAGCAAGCCGCTGAAATTTACCTGGCGACCGACCCCGACCGCGAAGGGGAGGCCATCGCCTGGCACTTGAGCACTGTGCTCAACGTACCGGCCCAGCGCCTGCGCCGCGTCGTTTTCCACGAGATCACGCAAACAGCCATTGACGAGGCGTTTGCGCACGCCCGCGACCTGGACATGGATCTGGTCAACGCGCAGCAGGCCCGCCGCATCTTAGACCGGCTGGTGGGCTACAAACTCAGCCCGCTGCTGTGGGATAAAGTGCGCAGCCGGCTCTCGGCCGGGCGCGTGCAATCGGTGGCACTGCGGCTGATTGTGGAGCGCGAGCGCGAAATCCAGGCCTTCATCCCGCAGGAGTACTGGACGCTGGACGCCGAGCTAACGCCCCACCACTACGACGGGCGGGGGAAACGGCCCACGTTTCGGGCGCGCCTGGCCCGCATCCGTGGCGCGGAGGTGGACCTCAAATCACAGGCCGACGTGCAGACAGTGCTCATAGAACTGGAACGGTCGCGCTACGTCGTCTCCCGGATCAAGGAAGGCCAGCGCCGCCGCCAGCCCTCCCCACCCTACACCACCAGCACCATGCAGCAGGAAGCGTCGCGCAAGCTGGGCTTCACTGCGCAGCGGACGATGCGCATCGCCCAGCAGCTCTACGAAGGCCAGGATGTGGGCGACGGCCAGCCGGTCGGTCTCATCACCTATATGCGCACCGACAGCACCAACGTCGCCGAAATCGCGCAGGCCGAGGCGCGGCAGTTCATTACCCAACGGTACGGGGAGACGCTGCTGCCCCCCAAACCGCCGATCTACAAAACTAAGTCCAAGGGCGCGCAGGAAGCTCACGAGGCGGTCCGCCCCACCAGTGTCTTCCGCACCCCGGAAGCCCTCAAGGAACACCTGAGCAGTGAACAATTCCGACTGTACGAGCTCATCTGGCGGCGCTTCGTGGCCAGCCAGATGGAAGCGGCCATCTACGACACTCGCACCGTGGAGATTCTGGCCGGATTGGGCGACGTGGTGGCCGAGTACCCGTATCTCTTCCGCGCCTCCGGGTCGCTGCTGCGCTTCCCCGGTTTTCTGACGGTTTACGAGGAAGCGAAGGACGAGGATATCCAGGAGGAAGCCGCCCAGCCGATCCCGCCGCTGGCCGAGAACGACCTGCTGGACCTGCTGCGGCTGCTGCCGGAACAGCACTTCACACAACCGCCGCCGCGCTTCACCGACGCCAGCCTCATCAAAACCATGGAAGAATACGGCATTGGACGGCCTTCCACGTATGCAAGCATCCTGGCGAACATTCAACAGCGGGGTTACGTGCTGCGCGAGAGCCGTCGCTTCAGCCCCACCGAGACCGGCTTCCTGGTGAACGACCTGTTGGTCGCCAATTTCCCTGAAGTCATCAACGTCGCTTTCACGGCCCAGATGGAAGAGGGGTTAGACGAAGTCGCCGCCGGTGAGGAAGATTGGGTCCGCCTGCTGCGGGCGTTCTACGGCCCGTTTGAGACCGCGGTCGCCCGTGCCGAACAGACAATTGAGAAGCGGGAGCAAGTGGAACTGGTCGGGCGCGACTGCCCCGACTGCGGCGCCCCGCTGATCATCCGCTGGGGGCGGTACGGAAAATTCATCGGCTGCTCCAAATTCCCAGAGTGCCGCCACACCGAGCCCTGGCTGGAATTGACCGGCGCGACCTGCCCCAAATGTGGGGGCAACCTGGTCGTGAAGCGCACCCGCAAGGGGCGGATCTTCTACGGATGCGCCAGGTGGCCGGAGTGCGATTTTACGACCTGGAAGCGACCGTTGCCCAAGCGCTGCCCCAACTGTGGCGGCCTGGTCGTGGAGATGCGCCGGGATACGGCTCAGTGCCTCTCCTGCGAGACCCAGTTCCCGCTGGAGCAGATGGAGGCGACGGAAGCCGAGCCGGTCCCTGCCGCCGCCACGGTCTGACCGCCTGTCGTGACGCCTTCAGGCGTTCCGGGAAACATGGCCCAACCAGAAACGCCCGAAGACGAGTGTTGTCATGACGCCTTCAGGCGTTCCGGGGAGCATAGCTCACCAGAAACGCCTGAAGGCATTCTTACTATTCAAGGCAAAAATTCCGCAAAGACCTGATTTCCCAACAGCCGCCCCCGCCGGCTGAGCCGGGCACAGGTGCCGTCCCATTCCAGGAGACCCAACCACCTGAAGCGCGCCAGCACCGGACCGTAAGTTTCTGCCAACCCCACCCCAAAGCGAGCGCGGAAACGGGCCTCGCTCACCCCCTCGGCCAGGCGCAGCCCCAACATCATCGTCTCGCCCATTTCCAGCGGGCGCGCGATGAGCTCGCGCTCATCACTACAGGCCACAGGCCACGGACCACCTTCCGTGGCCGGCTCACCGCTGACGGCGGCTTGCTGACGGCGGATGGCTTCTACGTATTCTGCCGGATGCCGGATGTTACCCCAGCGCCAACCGGCCAGCCAGGAGTGCGCGCCCGCGCCGAGGCCCAACCACGGCTCGTTGCGCCAGTAGACCAGATTGTGTTGCGAGACTTTGAGCGCCGGATCCTGGGCGTTGAACGCCGGGTTGGCCCAGGGAGCCGACGGGGGATAGTCACCCCGGGCCCAGTTGGAGAGCTCGTATTGCCAGAAACCGGCGCTCGCCAGCCGCTCGGAGGCCACCTCGTACATCTCGGCTGCCACGTCGGGATCGGGGGCCGGCCACCGGCCGGCAGCGATTGTAGCGGCCAGCGGCGTCTCTTCCTCCACCGTCAGCGCATAGAGCGAGAGATGCTCCGGCGCCAGTGTGAGTGCCTGATCCAGCGTCGCCTGCCAGCGCGCGCGGGTCTGCCCCGGCAGGCCGTACATGAGGTCCAGGCTGAGATTGTCAAAGCCGGCCGCGCGCGCGGCTTCCACTGCCTGCACCGCCTGCGGCCAGGTGTGGATACGGCCTAATTGCGCCAGTTCGTCGTCGTGAGCCGATTGCACGCCTAAGCTGAGCCGGTTCACGCCGGCCGCGCGCAACGCGCGCAAACGATCCTCATCCACCGTGCCGGGGTTGGCTTCCAGCGTGACTTCGGCCTCCGGCCGCAGCGCCAGCTGCTCCCGCGCCGTCGCAATCAGCGTCGCGATCGCCTCCGGGGGCAACAGCGAGGGCGTCCCGCCGCCAAAATAGAGCGTGATCCCCTTCAAACCGGGATAACGCGCCGCCTGGAGCGCCATTTCCTGGCGGACGGCTGCTACGTAGGCCGGACGGAGTTGCTCTAACCCGGCGTAGGTGTTGAAGTCACAGTAGGCGCACCGCCGGGCACAAAAGGGGATGTGAACGTATAGGGCGACCCCGGCCGCCATGCTCAGGAGACCACCCCTTGCGTCAGGCTGAGGAACAGGCTCTCCAACGTCTCTTTCTCCTCGGTGTAGGAAAGCACGGGGAAACCAGCGCCGACCAGGGCCGCCAGCAGCGCGACGGTGGCCGCTTCGTCCCCCTCCAACGCGACCCGTAACGCAGGATGAGAGCCGTTGCCGTTCTCGGCCGGCACGAGCTCCACCCCGCGCACTTCGGGACGCGTGGCGAGCCAGGCGTGCGCATCGTCGGCCGGCCCCCACAGCGCGATCCGTACCCGCCGGTGCGGCTGG
>Ga0067045_1029505_pt1 | contig 20287 bp, 16 predicted proteins | sample TerdegcTABiofilm_FD_59184 | JGI IMG/M metagenome (GOLD analysis project Ga0067045, IMG submission 59184) | Combined Assembly of (Gp0054472, Gp0054536) Wastewater bioreactor microbial communities from Singapore -Terephthalate degrading... | reverse complement strand
AGTAGAATACAGAGATCCTCCAGAGACCGGGTGAACTCCTCTGTGGTCACCGCCGGTTTCTTACAGGAACTGAAACCCAGAACCATATCGCTGGTGCTCTGATCCCCATCCACACTGATTCTGTTGAAACTTCTGGAGACAGCCCGCTCCAGCGATTCCCGCAGCGCCTCTCTATCTATGGAAATATCGGTAAGAAGAAAAACCAGCATAGTTGCCAGGTTCGGTTCTATCATACCGGCACCCTTTGCAATTCCTACGATGCTCCCCTCTCCTACCCTTATTCGCCTGATCTTTGGATAAGCATCTGTAGTCATTATTCCCTTTGCCACAGGTAAAATCGATTGAGACTGTAGACCCACCACAAGATCCGGCAGGGCTTGCTCCATCTCCTGAACCGGCAAGCGCCAGCCTATTATTCCTGTGGAGGCATTGAAAAACCCGCCGCTTAAGGTTCCTGTAAGGGCCTCCAGTTTTTCCAGGAGATACCTGGCATCGGAAAGACCACCGGGGGAACAGACATTAGCAATCTTATTATTAATAAATACCCCGCGGCTGAAAGGTAACAATAATCTTTCCTTGGCCAGAAGAACCGGATATCCGGGAACGGCATTACGAGTAAGTAACCCACCAAAGGATTCGGTAGGTTCATCCAACAGAATCAGGGAAAGGTTCATGGGATAGGGCTTTCCAGCCCCCTTCTCCTTAGGATAAAAGGTCAGGGGTTGACAGGAAACCTTAAAACCTTCCGGAAGTATAGCCCTGGAGGCAAGTTCCTCCAGATATTCATTTTTAGAAGTATAATTTGACATTACATCTTTATATTACAGGATCAACCCGGTATCAAGGGTATACGCGAGAATTCTCTTTGCTCTTGATTGATAAAAGGGGTAGGATTATTATTACTGTATATACAATTTCAGTATTTTAGGAGGACAGGATGATCAGGGATCTGGTTCAAAAAAACAGAAGTTACCGGCGGTTTTATCAGGAAAAGGAGGTTTCTCTTTCGGTTCTGAAGGAACTAGTAGCTCTTACCCGGTTTTGTGCCAGTGCATCAAACCGACAGCCCCTAAAGTATATCATTACCTGCACTCCAGAAAAAAACAACCTTGTTTTCCCTTGCCTAAGCTGGGCAGGATATCTAACTGATTGGCCGGGGCCCGAAGAGGGAGAGCGGCCTTCCGCCTATATAGTTATACTTCTGGATAAAAGCATATCGGAGAATCCATGGGTAGATCATGGCATCGCTGCTCAGACTATGCTCCTGGCAGCCACGGAGAAGGGCTTTGGAGGTTGCATCTTCGGAGCGATAGACAAGACAAAACTAAAATCAAACCTGGCCTTGGCTGACCACCTGGAGATCCTGCTTGTGGTTGCCCTGGGATGGCCTAAAGAAAAGGTTGTAATTGAAGACCTGGGCCTGGGTGGCAGCATCAAGTATTATAGGGACTCAGAGTCGGTTCACCATGTTCCGAAACGTAAAACAGAAGATGTAATCCTCGGACTGGAATAATCTATGCTACTTACAAACTATCACTGCCATTGCTACCTCTGCGACGGGAAGGGTGCACCAGGAGAATATGCACAGTTGGCCTTTGAACAGGGGTACCCTGCCCTTGGATTTTCTAGCCATGCACCCATCCCCTTTGAGAACAGCTGGACCATGAACAGTCAGGGATTAAAAACCTATCTTAAGGAGATTGAGGAGGTAAGGAAGGAGTTTGCCGGGAGGATGGAGATCTACAGAGGCTTGGAGATTGATTACATTCCCGGGATGATGGGCCCGTCGGATTCCTTCCATTCCTCCCTCCCTCTGGATTTTCGGATCGGTTCGGTTCATGTTGTTCCTACCGAGGACAATCATGACCATTACTGTTTTGATGGTTCCGACGAAGAATTTATTTATCTATTAAACCACCAATTTAAAAACAACATCCTGGCAATGGTGGGCGATTATTATGAAAGGGTTCAGGAGATGCTAAGACAGGGAGGATTCGATATCCTTGGGCACTTCGATCTTGTAAAGAAGAAAAACCGGAACAACCGTTTCTTTGCGGAGGAGGAATCATGGTACAGGGAATTTGTGGATACAACCCTCCGGGAGACGGCAAAATGGGGGGGAATTCTGGAGGTCAATACCGGGGGTATTGCCCGGGGAGCTATAGATACTGTTTACCCCAGCGCCTGGATCCTGGAAAGGGCCTTTTCCCATTCTATTCCCATAACCCTCAATTCCGACGCCCATAAACCGGAAGATTTAGGCTGTTATTATCCCCAAGCTACCGATATTATAAAGAGAGCCGGCTATACCACTAAATGGGCTATCCAGGAAGGCCAGTGGAAGGAGATAGCGTTATAGCCGCAACAATCTTCGAAGTACTTAGGGAGAGAAAGATATGGAACAGAAGCCTACCAAAAAGATTCTCTTTGTGGATGACGACAAAAATCTCCTTTCCTCCTTAAAGCGGTTGTTCAAGGATGATCCTGTTGCCACGGTTTTTACCCTGGAATCTGCCGAAGAGGGGCTTGAGTTCCTTCAGAAAGAAACAGTAGACCTTGTGGCAACGGATCAGTGGATGCCGAAAATGAAGGGCTACGAGTTTCTTCTAAATATAAAGGAACTTTATCCGGATATCCTTCGGATACTTTTTACTGGCCATGCGGATCTTGAGACTGTAATCTCCTCCATCAACTCCGGAGAGGTTTACCGGTTTCTGACTAAACCCTGGAATGACGAGGATCTTAAGATCACCCTTTACAAAGCCTTGGAGTATAAGGAGCTTGTAATTAGAAACAAGCAGCTCAATACCCAGATTAAAAAACAAAACGAAGAACTGACGGTTCTCAATTCAGAGCTGGAGAATAAGGTAAAAAAACGCACCGAACAACTGGAAAAAACCCTGCACCTTGTAAAGGAGATGGCAGATACGGTGCAGAAGAATTTTCATGGCCTAGTCCTTATGTATGCAGACCTAATGTCCCTCTCCAATGCCTTTTTGGGTGCTCATTCAAAGAGAGTGGCGGAGCTATGCCTTTCCCTGTCTGACAAGATGAAGCTGGATAAGGAAAACCGGGAAATCCTCTTTTACAGCGCCCTGCTCCATGATATCGGTATGATTGGTTTTAAGGAGAATATAGTTAATAAGAGCCAGGATACCTTTACACCCGAGGAGATGGAGATTTTTCATCAGCACCCTGTGGTAGGAGAAAAACTGGTCTCTGCAGTGCACAATCTTAAAAAGATTGCCCAAATCATAAGAAGTCACCATGAAGAATACTCCGGTGGAGGTTTTCCCGACAATCTATCGGGAAAAGAGATACCCTTTGGAGCAAGGATTGTTCATATTGCCAATGATTATGATTCCCTTATCTTTAAGGGGGGAAACACACCGGAAAAGGCACTGCAGATTCTCGAGGAGCGTTCCTCCCTACATTACGACCCAGAGATCCTTAACTACTTTACCGAGGTTATAAAGGATAGATTTAAGACCAAGGAGGGGAAGACCCACTCGATCCGTTTAGGGGATCTTAAACCCGGGATGTACCTTTTAGAGGATGTGATCCTGAAAAATGGACTTCTCCTTTTCCCCAAGGGTGTTATCCTTACCTCTGCCATGATAGATAAGCTTGGTTCCTTTTCCGGTTTACTGGATCTGGAAAGAACCGTAGAAGCGGTTTTTTAAGCAACCCTTTTATCCCCTTCCAAAATGCTTCTTCCAGTCTATTCTCCAGTTCCTGCCGGGAAGCTCTTCTGGTTTGAAATCCAGTCCAAGCTGCCCACCTGGGTTCATGATATTGTTAGGATCAAAATGTTTCTTTAGAGCCTTAAGCGCAGCCATCTGTTCCTTGCCTAGATGCTCCTCCATCCAGGGGGCTATCATTCTTCCCACACCGTGATGATGGCTTAAAGACCCTCCTCCCCGCAGGATTGCATCAAAAACCCCGCTTTGGAATTTAATATACTCCTCTGGATCATCCATCTGACAGAAATAGATAAAATAGAGGTTTGTTCCCTGGGGGTAAAAATGGGAGGCATGGGCCATACAGACGGTTTTTGGCCGGGATTTGATGTACTTCCTCACCTCCTCATGCACCCTGGGCAGGTTTTCCCAGGTTACTGCCGTTTCCAGGGTATCCAGCATTATCCCGTAATCATCCAGGTCCTCCCTCATGTAAGGATCGGTAAAACGGCCGTGTTCCCATTTCCTGGCAGGATATCCGGTCAGGGTCATTCCATGGTTACGGAAACAGATGCCTGCCACCTTTCGCTTCACATTCCGGGCAAAACCCCTCTCCCCCTCGGTGGTTCCTAGAAAAAGGCATCTTTTCCCTGGTTTAAAACCGCCGATCTTCATGGCCGTATCCAGGGGTGTTCCCTCCACACCGTAAAGTTTTAGGGCCACCCCGGTTTCTTCCGGATCTGAGAGCCTGAAAACACCGGGGAAACCGAACTCTCCCTGGCTGATCTCCCGGACTGCTTTAAGACCCTCCTCCCAGGTAGGAAAGATGTAACTGAAGGGAAACCTGTTTCTCGGCTGGTAATAGAAAATCTTCAGGGTTGCCTCCACCAGAATACCAAAGGCACCTTCCGAGCCCTTCATTATGTCGAGAAGCCTTGGTCCCGTGGCTGTAGCAGGATACTCATGGGTTTTAAAGGAACCCGCGGGGGTAATCCACTCCATGGCTATCACAAGATCGCAGGCATCCCCGAAATAGGAGGAGTTCTGGCCGGATCCCCAGGTCACTATCCATCCCCCCACGGTGCTGTACTCGAAGGACTGGGGAAAATGTCCGCAGGTGTAATTATGCTTTGTGGAAAATCTCTCTCTGGAATTGTTCAAGACCTCCTCATACGCAGGTCCCCAGATCCCCGCCTCCACGGTACAGGTTTTATTCACCTCGTTGATCCGCACCACCTTGTTCATGTGGGTGGAGAGCACCAAGGTGATTCCTCCCAGGGCTGGCCGGTAACCAAAATTAACTGTGGAGCCTCCACCATAAACATACACGGGAATCTTGAAGTTATTGCAGTATTCCACAATTTTACCAACCTCTTGCTTGTTCCTGGGATGCACCACAAGATCCGTTACCTCCCGGATTATCCCTTTCCTCAGCTCCAGAATCTCCTCCATGGTCTTTCCGCTGGAATACTTAAGCCGGTCATAATCCCGGGTGCTTACATTCTCCTCCCCCACAATTCCTGTTATGGTGCGGATATGACTCTCCTCCAGTTCCACAGGTGTATCGGTAAACCGAACCTCCTCCTGTCCGAGGGTTTTAGGTTCCTTAAAATAATCATCCCCTAGGTTGAATTCCTTTTTCATAAGACTAAAAAGTCTCTTGTTGGGGTGTTTAAAACCCTCTGGATCCCCCCACTTGAAGATGGATCTGTAGCTTCCCGGTTTTGGTGGTTCCTCGTACCAGGAGGGAATAAAGGTTCTATTTGATTCTTTTGATGCCATAAGAAGCCTCCAAAATTGTTATTTGTACAAAGCCCTGCAATCCGCGGTGGAAAGGATATCCACCTCCTCAAAACGATAGATTACCTTGCCGGGAATAACCCTTTCTTCCACCACAAGTCTGTTAAGTTTTTCCATGAGCACAGGGAAAAGCCGGAAGGGGATCTCCTTTTTAGTTCTGACGGGAAGCCTTGGGAAATCGGGAAAGGCGGTACAAACTGTGGTGGTAAGGGTCCTTAGGGGCTCTTTTATCTCCTGCAGGGCATATTCCCTGCCCTTTGGGCAGGAATTCCCTCTTATCCCGTATTCCCCCTCCTGGGGAAGGATGGTTATTCTGCAGCCCCGGGGGCAAAGAACACATATTATTCTTTTCATACCTCCTCCTGGACCTCTCTCTCCAGGTGAGCCGAAACCTCCCGGAATTCTCCTATAAAACCCTTATCCCGCAGGGACGAGAAATCCACTTCCACCCTCTCCATCTCCGGCGGCCTTACGGAATGAAATTTCTTTCTCTTAATTACCCTGTCCCCGGTTTTTAATAGAAACACCACTCCCTCCAGACTTTCTGCACTCCGGAAAAAGATTGGCACAGGGCCAAGATCCTTTAAGACTATCCTTTGGGGAACCAAAGCCTGAATATTCTTTCCCTTTGTTAAAACCAGTTCTTCTGCCCCTGACCAGGGAGACTCCGCCCAAACGGCTGCCTTGGCTCCTGCGGTGTGCCCGTTCTCCGAAACATAATCCACAAGATCATTCACCTGCAGGGCATTTCCGCAGACAAAAACCCCCGGCTTTTCCGTCATATTCCATTGGTCTACTTTAGGCCCCCTGGTTGCAGGGTCTGCCGACAGAGACAGGGTTTCTGCAATCTCATTTTCCGGTATAAGACCCACGGAGAGTATCAGGGTGTCGCAGGGTATTTCCCTTTCCGTTCCAGGAATCGGCCTAAACTCCTCATCTACCGAAGCGGCGACTACCCCGGAGAGCCTCCTGCTGCCGAGAACCCTTACAATGGTTGTGGAAAGGTGCAGGGGTATTCCAAAATCCTCCAGGCATTGGACGATGTTTCTGGTTAGGCCAGAGGGTTCACCCTTTATCTCGTATACCCCTTCAACCTCCACCCCCTCCAGAGTCAGTCTTCTTGCCATAATAAGGCCTATATCCCCGGAACCCAGGATAACCGTCCTTTTTCCGGGAAGCAGACCCTGAATATTAACAAAGTATTGGGCTAAGCCCGCGGTATAGATACCCGCAGGTCTCTCGCCGTGGATAAAAACCTGCCTGTCCGTCCTCTCCCTGCAGCCTGTAGAAAGAACAATCGATTTCGCCCTGTGTTTCTCTACCCCTCGACCAGGGCTCACCGTGGTAAGGAGAAAACCATTGTTCTCGTCTTGTACTTTTGTTAGATAAGTTTCCGTAAAAATCGGTATCTTCCCGGCCTTTACCATCTCTATATATCTATAGGCATACTCCGGCCCTGTAATCTTTTCCTGAAACCTGACAAGCCCAAAACCGTCATGGATACATTGCTTTAATATTCCCCCTGGCCTCTCTTCCCTCTCCAGAAGGCAGGTCCTTGCTCCCCTCTCGCCAGCAGAAACAGCAGCGGCCAAGCCCGCCGGACCTGCTCCGATAATTACCGTATCCCAGTCTATTATTCTCATTCCCCCTCCCGCCCCTTTCCGCATTCCTTGGTTGTCCGCCAGAAAAGTGGAGAATCATGCCCCTTTTTTGTGATGCTGGCAGGATCCAGAGATATTTCCCGGGCCATAATCTCCACCACCCGGGGGGTGCAGAACCCGCCGTGACATCTTCCGGTTCCCGCACGGGTCCTCCGCTTTACTCCATCAAGGGTTGTTACAGGGACAGGGGAATGGAGAGCATCCCTTATCTCTCCCTCGGAAACCTCTTCGCAGCGGCAGACAATCCTGCCGTAGGCTTCGTCCTTCCGGATAAGATTGTCCCTTTCCTCCTCGGAAAGGTTTAAAGGTTTTACAATTCCTCTTCTGAAGGGATTGAAATTCTCCTTTTTGCCAACAAGAAAACCTCTCTTGTTTGAAAGTATCTCCAACCCCATGGTGGCGACCTCCTCTGCTATAGCAGGTGCAGAGGCTAAGCCAGGGGACTGGATTCCTGCGGCATGGATAAGGTTTTCAATTTTCGGAGAAACGCGGATTAGGAAATCCTCATCATAGGTGCAGGCCCTTATACCGGCAAAATAGGTGATTATGGCAGAGGGAGAAAAGGGCTCTACAAGCCTGATATGCTTTTCAAGCTCCTCCAGATCCTCTGCATTTGTGTCGTATCTTTCCCTCCACGGAGTCTCCTGAGCTGTAGGTCCTACCAGAATATTACCCTCCACTGTAGGGACAAGACCTCCCCCCTTGGTCTTGGATTTTATCTGGGTGATAGATGGTCTTGCACAGATACTTTGTAGATATTTACCCATCTTCTTATCCAGAATACAGTCCACCCCTCTGCGGCCATGGAGGGAAAAGAAGCGGTCTCCTGCAAACTCTGCAATCTTGTCTGCCCAGATGCCTGCGGCATTTATAAAGAGATCCGCCTCCAGGCTCCCATGGTTGGTGATAACCTTGGTTATCCTGTTTCCCTCCTTCTCAAAACCGAGGGCTGTGGTATCAAGAAGGATCTTTACCCCATTCGAAGCGGCATTCTCCGCCAAGGCTGTTGTTAGGGAATAGGGGGATAAAACCCCTGCGGAGGGCATAAAAAAGGCGCCGTACTGTTTTTTTGTCAGATAGGGTTCCATCCGTGCAACGGTTGATCGGGAAAGGTATCTTACTCCTGGTACGCCGTTCTTTCTTGCCCTGGCAAAAAAGAGGGGAATAAAGACTCTGGAAAGGGGGGATTTAAGGAGGATCATTGAACCGGGACGATGAAAGGGGAGATCCAGTTCCCGGGTAAGCCGGGTATAGAGATGGTTTCCCCGAACATTGTAATAAGCCTTTTTTGTTCCCGGTTTTGCCGCGAAACCTGGATGAATCATGCCATCGTTTCTTCCCGAGGCATGCAGGGCAAGATCCTCCTCCTTCTCCAAAAGGGCCACATCCAGGGAATACCTGGAAAGCTCCCGGGCTAAAGAGCAGCCTATTACTCCGCCGCCGATGATAATAACATCGGTTTTTAACCCCTCCAGGGCAGTATCGTTCTCTGGTGGATAAGGGAAGGCCTCCTCCTCTATACCCTCTGCCTTTAGATCATTTACTACACCTAGGAATCCGCCTTTTCCGGCAGCCCACCCAGCCCGGATCTTCTCCTCCCAGGTTTTAACCCGGCCTTCCAGAACAACGGCTCCGCCTTCCTCCCTGATCAGGATCCCCTTAAGGCCAAGCTTCTCTATTGCCTTCTCTGCCTTTCTGATTTTCCGGGCTGTTTCTTTGCTCATACTCCTCTACCTGGGGGCGCTCCCCTCCGGCAAATGTTTGTAAAGCTCCTCTTGGCTGAAAAGGAGCATTTTCCTCATCCTCTCCGCAGCCTTTTGCGGATCCTGGGCCAGGACTGCGCTGACTATCCTTCTGTGGAATCCTTGTATCTGTGGGAGTACTTCGCGGTTAAGATAAAATTTTTCCAGGATTCCTATATAGAAGGGTTTGAGAGAGTTCATCAGCAGGGGATACACAATATTTCCCCCTGCCAGGGCTAATTGATGATGAAACTGGTAATCAACCCGGGCAATCTCCTGGGCAGACATTCTTTCAAAGGCTTCCTCCTCTTTCAAAAGATCCAGAAAAAGCTCCCTATCCCGTTCTGTTCTGTTAAGAGCGGCAAGACGGGCTGTCTCGGTTTCAAAGAGGAGCCTCATCTCCAGGATTCCGGACAGGAGCCTTAAGTCCAGCACACCCTGGGTATAACGGAACAGGGATACGAGAAGTTCCAGAGAACCTTCCTTCCTGTAGTCATTCACCATTGTTCCCCGTCTAGGATACATCATAACCAAACCCTTGGCGGCAAGATCCACAAGGCCCTCATGAACCACCGGGCGGGAAACCTTTAATGTCCTGGCCAGTTCTCTTTCCGGAGGGAGCCATTCTCCTACAGGGAATTTCCCGGATAGTATCAATTCCTCAAATCTTTTTATAAATTCCTCTTTAAGAGTTACTGCCTTCAGAGGCTGCAGGGTTTCCAAGAACGGCACCTCCGGTTGGTGGTATTACCAGATAACCAATAGTGTAAAGGAGAAACTGATCGCCGTCAACCTGCAATAAGGTTCGGAGAACTACAAAAAAATTTGCATAAAATGACAAAGAGATTTATTCTTTAATTGATCTAGGGCGTATCTTTTTTAAGGAGGACTCAGAAACATGAAACCTTTTAACGAAGACCAGGCAAGAGATTATCTATTCAATATGCTAACCACAATATACAAATTTGAAAGATACCTGGTTATAACCTTTGGATTAAACTATCAGGAAATCTATCTTATGAACATTTTAAAAAGAGACTCCCCGAAAAAGATGTCGGAGGTCTCTTCTGGTATGAAAATTGAAGCCTTTTCGGCAAGCCGCCTTGTAGCCCGGATGGTGGAAAAGGGTCTTGTAAAGAGGTATAAAGCGGGGCGGGATAAAAGAAATGTATTTATCAAGCTGACAGATCTGGGGGAAAGAAAGGTGGATGAGCTTGAGGATAAAAGCGTAGAGATACTGAAAAACAACTCCGGGACAGTTATGCCGGAGATTATGGAATCCTTTATCACTGCTGCCATGAATATCCATCATCTGCTGAAAACCGAATAAACAGACCCATCGCAGGATATACATCTTTCTGTTGCAGTGCCTGCATACATAACTATATAATAAAGAACCCATTTCTTTTTTCAGGAGGCCATGTGATTACATGATTACAATAGATGGGAATTCCCTTACCATAGAGGATGTAGTATCCGTTGCCAGGGATTATAAGAAGGTTGCTCTTTCCAAAACCTGCCTTCCGGCTATAGAAAAATCCAGAGCCTTTGTGGAAAGACTGCTTAAGGAAAACCGTGTGGTATACGGAATAACCACCGGGGTTGGAGAATTGGCTCACACCTTTATCTCCCCCGCCGATGCGGAGACTCTCCAGATCAACCTTGTAAGGAGCCATTCCACCAGTGTCGGTGATCCCTTTTCCGAAGATGTGGTTCGGGGGATAATACTCCTTAGGGCCAATGCCCTGGCAAAGGGTTACTCCGGGGTAAGGCTTGAGCTTATAAAGTATCTTCTGGAACTGCTGAACAAGCAGGTTTACCCCTACATACCCTGCAAGGGATCCGTTGGAGCAAGCGGAGACCTTTCCCCCCTTTCCCACCTGGCCCTGGTGGTTATCGGAGAGGGAGAATGCCTTGTGGAGGGAAAGAGGGTTCCTTCCAGGGAGGTCCTGGAAGAGAAAGGGATTAAACCCCTTACATTGAAGGCAAAGGAGGGGCTGGCCCTTATAAACGGGACCCAGGTTATGTCCTCTCTGGGCTGTCTTGTGGTTCATGAAGCAGGGATCCTTTTAAAAAATGCCCAGATCGCCGGAGCCATGAGTCTGGAAGCCTTAAAGGGAACCTCCAAGGCCCTGGATCCGAAAATTCACGAAGCCCGGCCGCACAAGGGCCAGATAGCCTGTGCTGCAAATTTACGGAAGATTGTGGCAGGCAGCGCCATAATTGCCTCCCATGTGGACTGCGAGAAGGTTCAGGATGCCTATACCCTGCGCTGCATTCCCCAGGTATACGGGGCAATACTGGATACTATTGCCTATGCCAGGCAGGTTCTGTCCGTAGAAATCAACTCTGCCAATGACAATCCCCTCATTTTTGCCGATGAAGAGGAGGTCATATCCGGCGGCAATTTCCACGGGGAGCCCCTGGCTTTTATCATGGATTTTCTAGGCATCGCCCTGGCGGAGATAGCCGATATATCGGAAAGAACCATAGACAGGCTGGTTAATCCCCATGTTTCCGGATTGCCGCCCTTTCTTTCCGAGAACACGGGATTGAACTCCGGGTTCATGATAGCCCAGTACACTGCCGCAGCCTTGGTTTCGGAAAACAAGGTTCTTGCCCATCCGGCCAGCGTTGATTCCATTCCCACCTCCGCAGGGCAGGAGGATCATGTAAGCATGGGTACCATTGCCGCAAGACACGCCTGGGAGATTCTGAAAAACGTGGAGAATGTCCTAGCCATAGAGATGCTAGCCGCTGCCCAGGGAATCGATTTCTGCAAATACACCCCCGGAAAGGGAACCGGTGTTGCCCATTCCATCATCCGAAAGATGGTGCCCCATCTTTCCGGAGACCGGGTTTTATACACAGACATGGAAAAGATAAAAGCCCTGATTGTGGCAGGAAGTATTGTAAAGGAAGTTGAGAAAATTGTAGGAGCCTTAACCTGACAATTTATTAAAATATTATAGGGAGGAATAATAATGGCAAGACCGATGTATATGGAGAAAAAACCGGATAAACCGATACGGGCACAGAGGGGGACGACCTTAAGAGCAAAAACCTGGGAAGCGGAGGCTGCCCTAAGAATGCTGGAAAACAACCTGGACCCGGAAATCGCCTTAATCCCGGAACAGCTTATAGTTTACGGAGGCTCCGGCAGGGCCTGCAGAAACTGGAAGGAATACTGGAGGCTCCGGGAGGCTCTTATCAATCTTGAGCCCGACGAAACGCTCCTGGTACAATCAGGAAAACCTGTGGGGGTAATTAAATCCTTCAGTCACAGCCCCAGGGTTTTAATTGCAAACAGCAACATAGTTCCCCATTGGTCAACCCAGGAAAACTTTGATATCTACGATGAGGCCGGTCTTACCATGTACGGCCAGATGACCGCGGGAAGCTGGATCTATATAGGAACCCAGGGGATACTTCAGGGAACCTTTCAGACCTTTGCAGCCCTGGCGGAAAGACATTACAACTCCGACCTGTCGGGAAAATTCGTGCTTACCGGAGGATTGGGGGGAATGAGCGGCGCACAGCCCCTCTCCGTAACCCTGAACAACGGAGTACTGATAAATGTGGAGGTAGATCCGGAGCGTGTAAAAAGAAAGGTAAAGGAAGGTTTCTGCGACAGAATGACCGCCGATCTTGACGAAGCCCTTAAATGGATGGAGGAAGCCCGAAAGGCCAAAAAACCCCTTTCCATCGGCCTTGTCGGAAATACCGCCACGGTATATCCGGAACTGGTGCGCCGGGGGATAATTCCGGATATAGTAACGGATCAGACCTCCGCCCACAATCTTCTGGACTATGTCCCGGAGGGGAATCTATCCGAGGTCCTAAGCCTGAAAGAGAAAAACCCGGAGGAGTACAAACGCCGGGCTCAGGAATCGATCGTGAAACATACCCAGGCAATTCTGGATATGCAGAGGTCGGGCTCGATAGCCTTTGATTACGGCAATAACCTGAGGGCCCAGGCTGAACTTGGGGGACTTAAAGTGAGGGACGAGAAGGGCAATTTCCTGTACCCGGGGTTTGTACCAGCCTACATACGCCCCCTGTTCTGCGAAGGCCGGGGCCCCTACCGCTGGGCGGCCCTTTCCGGGGATCTTGGAGATCTTGCAAAACTGGACGATCTGGTTCTGGAGATGTTCCCCGATGATCCTATCCTTGCCCGCTGGATCAGACTTGCCAAGGAAAAGGTTCCCCAGATAGGGCTTCCAAACCGGGTCTGCTGGCTTGGATACGGCGACCGAAACAGATTCGCCCTTAGGATGAATGATATGGTTAAAAAGGGAACTCTTAAGGCCCCCGTGGTTCTAGGCAGGGATCATCTTGATTGCGGCTCCGTGGCAAGCCCCAACCGGGAAACCGAAGGGATGAGAGACGGAAGCGATGCCATTGCCGACTGGCCCCTTCTCAATGCCCTGGCAAACACAGCCTGCGGAGCAGACTGGGTCTCCATCCATAATGGAGGAGGAGTGGGAATCGGCTACTCCACCCATGCTGGCCAGGTTATTGTAGCCACAGGAACAGACGCCAAGGCGGAAAGACTCGAGCGGGTTCTGACCGCCGATCCGGCCCTTGGCATTTTCCGGCATGTGGATGCCGGTTATCCGGAGGCGGTGGACTTTGCCAAAAGGAAGGGCGTAAAGATACCGGAATAACCGCTCCCCGGAAGCCCGACATCTATGCCAGGTTAGAAGAAAATGAATAAAAAAGACCTGTCAGAAAGAGAGATCATTACTCAACTTATAATACCTGTTATAAAGAAGGCAGATTGGAATATTGAAGAACAAATTAGAGAAGAAGGCTATTTTACTGATGGTCGAATTTATGTAAAAGACAACCAATACACGACACTTCATGGTTCGTTCATAAAGCGTAATGAGCTCCTGGAAAAATTAAGACAGGAGCTGATAAATGAGTGATTTGCAAATATTTTATTCTGAGATTAAAGAAATTTTAACCACTGCCAGAAGGAAAGCCTATGTTGCTGTGAATTCTGCTATGGTTGAAGCTTATTGGTTGATAGGCAAACGCATTGTGGAAGAAGAACAAAACGGTAAAAATAGAGCTGGGTATGGAGAATATTTAATCAGAGAGCTATCAAAAGAACTAAGTTCGGAATTAGGTAAAGGGTTTTCCTATGCCAATCTATGGAATTTTCGACAATTTTACTTAACCTTTCCATCCCAAGAAAAACTCTACGCACTGCGTAGAGAATTGACCTGGACACATTATAGAATGATTATGCGGGTAGAAAACACCAAAGCTCGGGAATATTATATTAAAGAAGCCGTACAACAACACTGGAACACAAGGCAATTGGAAAGAAATATTAAATCTTTATATTATGAGCGTTTTTTAACAACAAAAGAAAATCAAAATACTCTCCAAGAGAAACGCACTTCAGAAAAGAACCAAACGAAAGATTTTATAAAAGATCCCTATATTTTAGAATTTCTTGGTTTACCCGAAAAACCATTTCCAAAAGAAAACTCTATAGAAATTTCAATTATTGAAAATCTCAAGGATTTTTTATTGGAAATGGGCAACGGATTTTCCTTTGTCGGCAGACAGTTTCGTATCAGCACAGAAACCAAACATTTTTATATTAATCTGGTTTTTTATAACTACCTTCTAAAATGCTTTGTTCTAATCGATCTTAAAACTACCGAGCTCACTCATCAGGACAAAGAAAATGAACAGCTGTTTGCCTCTAAATACCGCCTCGTTTTGCCAAGTGAAGAAGAACTTGCTGCTGAACTGGAAAGAGAAAGGAGGTTGATTGAGGAGCAAGGACACTGAGTGATAAATAAATAAATGGCTATAAAAACCATTATCAGATTTTCTAATTGAGCGTGAAGGTCTTTTAAAACCTAATGATCCCGAGATAACAAACTATAAGTGTTTTAATAAAATTGATATCCCCTTCATAAAACGATTCTTGAAAAATCCTGCCTTCAAATCCGAATTACAAGATCAGGTAAAAGAAGGTAAATTGACTGTTCACAGGAGAAAAGAAAATCCTGTGTGGGGGGGGCCAGATTATAATGCAAAAGCTTTACTGGAAAAGATAATGGTTGAAAAAGAGATGAAGCTGTATTTTAAGAAAAGTACCACCTCAAGCAATGCAAAGAATTGATTTTTCAATGGAAAAAGGTAAAACTATACCGATGCAGGTTTACAAAAAAATAATAGAGGAAGTGAAAACTTTGAAAATGATTTCTGTGCGGCGATTAAATTGTTTAAAGGATCACAATTGCCTAGGCTGCGTTCAGAATATTTCGTTTACACACAGAACAGTAATAGCAGCGCAGAGAATATAATCTAAACTGGAGGAATCCTTGGAAAAGATAGTAGAGTGCGTACCTAATTTCAGCGAAGGAAGGGACAAGAAGATCCTGGAAGCCCTTGCAAAGGCGATCAGCGAGACAGAGGGTGTAAAACTTCTATCCCTGGAACCGGGAGCAGATACAAACAGGACCGTATACACCTATGCCGGCACCCCGGAAGGGGTTCTTGCGGCAGCAAAGAGGGTTGTGGCCGAGGCGGTAAGGCTGATAGATATGACCAAGCATAAGGGAGCCCACCCAAGAATCGGGGCAGTGGATGTTTTTCCCTTTATTCCCGTTTCCGGGGTTACCATGGAGGACTGCATTGGTCTGGCCAGGGAACTGGCTGCCTGGACAGCCAAGGAACTCGGTGTTCCCGTATATCTTTACGGCAGGGCAGCGCAGCGGGCCGACCGGGTAAGACTGCCCGATATAAGAAAGGGAGAATATGAGGCCCTCCCTTCCAAACTGAAGGATCCCTCCTTTGCCCCAGACTTTGGTCCAGCCCAATTCCTTCCCAAAACCGGCGCAATGGTAACAGGAGCCAGGGATTTCCTCCTAGCCTATAATGTAAACCTGAACACCCGGAGCAAGGAGATTGCAGATACCATTGCAGGGATTGTAAGGGAATCCGGCAGAAGCATTACGGATAAAGAGGGGAAAAGGGTAAGGATTCCGGGAAAACTGAAGGCCTGTCAGGCCGGTGGCTGGTATATCGAAGAATACGGGTATGCCCAGGTAACTGTAAACTTAAGCGATTTTCGCACCACAGGGTTCCACACCCTTTTTGAAGCAGTTTCCAAAGAGGCGGAAAAATTGGGCTGCCGGGTTACGGGGAGTGAACTTATTGGTCTTACACCGAAGGAAGCCCTCCTCCAGGCGGGAAACTATTATCTTTCCCGGCAGGGGGTATTTGAAGGAAAAAGCGAAGAGGAGATCATCCAAACCGCCGTAAGAACCCTGGGGCTTTCGGAGACCCATCCCTTTGTAGCGGAAGAAAGGGTTATCGAATATGCCCTGGAGAAGGGGAAGTACAGTTTTCCCGTACTTACGGTAAGGGATTTTTTAAACACCCTGGGAGCCGACACCCCGGTGCCGGGAGGAGGAACCGTTGCGGCCAACAGCCTGGCCCTGGCAGCATCCCTTACCTGCATGGTTGCCGGATTGACCTTCGGCAAAAAGGGTTACGAGAAAACCAAAAAGATGATGCAGATTTTCGGGAAAAGGAGCCAGGAGATAAAGGAGAAGGCCCTTTTCCTTATGGATGCAGACACCCGGGCTTACACCAGTTTTATTGAAGCCCTAAGGCTCCCCAAGGACACAGAGAAGGAGAAGAAGATCCGGGAGGCAGCAAGGGAGAAGGCTGCCCTGGAGATAATAGAGATGCCCTTTGAAACCCTGATCCTGGCAGAAAAACTCCTCTCCGATATCGAAGTTCTCCACGGCAAGGGACTTCAATCCGCCTTGACCGACATAGCCGTGGGGGCTCTGGAAGCGGAGGCTGCCGCAAGAGGCGCCTGGTACAATGTGCTGACTAATCTTCCCCTCCTAAAGGAGCGGAAAAAGGCAAGGGATTACCTGGAAAAGGGTCAGATCCTGTATGACCTTGCAGAATCCAAGGCCAAAAGGATAAAACAGCGGACCCTTAGGTCCCTTAAGGAAAACATATCATGACAGGAAAGGGAACTACGACCGATCAAAGCCGGGGAGTACTTTCCAGTTCGATAGAAAAACTTCCACAGGCCGATCTTTTAATAATAAATGCAGGATCGCTCCTCACCTTTGCCGGAAGCGGAAGAGAACCCTCCGGCAGGGGGGGACTGCCGGGGCCTCTCCGGGGAAAAAACCTGGGGGATACGGGAGAGATTAAAAACGGCGCCGCGGCCCTGGGGGGAGGTAAAATCCTCGATACAGGGACCACGGAGGAGATACTGAAGAGGCACCCGGAGGTTTCGAACAGAATCGATGCCTGCGGGAAACTGGTGATCCCCGGTTTTGTGGACAGCCATACCCATACGGTGTATGCAGGAAACCGCACCCAGGAATTCGGCTTAAGACTGAAGGGGGCAACATATCTGGAGATTCTTGCCTCGGGAGGCGGGATACTCTCCACCGTAAAAGCCACACGGGAAGCCTCGGAGGAGGAACTTTACAGACTCTCCAGGGAGAGACTCTCCCTTATGATGGCCCACGGTACCACCACCGTGGAGATTAAGAGCGGTTACGGGCTTGATTTTGAAACGGAGAAAAAGATGCTCCGGACGGCCCGGAGGCTTAAGGAGACAGAGCCCTGCAAAATAGTGACCACCTATCTTGGAGCCCATACCCTGCCTAAAGAAATGGGAAGGGAGGAGTACCTGGACCTGATCCTCCATAAGGCCCTGCCGGAACTGAAGGATCTTTCCGATTTCTGCGACGTATTCTGTGAAAAGGGGGCCTTTACCTACGAGGAATCGGAGAGGATCCTTAAAAAGGCAAAGGATCTGGGGTACGGATTGAAGATCCATGCGGGGCAGTTCTCCGAACTTGGATCGGCAGGCATGGCCGCCCGCCTTGGAGCGGTTTCTGCGGATCATCTTGAGCATATAGGAGACAGGGAGCTTGCGGATATGGCTGCAAGCGGAACAGTGGCGGTTCTTCTTCCCGGAGCCTCCTTTTTCCTGCTTAAGGAGGACTATCCTCCCGCCAGGAGAATAATCTCCGCCGGAGTTCCCGTTGCCTTGGCCACGGACCTGAACCCCGGCTCCTCCCCCTGCCTGTCGATGCAGATGGCAATTACCCTGGCGGTGCTGAAACTGGGGATGACCGCCGAGGAGGCCCTGGCGGCAGCCACCATAAATGCCGCCTATGCCTGCGGTCTTGGGGAAACCTCAGGATCCCTTGAACCGGGAAAGGAGGCGGACCTGCTTATCCTTTCCGTCTCTTCCCCCTGGGAAATCCCATACTATTTCGGGAGCAATCTCGTAAAGACCGTTATCTGCTCCGGGAGGGTTATCTAAATTATGAAAGGGATAATTGTAGCCGCTGGATACGGAACCCGTTTCCTTCCTGTAACAAAAACCATACCCAAGGAGATGCTCCCCCTTTTAACCAAACCCTCCATCTCCTTTATTGTGGAGGAGTTCATTGCCTCGGGGATAAGGGAGATACTGATCATCTCTTCCAGAAGAAAGAAAACCCTGGAGGATTATTTTGACCGGGAGATGGAGCTGGAAGCTGTCTTCCAGGCTGAATCCGCCAAGGATAAGCTTGAAGCCATAACCCCCTTGGGGGCAAATTTCTATTTTGTCCGGCAGCAGGAGATGAAGGGTACAGGACATGCCCTCCTGCTTGCCAAAACCTTTGTCGGGGAGGATCCCTGCGTTGTTGCCTATCCCGACGATCTTGTTCTTGGTCCAAAGCCCCTGGCAGCCCAGCTAATTGAAACCTACCGGGAGACGGGATGCTCGGTTCTGGCAACTATCCACGATCCGCCCAGCCTTAACCGTTACGGGGTTCTGGATCTGGCGGAGGACAAGCTCCATGTAAAGGGGATCATTGAAAAACCCGCTCCAGGAAAGGAACCCTCCAAGGAGGCTTCCCTGGGCAGGTACCTTTACACCCCCGACTTTTTCCGGCAACTTTCCAAGGGCTGGGAAAAGCACGATAAGGGGGAATACTATCATACCTATGCCCTGGGAAAGCTGATGGATAAGGGGAGGGTAGTATACCGGCAAGCGGAGGGGCTAAGGCTGGATACCGGGGCCCCGGAGGGTTACCTGGAGGCGATCATCGCCTATGCAGCCTCCGATCCTAAGTACAGAGACCTCCTAAAGAGTTTCCTCGATAAATACCTTAAGTAATCAACGGTTCCAAATAAGATTCGGGAGAGTATAAACAAGACAAGGCCAAGGAAAAGAGTTATATTAATTGAGTATGGGAAACAGTGATAACCGGGATAAACCGTCATCCCAAGGTTTTATAAAAAAGAGGCTATTTCTCTTTGTTTTAATCCTTCTCTTTTCCGGGCTTATCCTTACCTGCGAATGGCCCGACTACTTCGCCGCCTACAGAGGGACAAACCTAATTGCCACAAGAGACTTCGGAAAACCTGGAGCCTGGCAGCTCTCCCGGGACAACCCGGAGATGACCTTCGAAGAATACAGTGAGCCACTTCCTGCCGAAGCCCCGGAAGGAAGCAAGGCATACCTGCTTTCCATAAACAATCTCTTTCCCAACGGCGACTTTTCCGGGACCACTGCCGGTGATCCCCCCCTGCTTTGGGTATCCACAGCGGCGGATTTCCTTGTCGTGGATTCGACCGCTCCAGAGAGCATAAATTCCAACACCCTTAGAATGAATTTCGATGCCAGTACACAATTCTCAGAAATTGACCTGATAAATCTATCCCCGGCCCCATCGGAGGGTGAAAGTTATCTTGTCCGGTTTAATTACCGGATAATCGGCGACAATGCAATTGGTTATATATTCCCGGGATTTTCAGACCAGGAAACCCTCCAGAGAACCGGTTCTGAAGAGATCTTTTCCTTTCCAGATCCGCTAACCCAGGAGAATCATGTTTTCACTATCACCGTGGGGCAGATTCTACTCTCCTTTGGAGAAAAGGATGTGGAACAATTCTATCTGGATGATCTTAGGATTATGAGATCCGACACCCCCCTGGAGCTCGCACTTTCCATAGACAGGCTCAATAGCACCGACCTGGAACTTCTGCCTGGGCTTTATGAATTCTCCTTCTACCTTAAACAGAGAGGAAATCCCGGGGAATCCCTGGGGGAAAACAGATATGCCGCCTCTGCTGTTACTTACGGTATCAGGCTTTTTGACAATGAGGGCTATAAAATTGGTGAACAGGCTTCAACAGAAATCCTTCAGGATCTTGCAGATTTTCCCTGGGAAAGGGTAGCTGTCTCTATGAACTGTGCCTTTACCCGGCCCTTTGGCGAGGAGATCTTCGATAACTACAGAATTGAGCTCTTCATCTCTCCCACAGCATCCACTGCTTCCACAAGAGATGTCGGCGAGATCCTTATCGCATATCCAAGACTGGAGTACCTGCCGGATTA
>Ga0067045_1004016_pt1 | contig 20289 bp, 10 predicted proteins | sample TerdegcTABiofilm_FD_59184 | JGI IMG/M metagenome (GOLD analysis project Ga0067045, IMG submission 59184) | Combined Assembly of (Gp0054472, Gp0054536) Wastewater bioreactor microbial communities from Singapore -Terephthalate degrading... | reverse complement strand
GGGCGCCGCTGCCGCTTTGAAAGAGACGCTCGCCGCAGCCCCGGAGGCATTCGCCGGCCGCGAATCTCTGAAAATCGGCGGGAAGGCGAACCAGGCCTCGCTCGACCTTGCACCGCCAAGTTTGCTCGAATTGCAAACGGCCCACGGTCACCCTCAGCGGGATGTCGCGGACCTCCTCATGATCGAGCGTCCACGCCTCCGGTTCGCGGTAGTGCCACGGCTTCCCCGCTTCCAAGGGCGGCCCGACTTGCCGGCCGTTCAGTTCCACCACTCCCGGTCCCAACTCGGCGGGGAATCGCGGCGCTAGTCGCAGTTCGCAGCGGTTGTCGAACGCGAGATGTGCGTCCACCAGCGGTACGACATCGAAGTCGATCCAGGCGTCCTCGAAGGATTGCCAGAGATGCGAACCGGCGGGCGCATCCGCGGGAACTTGCCACGTGTGCGCCTCCGTCCCCTGCACGACGACCGTCTCGCCGGGCACGACTTGGGTGCGGGGACAATCGAGGCCGTGCGGCCGTTCCTCCCGGGGTGAGACGACGTAGCTGAACGCCCTGGGAACGGGCAAGATGTGGACGAGCCCGCGACTATAACGGATCTCGGGGCTGCCGATCTCCGTCCCCTCTTCGTCCAAAGCGGTGACGTCGGCCGAGCGGCCGTCGAGACCGATCGCGAACTCCCGGCACTCCCCCACCGGGATGACCTCGAGCCGGCCGTCCTCTCGCTTGTGGGCGATCAACTGGCCGTCGCAGGCGGCCTTGGGAAATCGCGTGAATCGGCCCCGACCGTCGGCGTACACATAGGCGGGCGAGTCCACGTAATCGGCGCGGCGGCCGTCCACCAGGGCGCTGTACGCCAGTAGCTCGCCGTCCTGGCTCCGCGCCAGCCAGCCGTTCGGCGGCAAGACCATGCCGTCGACGGCCCAATTCTCATCGGGATGCCCGTTGACGGCAACCGTCAGGCCGTTCGAATAAACAGTGCGGATTTGCGACCGCGTGAAGGCTCCCGTGGCCAGTGCGGCGGAGCTATCCAGCAGCTTGCCGCTTTCATCCGCGTAGCGAATGTCCTTTGCCACGGCTTGAGCGTAGGCGGCATGCACTTGTTGCAGATTGAAGTAACTGCGGGCGGCGGTCGGCATCCCGCCGTGCAGGACCAAGAATCCCGTGTGACCGAACGCCAGCGTCGCGGCGAGGAACCGGTCCAGGCGGGTCTCGCGGTCCTCCGCGGTCTTGCCCAAGCCAACGTTGCCGAAAAACATCTCGGGGTTGCCCATCCCGAAATTGCAACCCAGGGGATGCAGTTTGCGGAGGTCGAAGTCGACCAGCCACGGCTGCTCGCTGAGACGGGCCGATTGGTCTTGCCCGTAGTTGCCGTCGGTCAGACCGCAATAGTACCAGTGGTTGTTGCCTTCGCTGTAGACCGGGCCGTTCCAGGTCCGCTTTTGATGCAACATGATTTCTCCGTAGGCGTAGAAGGTGGCGGCGAACGTGCCGGCACCGGGCACGCGGGCATCATAATCCACGTAGCTCCACGGCCGGACCGCCGTGTGAACGTCGCAATACGCCGTGTCGAGTTGGAACTTCTCTTGGATGATGGGGGCCAAGCGGGCCTCGAATTCTACAGCCCGCGCCGGTTTGGGATTGTAGCAGCGAGGCCAGGCGGTTTGCCAATTGCCGTCGGGCAGCCGCGTTACCATGTCCTCGTGCCAGAACTCGTTGACCGGCGCGAAATCGGTATAGTTGTTGTAAATGCCGTAGCGAAAGCCGAGGGCGCGAACCTTGCGGGCGTATTCTGCTTGCCCCTCGTCGCCGCCTTTGCCCGGCGCGGCCCGGGTACGAAACGTGAAACTCTCGCCGCCGTCCCTCCACCCCGTCTCGTGGTCCGTGATGACGACCTTGGTCATGCCGTAGCGGGCAAGTTGTTGCCACAAGGCAAAGTCTTTGGCACGATCCGAGGCCCCGTGGGCGATCCACAGCCGCTCGCCGGCCACGTGCATCCACGGTGATTGCGGATTGGGGATATTCGGCAGGACCTCTTCGAATCGGGAAGAAACGGTCAGAAACAGCCGCTCGAAGCAGTCGTTGCGGACGCCGTCGGTTTTGGGGAGATAGCGGGAGCCGCCGTTATACACCACGCCCTCGCGGATGACGCCGTTGGCCGCCCACAGGGCCGAGGCGTTCGAGCGATAATGATCCATGATTCCGAAGAGGAAGACGGGTTGATCTTGGGTTCCGGCGACTACGACGGCGGGACGTTGCTCGTCGCAGGTGAGATACGGCAGCGTCACGAGCCGCGGCTGCGGCAACCCCTCGGCGCGACCGAAACGGAACTGCTCCACGTGACCGCCGCGGCAGGCGACATCCACCACCAGCGACTTTTGCCACAGCCGAAAGGCGTACTCGACCACGGCCTCGTGTTCGCCGCAGGGCATCCGCCATCGGGCCGTGACCGTGTCGCCGTTTCTTTCACAAGAGAGCAACACGGCGGGACCGGGCCGGTCCGTCGCCTGCTCGACCGTGGGCGGGGCATGGCCGCCTTTTTCGTCACGCGCGAACACGACGGCACCGTCTACCATGGGGCGAAACTCGAAGCGCGGGCCGGGCGACGCCGCCGCCTCAGCCTGTTTCGGTTCCCATGTCGCCGAGATGTCGGACAGCGTTCCCGTTCGGGGAAGGTAACGATACTCGAGACGTCCGTCCGAGCCTTGATACACGAAGAGGAACGCATCTCCCTCTTGCTTCAAATCGACCGTGAAATCGGCGGTCAAGTTGTCCGGCAAAAGCGTCTCTTCGCGAGTGGGAAACGGCAGCGTGCCCGGTCCGGTGTTCGTCCCGACGGGTTGATCGGCCGGCAGGGTGAGGTTCCGGCGCGGCCGCGGCTCGAAGCTGAGGGGCGGCAATTCCTCGCGATAGACGGACAGATTGTCGAAGTGCAGTTCACGATCCTCGCTGTTCCGACCGCGCGTGACCTCGATCGCCGCCAGCGTGGCGCCGCTCTTGAGCTCGGCCGCTTGGTCCGGCGGAAGCTTGCGGTGCATCAACCACCATTCCCGCCAGTGCACGGTTCCCAAGGGCACGCGGACTTCCCGGCCGGCACTCGTGCGAAACAGGATCGCGATCTCGACGGGCGGCGTATTGGGGTCGGGGACCCAGGCCCAATTGTTGCCGTAGACCCAGAAGTTGATGCAGTCGAAGTCATCGGGCAGCGTAATCGGCTGAGAAGGACGGATTAAGACCCGCGGCTGCGGCCCGGTGCCGCGGTAGGTCAACGTTCCTACGAAACGACCCCAGAGCTGCTGCCGCCTGGTGCGAGCGAACGACGCCTCGGCGTCGCTGCAGGTCACGCTCCATCCATCGAGGTCTTCGAAGTCGATCAAGGCCGGGTGATCGTCCTCCATCCGCCCCGCCCAGTCCATTTCGTAAGGCCGTGGGCCGACCGTCTCTTCCGCGAAGGCGTCGGCGCTCATCAGCAGGCACAACGGAATCGCAAGGAGCGGCAAGTTCCGCATGAAGGCACCTCTCGGATTAAAGATGACGGCGGGCAATGAGGCAGGGCAAAAGGGAGATCCTCGAACGGGATCATAAGGCCCCACAGGCTCGGCCGCAAGCATGACGCAAAATCGCCGCCCAGGGTTACGGCGAAAAATCTTATTGGACGGGACCGACAAACCTCGCGGCATGGATCGGCCGGTCGGAATTCAACGGGATTCAATCGCTTGAGAACCGCAACAAGAGCATTTACAATTTCGCCTACCTGAGCCGCATGAGGCGCCGAACGACTGCGGACGACCGCTCACTTGGCCGCGGGATGCAAGCATGATGCCGTGGCGGGCGGTTCGAAGCCGAGCCGCTGGGGCGACGAGCGCCGCGGGCGTTTTGCGTTGTTGGGATTCCACGCGATCGTTGTTTTCCCTCCGCCTTTTTTCCCGGACCGACCGACCATGCCTACGCCGAAGCCGATTCTTCCCCAAGTGGACGCATCTTCTTCCTCGGTTTCAAAAGGTTGCTGCGACTCCAAGACCGCCGGTTGCGGCGAGATCGTCACGCGACGGCGATTTCTGGAGCGGGGACTTCAAGCGGGCGCGGCTGCGGCCATCCTTTGCGGAACGCCGCGTTGGGCCGTTGCCGGGCCGTTTGAGCCGAGCGACACCGCGGACCATTTCGTGCCCGCCGACAAGAAGCTGCAACCGGAGTGGATCGCTCGGCTATTCGAACGCGGCGAGCGGACGTGGTACTCCGGCGGGGATTTGGACAAGATCGCCATGCCGGTGGGAGGAATCTGCGCAGGCCAGCTCTATCTGTCCGGGGACGGGCGGCTGACACATTGGGATATTTTCAATAAGACGGCATTCAGCGGCTACGGCGCGGACAATTATCAGAGGAATCCCGCCCCGAATTATCCCGCGGTGCAAGGTTTTGCGGTGGCCGTGCGTCAAGGCGACAAGACCTGGCGGCGACCGCTGGATCGCACCGGATTTCCCAATGTCCGCTTCAACGGCGAGTACCCGGTGGCCTGGGTGGAGTATCCGGACCCGGCCCTGCCCGTCCACGTGACGTTGCAGGCCTTTTCCCCCTTCATTCCGCTGAATGAAGAAGATTCCGCACTTCCGGCCACGCTGCTGACCTACACGATCAAGAACGTGTCGGACGGTGCGATCGAAGTGACGCTGGGCGGGTGGTTGGAGAACGCCGTCGCCTGCCATTCCGCCGCATGGTTCTTCGGCAAGCGCAAGGCCGAGTGCCGGCGAGACGGCACCGGCGGACGAATCCGCTTTCTTGTGGAACCCGCGCCGCCGCCCGCCGGACTCCGAGAGCCGCGGGTCTTGGCCGACTTCGAAGGCCCCGACTATGGTGAGTGGACGGTGGAGGGAGAGGCCTTTGGTTCGGCGCCGGCGAAGGGCACGCTGCCCAACCAGCAGGAGGTCGGCGGATTCGCGGGGAAGGGGTTGGTGAATTCCTTCCTCGGCGGAGATCGCCCGCAGGGTAGGCTCGTCTCGCCTCCGTTCGTCGTGGACCGTCGCTTCCTGAGCTTCCTCATCGGCGGCGGAAACCATGCGGACAAAACGTGCATCAATCTTCTGGTGGACGGCCGAGTCGTTCGCACGGCGGTGGGGCGTAATCAAGAGAAGTTGGAATGGCAAAACTGGGATGTTCGTGAGTTCGAAGGCAAGACCGCCCAAATCGAGATCGTGGACCGTGAGTCGGGCGGATGGGGGCACATCAACATCGATCAGATCGAATTGCGCGACGTTCCGCGTTCCGTGCCGGGCGGGCCGCTGGAAACGCAACCCGACTTCGGCGCCATGATGCTGGCCGCAATGGAGGCCGTTGTGGAAGGGCGGCCGGCCGAGGCCGAGGTCTTGGGCGCGATGTGGCCGGGCCGGGCGGAGCCGCTTCCCAGCTTGTTCGAGGCCGATGCCTTGCCCCAGGGGGCCGCCGCCTTTTCCGGCGAGGCACCGCTGAGCGAAAAGCAGATCGGCGGCTTGGCCTATCGGCTCGAGCTTCGACCGGGCGAAACGGCTCGGCTGACCTTCGCCGTCGCGTGGCATTTTCCGCATCGTCCGGAACGCGGGAATTACTACGCGGTGCGATTCCCCGACGTGGACGCCGTGTGCGATTATCTTCACGCCCACCTGGGGCGATTGAAAGAGCAGACGTTGAAGTGGCACGAGATTTGGTACGAAACCAGCACCTTGCCGCGGTGGTTGATGGACCGTTTGCTGTCCACGGTTTCCACCTTGGCTACCGGGACGTGCCAATGGTGGGCCAACGGGCGCTTTTGGGCCTGGGAGGGAGTGGGATGCTGTCACGGCACGTGCGCCCACGTTTGGAATTACGAGCACAGCATGGCCCGCTTGTTCCCGCGTCTGGAACGATCGGTTCGGGAGATGCAAGATTTCAACCCCGAGGCCGGGTTCGATGAAAAGACCGGTGCGGTAAGATTTCGCGGCGAAGGATGGGCGATGTGGGCGGGCGACTCGCAGGGCGGCACGGTGCTGAAGGCTTACCGCGAACATCAATGCTCTAAGGACGACGCGTTCCTACGAAACAATTGGCCGCGAATCAAGAAGGCCTTGGAGTTCCTGTTCGAGCAAGACGGCAATGACGACGGCCTGATCGAAGGCGAACAGCACAACACGTACGACATCAACTTTTTCGGCCCGAATACGATGATCGGGTCGCTCTATTTGGCGGCATGCCGCGCGGCCGAGGAGATGGCCATGGAGCTGGGAGACGAAGCCTTTGCCCAAAAGTGCCGCCGCGTTTACGAAGCGGGGCGCGAGGCCGCCATGCGGGAGTTGTTCAACGGCGAATACTTCATTCAGAAAGTCGATCTGGAGAAGCATCCCAAGCATCAGTATGCCGACGGCTGCCTGTCCGACCAACTGTTCGGACAAGGCTGGGCGCACTTGGTCGGTTTGGGCTACATCTATCCGTCCCAGGCAGTCCGGTCCGCCTTGAAGGCGATTTGGACGTACAATTGGGCGCCGGATGTGGGGCCGCAAAACCAGGCCCATCCCCCGCAACGATGGTTCGCCCGGCCCGGACAAGCCGGCCTCTTCACATGCACCTGGCCGAAATCGAAGCACCTGGGCCCGGACAGCGTCCTCTATCGCGATGAAATCTGGACGGGCATTGAGTACCAAGTGGCGGGTAACATGGTCTGGGACGGTATGGTGACCGAGGCCCTGGCCATTTGCCGGGGAATTCATGAACGGTACCATCCTTCGAGCCACAATCCGTGGAATGAGGTCGAATGCGGCGACCACTATGCTCGGGGTATGGCGTCGCACGGTGTATTCCTGGCGCTCTGCGGTTTCGAGTATCATGGGCCGAGATCCCACCTGGGGTTTGCACCCAAGTTGAATCCGGAGCGATTTCGTGTTCCGTTTACCGCGGCTGAAGGCTGGGGAACGATCGAGCAGCGGCGCGAGGACGGGCGTCAGATCAACGTCGTAACGGTGCTGTGGGGGAATGTTCGCCTGAAATCATTGGCGTTGGAGGCCCCGACGGAAGCCCCGGTGATGGCGACCGTACGAAAACGCGCCGGGGAAACGGTCATCGAGTTGCCCGGTGCCGTCGAGCGTTGCGGCAATCGCGTTACGATTACCCTGGGACGGGAGGCGACGCTTCAGGCGGGAGAGGCGTTGGAGGTAACGATCGCCTAATCGCTGGGTTGGATGAGGACAAACGCGGCGTGCCGGCCGGGGAACATTTCCGGTCGGTCGCCGGTGGGCGGTGCACGGCGGGAGAGGGTTTATGCGGGGCGGCAGGCCCGATCCGTCGTCCAAAATGTCGGCTGAAAGATCGACACTCATTAGGAGGTAACGATGAGAGCAACTGCGGCTTTGGGAGTTTTGGCGTCGCTACTGGCGGTCGGACCGGTATGGGCACAATCCGCGTCGTATACCTACAGCGACCTCGTCATGCAGATGGTCGACCCGCGAGCACCTGCGGTTTTGCCCGCCGACGGTGAATGCTGCAAGCAGTGGTCGAGCTGGGACCGCGCCAGTCGGTATGACGAAGCGACGGGGAAATACGTGAATTGGGATGCCAACGGCGACGGCGGCGGGATCATCCGCGAGGAGAACGGCCTGCAAGTGATGGCCGAAATGGAAGGTCCGGGCTGCATCTGGCGGATCTGGTCGGCCTTGCCCCAAGACGGCCGCGTCAAAATCTACTTGGACGGGAGCGACGAGCCGGTCGTGGACCTGCCGTTCAAACAGTATTTTTCGGGCGACACGGCTCCCTTCAATTTCCCTGAGCTTTCGTATGCCTTGGAAAAATTCGGGTGCCGAGGACAGAACCTCTATCTTCCGATCCCATATCAAAAGTCCTGCAAAATCGTGGCCGAGAAGGGCTGGGGGGCGTATTACCAGTTTGTGTATCGTACCTATCCCAAAGGCACTACGGTGCCGACCTTCAGTCCCGAACTTGTCGCTCAACATGCCCAGTTGCTGGGCAAGGTGCACAAGTTCTTCGAGGCGAAGATGGGAGATTTGCCGCCGGTGTACGCCGGAAAAGAGTTGGAGGCGAACGGCGGCAGGCTGGTGTTGGCGCCCGGCGAGCGGCAGTCGCTTGAGCTGACCGGTCCGCGCGCGATCGTCGCTCTGAAGGGCAAGGTTTCCACGAGCGATGATCGCGAGGACCAAATGGCGGCCATGCGCCGGGTAACGCTAAGCATCACGTGGGACGAACAAGCGAAAACCGCCGTATGGTGCCCCGTGGGCGACTTCTTCGGTACGGCCCCGGGAGTCAACTACTACAAGGGATTTCTCACCGGAATGACGGAGGAGGGCGGATACGCCTACTGGTACATGCCCTTCGCTCGCAAGGCGAGGATCGAAGTCTGTAACGAGGATGACAAGGCCCGGACGATCGACTACGAAATCGTCAGTATGCCGTTGGAGTCGTTCGAAAACCTCGGCTATTTCCATTGCAAGTGGCACCGGGATACGTTCGAAGTGCCGGCCGACCGTTGGCCGGATTGGTCGCTCTTGCGAACCGAAGGGCGCGGCCGTTTTCTCGGCGTGATGCTGCACGTATGGAATCCCGTCGGCGGTTGGTGGGGCGAAGGCGACGAGAAGTTCTTTGTGGACGGCGAGAAGTATCCCTCCACGTTCGGGACCGGATCCGAGGACTATTTCGGCTACGCTTGGTGCGACCCCAACCTTTTCCAGCGCGCCTACCACAGTCAGACGATGACGCAAAACAACAAAGGGCACCAGTCCGTCTACCGTTGGCACTTGGTCGACAACATTCCGTTCCACACGGCCTTCGACGGTTACATCGAGAAATACTTCAAGACTGAGGAAAAGGGCACGGAATACGCCGTGACGGTCTGCTGGTACTTGAACGGCGAGGGAGCGGATCCATATGAGCCGGTTGCGGTCGAACATCGCCACGGTTATTACGTCAAGCGCCCGGCCGTCGCGGGAGGATTTCGCATTCTGAACGAGCCGATGGGCAACGTCCAAACCCAGGACATGCGGCACTTCGGCGCGGGCAAGTGGAGCCGTGACGATCATCTCTGGTGGACCGATGCCCGGCCCGGCCACGTCCTCGAAGTTGCTTTCCATGCCGAGCGCGGCGGAAAGCACAAGCTCGGCGTGATTCTGACCAAGGCCCGGGATTATGGGATCGTGCAGTTGTACGTGAACGGCCTCAAGGCCGGCGATCCCATTGATTTGTACAATCCGGAGGTGATCCGGACCGACGTCATTCCGCTGGGCACGTTCGATCTCAAGGAGGGCGAAAACACGCTGAAAGTCGAAATCGTCGGCGCGAACGATGCGGCGGTCAAGGCGTACATGTTCGGGCTGGATGAGGTCGTGGCGGAGCCGGCCGACTGACGCCGACGGGATCCTCGGGCTGCGTGACTCCGAAGCGGCGCGGAATGCGCCGTCGTCATCGCAGCCCTCGGAGGAAACTCGGTCCGGCAATCGCGCTTTTCGTTCTACGAAAGCGCTTGTATGACGTGACCGCTCGGATTATGCTTGCGTTCGACTTTGGTGGTCCTTCCGCAGGCCGGCCGACTTCCCGTTCGGGTCGCCGGTTTGCATTGTCCTCCGGCTCCCAGGGGAGATTTTCATGCAACGCCGCAAGTTTTCACGAAGAAGCTTTCTCGGGGCGAGCGCCGCGGCGGTCGGCGGTTGTTGGGTGCTGCCGTCGTGGGCGGAATCGCCGAACGAAAAACTGAACGTCGCCGTCGTCGGCGTGGCGAACCGAGGCGCGGCCAATCTGTCGGGCGTGTCCTCGGAAAACATCGTGGCCCTGTGTGACGTGGACGCGAATTACCTGGCGGCGGCGGCCAAGGACCATCCGCAAGCCCGGCTGTACCGCGACTTCCGCCGGATGCTGGACGAGTTGCAGAACTCGATCGACGCGGTGGTAGTCAGTACGCCCGACCATACGCACGCTCCGCCCGCGGCGGCGGCGATGAGCCTGGGCAAGCATTGCTACTGCGAAAAGCCGCTCACGCATTGCGTTCAAGAGACTCGGGTGCTCACGGAATTGGCCGTGAAAAACCGTTTGGCGACCCAATTGGGTACGCAAATCCATGCGGGCGACAACTATCGCCGTGTGGTGGAGCTGGTCCAGGCCGGCGTGATCGGCCCGATCTCGGAGGTGCACGTGTGGTCGGCCGCCAGCTACAGCGCGGGAGACCGCCCGACCGACACCCCGCCCGTTCCGGACTATTTGGACTGGGATTTGTGGTTGGGGCCCGCCCCGTATCGGCCGTACCATCCGACGTATTTGCCGGGCCGTTGGCGGGGCTGGAAGGACTTCGGCAACGGCGGGCTGGGAGATTTCTTCTGCCACTACTGCGATCTCGCCTTTTGGGCGTTGGACCTTCGCTATCCGCTGACGGTGGAAGCGGAAGGCCCGCCGCCGCATCCCGAGGGAACACCGCCGTGGCTGATCGTGCGCTACGAGTTCCCGGCTCGCGGCGATCTTCCCCCCGTCAAGCTGACATGGTACGACGGCGGCAAGCGTCCCCCGTTGCAGGCCGAGGCCGGCTTGCCGGATTGGGCTTCCGCCGTATTGTTCGTAGGGGAAAAGGGCATGCTCTTGGCCGACTACGGCAGGCGCCTGCTGTGGCCGGAGGCGAAATTCGCCGACCTGACTCCTCCGCCGCAGACGATTCCGGCGTCCGTCGGCCATCACTTGGAATGGATCGAGGCTTGCAAGGGACGCGGCACGACGACGTGCCGCTTCGAGTACTCCGGCCCCCTCACCGAGGCCGCCCTCCTGGGCACAGTCGCCTTCCGCACGGGCCGAAAGATCGAATGGGATGCCCAGAACCTCAAAGCCATCGGTTGTCCCGAGGCCGATCCCTGGATCAATAGACCCTATCGCGAAGGATGGAAATTGTGATCCGCCGGGCGACACCGATTTTTGCCGGGCTGCTGGTACTGAGTTGGGCATCGCTTAGTATGCTTGCGGGCGAGGAGATCGCTTACGATACCGCGAGTGATCCCGCGGTTGCCGCGGCATTTACCCCCACTGAGCAATACCATGAGGAACGCATCGTCGGCCGGCGCGTTTTGGTGCATCCCGACCTCTACCAAGACGGTGCGCTTTGGGGTCGGGTCAAACAATCCTTGACCGAGCAGCTCGAGGAGATCGATCGCGTTCTTCCGCCGGAGGCGCTGGAACGGGTTCGCGGCGTGACGATCTGGGCGGAACGGGATGCGAGTCCTCGCGGCGGAATGGTGTATCACCCCAGCCGACAGTGGCTGGCTTCGCACGGCGTCAATCCGGATAAGGCCAAGGGGATCGAAATCTCCAACGCCCGAAACTTCCTGGGCTGGCGTAAGGCCCAGCCGTGCATGGTGTTGCACGAAACCGCTCATGCTTACCACGACCAAGTGTTGCCCGGCGGGTATGGCAATCGACGCATTCGCGAGGCCTGGGAGCGGGCGACGCAAGCGGGGTTGTACAATGAGGTCAAGCACGTTCATGGGCACACGGAAAGGGCCTATGCCATCAAGAACCCGATGGAGTTTTTCGCCGAAAATACCGAGGCCTTTTTCGGGCGGAACGACTTTTACCCTTTTGATCGCGAGGAGTTGCGCCGGCACGATCCGGAAACCTATCGCATGATTGCCGAGCTGTGGGGAGTTCCGCTCTCGGACGGGGAGGCGACGCCCGACTCGCGGTGATTTTGGGAGCGGAAGGGGACGCCCGTCTCGGCGGTCCTTTTCAAGCTTTGAGTGCGAGTAGGCCGTCCCGGCCGAATCGTTGTTCGAACGATGAAGTGTATCACGGTCTTGGTGATTCCCAGTTCTGAGTTAGCGCCTTCGGAGGTTGTTATGCGTAACGGTACTGCCACACGTCGAGGTTTCTTCGCGTCCGGCGCCCTGGGGCTCTTGGCGCCGAGCCTCCTGCCCGCCTCCCTGGCGGCCGGCATGGAAACGAACGAGAATAAGGTCCCCTTTCGGCTCGCTCTGGCCTCGTACACGCTCCGCGCCTTTCCCTTGACCGAGACCTTGGCGATGACCCGGCGGGTGGGGTTGCGGCACATTTGCCTCAAGTCCTTCCATTTGCCCCTGGAGGCGTCGCCGGAGGAAATCGCACGTGTGCGCAAAGAGGTCGCCGACGCGGGAATCGACTTGTATGCCTGCGGCGTGGTCAACATGGCCGACGAAAACGAGGTGAATCACGCGTTCACTTATGCCGCGGCGGCTGGAATGCGGGTCATCGTGGCCTCTCCCGATCCGGAGCTGCTGCCGCTGTTGGATCGCCGTATTCGCGAAACCGGCATCGCGGTGGCGATTCACAATCACGGCCCGGGCGACAAAAAGTTTCCCACCCCGGAAAGCGTTTACGAGCGCGTCCGACCCTTCGATCGACGTTTGGGTTTGTGCATGGATATCGGCCACACCGTTCGTATCGGGGCCGACCCGATTGCCGATGCGGAACGATTCGCGGACCGATTGATCGACGTGCATCTGAAGGATGTCGACCAAGCCGCCCCCGCCGGGAAGTGCGTGGAGGCGGGGCGCGGGATCATCGATTTGCCGGGGTTCCTGCGGAAATTGGTCGAGATCCGGTTTTCGGGCATGGCGGCCTTCGAGTTCGAGAAGGATCAGAACGATCCGCTGCCGGGCTTGGCGGAAACCGTGGGTTACGTCAACGGGGTCTTGGATACATTGGTTTCCCGATGAATCGCCGCGGCGCAGGGTGACGGAACCGGATAGTTCGCGGCGAGGTCGCTCAGGGGCCGCAGTCGCGAGAGAAGATTACGCTCCCATGTAGAGAGGAAAAGTGCAATGCGGAGTTGGTTGTGCTTTGGAGTTTTGCTGTTGTGGTTGGGCGGTTTTGCGGTCGATCGCGGCTTTGCAGCCGAGCCTGCCGAACGGGCGGTTGAGGTGGCCGTCGATGTGACGCAAGCAGGTCCCCCGATTTCGCCGTACATCTACGGACAATTCATCGAACATCTGGGCCGGTGCATTTACGGCGGCATCTGGGCCGAGATGATCGAGGACCGCAAGTTCTTTCACAGCGTCGGGAGTCGGCCGTCGCCGTGGTATCCGGTTGGACCGCGAGGCGCCGTCGTGATGAGCGATCGCGAACCCTTTGTGGGCGACCATGTGCCCGAGATTCGAGCGACGGGCGAGACGCCGTGCGGCATCGGGCAGAGCGGACTGGGCGTCATCGCAGGCCGAGAATACGTGGGATATGCCTGGCTGGCGGGCGATGCGGAGGCGGCTCCGGTCGATATCTGCCTCGCCTGGGGCGAAGCCGAGGATGCCAGGCAGGTCGTGACGGTTGCCGAGCTCAAGGCGACTTATACCCGTGTCGAGTTCCGCTTTTCACCGCAAGGCGGTTCCCAGGATGCGCGGCTGGAAATTGCGGCTCGGGGNCGCGGAAGACTGCGAATCGGCACGCTTTCGCTCATGCCCGCGGACAACATCCACGGTATGCGAGCCGACACGATCGCGCTGCTGAAGGAATTGGATTCGCCGATCTATCGCTGGCCGGGCGGAAACTTCGTCAGCGGCTATGATTGGCGCGACGGCATCGGCGATCGTGATCGACGACCCGTCCGCAAGAATCCGGCCTGGCAAGGGATCGAGCCGAACGACTTCGGCATCGACGAGTTCATGACGTTTTGCCGCGTCGTCGGCACGGAACCGCTGGTCGTGGTCAATACCGGACTGGGCGACGTCGCCATGGCCTTGGAAGAGTTGGAGTACGTGAACGGGGCGGCCGACACCCCCATGGGCAGTCGCCGGGCCCGGAACGGACATGCCGAACCGTACCGAGTCAAGTATTGGGGAATCGGCAACGAAATGTACGGCAATTGGCAATTGGGCCACATGCCGTTGGAAGAGTACGTCAAGAAACACAACGCTTTCGTGGACGCCATGCGGGCCAAAGATCCCGGCATCCAGGTGGTCGCGGTCGGTTCCGTCGGGCCGTGGACCGAGGGCATGTTCCGCCACTGTGCGGACCGCATGGACCTATTGAGCGAACACTTTTACGTGGGCGCCAAGCAAGACCTTGCCCAGCACGTGGCACAGGCGGCCCAGCGCGTTCGTGAGATCGCGGCGGCTCATCGCAAGTACCGGCAGGAAATCTTGGGCGGCAAGGCCGTGCCGGTGGCTTTGGATGAGTGGAATTACTGGTACGGCGATCACGTTTTCGGCGAGCTGGGAACGCGGTATTTCCTGCGAGACGGCCTGGGCGTCGCCAAGGCACTGAACGAATTCGCCCGGAATACGGATGTCTACACGATGGCCAATTATGCCCAGACCGTCAACGTCATCGGCGCCATCAAGACCACGACCACGGCCGCCGCGCTGGAAACGACCGGTTGGATGCTGGTGCTCTATCGTCGCCACTTCGGTCAGGTGCCGGTGCAAACGCGCTGCGAGGGGCCGCTGGATGTCCAAGCCGCGCTCAGTGAGGACGGCCGCTTCCTGACCTTGGCCGTGGTCAACGCCGCGACCGAAGCCGCCGAACTTCGCCCGCTTGTGCATGGAGCGAGCCTGGGAGACGTGACGGAAATATGGCAGGTGGCCGGCGACGATCCCATGGCGTACAACGATCCGGGCAAGCCTCCGCGGGTCGCACTCCGTCGACTCGACGTCGCGGCTGGGCAAGCGTTGCAGGTGAGTCCCTTGAGCGCCACCATTTTCCGCATTGCCTTGAAGCGGGAATAAGCGGGGAACGGGCTTGATCGCGACGCGCGCCATGATGCCGTTGCGAACGCATCCCGGCTCGCGTCGGGCTTTGTGAGGTCGATGTTCCGTCCGGCCGCTTTCGAGCGGGAACGTTGATGGTCCGCGGGGTCCGGAGCGATCCCGCACCGGCAAATGAATTCAGATGAGCATAAGGAGAAAACCCCCATGAAACGATGGCTGATGGGCGTCTTGGCAACCCTCGTGCTGGCTGGGATGGCGATTGCCGCTAGGTCGGCGGCCGAAGCCCCGGGCAAATACTCTCACGCGGGGCAGCTTCGGCACGTGGTGCTCTTCAAATTCAAGGACGGCACGTCGCCCGAGGACATTGCGAAGGTCGAAAAGGCTTTCGCGGCGTTGCCCGGGAAGATTCCGCAAATCGCGGGGTTCGAATGGGGCACGGATTGCAGCGTGGAGAATCTGTCCCAAGGATTTACCCACTGCTTCGTGCTTACTTTCAAGAGCGAAAAGGATCGGGACGAATACTTGCCGCACCCGGAGCATAAGGCCTTCGGAAAAGTATTGGGACCGCACTTGGATAAGGTGCTGGTGGTGGATTACGTCGTTCGGGAATAGATCCCGCCCGAAAGAAAGCGGCGGCTCCCGCGAATCGCACGCGGAGAGGCGGGGTTCGGGCGATTTTTGCGAGACGTTTTCGCTGCGCTAAACGCCTCGGACCACTCCGGGGGCGATGTCCAGGTCCAGGTCGTCGAAGCGCCCGGCCCGCCACTTCTCCACGGCGATTGCGCCCATCACGGCGTTGTCGGTACACAACCGCAGCGGCGCAACGTACAGCTTGACGTCGGCGTTCCGTACGGCGGCTTCGAACCGCTCGCGGAGCCGGGCATTGGCGGCTACCCCTCCGCCCACGCAGAGCTTTTTTACCCCGGAACCCGTCACCGCCCGCATCGTCTTCGTCACCAAACAGTCCACGACCGCCTCTTGAAACGAGGCCGCCAAGTCGGCGATCTGTTGTTCGCTCAACGCGACTTCCGTGGGATCGTGCCGACCGGGGCCGGTGATCGCGTAGCGGACGGCCGTTTTCAGGCCGCTAAAGCTGAAGTCCAGCGAGTCGGGATCGTCGAGCAGGCCCCTTGGAAAGACGTAGGCTTGAGGATTGCCTTTCTCCGCAGCGCGCTGGATGGACGGACCGCCGGGATAGGGCAGCTTAAGCATGGAGGCCACCTTGTCGAAGGCCTCCCCGGCCGCGTCGTCGATGGTCGAACCGAGCAATTCGAAGTCGAGTGCGTTCCGGCAGCGGTAGAGACTGGTGTGCCCGCCGCTCACCACCAGGCCGACGCAGGGGAAGACGTCCTCACCCGAGGCGATGCGGCAGGCGTATACGTGGGCCTGCAAATGGTTGATGCCGATGAGCGGGATGTCGAGGGCCGCGCATAAAGCCTTGGCGGCACAGAGACCCACCAGTAGCGACCCTGCCAGTCCCGGCGTATGCGCGACGGCCACGGCGGCCAAATCGGTAAGCCGGATTTCCGCCCTTCGGATCGCCTCGTGAATGACGGGCAGAATGCGCTCCACGTGCGCTCGGGAGGCGATCTCCGGCACGACTCCGCCGTAGCGCCGATGGAGATCGTCTTGGGATGCGACCACGGAGGCCAGGACGCGCAGGTCCTCTGTGATGACGGCGGCGGCGGTCTCGTCGCAGGTGGTCTCGATCGTTAGAAAGTGAACGGACATTCTCACTTCCTCGAAAGGGCGGGGTAAGGCGGCGGCTCCGGTCGAACGATGCGACTACCGGTTAGTCACGCCCCCTTGGGATGTCGGCGCGGCACCGCGGATCCATCACCCCTATTTGGGAGCGGAGCACAACGGCCCCCGCGTCGGATGCTGGTCGTCGCGGAAGGCGATTCTTAGACTACAGATAGCCTCCGGTCGGGTCGAAGAGGATCGACGGTGCCTTGCGGAGGCAATCCCCGCTCGGTCGGCCAACCTCTTTTTTACGCGGTGAATCGTGCCGAAACAATCCATACGGAATCAACTCCTCAAACCTTTGAACGCGCAGCAGCGGGACGCCGTTACGCACGGCGAGCAACCGCTCTTGATCGTGGCCGGCGCCGGTACGGGCAAAACGGCCACCATCGTGCATCGTGTGGCATGGCAGATTCTCGACGGGGTTCCGCCGCACCGCATCATGCTGTTGACGTTCACGCGGCGCGCCGCCGAGGAGATGATTCGCCGCGTGAATGCCGTGCTGCGCCGCATGGCGTTGAGCGAGGAAGGCTCGACGTTGATGACGACGGGCTTGGTGGGCGGCACCTTTCACGCCGTCGCGGTCCGCATCCTGCGGCAATACGGCTTCCGCATCGGCCTGTCGCCCGACTTTACCGTGCTGGATCGCTCGGACGCGGAAGACTATCTGGATGTCCTGCGGGCGGAGTTGAAGCTTACGGAAAAGACGAGCCGCCGCTTTCCCAAAAAAGGGACGTGCGCGGATATCTATAGCCGCATCGTCAATGCCCAAGAGCCGTTGGAAAAGGTTTTGGAGGATCGTTTTCCGTGGTGCCGAGGTTTCGAGGAAGATCTGCGCGAGCTGTTTTCGCTCTATCAGCGGCGGAAACTGGAGAACGCGAACCTCGACTTCGACGACCTGCTGTTGAAATGGCGGGAAGTGTTGGAGGATCCTTTCGTGGCGTCCGAGACGGCCCGGCGATTCAGCCGCGTTTTTGTGGACGAATACCAGGATACCAACGTCCTGCAAGCGGAGATCCTGTATCGCCTTTGCCCGACCGGCGCCGGTCTGACCGTCGTCGGCGATGACGCCCAGTCGATCTATTCGTTCCGCGCTGCGACCGTCCGCAATATCTTCGACTTCCCGAAGCATTATCCCGACACGCGGCTGGTGGTTTTGGAGCAGAACTATCGCAGCACGGTCCCCATCCTGCGCGTCGCCAATGAGGTCATGGCGGCGGCGGCCGAAAAGTTCACCAAGAATCTTTGGTCGTGTCATGAATGCGGCGATCAACCGCTGCTCGTTGCGTGCGAAGATGAACAGGATCAGGCGGAATACGTCGTGCGCCGCATCTTGAGTCTGCGGGAAGAAGGTATCGACTTGCGATGCCAGGCGGTCCTTTTTCGCGCCGGACATCACAGCTTGGTTCTGGAGGCGGAGTTGACGCGGCGCGGTATTCCCTATCACAAGTACGGCGGGTTGAAGTTTCTGGAGACGGCCCACATCAAGGACTTGTTGGCGTTTCTGAAGTTGGCGGAGAATCCCCGCGATATCGTCGCCGGCACTCGCGTGCTGCGGCTCCTGCCCGGCATCGGTCCGGCCAAGGCCCGCTCGCTGTTGGGGCTTTTGCCGACGCGCCCCGGTCCCTTCGATGCGTGGCGTTCGATCCAGCCGCCCGCCGCCGCTCAAAAGTTGTGGCCCGGCTTTGTGAGACTCATGGAACGGCTCTGCGATCCACAGGCACCCCTCGTCTCGCAAGTCGCCGCGGTCCGGGAGTTTTACGAGCCGCTGCTGCCGGAGCTTTACGATAACCCGTCTCCGCGGGCACGCGACTTGGAACAGGTGGAATTGATCGCGTCGCGCTACGCCGATCGTCGCACCATGCTCACCGAGATCACGTTGGACCCGCCGTCTTCCACGCAGGATCTGGCGGCGGATCCGCTGCTCGACGACGACTACCTGATCCTCAGCACCATCCACTCGGCGAAGGGACTGGAATGGGACGCGGTCTACGTACTCAACGCCACGGACGGTCACATTCCTTCCGATATGAGTACGGGTTCGGAAGAGGAAATCGAAGAGGAACGGCGTCTCTTTTACGTAGCCTTGACGCGAGCCAAGCGGCATCTCGCCGTCTGCCATCCTACGCGTTACTACATTTCCCGCTACTCCGGCGACGCCCATTACGGCTTCGCTCAGCTTTCCCGTTTCGTCAGCGAAAGCGTACGGGAACATGTGCGGTGGCAGACTTCGACCGATGAGCCCGTTTCGGACGAGTTGGCGGACGCAGTCACTCTTTTCCAGGCCGAAAGATGCGAGTGGGAGGATGACGCGGATAGCCGGCCTCGCGATCGTCCGTTTCCATGATGCAGGTGAAGTCGAGCCGCGACGAGACGCGGTCCCGACGCCAGGCGGCAGGAAAGGATGGGAGGATGCCGGTCACTCTTCACCGGCGGAATCCGACCACGGTGCGGTCAACGCCCTCCCGTTATGACGGCGATCCAGGCCGAGCAAAAAGGGCACGGTGCGGGCGGCCCATTCCCGCGGCTTCGGGTATTGAGCCGCCTGTTCGCCGAAGCAACTGCGGAGCATGTCCGTATCGATGATGCCGGGGTTCAAGGCGACGGCGGCCAACGGGGGCGGCAATTCCTCGGCCAAAGATTGCGTCAATCCTTCCACGGCCCATTTCGTGGCGCAATATGGGGCCGCTTCGGCGGCTCCGGACCTGCCCCAGTACGAGCTGAAGTTCACGATCACTCCCCGCCCCCGGCGGAGCATGGACGGGACAAAATGCCGAATCGTGCTGTGTACCCCGCCGATATTCACGCGAAGCAGATCGGCGAACTCTTCCGGCGGAACTTCCCACAGCTTCGCGTTCCGGTTGATAATCGCCGCGTTGTTGATCAGCAGATCGGGCGGACCGAGGTCGCGGATGACTTCGTCGGCCCAGGTCGCCGTTTCGTCATCGCGGGATATGTCCACGACGTGAAAGCGATGCTCGGGATATTCCCGCGAAAGCGCGGCGATCGCCTCGGCGGTGCGGGCGCAACCGGCCACGCGGTGGCCGAGGGCGATGAATTCTTCGCACATGGCGCGGCCCAACCCGCGGCCCACCCCCGTTATCACGATACATCTCGGCTCCATGCCGCAACTCCAGGCATCATCGGTTTCGGCCGATCCGGCACGTGCTCGGCCTTCGCAGGCCGTTGAATGAACCGGCAGACGCGAGGCTGTCTTTTGCGGCCGCGATCTACTTGAGACGGCCGGCCGCCCAGCGAATTCCACGGAGCAAAAGCTTGGGATAAGCCGGGTTTTTCCAGGCCTGGCTGTCGTGACCCAATTGCAGATAGAAAACGCGGCTCTTCCCGTATTCGCCGGTCCAGGCGATTTCCGTGTTGTTCTTGGGGTTGTCGGTCGTCAAGAGGACGTGGACCTTGGGCGACACGTAGAATCCGTGGTAGGTTTCGTCGTGAATGGTGAAGTCCTTGACCCCCTTCGTAATGGGGTGTTCCGGGTCGGCGATATGGATGTTGAGCGTCTGGTCATGATCCCAGGTCGAGGCGGGATAGCTCTTGCCGTCGATTTCGCAGGCCTCGTGCAAATACTTGCCGCCGATGATATTGCGGTAATCCGCCCAGTCGCGATGCGCGCCGAGGTTGTGATGTAGCGCCACCACGCCGATGCCCCGGTTCAGGAGGGCAAGGAATGCTTCCTGTTGCTGTGGCGAGATGCCGGGCACCATGTCGTACATCACGAGGACGTCGTACTTGTCGGCCGCCTCCGGATTGAGGGCGTCCGCCTGCTCCGGCAGTTGAATCTTGGTGTATTCGACATTGGGAAAGGCGTCGAACATGGCGAAGAACGCATCTTCCTCGAAACCGTGCCCGCCGTAAGTCAAAAGCACGCGAATCGGCTT